>Ga0315338_1003979_pt1 | contig 12196 bp, 16 predicted proteins | sample ASW8metaG_FD_204518 | JGI IMG/M metagenome (GOLD analysis project Ga0315338, IMG submission 204518) | Ammonia-oxidizing marine archaeal communities from Monterey Bay, California, United States - ASW #8 | ecosystem: Environmental > Aquatic > Marine > Coastal | place: USA: California | collected...
GTCGTATTCCCGGTGGCGGTGGCAGCTGGACGAAGTGTTTGTCAGGTTCAAGGGCGAGATTCGCTATCTCTGGCGTCCGGTTGGTCACGAAGGAGAAGTGCCTGAGGTCTTCGCCACGAAACACCGGGACCGCAGGGCCGCGCTGAAGTTTCTGACGCGCGCAATGAAGCGCTATGGCCGCCCACGCTCGAGCGTCATAAGTCGTCTCCGCTCGTACCGGGCAGCGATGAACATCGTTGGCGTTTCGGATTGCTAGGAGTGTGGCTGATGGCTCAACAACCGGGCAGAAAACTCGCATCAGCCTTTCCGAGGACTGAACGGGGCATGGCGCGGTTCCGAAGTCCGACGACGCTGCAGAGATTTGCCGCCGCCCATGCCTCCGTCCACAATCATTTTAACCACGAGCGCCATCTCACGAGCCGCAAGGTCTAAAAGGAAAGGCGTTCAGCCGCGCTCGCTGAATGGCGCAGTGTCGCTGCCTGATCATGGCCACAGACCCGTTTCTTGCGAACTATCACTTTTGTCTGACAATGCCCATCGGCTGCCTTGATAATCACGAAGGCCGGGCTGGCGATCAGGTCGTGGGCCTGCCGACGGCTTTGGCGCTCAGCCGATTTTCGTGTAGGAGTGGGCGATGGGGGGCAAGTGCGCGTTGACGTAGCCGGCGGAGCAGAACGGTGAGCGCTGAGCAGGCCATCGCCTTCGCCGTGTTGGGCGCAACACTCGTCGGTTTTGTGTGGGGTCGCTGGCGCTATGACCTTGTCGCCGTTTGCTCGTTGATAGCGGTGACACTCGCCGGCCTGGTGCCGGCGGGCGAGGCGTTTGCCGGCTTCGCCCATCCAGCGGTGATCACGGTGGCGGCGGTGCTGGTGATCTCGCGGGCGCTCAGGAATGCAGGGTTAGTTGACCTCGCGGTGCGCCTCTTGGCACCGCTGCGTGGTCGGCCGACGGTGCAGCTCGCAGCTCAGAGTTCGATCATCGCGCTTCTGTCCGCGTTCATGAACAACGTCGGCGCCATGGCGCTGATGCTGCCAGTGGCCCTGCGCAACGCCTATCGCGACGGCTATGCGCCGGCGCTCGTCTTGATGCCGCTCGCTTTCGCCTCGCTCCTCGGTGGCCTCACGACGCTCGTCGGCACTCCACCCAACATCATCATCGCGACGTTCCGCGCCGAACATGCGGGCGTCCCGTTCTCGATGTTCGATTATTCACCTGTGGGGCTAGTGGTGGCACTCGCCGGTCTAGCCTTTGTTAGCCTGATCGGATGGCGGCTTATTCCGTCCGACCGCCGCGGGCAAAGTGACCCGACCAAGCTGTTCGAGATCGACAATTATGTCGCCGAAGGGCAGGTCGTCGAAGGGACCGAAGCGGTCGGCCAGTCGATCCAAGAGCTGGAAGCGCTGGCCGAGAACGAGGTGACCATAGCTGGCCTGTTTCGCGGTGAGCAGCGCAACCTGGTGCCATCGGGTTACGAGCGGGTACGGGCGGGCGATGTACTGGTCCTCGAAGGCGACCCGACCGCGCTAACAACGCTGATCGAAGGCGCAAAGCTTAAGCTTGTCAGCAGCGACAAGCCGCTTGGCGGGGACCTGCGGTCCGACGAGGTTGGCCTCGCCGAGGCAGTGATCATGCCGGGGTCGCCGATCCTCGCTCGCTCGGCGCGCGCCGCCCGATTACGAACGATTCACCGCGTCAATCTGCTGGCCTTGGCGCGCCACGGCACTGAGATCCATCAGCGCCTGAGCAATGTTCGGTTCCAGGTCGGTGACGTCCTGCTGCTTCAGGGCGCTACGGAAACGCTGCCCGATACCTTGCAACAACTCGGGTGCCTGCCTCTCGCCGGACGCGGCCTGAGCATCGGCGCTCCGCAGCGCCTCGTCTTCGCTGCCGGCATCTTCGCCTTGGCGATTGTGGCGACGCTCGTGGGCTTGTTGCCAGTCCACGTTGCCTTCATCACCGCCGCCGCCGCCCTGGTACTGGCCCAGGTCATTTCGCTTGGCGAGGTGTACGAGGCGATCGATTGGCCAATCATCGTGCTCTTGGGCGCGATGATCCCCGTCGGGAGCGCGCTAGAAGCGACGGGCGGCGCAGCGCTGATCGCCCATGCGATCGTCCAAGCGACTGCGGACCTCAGCCCGGTGTGGGTACTGGCGGCGCTGTTCATCGCGACCATGTTCATCTCCGATGTCATCAACAACAACGCGACCGCGGTGTTGATGGCACCGATCGCGATCGAGCTCGCTGAGCGCCTCGGCGTTGCCGTCGATCCGTTCCTAATAGCGACAGCGCTCGGGGCGAGCTGTGCCTTCCTGACGCCGATCGGCCACCAGTCGAACACGCTGGTGATGGCGCCGGGCGGCTATCGCTTCGGCGATTATTGGCGCATGGGGCTGCCGCTTGAAGCGGTGATCGCGGCGGTCGGCATCCCGATGGTATTGTGGATCTGGCCGCTGTGACGAAGGGCCTGGGGCACACACTCATCAGACGGGAGAGCCGCGACGGGTTTTGTCAGACTACCGCCAATCAGGTTGAAATAGGGGTTTTGGGCCGCTTATAAATCGCACAGGATGCTTGTGATTGCCCAGAGCTATTAGGCGATTTAAAAATGGCTAGAATTTTGGTCTGACAATGCCGGGGGCCGTTATCATTCACTATCTCACGGGTAGCTAGGGCGCTCACTCATGGGCGAAGATTACGAAGGGTAGCCGTATGGACCTCGGATTGGAGGGAAGAATCGCGATCATCACTGGTGGTAGCGACGGGCTCGGACGGGCGACCGCCGAAAGACTTGCCAGTGAAGGCTGTAAGGTTGTGATTTGCGCGCGCCGCCAAGATCATCTGCGACGCGTTGCCAGTGACATAGCCGAGCGAACCGGCGCCGACGTGCTCGGAGTGCGCGCTGACGTATCGTTGGCAGCCGATATTGAGCGGCTTGTCGAAACTGCCTCGGGTCACTTTGGCGGTGTTGATATCTTGATCAACAACGCTGGCCAATCGGCGGCGGCGGGTCTAGAGGAGGTCGACGATGCGGCATGGCGAGCCGATATTGATCTCAAACTCATGGCTGCGGTCCGGACCTGCCGTTGCGTGGTTCCGATCATGCGCGCCCGCGGCGCTGGAGCCATAGTTAACGCGACGATCGTTGGTGGAAAGACTCCTCCGGCGAAGGTACTGCCAACAACAGTCACTCGAGCCGCTGGTATTAACCTCACCAAATCTCTAGCCAACGAATTTGCCGGCGATGGTATTCGAGTGAACGCGGTCTGCATCGGGCTGCTCAAGAGCCAACAGTGGGTGCGTCTTGCCGGCAATGATGACGTTGAAGAGCTTTATGGTCGGCTGGCGGAGACAGTGCCTCTGAAGCGAGTGGGTGAAGCGGAGGAATATGCTGATCTTGTCGCGTTTTTGGTGTCCGATCGGGCCGCCTACATTACCGGAACGGCGGTCAATATTGATGGCGGGCTGTCCGCCGCAGTTTAGACCGAAACACCCGGTGGTCTGCCAGTTTCGCTAGAGGTCGCAACAGCGGCGATGCCACTGTCAGTGAAAACTGGCTTGAGCTAGGACACGATAATTCGTGTTCACGCTCTCAGAAAACGACCGATCAGAGGATTGAATATTTCGGAGATTTCGAGGTGGGCGTTGTGTGCGCAGTTCGGCAGCACGCAGAGCTCGGCATCAGGAATTCCATGCCAGATCTCATACGAACAACCGGGATGGGTCGATTGGTCACTATCGCCACAGATCACCAACGTTGTCATGCTGATATCGCCGAGCCGGTCGCGCACGTCCCAGCCCAACATGCCGCGCATCAGGCGAATAGCCCCTTCCTTACTAGCACCGGCACCCGCAGTCTTCGTGAATTCATAAGAGGGGGTGTTGATCACCGTCGACGAACCAGGTCGCGGCGATACGTGCGGCGGTGATTTCAACCGACTCGGACTCGATTCGGGCGATCGTTTCGTCGAAAGTCTCGAAGCGGTTCGGCAGATCAGCCGTGGCTGAACTACCGTACAGAATCAGTTTCTCTACTCGGTCGGGATAGTCTAAGGCTGCCTGCAAGGCGATCATCTACCCAAGAGAGTGGCCGAGTAGCCCGAATCGGCCTACGCCCAGCTGGGTCAGTGTATCCATGAGCAACTCTGAGATTTCTGGGATTGAATCGGGCACAGGTTCGTCAGTGCCACCGGCCAAACCGGGCATGTCTGTGGCGATCACGTCGAAATAGGACGCTAGATGGGCGGCAAGGATCGCGAAGTATCCGCCGCCGCCCAAGTATCCGTGCTGCAGCACAACAGTTGGACCCGATCCGAAACGCCGGTAGTGCAACATGTTTCCGTCCTTACGTGGCTGGTCACCCAGCATCGGTCCACCCCATGCCAGACCTGCATAGAGAATCAACTGACTTTGTCAGACTAACGCCGATCGGGCTGAAATAGTAATTTTAGGCACCCATGAATTGGGCAGAGAACTTGTGATTTTCCACAACTATTAGCCGATTAAACAATGGACAAAACTTTAGCCTGACGATGCCCATCGAACCGTCTCTATCGGCTCTGCCAACGCCAGCCCGTCGCTTCCAGCAGCGGAAAGCCGGGACACCATCACGAAGTTGTTCCGCCCAGCACCTGTGCACTGGTTAGTTCCTCGCCTTCTTCGTACCGAAGAGCATCGCCTGCGATGATATGTGCAGCTCCATTAAGGCACTCCAGCAAAGACGGGTGGGGAAAGATAGCCTCTAATATGTAGTCATATGAGAGGCTACGTTCGATCATGATCCCCGCAGCGCCAACAATCGCGTCCGCGTTCGGGCCCACCGCGCGAACGCCGAGTATTCGATCGTCACCGGGAGGACCAACGATAAGCTTCACAAATCCGATCGGCGGCTGGATGGCGTGGGCTCGGTGATTTCGCACATAGGGGTATTTGCCGACACGCACTCCCCCATAATGTTCGCGAACGTATGATTCGGTGACTCCAGCGCCAGCCAGCATGGGAACGGTAAAAACGATATAGGGAATATGGTCTAAACCTAGCGGATGCTCTGTACCCAGAATATGTGCAGCGGCACTTCTACCTTCGGCTTCTGCGACGTGAACTAGCGACAAATCGCTAGGCACGTTACGAGTGCCGATATCACCGACGGCGTAGATATGAGGCACATTGGTCCGGCAGTTCGAATCAATCTTAATATAGTTGCGCTTATCTAAAGCGACACCTGTGGCACCCAAATTCATGTCGTCCGTGCAAGGTAGTCGTCCCACGGCCACCAATACCATCTCGGTTTTCACGTCCCCAGTGGACAACGCTGTTCGCACACCGTCATCCTGCAACTCGTGGTTTTGATAGCGGCTGGACGGAATGACGTGAATGCCACTAGCGTCGAAGGCATTTTTTATGAAATCGCTGATGTCCCTATCTTCATTGGACATAATGTGGGCTCTGGTGTCGACAAGGTGGACCTCGGTGCCCACGGCGTTGAACATACTGGCGAATTCACAGCCAACAACCCCTGCTCCCAAAATTAGTACGCTTGATGGGGAACTCGATAGGTTGTTAATCACCTCATCGCTGGTGATCACTCTTTTCCCGTCAACCGGCATATTATGCAGAACTCTCGGTCGGGATCCCGTGGCGATAACGATATGGTCCCCCGAAAACTCCCTGGCACCCACGACAACTTTGTGTTCATTCAGGAAGGTGGCCTTGCCCTGTATTACTCTGACGTTGAGACGTTTTAGACGGGTCTCCAGCATCGAAGTCAAGCTCACGGCCGACCGGTCAATTCCCATTTTCAGCTTGGAAAAATCCATTACGGGTATTTCACCAAATACGTCGCCTCGAAATTTTATGTGTAGATATTCACGGGCAATTTCATAGCCAGCTTTCGATTTAAAGGCTCCCTCTATACCGCAGCCCATTAAAGGGCCATCATTAACGATGATCACCGTTTTCCCCCGCAGCGCGACTTTGCTTGCTGCGCTAATTCCTCCGGGTCCGCCGCCAATGATCAAAACGTCACAATGCTCAGTGCTCACTCGTTGTCTCCTCGAAATGTCTCCATTCATTGTGCCGGTGAGAGTTATCCTCTACTCCTCAGATTAACTCTTAACCGTATTGTCATTGCCATTGCCAACCTAACTCTATAGAAATGTTTTTCGTCTAATATTGAGGAACTATCCCAAGTATTATGCGCGAGTCATGAGAGTAATAAAATCCATATATCAATCTGATTAGCGTTAGTCGGACAAAGCAGAATTGTCACGTTAAGAGATTTGACTTAGATCGAGCCTTCAGTGTAACACATCGGGGCGGAAGCCATCTTTTTCTCATCCCAACGATTATCGCCCGACGTCATTCTCCACGCCGTGGGCTTTACTCCCGATTCACTTTAAGATTTCGTGACGTAGAGGATTTATTGGCGGAAACGACATCGGACATCTCCTACGAAGCCGTGTGCCGTGACTGTGAAACAAGCGTTGGAGAGCGAGCGACGATTCAAAAATGTGATCGTAGATTTCTTATGGCATTGTGGGGGCGTCCTCATCACCTACAATTTTTCTCCACCTAATAACAAGAGGTAGAGAGGTTTAGTTAAATATGAATAAATCGCAAACAAATGTTCGAGTTTTCAGAGATACGCCACATGCAAATATTAGTGTCGAAAAAATATCCGAGCCAATTCAAAATAATGCTAAACGAACCCCATTTCCTAAGTCGCGGAATTTGGAATCCGTGGATGGGAGTGATAAATTTATTCTGGACGCTGGATGAGGTGCGAGATTGAAGTTGCTTCTCTTTTCTCTTTTCTCTTCGCTCTTCCTAGGTTGTTGGAATAGACGGTTCCGCTGTCCAAGTTGAGCGTGCCCGCGCTCACAACATGGCGCTATCAACCGACGCAATCTTCCACCAGTCCTGGCTCGAAGAGCTTAGTAGCATATGGAAGAAAACCGATTACCAAGCGCCCGATTTGATCATTAGATCGGCGAACATTCATCACGTAGATGGATGAAGATCTGTACTGGGGAAATTTGGAGAATTTTCCAAAAAAGGCGGATGGTTGTACATGACGTCGGGAGACCCAACGCTTTCGCTTTGCGGTGTCATTGTCAAAAACCAAATTGCATACTGGATCGGTTGGAGTGATATTTCGCGATATTGGATCGGTCAAATATTATTAGGTTGGTGGGACCGCGGTAGAAATACTATGAAATTGCCCGATCAATCCTTTTTCGCAGATCTCTACGCTGTGTATTACATACCGATAACACCTGGCGCCATGATCAAAGATTTGAGGCGTGCAGGGTTTGAGGCCCTAGCATCCTTGCCTCCCATGAATTTAGAACAGTGGTATGATTTCAAAGGTGGTAGCTCCTCGAGAAACAAGAATGTTGTGAGTTTGTTTCCACGGTATTTGGCAGACAAGGTAGTTTGGTGGAGGTATTGTTTTCGGTTCAAGTACGGACTAAGAGTGATCATTTCCAAAAAGTTCGTTGATTGATTTTGGCCAACAAGAACCACGAGCGTGGTACGCTCTTACGCGCGATGGATTAATGTCCGCACCGGGTCAGATACAGAAGTAATGTGTGCCCCCCTCCCCCAATGACGTCCTCTTTGACCTTATGTTCTAAGGGTATCGGCTCATCTTTTTGTGATTGAGGACAGTAAGGTGGCGGAATCACCGATGTCCTTGCTTAGAGGGCTAACAGTCAGGCTGCCTGCTCTGTCGTCGGATCGATTATTTTGTGAATTTCGGTCACCTTGGTGGCAGGGAAACCACTGTTTTCGGCGTGCTTGTGGATTAATTCCTCGTTGTCAGCGAGGTACACACAAAATGTCTTGTCGCCTGCGACATATGATTCGATCCATTGGATACTAGGGCCCAACTGGCGCAGGGCTTCATTCGACTTCTTCGCCGCTTCCCGCAACTGTTCACGCTTGGCGCTGCCGATTTCTGGAATATCACGCTCGATTATGTATCTAGGCATGTCGCTCCTCCCTTTGTGAACTTTCAACAAATGACGCCTCGTCCATCAATCCGGTGCAGTTCTGCATAAGCGAATAGACAAGAAAATGGTAAATGGTTTTAGCGGGGTTCTAGGACGTTTCTGATGGTCTGGGGTGTGGTCCCTAGAATGTCATGAACACACTTTAGAACTCATTTGTGGGACACTGAGACACAAAAAAAATTGGTGGAGCCGAGCGGAATCGAACCGCTGACCTGCTGATTGCGAACCAGCCGCTCTCCCAACTGAGCTACGGCCCCACAAAAGATGGAAAATCGTTGTCGCGGCTAGATGAACTGACCTTCATTGTCCATCAAGAATCTTCTCGTTATCACGTTCACCTCTATACACATATCATTCACGCACTAATTTATCGTTCTATAATCAATTGATACTAAACAATAATATTGGAGAACTATGCCTTGCGAACGTAGCGCTCTCTCAACTGAGCTACGGCCCCGATCGCACTTGCTACCGAACGCGGTCGGCGGCGAGCAGGCTAAACATGGGACCAGCCCCCGCCAGCGTCAAGACGGGCGCGGCCACGAGTCGGGCATGGCTGGGGTCTCGGCCGCTCTAGCCCCGCCCCGCCAACTGGGTTAATGTACGTCTGCCGCGAGCGTTCCCGGCGGCGCGGCTACCAACGGTTCGCGAACACCAGATGGATGCTCTTAAGTCGCTGATCTATTCAGTGGTCCAGATTTACATCTATCTCCTTATCGCCTCGGCGGTGCTGAGCTGGCTGGTCCACTTCAAGGTCATCAACACCCAGAACCGCCTTATTTTTGTTGTGGGTGATTTTCTCTATCGCATCACCGAACCGGCGCTGGCGCCGATCCGGCGCTTGATCGGGCAGGTGATCCCCGGCTTGCGCGGCATTGATATCTCGCCGATCGTGCTGATCCTCGTTCTCGTGTTCCTGCGCGATCTGATCCTCGACAACCTGTTCTAGTCGGCTTGCCAAGGGTTATTCCCGCCACCATCGCGCACGGCGCCCTGCGCGTGGCCATCAAGCTGAAACCCGGCGGTTCGGCCTCACGCATCGAGGGTGTGACGCGCGATGCGGCCGGCGATTGCGGATCTCGGCCGGCGCCACCCATCGGCGCAAGACGGTACTCATCGCGGGCGCCGATGACGAACCTCTGGCCCAACTGACGGAGTGGATGGCGAGCTATGACGACTGAGCTACCGGCGGCCAGCGGCACGGCCCAAATCATCGACGGTAAGGCGTTCGCGGCCAAGCTGAGGGGGCGGATCGGCGCGCAAGTCGCCGCGCTTAAGGCCGAGTACGGCATCGCACCGGGGCTCGCCGTGGTCCTGGTCGGCGAGGATCCGGCCAGCCAAGTCTACGTTCGCAGCAAAGGCAAGATGACCCGTGAGGCCGGCATGGAGGCGTTCGACTTCCACTTGCCGGCGAGTGCCAGTCACGACGAGGTCATGGCGCGGGTCACCACGCTCAACGCAGATGACCGAGTCCACGGCATTCTGGTGCAACTGCCGCTGCCGCCACAGGTCGAGGAGGGCGCCATCATCAACGCCATCGACCCGGCCAAAGACGTCGATGGTTTTCATGTCGTCAACGTCGGACGGCTAGCGACGGGACTGCCTGGCATGGTCCCGTGTACGCCCTTGGGTTGCCTGATGATGCTCAAGGAAACGCTTGGTGACCTTAGTGGCCGCCGGGCGCTGGTGCTGGGGCGCTCGAACATCGTCGGCAAGCCGATGGCCGCCCTGCTGGTGCGCGAAAGCTGCACTGTCACCGTGGCGCACTCGCGGACCCGCGATCTTGCCGGGGAATGTCGGCGCGCGGACATCTTGGTCGCCGCCGTCGGACGCCCCGAAATGGTCCGGGGCGACTGGATTCAACCGGGCGCCACCGTCATCGATGTCGGCATCAACCGGATCGAGCAAGCCGAGGGCAAAGCGCGTCTGGTCGGCGACGTCGCGTTCGCCGAAGCGATCGAGGTTGCCGGCGCGATCACCCCGGTGCCGGGTGGGGTTGGGCCCATGACCATCGCCTGCCTGTTGGCCAACACGCTGACCGCCGCCTGCCGGCTGCACGGCGTCACGGTGCCTGACGCCTAGGTCAGCCGCGGGCGCTTTTGAGGAGCCGAAGGCGTAGTGCGTTGAGCTTGATGAAACCGGCGGCGTCGGCCTGGTCGTAGACCGAGTCCGCCTCGAACGTCACGTGCTCGGCGCTGTAAAGGCTATAGGGCGATGCACGCCCGATCACGTGGATGCCGCCCTTATAAAGCTTGAGCCGTACCGTGCCAGTCACGAACTTCTGCGATTCATTGATCAGCGCCTGAAGCATCTCGCGCTCGGGCGAGAACCAGAATCCATCGTAGATCAGCTCAGCATAACGCGGCATCAGCTCGTCCTTGAGGTGAGCGGAGCCACGATCCAGGGTCAGGCTCTCCATGGCCCGGTGGGCCACGATCAAAACGCTGCCGCCGGGGGTCTCGTAGACGCCGCGCGATTTCATGCCGACGAATCGATTTTCGACCAGATCGAGTCGCCCGATGCCATTTTGCCCGCCGAGTTCGTTGAGCCGGCCGAACAGGCGGGCGGGCGACAGCGTTTCGCCGTCGATCGAGACCGGATCGCCGGCCTCGAACCCGATCTCGATCACGGTCGGGCGGTCGGGCGCGGCCTCAGGCGCGACGGTGCGCTGATAGACGATGGCCTCGGGTTCAACGGCGGGGTCCTCCAGTATCTTCCCCTCCGACGAGGTGTGTAGCAGGTTCGCGTCGACCGAGAACGGCGCCTCGCCACGGCGATCGCGGGGGATCGGGATCTGATGCTGCTCGGCATAGGCGATCAGGTCGGATCGCGAGGCGAGGTCCCACGCGCGCCACGGCGCGATGACACGGATATTGGGATTGAGCGCGTAGTAGGCGAGCTCGAAGCGGACCTGATCGTTGCCCTTGCCGGTCGCGCCGTGGGCGACAGCATCGGCTCCGGTCTGCGCGGCGATCTCGATCTGGCGCTTAGCGATCAGCGGCCGCGCGATCGAAGTGCCGAGCAAGTACGCGCCCTCGTAAAGCGCATTGGCGCGAAACATGGGGAAGACGTAGTCGCGGACGAAGGTCTCGCGCAAATCCTCGATGAAAACCTCTCGGACGCCGAGCATCTCGGCCTTAGCGCGGGCGGGCTCGATCTCGTCGCCTTGGCCAAGATCGGCGGTAAAGGTGACAACCTCGCAGCCGTAGGTCTCGCGCAGCCATTTGAGAATGATCGAGGTGTCGAGCCCGCCGGAATACGCGAGCACCACTTTCTTCACGGTATCGGCCATGAGGTGCGCCTTCTGGGGGTGGATCCGGTCCTAACGGGCCGGGCGCAAGTATAGGCGAAACCGCCCTCGCGACAAAAATCGGTGGCCGCCTGGCCCCGGCCTGTCCGCCGCGCCGCACGCACGTTAGAATGCGCTGGGCGCGGTTCGAGGAGCGAGAGCATGGCCGACGACGAAGATGTGAGACAGGCGCGGATCGATCTCGCGGCGGCGTTTCGCCTCGCCGTCCGCTTCGACCTGCATGAGGGTATTTGCAACCACTTCACGTTGCGGGTGCCAGGCACCACCGACCAGTACTTGCTCAACCCGTTCGGTCTGCACTGGTCGCAGGTTCGCGCCAGCGATCTACTGGTCGTCGATGATGACGGCGAGCGGGTGGCTGGCGAGGGCGAGGTCGAGCGGACGGCCGCGGTGCTGCACGGTCGCGTCCATGGCGCTGTTCCCCAGGCCGCCTGCGTGCTGCACACCCACATGCCCTATGCGACCGCGCTAATGTGTACCGAGGGCGCGCGGCTCGAACATCTGACCATCGCCGGGCTGCGGTTCGTCGACCGGATCACCTACGACGACGAGTTCGAGGGTGTCGCGCTCGATTGGCAGGAGGGCGACCGGGTCGCCGCCAAGCTCGGCAATCACAGCGTTCTAATGATGGCCAATCACGGCGTCATGGTGACTGGCCCGACCGTCGGCGTCGCCTTCGATGCCCTGTATTTCCTGGAGCGCGCCTGCCAGTCGCAGATCATTGCGATGTCGACCGGCCGGCCGCTGAAGCGGATTCGCGACGACGTGGTGGCCCGTGGGGCGCAGCAGATGAAAGAGCTCGAGTGGCTGGCCGAGGCGCACTTCACGGCGCTGAAACGCGTGCTCGACCACGCGGAGGCCGATTACGCCAACTGAG
>Ga0315338_1003980_pt1 | contig 12194 bp, 15 predicted proteins | sample ASW8metaG_FD_204518 | JGI IMG/M metagenome (GOLD analysis project Ga0315338, IMG submission 204518) | Ammonia-oxidizing marine archaeal communities from Monterey Bay, California, United States - ASW #8 | ecosystem: Environmental > Aquatic > Marine > Coastal | place: USA: California | collected...
AAAAACCGATGATATGGCCATCGATTTGGATCAAGAGTTTGAGAATGTGCGTGATGATTCCTGAAGGCCGGTGACATTGATGCGGTAACCCTGAAGGTCAGCGAGCGTCTTTGCACGTCTGCATCATGCTATTCCACCCAGCCGGGACCGGTGAGCACTTCCAGGGCTGCTGCGACAGCTATTGGTTGGTCCAGAATGAGGTGATGCTGGGCTTGCGGGATTGAAATCATTGATGTGTCAGGCCCGAATGTTTCTCGCATAAAGTTCCAGACTTCATCCGTGACCAATATCGAATCGGCCCCTCTGAAAAACGCAATTTTGCATTTGATTGCGGCGGCGATCTCATCGGGAACGCGCCTTTGATATTGTAATTTGACCCATAAATTGACATCAAATTTCCAGGACCAACCCTCAGTACCATCGACGCGCGTGGCGGGTTTCAAGGACTTTCGCGCTATGTGGTCGAGCAAAAACAGATTGTCACAGGGCTGTTCCGGCAGCAGGCGGAAACGCTCCATTGCGGTGTCGAAACTGGCATATGTATTGCCCCCGCGACTGGGCGGGGTATTGCGCCTTTGCTCTTCGGGTGGACGTATTGGACTGTCTAATACCGCCACGCCCTTGAGCGTTTCGCCGAAGGTCATCCCCACATTCAGAGCGACAAATCCGCCAAAGGAATGACCGACGACAAACGGCTTTCCGCCATCAAAAGCTCCGGCATCGTGGGCCACTGCCATGACTTCTTGGGCATAAACGCTCATCTCATAGACATCGCGATGATCGCTATCGCCCATGCCGGAAAGATCCAGTGCGACGACGCGGCGCGTGTCGGCGAGAAAGGGACCGATACTGTCCCACCAATCTTTATGTGCGACGCCGCCATGAACAAGCACGAGGCCCGGATGTCCGATTTTGCCCCAAGCTTTCCATTGGATGCAGGCGCCTTCCACCTCGACACTGCCGGTATCGTGGGGAATGGCCAACGCCTTCTCGAACCAGGCAGGGGCTGGTGGCTTTTTGCCCTTGAAATCTTTCAGGGGTGCGGGGGGGCGTTTGTGCGCGACAGCTTGTTTGCTCATACCCTAGCGCTAATGTGGTTATCCAAGTTCGTCAATCTAACCCGCTTGCATTTCGAGTAATGCGGGCACCGCGAATAGCGCCCATGCATTATTCGCCATATGACCCAGAACAGGGGCGGCAATTCGACCGGTCATGACTCGGGCCGTCCCAAGGGCCAGGGCGAGGAAAAATGTCGCGATGACGACAAAAAGCGATTGCGAGATATGAATGAGGGCAAATCCGATCGAGGTGATGATGATGGCGAAGATTGTCGGCACGCCTCGCGCCATTAACATTGGCAACATCCATCCGCGGAACAGGATTTCCTCCACCAAGGGTGCGGCGATGACGGTTAGCAATATGATCGCCCAGGTCGTCGCGCCCGCCTGAATGAAATCATCGACATTGCTAATTTCTTCACGGGTGACCCCGCCGGATATGGTCAGCTCCGGATTGGTCATTGCAGATTCGTAGACGAGCTGTGTCAGTGGGCTGCCGATCATTAAAGTGAAAACCATCACTAATAAGGCGGCACCGAAATCGCTAATTTTCAATGGAAAGATGGAGAATGCATATCGATGTGCGTCTAGGCGCTGAAAATCAATCCACATAAAGAGAGCGAGCGCGGCATAACCGCCTGCGGCTCCCAGAAAAATCGCAGTTGAAATGTTGATGCCGGAGGCGTCACCGCCGCTGGATTGCCAGATCAACGCTGCGATTAATTGTCCGATATAGGCCAGAACAAACAAAAATATTGGCCAAAACAGCACACCCGGAAGGCTGTGGATGAGCGGCATGCGGTAGGTGTCGCGCACGCCAGAAAAACTGTCACTCGCACGGAAGGGCCAGCGTACACTAGGCTTTTCAGCTACAGAACTCATAATGCTCATACCCATTATCCCCCAGATCGACATCTTTGCGTGCCGTTCTTCTGCTTATGATTAACCGGATATTGCCGACGCTTAAACGTCAAATTTAGAAGAGTGTCCCATAACGATACCCATAGACGCCCCGTTGGAGACAGCGGTGAGGCCAAAGGCCCGGCGAAAACAATGCGACCGAAAAGGCGTGGGTGATGGTGAAGACAATTCTGGTCGTCGATGACGATCCGACGCAACGCCGCCTGTTACAGGCGGTAATTGAGAAGCAGGGCTATCGCGCCGAGACCGTTGATTGCGGCGAGGCAGCGATTGAGCGTGTGGCGGCCACTGGTGTGGATGTCGTGCTGCTGGATCTGATGATGCCCGGCATGGACGGTATGGAGACGCTGGAGGCCCTGAAGGGCAAGCAGCCAGATTTACCCGTTATAGTGCTGACCGCCAGTGGCGGTATTGAAACTGTGGTTGCAGCCATGCGTGGCGGCGCTTCAGACTTTTTTGTCAAACCGGCCAGCCCCGAACGCATTGCGGTGTCGATCCGCAATGCCTTTATGGTCCAAAGCCTGAGCGGTGAGGTAAAGCGCCTGACCAAGAAGGCGGCCGGCAAGCTGGGCTTCGCCGATATGATTGCCGGCGCTCCGGCCATGAAACAGGTCGTGCGCCTGGGTGAGCGGGCGGCGCAATCGGATATCCCGATCCTGATTACCGGTGAATCCGGTGTGGGTAAGGAGTTGGTAGCCCAATCGATCATGTCTGCCTCCAAGCGCGCCGGCGAACCGTTTGTCACGGTCAATTGCGGAGCTATTCCCCAAAACTTGGTCGAATCCACTTTATTTGGTCACGAAAAGGGATCGTTCACTGGTGCAGTGGGCAAATATCTCGGCAAGTTCCAGGAAGCTGATGGCGGTACGCTCTTTCTTGATGAGATTGGTGAGCTTCCGTTGGAAATGCAGGTCAAACTGCTGCGCGCGCTTCAGGAAGGCGAAGTTGACCCAGTCGGCTCCAAGCGCCCTGTAAAGGTCAATGTACGCATTATTTCCGCGACCAATCGCGATTTGGCCCAGCAAGTGGCTGAAGGTGGGTTCCGCGAAGATCTTTATTATCGTCTCAACGTCTTCCCGGTCGAGGTTCCCTCATTGCGCGGGCGCAAGGATGATATTCCGGCCCTGGTGCGCCACTTCATCAACCGATTCAACGCGCAGGAAGGCAAGTCTATTGGAGACGCCGCTCCGGAGACCTACGCTTTGCTGAGCGCCTTCGACTGGCCGGGCAATGTTCGCCAGTTGGAAAATTCCGTGTTCCGCGCGGTGATCTTGTGTGACGGTGACCTTTTAAGGCCCGAGGATTTCCCTCAAATTTCGGGTTTGACACCCAGCATGGACGTTGAGGTTTCCGGCGCAAGTGAGGCCATGAGCGACGTCTATGCCGCTATTCCAGGGGCTGAGTCTGACGCTGATATCGGTCCGGTCGACATCATGGATGAGCAAGGTCATTTGCGATCGCTCGAAAATATCGAACGTGATTTGATCGAATTTGCCATCGAGAACTATGCCGGGCGAATGAGTGAGGTCGCACGCCGCCTTGGGGTTGGGCGCTCCACGCTCTATCGGAAAGTTCGTGAGTACGATCTCGATGTTGATCAGGTACGAGCTGCCAGCTGATCGGAATTTTGCCTCCCCGCCACGGGAGTTGGTATTAAATTCCTCGAGACTAGAAACGGGCCGCTTGCGCACAGCAAGCGGCCCGTTTTTCGTTGAGCGGTTTCGCGTTAAATCCGTGAGCGTGCGAGTCAAGTTTCGACGACGTGATCGTGAGGTGCTGACTCGACGAAATCTGGATCCCTAATCGAAGCATGACTAGTCTTCCAAAATGGGGGGGCACAGTTGATTGGTAACAAGAGGGAAGTGCATCACCCAGGCAGCCTCCCCAACCGGCGCAATCGGGCCTGCTTTGGGGGCAGTGTCGTCACTGTTCGCCGGCTGGCTGCGCGGTTGCGAGATTTTTAGGGCGCACGTTCAGGTATGATTGTGGGGGGAGGGGGTCAACCGGGTTCCGATTGGCCTTCCTGGCGTCGAGCGCGGAGGAAATTGGCTAACGGTGTTTCCTGGCATGTCCGTAGTTTCAGATCTTGGAGTAAATCCTTCAGCGCGGTCTTGGATGCGAGCTTCTCCGGAGGTTTTTCTGCCTTTCGGAGATCTAGTTTGGCGCGGATACTGTCAATGCGCTCGGTCACGGGATGAATTTTTTCGATCGCACGCGTTGCGTAATCGCGGGTCATCGGATCTTCCGTCAGGGGATTATAGATCGTCTCTGCGCGAACATTGTCGAGACGCCTTAGAAGTGAGTAAGCCATCGCATAGGCTGCGATGCCTTCCATCTTCTCAAAACCCTCATCCAGGGCTTCTTCGAGGCAGCCATAGATATCATCTTCCAAGCCGGCCAGATCGGTATAATGGTTTTGCATGCGTCGGTCCCAAATATCGAACCGCTACATGTAGCGCGCGAGATCGGATCTGGCGCGTTAAACTTTGATTTGTGGCTAACCAATCACTAACGACAGTTCGGGGTTATTTTGACGGTTTGCCGCCCTGGATTATGCGAGGCTTGAACCCAGACCCTTTTATCGGTCGCGGTGGCGTCTCGGATTTTGTTTGGTCCCCTACCTTGCGGAGCGGTGCCGGTTCGGTTTTGGGCGACGGGCTAATGGTGGGAGCGGCCTGGTCTTCATGCATATCCGCATTGATGTCGCGATCGCGGGAGACCCATTTTGTGTTCTTGTTTTTAAGGCCAGCTTTGCCAGCTCCAAATCCTGAGCCGCGTGACATAGGTTTTCGGGGCTTGCCTTTTGCCTTGTTCTCAATTTCCTTGAGCTTGCGGGACTGGCGCGCTGAGAGGGCGTTGTCGAGCTGACCTTTTTCCGGGTCGGTAAAGGCCGATCCGAATTTCTCGAGTCGCTCTTCGACGCTTTCGATGAAGTCGCCTTCCCAATCGGACAGCTTTGCGTCTTCGCTGCTGGCGTTTTCGGCCGCACGTTTGGCCCGGGCTATTTTGCGCAGCGCGCTCCGGGTTTTTTTGTCATCGACCTTGCGACCCACTCAGCCTCCAGTCATTCAACGAGCCGTGCGTTGGGGCTAGCCCTCGACAGCACCGAGATACAGTTCAAGAAGCGCTTCAGTTTCCTGACGCTCGTGCGCTTCTATTTTTCGCAGAGCGATAACTTTGCGGAGAATTTTCACGTCATAGCCTGTCGACTTTGCTTCGGCGTAAACTTCCTTCATGTCAGCCATGACGCCAGCCTTGTCTTCTTCCAGGCGTTCGATGCGCGCGACAAAAGCCTTTAGCTGTTCGCGCGCTGCTCCGCCGATAGAATCTACGCGGGTGTCGGTCGGGGCATCTAGTGTGTCGGTGAAGGCCATGGAATTATCCTTAATTGAAATCTCGCCGGAGACTAGGACTCCCGGGCTCTGAGCTCAAGCGCGTCATTCGGCCAAATTCATCTGTTTTGACAGTTTAGCTGGCCTCATTCTGCGCTTACTGTGTCGACGCCCTGGCGGACATCAATAACGGCCTGAGCAATCGCTGCACCGTGTTGGTAGTGGGGGTTATGACCGGCACCCGGAATAAGTCGAAGTTCGGCATTTTTCATGTGCTTTGAAACCAAGCCTGAGTGACGATGGGTCCAGACCACCGTATCGGCCTTCCCGGCGATTATGACCGTTGGTTGCTCGATATCGATATAATATTTTTCCTGCTGCTCGAGGTGGCGATTCACATCGCGCATGTCGGCGGCATTGGCCCGCCAGACTGAAGGCCGCAGCAAGAGCGGTAGAGAGCTGGCGTGCAGATAATTGGCGGGTACTTTTTCGGGATGAAACGCACTGATCGCCCCTCTCTCCAACGCTTTTTCGCCTGTGAGGGGCACGAATATCCGGGTGATAAAGGGTCCGATTAAAGGCCAGAAACTGGCTGGGTTGAACCAGGCGGGGTCGCCGATCCAGGCGCACAGCGGTGGCGCAATAAGAACCAGGCCATGCACGCGGTCTGGATGGTCGATGGCCAGGCGCATCGCGATCGCTCCGCCCCAGGAATGACCAATCACTATGGCGGTCTTAACACCCAGTGCATCGAGAAAATGTGCAATCAGAGCGGCTTCGCGTTGGGGTGACCATCGGCCATCTGCCGGCCGCTCACTCCAGCCCAAACCCGGGCGGTCCAGCCAGATCACGTCGCTACCTGCGAGACTATCTGAGAACGCGGCATACGGTTCTTCAAGGTTGGAGGCAGCACCGTGCAAAACCAGTATCACTGGATTTGTCGGGTCTTGATCGGTGATGCCGGTGCGTCGGAAATGGAGTTTGATGCCGCCGACACTGAGCCACTCAGAGCCTGGTGGAAACTGCCGGGCGATCCGTTTGGTGATCATAGCACCGATAAGCATGGCAGCGAGGAGCCCTACCAACACGGTGACAGCCAATGATGCGACGATCAACGCGGTCGAGATTTCTATCTCCATCGCGTTTTAGAGTGCCTGTCCAGAGAGGGCTTCGGTCAACCGCGCCTGGGCGATAAGCGCGGCTTCAAATGCCGGATAGATTTCTAATGCTTGCTGATACGCCCGCAGCGCAGCTTCAATTTCACCCGCACTTTCCAGCACGGCACCGATTGTCATATACGCATCGAACCGGCGCGGCTCGATGGTGAGTGCCGTATTCAGGGTTTCCAACGCGTAGGGCCAGTCTTCCATGGCGGCGGCAATGCGTCCGGCGGCAAGCCAGCCTTCGGCAAACTCTGGCGACCGCGCCGTAACATGGTCGAACATACGCGCTGCGATCTCAGGACTGCCCGCCGCTTCGGCCACGCGTCCACGATCCATCAACAGGGATGTTGTGTCGCTGCCGGAATTATTCCACAGGGCCCGAATTTCATCGACCAATTGCACTGCAGCAACCGCGTCGGCCTCGGCCAGTGCGTCCAATCGTTCGGCGAGACGCACTTCCGGTGTCTGGAATTGTGTCGCGGGTGCGAGCTGAATGGGTGCGTCGTCCTGAGTGGTCGTCAAGACAAGCATTGAGGCAAGGAGCAAGGTAATCATTGGGACAAGATAGCCCGCTCAGCGCAATCGTCCAGAGATTCAGGGCAGAAGCTTGCGATCTTTTAAGGCTGAGACAAGATCGGCTTCGCCCGTGAACACTTCGGCATCGAAACCAAAATCGCGAGCCGCCTCAACATTTGTCGGTCGGTCATCAAAGAATATTACCTCGCCGGGCAGATGCGGCAGGCGATCTGCGGTGATTTCGTAAATACGGCGATCGGGTTTGATGCACCCCTCATGGGCGCTGACGATGATATCGCGCATATGACGCATGGCCGGGAAATTGTCACAGACAGGGCCGAGCCACTCGGCGGGTAGATTAGTGAGCGCGTATTGAGGGATATCGCGGCCAGCCAAAGCATCCATCGCTTCAACGGTGCCGGGCACGGTTCCCGTCACCATTTCCAGAAAACGCGTTTCCCAGATTCGAATCGCGGTTTCGTGCTGCGGGTATTTCGCAATCAGAGCGATTCGATTCTGGGCCATGGAGACACCGCGATCGTGCTCGGCGTGCCATTCCATCGTACAAATACGGCCCAGGAAGTCCTGAACCGCATCTTCAGTGTCGAATATTTTCCGATAAAGATTGGCGGGCGACCAGTCCAACAGGACATTGCCCAAATCCCAGAGGACAGCCTTTGTGGCCGTCTTCATGGCGATTTAGCCAGCGCGCGCTTTAAAGCGTGGATCAGTCTTGTTGATCACGTAAACGCGGCCACGGCGCTTCACGACCTGACAATCACGGTGGCGGTTCTTCAGCGATTTGATTGAGCTGCGGACTTTCATCGGACTGCTTTCATTTTCTGGTACGCGTTTCAAGTGAGCCGGGGAGGTACAAGAGCCTCCCGATAGAGTCAATCAATCTATTGCGGTGAAGTGCAGTGCTAATAGGCTTGGAGCGTTCGCAGACCTGTGTTGTGGTGGTGTGAGCAGGCTGCGAGGCCGGAGGAATTGTGCATGGATATTGTAGAACACAATCGCGATGCGTGGAATGCCGAGGCGGAAGAAGGCGATAGCCCCTGGAGCCAGCCTGCGAGTCGCACGGCAATCGAGCGAGCCCGGGGTGGTGAATTATCGTTGATTTTGACACCAAATAAGTGCGTCCCGGATTCCTGGCTGGGCGCGTTGAAAAACAAGGATGTGCTTGGCTTGGCCTCCGGCGGAGGGCAGCAAGTGCCGCTGATGGCGGCGGCCGGGGCCCGCGTGACCAGTTTTGATAATTCCGATGCGCAGCTTGAATTGGACCGCAAAGTTGCTGAGCGGGAAGAATTGGAGATCACGTTTAGGCGGGGCGATATGGCCGATTTGTCGGCCTTTGATGATGCGTCCTTCGACATGATTTTTAATCCGGCTTCAACTTGTTTTGTCGCGGATGTGAGGCAAGTCTGGCTGGAGTGCATTCGGGTGTTAAGGCCCGGCGGCCGCTTGATGACCGGTGTGATGAACCCGGCGTATTACCTGTTCGGCAAGGACGCGCATGATGGAAAAGCCGCCCTCGTGGCCAAGTACAGCCTCCCCTATGCAGATCTCACCAGTCTTGACGACGCTGAGTTGGCTGCTCTGCGGAAAAAGCGTTGGCCGCTTGAATTCAGCCACACTCTGGAAGATTTGATTGGCGGGCAGACGGATATTGGTTTTCAGATCGTCGGGTTTTATGAGGATAAATGGTCTGATGAGGCCACGCCGCTAAATGCGCTGATGTCGACTGCGATGGCGATATGTGCGCGCAAGCCAGGCTGAGATCGATGGCCGATGACGACCTTACAATATAGTCAGTTGCCGGGAGCCTCTGCTCTACCTAGTTTCACCCCATGAAACATCTGGGACGAAAAATCGCGGCAGCAGTGCTGTGCGCGTCTATGGTCATGCCGGGGGCAATGGCCATGCAAGAAATTGACGGGCGAACCGATATCGAGGTTGATGTCGAATTGGTGCTCGCAGTTGATATTTCTTACTCCGTCGATGAGGAAGAGGCGCGCCGCCAGCGCGAGGGGTATGTCGCGGCCCTTGCCAGTGAGGATGTGATTCAATCTATCCAGGCAGGCGCGTATGGCCGGATTGCGGTGACCTATGTCGAGTGGGCGGATAGCGGATTGCAACGCGCTGCAGCGGACTGGACGATTATCTCGAGTGAGGAAGAGGCGTTGATGTTTGCCGCGACCGTGGCTGCAGCGCCTTTTGAACGCGGGCATTACACCGCCATTGGTGCTGCCGTCGCCGATTCGGTGTCGCGTATCGAGACGAATGGGTATTCTGCTGGGCGTCGGATCATTGATATCTCCGGTGATGGTCCGCTGAATCAGGGCATGCCATTGGCCGAGGCGCATGAGCTGGCGCGCGAAGCTCATGTGGTCATCAATGGGTTACCGGTGATTTCCGAACGGGTGGGACGATGGGTTCGCCCAGTTGAAGTGCATCTGGATGATTATTTTGAGGAAAATGTCATCTTTGGACCAGGTGCTTTCGTGCTTCCAGCGCGGTCCGAAGAGGAGTTCCGCGAGGCGATTTTGCGTAAACTGGTCCTGGAAATTGCCGGCGCGGCCCCTTCACCATCCGAGTTAGGACGTCCGGAAGCAGGTCACGCACCATGAATCCGTTGATGGTTTTGACAGGGCTGGCGCTCGCGCTGGGGCTCACGCAGCCGGCTGCTTCGGGCGATGACTTTGATGATATCCAGCTGCGTCGCCCGGTCGAATATTCTCCTGAGGGGCTGGAGATGGTCGATCTGGAGTTGGTGCTGGCGGTTGATGTGTCCTCGTCAATTGATGAAGCCGAGGCGCGTCGTCAGCGCGATGGCCATGTTGCGGCCCTGGCGGATCCTGACGTTATTGATGCGATCCAGGGCGGTGGCTATGGCCGGATTGCGATAATGTATCTGGAATGGGCCGATGGAGACTTCCAACGCGTTGTCGCGCCCTGGACGGTGATCGAAACTGAAGCGGATGCGCGCGTATTTGCTGCGACACTCGCAGTGGCACCCTTTATTTCCGGGCGGCGCACAGCGATCGGTGCAGCCATTGAAAGCTCAATCGAATTGATGGACACCAATGGCTATGAAGGCATGCGCCGCGTCGTCGATATTTCTGGTGACGGTCCGCAAAACTCTGGTCCGAGTTTGTCGGAAGCGCGCGCCACCGCTGATGATCGCCGGATTACGATTAACGGCCTCCCTATAGTTTCGGCGCGACAAAATCCGTTTCGCCCGTCTGTGCGTATCGATGTGGCGGCGTATTTTGAGAATGAAGTCATCGCTGGACCGGGCGCCTTCATTTCGCCCAGCAATGAGCATGATGATTTCGTACAAGCTTTACGAAAGAAGCTTATAATCGAAATCGCCGGGCTCGATCCGGCTTTGATCCTGGGGAATGGATGACCGTGTTTTCTCGTACTGGTGTTGTGTTTGCGGCCTGTGTGGCTGCGGTTTCGATGGCCGTTTCAGCCTGGGCCCAGCCCGAGGGTGAAAGTTTTTCAGACTGGCGCGACGGGTTTCGCGAGAGACTGACGGCTTCTGGTGCCGAGGCTGACACTGTGTCGAACATGCTGGACGATCTTGAGCCCAATCCGCGGATCATCGAGCAGGATGGCAGCCAGCCAGAGTTTGTTCGGCCGATCTGGTCCTATCTTGATATTGCGGCATCCGATCTTCGGATCTCGAATGGTCAGGAGGCCTATGCGCCACGTCGCGAAACGATTGATGCGATCGAAGCGCAGTACGGTGTGCGCGCCGAAATTCTGATCGCTGTCTGGGGGCTGGAGAGCTCCTATGGCGCGATCCCGGGCAATAATGACACGATCCGGTCGCTGGCGACTCTGGCCTGGGAAGGCCGTCGTCGCGACTGGGCCGAGAGCCAGTTGATCGCTGCGGCACAAATGATTGATCGTGGATATGCCACGCGCGAGCAGCTGACAGGCTCCTGGGCCGGGGCAATGGGGCAGACGCAATTTATTCCGACGACCTATCTGGAGCGCGCCGTCGACTGGGACGGTGATGGCCTGCGCAATATCTGGACGAATGAATATGATGCGCTGGCTTCGGCGGCCAATCTGCTGGGCCGGGCCGGCTGGGAGACGGATGCACCGGTGGTGATTGAAGTGACTCTGCCAGAGGGTTTTGACCTCGCCGATTGGGACCCGACGCAATCACGTCTGGTCAGCGCCTGGGCCTTGCTCGGCGTGCGGCCACACGGTGACGATGGCTGGGCCGCGGATGATCTGATGCGGGCCGGGCGGTTGGAATTGCCAGCCGGGCGCGCGGGGCCAGGCTTTGTTACGTTCCCGAATTTCCGCGTGATCAAGCGCTACAACAATTCCACGTCCTACGCTTTGGGTGTGGCGCATTTGGCGGACCGTATTGCCGGCGGTGACCCTTTTGTCGGACCGTGGCCTGAAGGCAATGTGCCGCTGACACGCTCGCAGACACGTCAATTGCAAGAAGGCATGAATGCGCTCGGCTTCAATTCGGGTCGTCCCGACGGGCTGGCCGGTCCGAATACGCGACGAGCGTTACGCGCTTTTCAGCGCGCCAATGGTCTGGATGCGGATGGTTATGTCGGCAGCGCCGCCTATGACGCGGTGATGACCGCGACGGAGTAGTCACGTGAAGAAATACGGGCTGAATATTGCAATTTTGCTGGGCACTTTTGTCGGGTGGATTTTGCTGCTGGCCTATACATCTATTCCCAGCTGGCTTTATGCGGCCGCCTCTGTGCCGGTTTTGCTTGGCGGCTATCTCTTCTGCACGACACGGGCCCGGCTGGGTCTGGACGAGGCGGGTGTGACCGTTGATGTCTATACAGTCCTGATGGTCGCGGTGATCCTGGTCAATTCCGGATCCTTCGGAGCCTGGGCTCTGCTAACCTGGATTCCGATTGTAGTGTTTGTGACGGTCTTGTATTCCAATCCACTGACCAAATCGGCGATTGCCGACCCGATCGCCGCGATGGGCTGGAAGTCCCGCGACTAGGCAAATCACGAGGACGCGTCATGTCAGAAGACCGACAGAGTGAGCTTCAAAATTTGTTGGGCGAATTCCCGAGACTGAAAGCGCTTCACGATTGGGCGGTCGAACGCGCGATCTCGATTGAGGTGGAGCCGGCGGCGATCGCCTCGGACGGTTATGATCCACGATTACTGACGATATCCAGCCCGAATAAATCGCCAATCCG
>Ga0315338_1003981_pt1 | contig 12189 bp, 17 predicted proteins | sample ASW8metaG_FD_204518 | JGI IMG/M metagenome (GOLD analysis project Ga0315338, IMG submission 204518) | Ammonia-oxidizing marine archaeal communities from Monterey Bay, California, United States - ASW #8 | ecosystem: Environmental > Aquatic > Marine > Coastal | place: USA: California | collected...
CCGTAAGCGACACCCCAAAAAGCAAACCTTTAAGCAGCATCCGCTGAAAAAGGGCCTATAGCTCAGTTGGTTAGAGCAGAGGACTCATAATCCTTTGGTCCCTGGTTCGAGTCCAGGTGGGCCCACCATTTTTCAATGACTTACGCCTACCCGAAACGTCGACAGCCCACTAGGTGTCAACCATCTGTCAACAAACGAAAAATCATACCCCATAAAGTCCATAGCAGACCCACTGTAAAAACAATGGCAACCCAAAGACCTTGAGCGCTGTATACGCCGTAAAAGAGAAGCCCAGTAAAAGCTATTCCAAGACTTTGACGGGCAGCCGTCCAAAGATTACCTGCAACATCCTCCCCTGATAGCGCAGAAGAAATTGATAAAAAAAAGATAGAAAAACTCGATGAAAGAACGAGCAAAGGAATTCCTACAATAAAACCAGCAACTCCTGCCAACAAAAGCTCAAGAATAAACACGACTCACCTTAATTCGATCTTCGGACATTTTTTAGTTACTTCCATTAGAAAATCTGGAGCTAAGTGAGCATACCGCATCGTCAACTTTAGATCAGAATGCCCCAAAACCTTTTGCAATGTCAGTATATGGCCCCCATTCATCACGAAATGGCTGGCGAAGGTGTGACGGCAGATGTGGGTGAGCTGTCCCTTTGGCAATGTGATTTCTGCCCTTTCCAGTGCCGACCTGAAAGCGCTGTAGCAGGACTGGAACGGAAGCTCCTCGATGAACTGGTTATAGATCTCTTTGGAAAGCGGAACCGACCGACTTTTGCCCGATTTGGTGGCGTTGTAGGTCACCCTGTAGGGCGTGAAGTTCGCCTGGGTTACGCTTTCTGCTTCTGACCAGCGGGCACCCGTGGAGAGAGCGAGAATTGCCACGTAGTAAACCGATGGATTGGAGGATGCCTTGCATTCATCCAGGAGCCGGGTGATCTGTTCCTGGTCCAGGAAGGCCAGCTCCGTCTGGTCGATCTTTAGCCGCCTGAGCTTTGCCAGCGGGTTATCACCATTCCATAGGCCCTGGCGTATCAGCTCGTTGTAAACGGCTGTGAGGTAGGCCTGTTCATGGTTAAGCGTGTTTGGTGACATGCCTTCCTGGATGCGGACGAGCCGGTAAGCGGCAAAGTCTCCCGATGTGACCTTTGCACCCTTTGGATACCCGAGCTTTTCGCAGATGGCGATCAGCTTTCGCTTTCTCGATTCCCCGTCTTTCAATGCGTGCCCATGATGGAGATACCAGAGATCAATGAGCTCCAGGAGCGTTCGTTTGTCTTTTTTCGGGTTCCACTCTTCCCCGGCGTCCTTACGTGACATCACCCAACGCTCGAACCGTTGAGCATCGGCTTTTGCATCAAACGATTTCCTGACGCGCTTCTGGCCTCGTCCACCTGGCTGAATATCAACTTGCCACCGTCCCGATGGTAGCTTTTTGATCATGCGGCCACCTTTGTCAGCAGTCGTCGTTTTGTCAGTCCATCCTGGACGAGCTGGAAGAGCTCATTTTCATAGATCTCCCGTCGTCGGTAGTAGGCGCAGAGATCCTCCCATAAGCCGGATTTCTTGAGGCAGTCCCAGGCCTGTCTTGCGTTAAACCGGTTGCGTGCATAGATGGAAAGCAGGTTTCCGAAGGCCAGGGAGACGTTCTTTTCGTTGCCGCAACCGGGTTCCTTTTTTACGCGTTTGTACATCAGGTCTGGCGCTGAATAGCCGAAGCCGATGTCCTCCCTAAGTTTGGTCCAGATGGGGTGGACCCACTCCCGTTTCACTTCGTAGCGGTTGCCCTGGAGGGCGTATTGCCACAGGCCGGTGAGGTGGGGGACGGCGTCCATGTAGGTATAGATGGGTTTCATGCCGGGGGTGCCCTGGGAGATCTCGTTCACGATGCGGTGATGGAATCGTATTTCCAGGCGCCAGACGGGTTTGTCGGGGTCATAGCAGGTGTCCGGGAAGGACTGTTCATTAACCGCACATTCCCAAATGCCTTCCATGAAGGCGCGCTTGTCGGAGACGTCGACCTCTTTGGATTTATCGTAGAGGCACACCTGGAGGCTGTTGGCTTTGCCGAAGGTGTAGGTTTCGCCCCGTCCGTTGACGGTGCTGCCTTCCAGGCCTTTGAAGTGCAAATCACTGATGCCGTTGTGGACGCTGATAGTTCTTGCCCTGGTGACGAAGTGTTGGGCGAAGTCCTGAGGTGGTTCCCAGCCCTGGAAGTCGACCGCCAGGTGTAAGGCGATGCCGACGGGTTTGATGGCCTTCAGGAAGTGCATGCCCCATTCGGTGAGCTCGTCGTGGATCTGGACGCTGGAGCGTTCGTAGAGCCACCTGGGGGATGTTTCGATTTTAACGTGGGTGCCCTGGCTGTCGGCTTCGGCGTAGAAGTTCTGGAGCAGGATGGTCAGGCCGTATTCCCGGTTTTGCAGGATGTACTTGAAGCCCCCTCGCCTGCCGGACTGGACGCGGAATTGTATGTTTCTGACGGTGATGGTGGCGTCAAAGCTGGATTCGTAGGCGGTGACGATCTCGGCCAGGGGTTCGGGTTTCAGTCGTCCCTCGAACAGTTGTCTTACGGTATCGACTCCGGTCCAGAGGACGTTGACGTCCTGGAGGTTCACTTGCTGGCCTTCGGGACCAACGAACAGATCCCCTTTGCCGATCTCCCCGGTGGTGATGTCCATACGTTCAAAGTCTTTGATTTTCATCTGTGGCCTTCTGTGGTTGTCTGTGGTCGTAAATCGACTGTCGTCGTTTTCCATGAGACGTGTTACAGGGACGTCTCTGCCGCTGGCGCGGCGCGTGGTGGTCGCTCCGCTCGCACTCACGCGCCGTCGCCTTCCGTTGTAGTGGTGTCCAGGTAACTCCGGCTTTCGGGTCGTTCGTCCAGGCGCTGTGGTTCCTTATAGCTGTAGTAGGTCACCAGCTTGCCCTCGATGACGCAGTACGGTTCTCCGGTACGCTGGAACTTGGCGCAGATCCGGCTGTGGATCTTGCGGGTGCCGTTCTCGCCCCAGATCCAGTAAACGCCGTTGACCTTACCGACGATGCGCCACTTGTCGGAGACGGGGAGCCATCCGGGTTCGATCTCGAAGGCCACCTGGTGGGTGGCGCGGGCTTCCTGGTGGGATGTGGCCTGGACTCGGGTGGATCTTTGTATCCTCGCGCTGCTGTTGTCGGCGGTTCGGACAGCTTGTGTCGGTTGTTCTTCGGGTGCACCTAGTGCGGGTTCTGTGTCTGACTCTCCGGTGCTGAAGTAGGCGACGACGCGCATGACGCCGAAGGCCATGATCAGGATGGCCACGGGGATGCCGAACTTGATCAGGGGGTGCTTGAGGACGTTGGCCCGGTCGTCGGCTTTCTCTTCCATGCCGGCGGCGAAGTCGGTTTTGTTCCGGGTGTGGCTCTTGTAGTACTGGTAGATCTCGGGTTTGTAGCTCCCGTAGAGCTGGCGCATGGGTTTGCCGGGTTTCTGGCCGGTGGCGGCGCCCATGTAGACATCGACCCGATACTTGTTCTTCTGGCCGATGGCGGTCAGTTTGACGGCGCGGTAGGTTTCCTCGACCAGGCCCCGGACGAAGGCGCAGAGCTGGGCCAGGTCCTGGGTGACCAGAACGATCTCGTTGGTGCGCCCGTCTTCGCCGACGTTGTGGCGGTGTTCGGTGAAGAACTCCTTTTGATTCTGGGGGATGTTGGTGGCTTTCATGCCGCTCTTCCAGAATCGCCAGGCTTCGTCGATGATCCAGATGACGCCGGCGGGGTGGCGTTCCAGGTCGAAGAAACCGGGGTCGTCTTCGGCCTCCCTGTTGTCGAACAGGGTGACTTTCCCTTTTGGGAAGTCGTCGGAGAGTCGCCCTAGCTTTAGCGGGATGTTGGTGATGATGTGGCGGCCCGATTCCAGGGCGGGGATGACGACGTTTTCGACGACGCCGTAGCTTTTGCCCGATCCTGGAAGGCCGGCGTATCCGACAATGGACATGGCTTAGCCTATGAACGGGATGCGACGAAGAACAAAGCGGGCGATCAGGGCCGTCATCACGGCGGTGAGCCCATAGGAGAATTCGAACATGGTGAGGAAGTAGAGCATCTGGCCGCCCAGGCCGTTAAAGATGCTCTCTACATCCACCACCTGGATCTCGGGCAACCAGCCCATCATGTGTTCGACGGCGTCGATGAGCCAGCTGAACAGCATGCGCGGTGCCCACAGGATGATGTCGATCAGTGCGTCTATAAATTTCTGGATCATGGTCAGGCCCTCAGGAAGACGAAGACGGCGGCCAGGGTCCAGGCGGCCATGAAGACCAGGGACAGCAGGCCACGGTGGGTTTCGAGGATGTCGCAATGAGTATCCAGGGGCATGGCGGACCAGTAGTCGGTGGCCGGGATGGTCCATACCGGACAGGTGGTGTTCTCGGCGATGGTCGGGATGGTGGTCACCGCCTCGATGGTGGGGTTGCCGGTGATAACGCCCTGGAGGCGAACGGCGCTTTCCTCGAAGGTGGGCGCATCGCCCAATTCGTCGGTGGAATAGCCGTTCTCGGGGTCGTCGAGTTTTTCGTTCAGGTCGTCCACGCCGTCGGCGGTGTTCTTGGTGTTCTCTTTGATGTCGGCCAGGTCGCTCAGGTAATCCTCGCCCTGGTCGTTCTTGAGGCCTTCGCCACCACCTCCGGAGCCACCGCCTCCACCGCCGCCGAGTTCTCCGTTTTCGCCCATCTGTTTGAGGGAACCGACGTTCTTGGCGATGTCTTTGACGGCGTTTTCGATGTTGCCCAGGTGTTCGTTGGAGGTGTCGGTTTTGCTGTTGCCTTCGTTGATGGCGTCAACGACTTTATCGAGGCCTTTGTTGACGGCGTCGGGGTCGTTCTCGCGCTGGTATTCGTCGGGTTCGCCGTCACCGTCGGTGTCGGTGTTGGGCTCTTCCGGGGTTTCAGGTTCTTCTTCGGGCTTGTTGGTCAGGGGTTCGCACACGAAGCCGTAGTCGTCGACCACGGAGATGGAGTCGCCTTTGCATTTGGGGACGCCGTAATCTTCGGCGATGCAGCGTAGCTCGCCATTCACCAGGCCAATCTGTCCGGGTTTGTCGCCGGAGCATTGGTCGATGTCACCGCAGAAGTTAATCGGGCTTTTGCCGTAACCCTGGACGATCTGGCCGCGGTAGTCGGAGCTGTCGCTGTTGCACTCGTTGGGTTCTTCCGGCGGTGGCAGGCAGGCGCCGTTCAGTTGGCCGTGTTCGCATTCGAGTTCGCACAGGCCGGTGTTGGGGTTATGGACCTGACCGTTTTCTTTGCATTCTTCGGGGGTCTGCTCGGGGATCACGCAGTCGAAGGGGTGTTCTCCGGGGATGCCGCCGGCGGAGGTCCAGCCATCGGCGCAGGAGCAATCGCTTTCATCGGTTGTACCGACTTCGCCGGTGATGGGGTTCGGCTGGTGGCTTAAGGCAACGCAGGATGAGGGTGTCGCAATGACACGAGCGCCACCGCGCCAGACGTAATAGGTGATGCCATTATCAACAAAGCGCACTTCCTTGGGATCGCTGTAGGACTGAACCAGGCATTCCATATCCGGGTGTTGCGCTTGGCATTGGGGGAGATAATCGGCGGCCCGTTCGGCAATGGTGTCTCCCGGTGATTGGCCGCAGCCACCAGAGGATGTGCAGTTTTTACTGCCCCTATCTTCCCAGTGGACAACGGCACCGTCAGGAAGCGCCGGGAAGCCTGCGAGGGACAATGTCGAGAAAAGGCAGAGCCATAGGATCAGACATCCTTGAACAGATAGACGCATAGTGCGGCTCCCATCAGAAAAAATGTCCAATCCCATAGCTCTGTCACCGGTATGCTCCTACTTGATCATGCTCAGCAGGAGACGGCCGCCTTTGCGGACGACGTAGAAGCCGGCCAGGACGCCAACGACGGCGATGACGCCGGTGATTTCACCGGAGAAGTCCAGGCCGCCGGTCATGGTGGACCAGTCGGCGGCGTTGGCGGCGGCAGCCATGAACATGGACATGCCGGCGACGCTGAACCGCAGGAAGCCCTGGCGGATCTTCGGCGCGTTCGGGGTTTTCGCCACGAACGGGCGAGCTTGTGCTGCTTCATACTTGCGAGCGTTCATATTTCACCTCAACATTTTCAGGAGTTGACGGCCGCCCCATGCGACCGCCATGAGTGGCAAGGTCACGCTGAAACCATGGAAGATGGCTTCGGCGATCATTGCCGGGGTGTACTCGACGGGGGCCGTGTACACCACCTGGGTGATGGCGCCGGTGCAGTCCCAGCCGGAGGCTGTGATTGTCCAATCGCCGTCACACAGGATTGCTTTGCTCACCGGTCAGTCTCCTTGTCCGGTTACGCGGTTTTCTTCACTTGGTCCTGGGGCTTCATGTCCAGGGCCTTGAAGGTGATCTTGCCGCCCTGCCCGGCTTTCATCTGGGCTTTGACCACGAACATGGCCGGGAGGCGTTCGGCGTGGTTTCTGAGCTGGTCGATGTGTTTCCAGTCGCAGGCGATTTTCATCACTTCGTTGCCGACGCGGTTGTCGTCATCAGCTTCGGCTGGGGAGTAAGCCCACAGGGAGCCGCCGCGGTTGCCGTCGATGTCGTAGCGGGTGGCGCCGATGATCATGAGGTTCAGGTAGTTTTCCATGGTGTGTGTCCTCTGGTTTTGGTTTGGTGTTGCTTGGGTTGTGATTCCCGGAAACTCCGGGCGGTTTAAACTCGGGTTCTGCGACCCCTTACGGGGCGGGCTCTACTCGCTGCGCTCCTGGGCACTAAGGTGCCCACCCTTACGGGTAACGATCCCTGTCGCCTGCCGCGCTCCGCTTGCCTCTTGTGCTCATGGCTCGGAATCAAGGGGCGGCCGTCCTCCCCCGGCATCCTCACCACTCTTTGTGCGCACTGTGGACCAGCCAGTGACCGCCACAAGGCCAGGGGGCCGGTGGCCCTGGCGCTGCGCGCCAGCCTTGCAGCGCTCACTGTCCGGCCCCCTTGTCGTGCGCGAGTGGTGACGATGACGGGGGCGGACTCGAAGGCTGTTCAGGGGGGTGGGCCTGAAAGCCAAGATCGGGGCAGCCGGCCTCTAGCCAGGAACGCAGGACCGCACCCCCAAGGGTCCAGAGGTCTGTGCCTCTCTGGACGGCTTCCTGTTGCAGCTGGAGGTAACAGGAGCTGGGGGCGCTGACGTAGAAGCGGCGCTCTTTGTCGTCGGGTTTGGTTTTTCTTGGGGGGATGTGGCTCATGGTTGGTGCTCCGTGACGTTGGGGAGGTCCAGGGTTCCGCAGTCCCAGGCGTCGCGCAGTTGGATCAGGCGATCAAAGGCCGGGCTGTGGTGGCCACTGGCTTCCAGTTCGTGGATGAGGGCGTCGGTGAAGCCAGCTTTGCAGCGGGCGAGGTAGTCGCACGGGTAGTCGGTGCGCACGTCCTGCAGGTGGTTCAGGCGCTGCAGGAGGGTGTCTAAAAGGCCTTCCAGGGCATCCGGGGTGAGTGCAGAGGACGGGCTTGGGCCCTGGAAGGCAAAACTGGGGTTGTGGTTCCGGTGTGTCATGCCGCTGCCCTCACGTGTTCGGGCGCATGGGTGGCGGCCCAGGTGTTGAAGTCGGTGACGGTGCTCTGGAGCGTGAAGCGGCTCAGGGCGTTGACGCAGTCCATGGCAACGTTGAACAGGCCATCGTCGAGTTCGTTGAAGGCGTCGGCCATGCCCAGGAGTTTGGTGATGCTGTCGCAGTAGGCGTCCCACTCGCCGGTGTTGTGGAGGTGCACGGCGACGTTGACGACGGACTGGATGCTTTGCTGTTTGCGGTGTCGGAGGGCCGGGGTCATGAGAAGGCCTCCAGGCGGATGCCTTTATAGAGTTGTCCAGGCATTGCGCCACAGGTGGCGAGTTGTTCGCGGCGAAGGACAACAGCACGCGGAAGAACGCCTTTGACGCTCTGGTAGTACTCCAGGTAGGCGTCCAGTTTGGCGCGGATCTTCAGGGCCCTGGGGTTGTCGATGAAGCGGACGGCGTCGTGGTCGATGGGGCCCTGGTCGACGTAGGGAGAGACGAAACGCCAGCCGGCGGCACCGTGGATACGGTTACCGCCTACGGCGATCCATTGGCGGCCTGACGCGCTGACAGCGACGGTTCCAGGTCGGAACAGTCGGGCGGGGCCCAGGCGTTCGGAGGACGCCACGAATTCAGTGCCGTTAAAAAAGAAGACGGTGCAGGACAGGGTGCGGCCTTTATGGTGAGCCACACGGACGATGGTCTGGGCTTTTTGTCCGACTCGATTTAAGGGCTTCATTGCCAGTCCTCCTTATCCATTGCCTGTTGCGACAGTGCGGCGATGTTCACCATGCGCACCCGGCCAATCTTCAGGGATGGCAGGTGGCCCTTTTCGATCTGGCCCCTAACCTGCCCTTCCGTTAAACCCGTGAGTTGGGCGTAGCGGTCCTGGGTCATGACCGGGGTTGCTAGCAAGATGATCTGTTTTTGCTCGTCCACTGTTTTGCACTCTGCTACACTGAATTCCACTTATTCACTCAGTAACCGATACTTTGTACTGAGTACTTTTTACTTACTCTAGCAGAGTGAGTATATTTTACTATTTTGAATTAACTATGATCAGAGAACGAATAATAGAAATCTTCGATACCATGGAGCTCACGTCTAAACGGATGGAGGAGCTAACTGGTATAGATCGTTATAAGTGGGGGAACATCAGAGGAAGAAAGCAGAAGGTTAACGAGGATTACCTGGAGGCGTTGGCCGAGATCTTCCCCCAATACTCGTACTGGATCATGACAGGGAAAACGATCCCAGAGGCTGGCCAAATCAGCCCTGAGATGGAAAAAGCGCGGAAGGACAACAGCCTGAAAACAGGATAGGTTTCAGCCTGGCGGCGAGAATCGCCAGTTCCTGGTATGGAGACCGACGAGGGGAACGACAAAAACAAAAGGGCTGGCCGTCTTAGTGTGTGGTGGCGGTTTCAGGCGTCTCAAAATGATACTAAAGACAACCAGAGATTATTAAAGAGGGTAAAATGGATTTTGGAACTACCGCCGCAATAACTTCAGCAGCTAAGCCAATTCTCGACGACATCTTGTCATTCACTCAAATCAGAATTAAAGATAGAAAAATAAAAAAAATAAATAAGGAAAGCGAAAAAAATATTGTAAAAAACTTAGCATCTGTAGAAAACGTTAAAACTATTTGGCAGTATGAAAAAGAGGTCAATCTCAATAATTTTTATTATCCATCAAGAGTCACCGCCCCAGGCCTTAAGATAAGCATACAACCTAAAATTGTAAGCGAGATATCTGAAAACCAAAGCATTGTGATCCAGGGTATTGCAGGCCAAGGAAAATCAATACTACTTAGATACTTGGCAGCTAACGAGATAAGATCAGGTTTGCGAATACCGGTATTCTCTGAGCTCAGAAGAATAAAACAAAATCAAACGGTAAAAAGTCTAATAGCATCGACCATGCAAGACTTAGGCTTTTTTACTGACGAGGATTTAATTAAATCGTATCTCGATAGCGGAAAGGTCCTTATTCTTTTTGATGGATTTGACGAACTCCCATCCGACGAGACGGGGAGAGTGGTAGATGAAATTGAATCGTTAATAAAAAGACATGACAAATTACAAATTGTTGTTACATCTAGACCGGACAGCGGAATCCAAGCATCAAGTTTATTTCGAGTCACAAATATAGATAACTTGAAATATGAAGATCATCTCCCGTTTCTTAAAAAAATCTGCTCCGCAAACTCTGAAGCTGAAAGAATTGTTGAAGCGATAAATTCTAGCACTATAGAAATCAAATCCCTACTCTCAACACCACTACTTCTCACACTTCTAGCAATAGTTTTTAAAGCCGAACAAGCGATACCATCTCAGTTCTCCGATTTTTACGAAAAACTCTTTCACATTCTTTTTACCAGGCACGATTCCTCAAAACCGGGCTTCAAGCGAGAAAAGAAGTCTAAGCTGTCAGAAGACCAACTTGAAGAGATTTTTTCCTCTTTCTCGTTTTTAACTAGGCAGGCACAACAAACCTCTCTTTCGTATTCCGAAGCAATATCGTTTGCGAGAAAGTGTTCTGAGGTAACAGAGATAGATTTTGTACCAAGTGCTTTCATAGATGACATGACCAAGGTCACATGCCTAATGATAGAGGAGGGGCTTCAACTCTTCTTTATACATAAGAGTGTCCAAGAATTTTTCTCTGCAAAATTTATAAAGAACTTGCCCGAGAAAACCTCTAAATCGGTATACGAAAAAATTCAAAGGAAGTTTGGATCATGGGTTCAAGAAGCAAAATTTTTAATATCTATAGACACTTATAGATCACTAAAATATTTATTTATACCGTTAAGCAAGCAATTCTTGGAAAAATACAACAGCCAAGATGAAGTTGAGGCTTATCTTAACAGCTGCAAAGTTACACTTGAGAGGGCCCCGGTTGATGAGCAAGAAGAGCCTGAAATAAAACTTGTTTCTGTAGAGTGGCCTTCACCAGGAATAATTACGAAATTCTATGATGCCTACCACTCCTTAGTCATGGAGAAGATGATGAGCTCAATGACTCTAGAGGGACCATTTAACGAGACTCAATACTTGGAACTATTACAAATTAGAAAAACTCAAACAGGAATAGATGATAAAACCTTTTCATCATATGACGATGGGTCAGAAGAAATTGAGGGACCACTTCTAAGTTTTATGGAAATCTTGGGAATCGAAGCGAAAGCTTACTCTCTATTTGGAACGCTCACACGTAAAGTTAAAAACGATTTGGAAAAATACGAAAGGGAGCTAGCGCGACAAGATCATCTAGAGTCAATAATTGACATTTAGGCATAGAACCAGAGGAGACAATAGGTAATCGGTGCCAGATCTCTCTCTGACCAGTCACACCACTCTGCAGGTGTCGCGCTTGCCAGGCATCCTTGCCGGCGGTGAGCTCCGGTCGTCCTGACCAAACAGCTCGGCGCCAGTTTACTGTTCCTGGTGGTGGTTTTTAGAGGACTTGTCTTAACGTCTTGTGAGAGAACGCCTACACGGCGGTTTTTGGTTACGCTTGGTCAGCTTCGATCTTTTCACCCTGCCCTGCTTTCTCCAGGTTCGCTGGTGACTTTATTGGTTCCACTGACAATGGTTCCCTGATGCCGGTTTTCAGCAGGTGTTGGAGTGGGTCTGTGTTGGTCAGGTGTGGGTCCAGCCACATGTCGAAATCTTCCGGTTTGAGCATTAGGGGGATGCTCTTAGAGTGGATATGGCTGAACCTGGGGTGTGGTGGCAGGGTGATGATGGTAAACGATGGGACTATGTCGCCCTGGAAGTCCCAGAGCTCGTACAGGCCTGCGAAGGCGATAGCGCTGTTAACAGGATGGATGTTGTAGCACTGCTTATGCCCTTTCTCTCCGGTCCATTCGTGGAAGCCACTGGCCGGGATGATGGCCCGCTGGGAGTAAAACCGCTTTTTCCAAAGTGGGCTGGTTCCCAGGCTTCCCGATCGGGCGTTGAAGGTGCTGTATTTCGGTGAGGGGCGGTAGCCGCTACCGTCGGGTTTGGGTTCGATGAGCAGTGACCAGATGGCGTCTTCCAGGGTTCTGCCCTGGTTTGTCTCGTAGACGATCTGACCTTTTGCACCTGGTGCTATGTTGAGGCGGGTTTCGGCGCGTATGGGGATGCCCAGGATTTCGAGTAGGTCTTGGACTAGGGGGTCGTCGATTACGTTGTAGCGGCCGCACATACTTAACACCAGCAATTGAAAATATTTTTAAGGAAATGTGAATCTATCCATTACCTCAATGGCATGATTCATAAACCCAAAATCGATCACTGATCAATATAGAACTGTATTCGGCTTGGCGGGAAATTGAATTCGAAGGACTTATCACCCCGATTAATAACAATGTACCCTTCGTGGTCATTCTGCTTCCACTCTTCCGGCGAAGGAAGGAGGGTGTAAAACTGCTCCCAATAATCTGGATGAATAGTTAGACAACCCTCAGAGTATTTATACTCCATATATTTACCTCCATCATGGACATTAATGCCATTTGCAATCTTTTTCTGCCCTTGGGCATTGTTTTTATTCAATGTTTTTATGAAACCGCCCACTTCATAGTCATATGAACGTGCGAACGCATTATCAACAATATATGGAGAATTCATTGTCCCGCCTATAAGTCTAGGAACG
>Ga0315338_1003982_pt1 | contig 12188 bp, 9 predicted proteins | sample ASW8metaG_FD_204518 | JGI IMG/M metagenome (GOLD analysis project Ga0315338, IMG submission 204518) | Ammonia-oxidizing marine archaeal communities from Monterey Bay, California, United States - ASW #8 | ecosystem: Environmental > Aquatic > Marine > Coastal | place: USA: California | collected...
GGACCGTGGGCGCCTGTGATTCGGCGTGATAGAGAGTTTGCTGCCCGCTACACCGCGTTTAATGTCGACGAGTACAAGGAAATTATCGAACGTCTGCCTCGAAACCTGATGGATAGAGATACCGTGCCCGGTGCGGAACCTGAGAACCTGATCGGGTTGACGACCCCGGCGCTGATTGTTCCCGGAAGGGATATTGCACACACTACTTCGGCCGCATGGTATTTGGATGAGTGTTTGCCGTCGTCGCAATATTGGGATGTGCTACCGGACGATCTGAGCGAAGCCAACGCGCCTGCCCGAATCATCCGCTTCCTCGATAGTATCTCCAGGGAGGAGTGAGCCGCGCTCCCTGGTCAGCTCAAGCTGTCAGCTCGAGTGTGTCTTTTGCGAATACCGATTCGATTTCTATCGGCTGTCGTAGGATCTTCTGAGCCTTTGCATTCGTGAGGAGATTCTCCAGCACGGCATGGTTAGGTTCGATACCGTAAGGTAATGGGTCTCCCATCAGCCCCATCATCCGAAGGTGGAGTTCATCAACGCTGGTAGGATTCTCAATCTCTCCGGTTCGGAGACGTTCCAGATAAATATTTTTGGCTTCGGCAAACGCATTGAAGATTGCGACGTCTACTCCCGGATTCTCCTTTATGACATTGTCCCGAACGACGATAAGGTGATTGATCGGGTAGTGTCCACGATCTTTGAAAGCCGAGATCCCTGCCTCTAGGGGGTTCGAGATCAAGGGCTGAATGTTGGGGTCATTGGATTCGATGTTTATCGCGGCAGCGAGATCACCGCTGTCGAGTAGCTCCTCGATGGTCTTGCCGCGTTCTATCGAGACCACATTCTCTGGGGGTTTGTATTTTTCGACGTGCTCATCTCCTGAGAGGACCCACGTGACTTTGCTGAGGTCGACGCCGTACTCCTCCTGCAGGACTCCTCGTGCCCAAACCCCGGCGGTGACTGTATAGCCGCGGTTTACGCCGACGCGCAGCCCTTCGAGATCTTTGGGGTTCTCGAGGCCAAACTTGATGTTGTGCAGAATCGCACCGTGATGGAATGCACGTTTGAGGAAAATGGGCAGCCCGCAAAAAGGCACACCGTGGTCGCGAGCGCACAAATAGGTCGTCAGGGCCATTTCGCAGACCTCAAACTCAAGTGTTCGTACCATTCGGCGAAAGGCGTGAACTAGGACAGGTACTTCTTCGAAGGCAAAGGAGAAGCCCGCTGGATGAATGGAGCCATCCCTCAACGCCGAGTTGTTACCCTGTTCTCGGCTCACGATTTGCAGTGCAGGTATCGCCATGGCATTCCTTTTAAACTAACTCGAGGGAAGGCGCTGCGCTTGTTCCTTGTAGGGTCGGTGCTGGATTCTTTCCTCGCCACGTGCGCCTCCCGGCGCATCCCGGAAGACGAGTGACTTTATAGTGACCGGCACCGTGTGCGATGGCAGTTGGATTCGTCCCAGGTCGACATAGTCGAAGTCCCCGAGGACAAGGCCGTCGATAACGAAAAGCTCATTAGGAAGGCCAATCTCCTCCTTGAGGACAGCACCGAGGTTCAAGGCGATATCGGCGTCTAGAATCACATAGATTGGTTTGCCGCTCTCGATTCGTTTAATCATAGCTTGGCTAATTCCATCAGCAAGAGCCTTGATGCGCCGAAATGTTGGCTCGCCCTCCCAATGAAAGGCCAGGACTATATCGGCATTCGCTTCCTCGAGATCGAAGAGCTCCATGTGGCGTCCGATCTCCTGGGCTAGATGGCCGACGTTGAAGTCTTCGCTGAATTTGAAGTCCGGACGTACAACTTGAATGTTCCGCCGGGGCAATAACGTGTCTGGGTCACTGATGTACCCGGTATTCCCGCTGAGTTGAGCGGTAAATTCCGATCCGCCCAGCGCCGTTGCACGGATACCCTGGCTGTCGGTGATGAGTGGCCAAGGTAGAACCTTGGTATCCACGCGCTCACGTAAGGCATTCCCGAGTACGTGTCCAAGATCGCCGAAATTGCGTTTTTCTCTTCCGTAGAAGAACTCGGCCACGCCCCCCGAGAAAACGATCCCCTCGATTCCTTGTAGGTGTGACGCCGGATCGGTCAGATAGAGAGAAAGGACATCTTGCGGTGGCGTTGGCATCGTAAGGGCTGCTACGAGATCATCGGTCATGGACTCCGCGACGGAGCAGAGTTCCGCATAGCTAGCCTTCTCACCGATGTGCCAGGTCAGACCGGCCCGCTTCGCGTGAGTCTTGCCGGCAGGGTCGAGGCGCATTATTCGCCCCTTCGAGTCTACGGCCACTAGGCGTCCGCCCACGTGGAAAGCCGCGGTGGAGATGACTTTACCCCTATCGATGACGCTCAGTTTGGTCGTACCGCCACCGACGTCAATGTTCAGCAGTCGTTCCCCGCGTTCGTAGGAAGCTTGTGCGGCGCCCGAGCCGTGGGCAGCGAGCATTGCCTCCATGTGATGACCTGCCGAGGCACATACGAGCTTTCCGCCTTTCTGTGAAAGGATTTGGGCAATGCGTTCGGCATTTTCTCTTCGGAGCGCTTCCCCCGTGAGGATGACCACCCCTGTGTCGATTTGGTCCGGGTGTAGATGAGCAGCGCGGTACGCCTCATCAATAATGGCGCCGAGAGCGCCGTCGTCGATGAGCTTTTCGCTCCGGTATGGAGTCAGACTGATGGGAGACTCGAACAGCGTCTCCCGAGCGACCACGAGGTACCGGGTGGACAGGTCCACCGCTTGGCGTTGCAGATGCATACGTGAGAACAGAATCTGGGTTCCGGCGGATCCGATATCGATGCACACACTTACGAGGGCAACATTGTCTCGCTGCCAGAGAGGGTGGTCTTCGACGGAGCCTTCCAGATCCGCGTCGACATGATAGCCATCCGGTGTGTGGTCGGGATCCGGGTGGTAGTGATCGTGGTACTTGTTCATGCGGATCAGTCTTTGTGGAGCATGGCACCCGATTCCCCTATGATCGGGCGCAGGGTCCGCCTCGCCTTGTTATATGTGGCGAAACCGTCCGTGCCGAGGTCTTGAGGATAGTTAGTATGATACCAGCAGAGCCACGTGGTCCGCGGTTAACTACACAGTCGCTCTTGTTAGTCTCTGCTGCATTTGGGAAGCGGGCGACGTCCTCAGGGGGAGTTAGTGAAAACGGATAAAGGCCGAATACTCCCGCATGTGCTGGTGCTCGCAGGAGTGTGCTTGATTCCTTTTTTGGCCTGGAGTCAGAATCCTTTTCCTGAGGGAGAAGTGCGGGACACCGTATTGCTGGTATGTAGTCAGTGTCATCCATTAACACGAATCATTGACGGTGACATGACGGCGGAGCAGTGGGAGTTTATTCTTTATGACATGATCGCCCGCGGTGCGCCGGTGCATGCAGAAGACATAGAACGGGTAAAGCAATATCTGGTTGATAATTTCGGGACCGTCGATTGACCCATGCCGCCTATAGGGTCTAGCCGTGTTTAGTGGGTGACGTGAGTAGCTGAGGAGGACATCCAATGCGCGACCTGGTCGGAGACCTCATTAACGCAAAGCTATCGCGGCGCCAGTTTCTCGCCGCCATGTCTGCTGCCAGCTTCACTTCGGCTGCCGCCCAGTCCGTGTTTGAGTCGGTAGCGCCGTTCGTGCCCGGATCACCTATGCCAGAGAATTTCACCCGCACGGTGACTGGTACCGGCGCTGATCTTCTAGTGGAGCAAATGCTGGAAACGGGTGCGAAGTATTTATTCGTATCCAACGGCTCCGGGCTGGGCCCCGTTTGCGATTCTTTAGTGGATCATCCCGGTCTCCAATTGATCCAGGCAACCCATGAAGGCCAGCTCGTAGCGATAGCTGATGGTTACGCTAAGGCCTCTGGAGAGACTGCGTTCGGAATGTTCAGTCGGGTTGGGTTGCCTCATTCTTCGTCCAACATGTACAACTCAATGAAGGACCGAACACCTCTGGTGCTTTTCAGTGATCATGCGGATGTAGACAGGGAAGGTACCGACAGCCACGAGGACATCGACGACTGGCTGGAGGCAGTAAAACCCTATACCAAGTGGCGCTGGACTGTACACGAGCCCGAACGGTTACCGGAATGGGTTCGTAGGGCCTACAAAGTTGCCGGGGTGCTTCCGGGTGGACCGACTCACGTTAGGATTCCCCGCGATCTTCTTTATAGGCCGAACTTGTCGGCGACCGTCTTTTCCGGTCAAGCGCTGGATATTCCAATGGAATTACGGCCCAGTGAGAACGACGTTGAACGAACGGCCCGATTTCTGCTCGATGCTTCGTCGCCGCTGTTGTACGTAGGTCCGGAGGTTAGTCAAACCGGTGCACGTGCTTCGGTGGTTGAGCTGGCCGAGTTGCTGGCAATTCCGGTGGTCCAGCACCGTAGTTTCTATGCGGATTTCCCCAATTTCCACCCGTTGTATCTCGGGGAACTGCCCAACGTTCAGCCTTATCTGCAGAGTTATCCCATACCGATTGACTGTTTCGTCAATTTCGGTGCGCGTTTCCCGTCCGACTGGAACTTGCAGAATCTCGCGGTCATTCATGCGAGTGTGGATCCGACGAGTCTGGGGCGAAATGCGCCACTGGCGGGCGCGCTTGTCGGTCATCTTGACCAGGTGGCACGGTCGTTGATCGAGGCGGTGAAGAGCCTGGCGAGCCCCCAGCAGATAGAAGCGCGGACGGCGGATCGTCGCGCTCGTTGTGCCGCTCACACGGCGCAGGTGCGTGCGGCACGCTTGGAGGCTGGCCGGCGCGTCGGTGGCTCTCCGGTTCCGTGGCAACGCTTGATGTACGAGCTGAACCAGCAACTGGATGCGAATGCCGTGGTTGTCGAGGAACTAGGGACCGAGCAGAAAACGCTGGGGTATTTCCCATTCGCCGACGACGCAAAGATGAAAATAGGTCGTACCGAGGGCCGGGCTCTGGGTTGGGGTGTCGGTGCTTCCGCCGGGGTCAAACTGGCTCTCCCCGACCGACAGGTGGTGTCGCTCCAGGGAGACGGTGGGTTCCTTTTTGGTCAGACCGATTCTCTTTGGACGATGTCGCGATACGATATTCCGGTGATGACGGTCGTGACCAATAATCGAAGTTACGAGGAAACGCGTTGGCAGATCTTTAATCGCGGCGGACGCGCAGGGCAGGCCGGACGCGACTATGTCTCTTATCTAGGTGACCCGGACGTTAATTTCACGAGTTTAGCGGCTGCTTACAATATACCCGGGGCGGTCGTTTCCAATAGTGAGGAATTGGCTCCGGCGATTCGCCAGGGTCTGCGCACTTTGAGGGAAGGTAGGCCGTTTCTACTCGATGTTCACACCCGTACACTGGGGGCTGGCGCGGAGCTGACCTGGTACCCGGATTTCTCATTGGCCGATCAGCGGACACGTAATGTATGAGTCCCCGTGCCGTGGTCACTCAATGGGGTTCCGGGGAAAGCGGTACGGTCTACAACCTAGACTCAATGCGTGTGATCACTTGAATGGTCATGTCCGTGCTGTTCAGTCATGATCGCCTCGCCCTCTGTGTAGCCCGTCATCAGTGCTTCGATTAACCGTCGCAGGGGATCCTCCTGCACCGGCTGATGTGCAGCCATGAATCCGGCTAACCGAGCGTATACCAGCGGCTCCATAGAGAGTCGGTCGTAGCCGCTGACCTCCTTGGGAGCTCGGTTGAGCTCTGCCGCGGAACGCAAAGTGTTCCGGAAAAGTGTATCCAGATAGGCGTAAACGGGATCACCATCGCGACCGCCGTCAGCGAGTGTGGTGAGATAACGTCGAGTATGTTCGACGAATCGTACGTAGTACTCCTCCGCTAGGGATTCGTCGCTTTCAATATCTCCGCACATCAGATCTTTCTCCATTGAGTTTCGTCCGCCCCAGGCCAAGCTCACCGTTGCCCGATGGTCCGTTCGGCGTTGGCGGACATTTCCAGAACTGCGATGATAATATCTTCCGTGAACGAAGGGAGAGCCAGAGATGAGTGAAGGGAAAAATCTGGTCGTTGCAGCGGGCGTGTTCCTCGCAATAATGCTGGCGGCACCCGTTCACTCGGACTCTGTGTCCGACTTCTACGAGGGTCGGCAGGTGCGTCTCCTCATCGGTTACAGCGCGGGCGGTGGATACGATACCTATGCCCGGCTACTTGCACGACATCTGGGTAAGCACATTCCCGGCAACCCGACCATCGTTCCCCAGAACATGCCTGGTGCAGGAAGCCTTGCAGTAGCTAACTTCCTTTACAACGTCGCTCCGAAGGACGGTAGTGTGATCGGCACGTTCGCCCGGGGTATGGCGATGGAACCGTTGCTGTCCGGTGAAGGAACACGTTTCAACGCGAGTGATTTTTCGTGGATCGGTAGCCTCAATAATGAGGTTAGTGTATGCGCCTCGTGGCATACCTCCGACGTGCGAACAATGCAGGACCTGGAAACCAGGGAACTTATTGTTGGGGGTACCGGGTCCGGGGCAGATACCGACACCTTTCCTATCGTGATGAGTAATTTGCTCACCGCAAACATCAAACTGATCTCAGGTTACCCCGGTGGCAATGACGTTTTGCTGGCGATGGAACGCGGCGAGGTAGATGGCCGGTGCGGGTGGTCATGGTCGACGATTAAATCTCGCAATGCCGATTGGTTAGCGGAAGATCGGATCAACATCCTCGTACAGCTTGCGTTGGAGAAGCATCCGGATCTTGCGCACGTGCCGCTCATCACAGACTTTGCGGACAACGAGGACGAACTGATGGCGATGGAGCTGATTTTCGCGCGTCAGGTGATGGGGCGGCCTTACCTCGCTCCCCCGGGAATTCCGGCCGATCGACACGAAGTTCTGAGGCGCGCCTTCGACGCAACGGCCCGAGACCCGGAGTTTCTCGCCGATGCTGAACGCATTCAGCTCGAGCTCAATCCCGTCAACGGGGAGGAGATCGATGCCCTCATCGTTCGCATCTACGCGGCATCGGAGAGCGCGATTCGACTCGCGTCTGATGCAATCGTCAATACCGCTAATAACAATCGATGAATTCAGGGCAGGGGAGGGCACCGTACCGCTCGCCGCCCGGGAATACGTGAGCGCGGGAGGACACTGAGTTGGACTTCAGCGCGCTCGAGTTCGCAATATCCGCCCTTAACATCATGCTTGATCCTGCTCGCCTCATGGTGTTGGCGGCTGGAGTGCTTGTTGGGCTCACAATCGGAGTCATTCCGGGCCTCGGTGGAATCGTTGGCATTGCTCTACTGATTCCCTTCACCTTCGAGATGGATCCGTACTCGGCCTTTGCCTTCTTGATAGGGATCGGTGCAGTCACCACGACCTCGGACACTGTGCCCGCGGTTCTTTTCGGTGTCCCAGGAACGACCGGGTCTGCGGCAACGATCCTTGATGGTCACCCACTCGCGAAACGCGGTCAGGCGGGACGGGCATTCGGAGCGGCTTACACCGCCTCTCTCCTTGGCGGTCTGGCGGGTGCTGTGCTGCTTGCGGTCAGCATTCCGGTGCTGCGCCCGGTGATTCTCTACCTTGGTTCTCCAGAGCTATTGGCCATTTGCGTATTCGGCATGTCGATGGTCGCAGTACTCAGCGGGAAGGCGCCCCTGCGAGGGATGGTCGCTGGGGGAATAGGGCTGATGGTTGCCATGGTGGGTTCGGACCCACAGACGGGCACCATGCGGTGGACCTTCGACACGCTGTACCTGTGGGATGGTGTGCCGCTCGTGCCGATCACCTTGGGTTTATTCGCGCTGCCTGAACTCGCGGATCTTGCCATTCGGCGCCAAAGCATCGGCCGGCAGGCCAGAGTCGACACACGTTCAGGACAACTACAGGGCATCCGGGACTCGTTGAAACATTGGTGGTTGGTTCTGCGATGCAGTTGGATCGGTGCGGCCCTGGGAGCCGTCCCAGGGATGGGTGCTGCGGTCATCGACTGGCTTGCCTACGGTCATGCCCTGAAGACTGAAAAAGACACCGAGCGATTTGGTGAGGGGGACATACGGGGTGTGATCGCCTCGGAGAGCTCCAACAATGCGAAGGAGGGCGGTGCCCTCGTGCCTACGCTGGCCTTTGGAGTTCCCGGCAGTGCGTCCATGGCGATCCTCCTGGGGGCGTTTACGATGCATGGCCTGGTGCCAGGTCCGAGGATGCTAACGGAGAATCTTGAGATCACTTACTCCATCGTCTGGAGCCTCGCTTTGGCTAACGTACTCGGTGCGGGCTTGTGTCTGACGTTCAGTAATCAGCTGGCGCGCGTTGCCACGATTCGAATGGGACTGTTGCTGCCTGTGGTTTTGGCCATCATCTTTCTTGGTGCGTTTCAAGGGTCTCGCCAATGGGGGGACCTCCACGTTCTCCTCGGGTTCGGGGTGTTCGGCTGGGTCATGAAGCAGCAGGGTTGGCCGCGTCCACCTCTCATTCTCGGGGTGGTGCTTGGTGATATCGTTGAGCGATACCTGTTCATCTCCGTGAACCGGTACGACTGGGCCTGGTTGAGCCGACCACTTGTCATCTTGTTTTTCACGCTCGCACTGCTTGGTCTCTTGGGACCGTTACTGCGTAACCTCCGTGCGGCGGTAGGAAGAGGGGCCGGGTTTCAGCTACGGCCCCGGTTTTCCACATCGGCGTTGTTTACGTTGAGCATCCTCGCGGTTCTGGTGGGTTTCATCCTGGTCACGTCACAGTGGAATTTTGAGGCTCGAATCGTTCCGTTAGCCGTCGGATACACAGCCATGGTTTGCGCGATTCTGAGCGTGATTAACGAGGTCTTTCTCCGGCCGGCTACCGGTGCGGCCCTCGAACCGGCAGCCAAAGCTGAGGTGAACGGCAAGGGAGAAACACTCAGGTTGGATCGGCAGACGGTTCTAAAACGAGTGGTCGAGTTTTTTGCTTGGTGTGGCGGTTATTTATTACTGGCCCGCGTCACGGGTATGCTCCCCTCGATCCTTGTCTTCGTGGTTCTGGGTGTCCGATTTTGGGGCCGCGAGTCGCTTTTTCGGGCGTTGGGGTTGGGATTGGGCGTTACCGTGTTCAGCTGGTTTCTATTCGACCGCGTTTTGTCTATACCCTGGCCGCAAAATCTGCTCGGGGGCATGTTTCCGGCCCTGCAGCCTTTCTTGCGATGATGCCGCTGGCAGGCACGGGTAAACTTTCGTTACTTATTTAGAGAGTGCAGTCATGACAGAAGCTGATGATCCGAAATTCCTCTGTGATCCTTATCTCGATTGGGCCGAGGCGGAGGGGATACCGATGGTCGAGGACTTCGGGGTCGACCTGAATGAGGTCGAAACACGACCGTGGGCTCGTATGGGTCTTGATGGGGCACTCGTGCATCTTAAGGGCCGAGGTGATTTTCTTTGCGTGTTTATTCTCGATCTTCCTCCTGGAGGGAAGTCTGCACCCCAACGTCATGTCTTCGAAGAAGTAGTCTACGTGCTCGAAGGCCAGGGCAGTACGACCATCAAGAGCCATGACGGCCAGACCCATAGCTTCGAGTGGAGCAAGGGGGGGCTGTTCGCTTTGCCGCTGAATGCTACGTATCAGCACTTCAACGGCAGTGGAAAATCCAGAGCCAGGCTATCGTCCACAAACAATCTGCCAATGGTCTTGAATCTTTTCCACAACGAGGATTTTGTGTTCGACAATTCGTTCGCCTTCGTGGAGCGAGCGGGCAAAGAGACTTTCTTTTCCGGCGAAGGGGATTTCATCCCCAAGACGCCCGGCCGGCACATGTGGGAGACGAATTTCATTCCTGACCTGAGGCAGTTCGAGCTCGTCAAGTGGGAAAAGCGGGGAGCCGGTGGCTCGAATATGATGTTCGTTCTGGCGGACGGCACGATGCATGCCCATTCCTCAGAGATGCCGGTTGGTACCTATAAGAAGGCGCATCGCCACGGCGCGGACTTTCATGTGTCCTGTATTACTGGTACGGGCTATTCGTTATTGTGGTACGAAGACGATGCGGAATTCGTTCGTGTGGACTGGGATCATGGCGTTGTCTTTGCGCCACCCGACGGTATGTATCACCAGCACTTCAACACCAGCTCGACGCCGGCTCGATACCTCGCTATCGCGCTGGGCGGACTGCGCTATCCAATGGTTGCTGAGAAACGGGCGGTGTTCATGGGCATGGACGTCAACGTACGCGACGGCGGAGCACAGATCGAGTACGAGGACCAGGACTCCCGTATTCATGAGATATACCTGGAGGCGTTGCGGGAAAATGGAGTCGACTCAGGTATGGGGCGTTTCCTGAGGGAAGCCTGAATGCCGATGGCTGTGTGGTGTAGTTAAGATGGCAAGTTCAGAACCGAAGTTTCTGTTCGATCCTTATCTCGACTGGGTAGAAAAAGAAGGTCCTGCGGTCACGGAGGGGCTTGGAATCGATCTGCTCGAAATCGAGACTGCACCCTGGCCTCGCTTGGGCGTTGATGGGGCCTTTGCGCATTTAAGAGGCCGCGGTGACTTCGTCTCCATCTTCGTGATTGACCTGCCTCCGGGTGGAAATACAGCGCCCCAGCGTCACCTTTTCGAGGAAGTTGTTTATGTTCTCGAGGGCCGTGGCAGCACGACTATAAAGACGTCGGACGGGGAGACACACAGCTTCGAGTGGGGCCCGAAGAGTCTCTTCGCGTTGCCGTTAAATGCCGAGTATCGACACTTCAATGGCAGTGGTCGTTCGCGGGTAAGGATTGCCTCAACGAATAACCTTCCGGTGGTACTGAACGTTTTTCATAATGAGGCCTTCATTTTTAAGAACGATGCGTCCTTTCCAGAACGCGCGGGCAAGGCAGGGTATTTTAGTGGTGAAGGCGAGTTCATTCCCAAGCGACCCGGTCGCCACATGTGGGAGACGAACTTCATTCCGGATGTTAGTGATTTTGAACTTCGTGCTTGGGATAAGCGAGGTGCTGGCAGCTCCAATATGAAGTTCATACTCGCCGACGGCACGATGCACGCACACTCTTCAGAGATGCCGGTTGGCACCTATAAGAAGGCGCATCGTCACGGCCCAGACTTTCACGTGTTTAATGTCACCGGCGGCGGATACTCGCTGTTGTGGTACGAGGATGATGAGGATTTCGAGAGGGTAAACTGGCGCCACGGCGTCGTTTTCGCCCCGCCAGACGGAATGTACCATCAGCATTACAACACGGGTAACGAGCCTGCTCGTTACCTAGCGATCGCCCTTGGGAGCCTCCGGTATCCGTTTACGTCGGCCAAACGTCGATTGTTTGAAGGGGTGGATGTGAACGTTCGTGATGGCGGCGCTCAGATAGAGTACGAAGATCAGGATCCACGCATCCATGAAATTTATCTTCGAGAGCTTGCAGCGAACGGTGTAGGTTCCCAGATGAGCGAGTATATCGATGAGAATGTCTGAGTCATTTTCTTCGAGCAGCTCAGATCGTTTCCATCCCGGGTTGTCTTTACACGAGCTCGGATTCGATCATTTGCATCCGACCGAAGAGGAGAAAAAGCAACTCAGCGAGATTATCTGGTCCGCTGATAACATCGTGCTCAGGACGGTGGGCGTGGATATTGGATCTTCCACGTCTCATCTCATGTTCTCCCGAGTTCATCTTCAGCGGCTTTCTGAGGCTTTATCGAGCCGCTTCGTGGTAGTGAATCGGGAAATGCTGTGGCGCTCACCGATATTGCTGACACCTTATTCGTCCGGTAGGACTATCGACGCCGAGAGATTGGGAGCGTTTATATCTGACGCGTATAAAGAGGCTGGACTGACGCCTGAGGATATCGACAGTGGTGCGGTGATTCTCACAGGTGAGGCGCTCAAGCGACGCAACTCTCGTGCCATTGCAGACCTCTTCGCAGACCAGTCGGGAAAATTCGTCTGCGCTTTGGCGGGCCATCATCTCGAGGCGGTCATGGCAGCGCATGGCTCTGGGGCGGTGGAATACTCTCGTCGTCACCATAAGACCGTCCTCAACGTGGACATCGGGGGCGGTACTACCAAATTGGCACTCGCACACGGCGGGCGCTTGCTCGGTCACGCGGCGGTAGCCGTTGGCGGCCGGCTCGTTGCTTTCGATGGGAACGGGGCACTGACGAGGATCGAGGAACCAGCGTTTCGAATCGCCGAGGAGGTAGGCGTAAAGCTCGTATACGGGGAGAAACTGACGGCCGGTGACCGTGACAGAATGGTTAGCGCGATGGCAGAC
>Ga0315338_1003983_pt1 | contig 12187 bp, 10 predicted proteins | sample ASW8metaG_FD_204518 | JGI IMG/M metagenome (GOLD analysis project Ga0315338, IMG submission 204518) | Ammonia-oxidizing marine archaeal communities from Monterey Bay, California, United States - ASW #8 | ecosystem: Environmental > Aquatic > Marine > Coastal | place: USA: California | collected...
GCTCAGCTCTGACACTTAATCTTTTTTCAAGACTATTTTCATTATCTTGACTTATGATTGCATAGAACATAGTTACTTTTTTTCCTCTTTAATATCTTTTATATGTTGTGACATGTACATTGCTTGCGCAATGGCAAATATAAATGTTAAACCTAAAAGACCATAGACTTTAAAATTGACCCAAAATTCCGTACTAAAATTATAAGCAACGTAGAGATTAGCAATTCCAGAAAAAATAAAAAATACAACCCAACCTATATTTAATTTAGTCCATATTTCATCTGGGACAGAAATTGCATGGTCCATCATTCTACGAATGATTGGTTTTTTACCGATAAATTGACTACCAAAAAAAACTAGAGCAAAAATCCAGTTGACCGCAGTCGGTTTCCATTTAATAAAACGCACATCTTTTAATAGTAATGTAGCTCCACCGAATATCACTGTTAAAATTAAGGTAATTACATGCATTTTTTCGAATTTGCGTGTTATTAACCAATAAATAATAATTTGTATTGCGGACGCAATAATTAATACTTGTATAGCCAGATAGATGCCTTGCTCCCTATCTTCTGGATAGTAAAAGGCGATTAAAAACGCAACCAGCGGAAAAAAATCAAACAGAAATTTCATGAATTTTTACTTATGTTTAGATGTGTTAGATATCATAACCTAAATTAATCTTATCGACATTTCAAAGTGATAATATTTTAAAAATGCAGATGCTTATATCCCTTATTTTCTTTGTAATACTTAAAATTCTTTTCTAAGAAAGTTCTTTAACGACCCAAGAGTCGGGGTATAATGAAGCGGTTAATTACTCTCCATATTAATAACGACCATAGGAGGTTGTTGATTGTCTATTAGTGGTAAACAGCGGGTCTTGTCAGGCATGCGCCCGACAGGTCAGCTTCATCTTGGCCATTATCACGGCGTACTTAAGAACTGGCTAGAGCTTCAGCAAGAATACGAATGCTTCTTTTTTGTTGCTGATTGGCACGCACTTACAACGGAGTACGAAGACCCATCAATCATCGAAAAGAGTGTTTGGGATATGGTTATTGATTGGTTAGCTGTTGGCATTAACCCGGGTTCTGCCAAACTATTTATTCAGTCTCGCGTGCCTGAACATGCAGAATTACACTTACTACTATCAATGAGTACGCCTCTTAGTTGGTTGGAGAGAGTGCCGAGCTACAAAGACCAACAAGAAAAATTACCTGATAAAGATTTAACGACCTATGGTTTTTTAGGTTATCCATTATTACAAACCGCTGATATTGTTATTTACAAGGCTGGTTTTGTTCCGGTTGGCGAAGATCAGGTTTCACATGTTGAATTGGCGCGTGAAGTGGTCAGACGATTTAATCATATCTATGGGCGCGAACCTGATTTTGAGAAGAATGTAGAAGCCGCATTAAAAAAAATAGGGAAGAAGACTGCACGTCTTTATGATGAATTGCGTCGTAACTATCAAGAGCAGGGCGATGTACCTTCACTCGAGAAGGCACGAGAGCTGCTTGCCTCACAACAAAATATTAGTATCGGCGATAGAGAACGCTTATCAGGCTATCTTGATGGGTCGGGTAAAGCGATTTTTCCGGAACCCCAAGCACTATTAACACCAGCCCCTAAGGTGATGGGACTCGATGGACAGAAGATGTCAAAATCCTACGGCAATACCATTTCGTTAAGAGAGAATCCAAGCGTTGTGGAGGATAAGATTAAAACGATGCCAACCGACCCCGCACGAGTCAGATTAAATGACCCGGGAGACCCAGAAAAATGCCCGGTATGGAATTTACATCAAGTTTATTCAGATGATTCTCTTAAAAAGTGGGTTATTGAGGGTTGTACAAATGCTAAAATTGGCTGCCTTGATTGCAAAAAACCATTGATAGATGCTGTATTAAAAGAGCAAAAACCGATTCGGGATCGTGCTAACGAATATCTCAATGATCCAGAAACGGTTCGCGGTATTATTGCTGAGGGATGTGATGCAGCACGAGATATTGCAAGAGAGACGTTAGATGATGTTCGTGAGGCAATGGGATTAACTTATCCTTAAAAAATATACTGATGATGAACGAAGAAATCGAAACAACAGAAACCCAGCAACACGAAATGCCGTTTGCACTTGTTCAAGGCGCGCCACTAACAGACTTACCAAAAGATTTATATATTCCGCCTGATGCATTAGAAGTATTTCTTGAGGCATTTGAAGGGCCGCTGGATTTATTGCTTTATTTAATCAAGAAACAAAATATTGATATTCTTGATATCCCATTAGCAAAAATAACTGAGCAGTATATGACCTACATTGAGTTAATGGAGACTCTCGAACTCGAACTTGCAGGTGAATACTTATTAATGGCAGCAATGTTAGCTGAGATTAAATCAAGAATGTTGTTGCCTCGACACGCAGAGGATGATGATGAGGAAGACCCAAGAGCAGAATTAATCAGACGTCTACAAGAGTACGAACGATACAAGGATGCGGCGGAAAAATTAGACAAGTTACCACGCTACGAACGTGATATTTTTTCAACTATTACCGAATTTCCAGGACGTAAAACCCACCATAAACCGCCTGAGGTTGCACTTGAGTCAATTCTTGAAGTTTTTTCAGAAGTTCTAGAACGTGTAGATATGTTTTCTCACCATATGGTGCAACGAGAAGTATTATCTGTTCGTGAGCGTATGGGAATTGTTTTAGAGAAGATTAATACTGAAACATTTATAGATTTTAAAGATTTATTTACTGTTGAAGAAGGACGTGCCGGTGCGATTGTATCGCTTTTAGCTATACTTCAACTTATGAAAGATTCACTGATTCAATTAGTTCAAAATGAAACTAATGGCCCCATCTATGTCAAGGCAGCATCATGAGTCAGAAGAAAATTAAGAATATCATCGAAGCAGCTTTAATGGTTTCAACTCAACCGTTAAGCATTCAACGCCTAGTGAATTTATTTGATGAAGATAAAACGTTACATCCGGACCGTGATAGCATTAAGACAGCAATTAATGATTTACAAAAAGATTTTGAGGGTCATGGTGTAAGTTTAGTCGAGGTGGCTAGTGGATTTCGGTTTCAGGCAAACAGCGAATATGCTGAATGGGTTAACCATCTATTTGATGAGCGTCCACCTCGCTATTCGAGGGCGTTACTAGAGACACTTTCGATTATTGCTTATCGACAACCAGTCACGCGAGGTGAGATTGAGGATATACGCGGTGTAAGTGTGAGTGGGACAATCACAAAAACACTGCAAGAACGTGAATGGATTAAGGTTGTTGGGCACCGTGATGTACCCGGTCGCCCAGAATTATTAGCCACAACAAAATCATTTCTTGATTATTTTAATCTAAAAAAATTATCAGATTTACCTGAGCTAGAAGACATAAAGGACTTTGATTCCATTAACCCCGATCTATTTGAAGCATTAGAAAAAGAAATGAATACAGACAGCAAAAAAACAGATAATAATCTTACATCAACCATCAGTTCAGACAATATAATGGAGACTGAAGATGTTGATGATGAAATTACTGAAAGTGCAAAAGTAATACCTTTCTCAAATTAATCACATCATTATTTTTTAATTAAATAAATGGCCGATCGAATTCATAAGGTTCTTGCTAATGCTGGGCATGGTTCAAGACGAGAGATTGAGACATTAATACGCAATGGCAAGATTAGTGTTAATGGTAAGTTAGCAACTCTTGGTCAATCTATTAGTGATAAGGACCGTATTGTTATTAATTCACGACCCATTCGATTACATCTTGAAAGAAAAAAAAATCCAAAAGTTCTAGCCTATTACAAACAGGCTGGAGAAGTATGTACACGTCGGGATGAGAAAGGTCGTGATACTGTTTTCAAAAATTTACCGCGTCTTAGAAATAGCCGTTGGATAAATATAGGTCGGTTGGATTTAAATACAATAGGATTGTTATTGTTTACTACAGATGGTGAATTAGCAAACAAACTAATGCATCCCTCAAGTCAAATTGAACGTGAATATGCTGTACGAGTTTTAGGCGAAGTAACAAAAGAAAATATACGCACTTTACTGGATGGCGTTGAATTAGGAGATGGCTTAGCTAAGTTTACTGATATTGTTGATTCAGGCGGAAGAGGTGCGAATCATTGGTATCATGTTGTTGTGATGGAGGGGCGCAATAAAGAAGTGCGACGCTTATGGGAATCGCAAGATGTTCAGGTAACACGTTTAATCAGGACACGTTTTGGTTCATATATATTACCGAGGAAGAAAAGAGCAGGACAATTTTGGCGTCTTGAGGATAAAGAAATTGAGGCGCTTCAAAATAGTATCTTATCTGAATGAGTCACCAATCAGTTTTACTTGAAATTTATCGACGACTTAATGAGTCTTATGGTCCACAATATTGGTGGCCGGCGGATTCTCCGTTTGAAATAATGGTGGGTGCGATACTGACTCAAAATACTGCGTGGACCAATGTTGAAAAAGCCATCAACAATCTTAAAGATGCCAAGGCATTAAATGTTCATGCTTTAATAGAATTGTCAGAAGAGAATTTAGCAAAATTAATCAGACCATCCGGATATTTCAACGTAAAGTCAAAACGTTTAAAACATTTTGTGGGTTGGTTTGAAACAGAAGGTCGTTTTGACGGATTAAAAAAATTAAATAATGAAATGTTACGGAAGCGATTACTCGATGTTAATGGTATTGGGCCTGAGACGGCTGATGATATTCTACTTTATGCTTTTGAAAGACCTGTTTTTGTGATTGATGCCTACACTCGTCGTTTGTTTAAAACACTAGATTTGATTGATGGGACGGAATCCTACGAGACACTTCGCCAGTTTTTTGAATCATCACTGGTTTCCGATGTTGGTCTTTTTAAGGCGTATCATGCCTTGATAGTTAGGCATGCTAAGGAAAAATGTACCCATGAGAGTAGCTGTCTCCATTGCAAGGTTGAATCACCATTATGATTTCGAAACTAAAAATCATGAATATATTGATTTCAGTCCGTCCTCTCTGTAACCTTTCCCGCCTTTGATTTTTACGTGATTAAGCTATGACGAATCGACGAACATTGGTCGCGGCAAATTGGAAGATGAACGGCTCGATTGAGGGTAGCCGTGTTCTTGCTGAGGCTTTGATTGATGGTATATCGGCTGAAACGCCAGCAGAGGTAGCGGTTTGTCCATCGTTTGTCTATTTATCGCAGTTATCTGAACAATTTAAAAATACCAGTATCAAACTCGGCGCACAGAATGTGTCGCATTTAGATGAAGGGGCTTATACTGGAGAAGTTGCAGCCTCGATGCTTGTTGATTTTGGTTGTGAGTATGTAATTGTAGGGCATTCTGAACGTAGAATGCACTATCACGAAACGGATAGCTGTGTTGCTGAGAAATTTTCTGCCACACAAATAAATGGTATGACTCCTATATTATGTATTGGTGAATTATTAGAGGAGCGGGAATCAAATAGCACAGAAGAGGTGATTGCCAGACAGCTCGATGCGGTCATTGATAAGGCAACTATTAATGCTTTTGATAATGCGGTTATTGCCTACGAGCCGGTTTGGGCGATTGGTACCGGTAAGACCGCAACGCCAGAGCAGGCGCAAGATGTACATCAATTTATAAGATTGCGTCTAGCAAGACACGATAGAGCGATCGCAGACGGTATTAGAGTGCTTTATGGTGGCAGCGTTAAGGCGGATAATGCATCACAACTTTTTGAAATGGCAGATATCGATGGCGGGTTAATCGGTGGAGCATCGCTTGTCGCAAAAGACTTTCTAGATATTTGTCACGCAGTGAGGAAATAAAAAAATGGAATCAATTTATACATTACTGTTTGTTCTACAAGTCATCGTTGCCGTTGCCTTAATTGGTTTCGTGTTAATTCAGCATGGTAAGGGCGCTGATGCGGGCGCTGCATTTGGTAGCGGTTCATCTTCGACTGTTTTTGGTAGCCAGGGTTCGGGAAGCTTCTTAACAAAAGTAACGACATTTTTGGCTATATTATTTTTAGCTAATAGTTTGTTGCTCGCCTATCTCTCAAGTCAGAAAATTAGAGAAGCTCCTATGAGTTTATTAGATACCCCTGCTACCGTTGTTGAGCAGGAAGAGGTCACAACGGAAGTTATTGTGCCACACGAAGAGAGTGACGGCGATCATGAAGGCCATGATCATGACGTGCCGGATTTACCTGTCGAATAGTTTATGTACTATTTTCTTAACTAGTGGGTATCGGAATTGCCGATGTGGTGGAATTGGTAGACACGCTATCTTGAGGGGGTAGTGCCTTCGGGTGTGCCGGTTCGACTCCGGCCATCGGCACCAAGTAACAAGTACCTAAAATACATAGTATTACTTATTATGCTTAACTAAACCCAAAAGCTATTTTACGTAAATATTTGATTTTAATATATTTTTTTAAAAATTGTTCAGAAGTTAACTTATTAAATTAAGACGGGTAAAATGAATACCCTCCGTCTATAGACAAGACGCATTTTAAAAGAAGAAAAATTATTAATGATGCTTGTAATAAAGGCAATTACTAAAAAGTTAACCCTACTTAGTTTAAGCTTCGCACTCGTGGTCGGTAGTAATGTCGGTCGCGCCGATGATATTGAAATCTATTTCAACTCGGCAGATGCAACGAATAATACCGAAATTATCCGTTCAAATGTTCTCTTCATACTTGATACCTCCGGGAGTATGGGCGCTATCACAAGTAGCGGTCAGACCCGCATGGATGATCTTAAAGAGGCAATGGAGGTAGTCCTCAACTCTATTAGAGATGTCAATGTCGGTTTGATGCGATTTAATAGAGGACAGACATCGAATCGGGAAGGCGGGCCGGTGATTTTTCCAGTCAAAAACATTGACGGGAATATTAATGATGTTGTTGGGGACAGCGGAGAGAATATAGTTACTCAAATTGTTAACACCGCTTTTCTAAGAAATGACTTGGACGATGGCGAAGAAGTTAAGACGACTCATAACGTCACGCTTACAGATGCACAGTTAGATGCTTTTGATTTTGGTGGCACACAATCTGTTGTCGGCGGTTCTAGAACCTTCCAGATTATAGCTGCCAGTGACGATGGTTCGGAGGAAACATCCCCAGGCAGTTGCTTTAACTTTCCCTTTATGTTTTCTGGTAACTTCCACCATATTCATCCATGCAGATTTATTGGTCTTCGCTTTGCTGGTGTTACCATAGCCCAAGGGACACCCATAACCAGTGCTTTTATTGATTTAACCGCTCGTAACTCCGATGGTGGTGGAGCTAGTAACACAATTGTTGGTCAAGCTGTTGACGACGCTGCCCCTCTAACAGGCTTTTTCGGTTTTAGTAATGACATATCAAGTCGGTCACCAACAAGCGCAGCGGTCAATTGGTCTGTTCCTAATTTCACTGCTGGAAATACCGCCAGCACCCCAAATATTAAAACTATTGTTCAGGAAATTGTTAACCGTCCCGGCTGGGCATCCGGTCAGGCAATGTTTTTTAGGTTTCAACAGGGCGCTGGCACTGCTCTATTCCCTAATACCAGAAGAGGCGCTAGTAACGGCTCTTTTCGAAGGTTTCGAGCACGTGAATCAGGGACTAATGCAGCAAGATTGCGCGTTATAATTCCGAGTTCTGGTACTGAAGTAGAAGGCGATGATCAACTAATTGCGCTTCGTTTTACCAATCTAAATATTCCTCAGGGGGCGGTATTAACTGAAGCCAAGTTAACGGTAACGCCTTCTTCATCACCCGTTTCAGGAGTTGAAAGCATCTGGAAAGTTTCTGCAGAGCAGACAGATGACTCGGATCCGTTAGCGGATAGTCATGCAAATATCAGTGATCGCATTGGTAGTGGTACTACAGTTGACTGGGTTGTCGATTCAACAGAAATGTTAGTTGTGGATGAGCCTGTTGAAAGCGTTGATATAAAAAATGCACTTCAATCAGTTATTGACCGTTCCGGTTGGTGCGGAGGTAATGCGTTGACGCTTATTCTTGATACGACAACGTCGACTGCAAATAAAACTCGTTTTCTACATAGTCGTGATAGTGATTCTTCAAAAGCACCAAAATTAACTTATAAGTTTGGCGTGGGTGCGACTGGTTGTGTTAAAGCAACAGCGACTTCACAAACAGCGATAAGCAGTGATGATGCCGAGCAGTTCGGCACAACGGTTGATACTATCGATAATGATCTTGATATTGGTTTTGATACTGAGCAAAGCAGTAACCAGACGATTGGTCTACGTTTTCAAAATCTTAATGTACCCCAAGGGGCAGTAATACTCTCTGCAGAAATGCTATTTACATCAAGAGGCGTCTCCACCGCTACTGTTGCATTTAATATTAAAGGAATTAGTGAGGATAGCGTTACGCAATTCTCAAATACCGCAAATGATATTACAGATCGTACAACGACAACTGCTTCTGTGCCATGGGATGCTGAGCCTTGGAATACGGGAGCAACAGTATTTAACACCAGCGATATCACTTCGATTGTCCAAGAAATTGTTAATCGTAGTGGTTGGGCCAGCGGTAATACAATGGGTTTTATTATTGAAACTGGAGGCACCACTGAAAATCGTATCGCTGAAACAGCTGACGGGGATTCATCCAAAGGCCCGCGTTTGCGTGTGGAATACCAAACTATTCTTGAAACACCTTTTAAGACAAACCGTCAGCGTTTAATTGAATTGGTTAATGAGTTGCCAGCCAATGGCTTTACCCCAATTACCAGCACATTGTTGGAAGCGGCTAATTATTGGCGTGGCGATAATGTTGATTTTGGTCTGAGTCGTGGTAACCGCAGAGAGTCACGTGTCAGTCATCCTGCTACTTATTGTTCGGCGGCGAACAGTTGTAATGGCGCTACTATAAATACCACCACAAATGCGTTTGGTGTTAAAAAGAATGGTAGTGTTAGTGCTTGTAATATAACAGTCAACCCAAATAGCAATAGTTGTAAAGGTCGATTTATTAAGGGTAATCCTAACTATATTTCACCTTTTAATGTCTCGGTAGAGTGCGCGACCAATCACCAAGTACTCTTAACCGATGGCGCTGCGTTTAGGGGTAATAGTAATTCCGTTAAAAATAAAATAAGAAATAAGATCAGTGAGAGTTCTTGTTTTGCAAACAATAATACTTTTAAACGCACTTCAGATATTTTTCATAATTATAGTGGTCATGAACAATGTGCCGTTGACCTCGTTAAATTTATGCATGAGGAGGACCAATCCAGCGCAATAAGTAACACACAGATTGTTAAAACTCACACCATTGGTTTTGCACTCAGTGACGCTAATGCAACACAGTTCATTACAGATATGGCAAACGTAGGGGGTGGTGATGTTTATGCGGCGGATAATGCGGGTGACTTGGTTACTGTTTTTCAAAATATTTTAACGCAGGTTAAAAATGACCCAACCTCATTTGTTGCGCCTGCACTGGCGACCAATGCATTTAATCGGCTTTTAAGTCGAGATGAAGTTTACTTCGGGCTCTTTACTCCTAACCTTGCAAGGGCATGGGAAGGGAATGTTAAAAAATATAGAATTTGTGTTGAATCAGGTACCTGTTCACTAGGAACTATTCTTGATGCAAATAATGTAGAGGCAATTGATAGCACCAATGATAAATTTAAAGATACCGCGCAAAGTATCTGGTCTGCAGCACCAGGGACAGTGGTAGTTGACGGTAAGGCAACCACACAAGGTGGCGCGGGCCATGAAATTGTCGATTTTACATCTCAAACTTTTTACACTGACCAGAGTAATGCTGGATTTCCATCTAGTCCACAACTTCTAGATGGAATTGGTTTTGAATTAAATAGCGGTAACTGGTTTAGCTCTGATTTAAGTTCAATGAGGTCAGCAGTTTGCCCGACCCCAAGTACCTCACCTGGAAGTGAGTGTGAAAAACGGATGCTTTTTCTGTTAGGCAAAAAGAGTAATACCAATCCTGATACAGATATTAATGCGAATCAACGATGGTCGGTTAATGACGTTCTACACAGTTCTCCAGTAGTGCTTACCTATAATGGTTTTGATACCAATAACGATAATAATATAGATTCATTTCTTGATAAGGTCATCTACGGTACTAACGATGGTGCCTTACATATGGTTAATGGTGAGACAGGAGCAGAAGAGTGGCGTTTCATGCCAAGTGATTTTTGGGGACAACAACAAAGTATATTTGCTAACGGCGAGGGTAACCATCTTTATGGTCTAGATGTTACGCCGACTGTTCAGGTTATTGATACTGATGGTGATGGTGTTATTGAAATATCGGCCCCCGATAACGATAAGATCAGGGCTTTTGTATCATCAAGGCGCGGCAACAGTAATATTTATGCATTAGACTTGAGTCCCGATCGCATTATATCTCTTAATAGCGATACTATCGTCCCAAGGTTTATGTGGCGCATTGAAGGTGGAGTCGGTGATTTTTCTCGTCTTGGTCAAACCTGGTCACAACCTACAATCGCGACGATCGCTCTTAATACCGGTTCTACTATTGAAAATAGAGAGGTATTAATTTTTGGTGGCGGTTATGACACTGCGCTTGATAATCCAGCGACTTATTCTCCCTCCGATAATGGCGGTAATGACTTTATGGGCAATGCAATCTACATTGTTAACCCAGAAGACGGCAGCCTTATCTTATCAATCAGCGGCCAAGGTTCTGGTGCCGATATCACAGTGCCAGATATGCATTATTCAATTCCGGCAGCTGTTCGTTCTCTCGACTCTGATGGCGATGGTGTCGACGATCGACTGTATGTTGGTGATACCGGCGGTCAGGTCTGGCGTGTTGATTTAGCACCCCTTGAAATAAACAGTAGTTACTCAGCTGCGGCTACAAGCGTGGTTGGAAAACTTGCCAAGATTTCAGTTGATAGCGTCCCTGCAAAACATCGGCGTTTCTTCGAAGCCCCTTCAGTGATTCAAGTTCGTGATACCGAATTCTCTAGTGAAGCTAATTATGATTACGTTTTAATAGGTACCGGTTATCGCCCTCATCCATTGAATAGAGAAGTACATGATCGATTCTATGCGTTTCGTGATTTTCAAACCGGTGCAAATGAAATGAGAGATGATATTACGGTTAATAATGTTTCAGATAATGAGGGTTATCCCCAGACTAGTGGCAACGCTTTTACCGATGCTGATTTGGTTAATGTTACCACAACAGTGCTTGATGGTAATGATGCAACACATCGAGCAGCGGCCGGCTGGTTCTATGATTTCACCCAAGCTGGCACAGTCGCTGAGAAAGTATTATCTTCTCCGGTTACCACAGGCGGCGTGGTAACTTTTACGACATTTGCACCAGAAGCGGCTGCATCAACTGACCCGTGCGGTGCATCGCTTGGACTGGGTACGGCTTATAATTTTGATATCCTCTCAGCTGGTGCAGCTTTGGATTTTGATGGTGATGGTTCGATTACACCTAACGATAGAACATTCGAGTTGACGAGTGGTATTCCTTCGAGTGTTGTGCCTATATTTACACCCGAAGGCGTGATTGGTATTGTTGGTGTTGAAGGCGGTTCAAAACGGTTAGGTAAATTAGCTGATCTTTCAAGCGAACGTGGCTATTGGTTTGAAGGGTCGGAATACTAATGCGTATTCATCCAATAAAATTTTCATTTTTACTTTCATTACTCATGATTGTAAGTATTCCTATTGTCGCAGAAAGTGATGTTGTAAAAGTTTATGATAAGGGTCTTGATGGATCTATGCGTTATTATAGTGTTGTCTGCCCGAACGGAAAAAAAACAACTATTACTCAGATGCTTGAAGAGTTTGCCGTGCAAGAATTCGTAGTTGAACAAATGACGTCGGACAGTGGAGAAGAATTAGTAATGGATAATACGATAAAAGCGTCTAGCACTAGCACGATAGAATCACTTTCAGCGACAACGCAAGACCTAAAACAAAAATTTCTTGACCTAATTAACCAAGACCAGATTGAAATGTGTCTTTACCCCATCAATTCTGAGAAGCAATGCAAAATTTATAAGGATGTTGATGCTGCCGCAAAAGTTGCCTGTGACCTAATGGGTTAGTATTGATAATATTTTTCTAATCAAATTACCCCTCTTTTCTGTATTGCTTATTTGATCAATGTCAGTATCTAAATCTAAGTTTTAG
>Ga0315338_1003984_pt1 | contig 12187 bp, 9 predicted proteins | sample ASW8metaG_FD_204518 | JGI IMG/M metagenome (GOLD analysis project Ga0315338, IMG submission 204518) | Ammonia-oxidizing marine archaeal communities from Monterey Bay, California, United States - ASW #8 | ecosystem: Environmental > Aquatic > Marine > Coastal | place: USA: California | collected...
CGGCAGATTCAAAGGTACAAAAATTGATAAAATATATGGAGAAACATGGCGTTGATTTAGATGGTACACCAACGGATCATGGGCCTGCTAGAGGAAGCATCCCCAGCGACGAAACGGTTTCTCCCGGGGGAGTATGATTAATCCGCTGACCGACCAGAATGACTGTGTCGCTAGAAGCCCACACCGCTAGAAAACCACACCGCTAGAAAACCACAGAGTGTTTTTTGATTTTCAGGTTGCTCCGCCCGCCAGTGGGGCACTCACTTGGGAGCTCCCAGCCGGGACTGGGGTGTGTTGTCCTGGGGCGAATCCGCCGCCTTTAGTTTTTTGATTTTGAGTTCTTCGCGGACAACCTCTAGATCCTCTGGTGCTTCAATGCCGATCCGGACACCCCCTTGGCCAACCCGTACCACGGTGACTGAGATGGTGTCTCCGATGAGTATTTTCTCACCAACTTTTCGGGAAAGAACTAGCATGCCGATTGTCCGCCGACCTTCGCCTCATTGCGAGATCCACCCGAGTGAATTGCAGGCGGACTGATTTCCTCCTTGACGCGGGCTCATTTCCTCCATGACCAGGACATCGGCGCATGCCTACGTTCGGGAGAGCGTTAACCCGCCCGCATGTTGCATCGAATAACGCCACGTGCAAATATAGCGATGCATCACTGCTTTACAACCGTTTTCGTGAGAAAAAACAATTTATAAGGCATTGGCGAGAAGTTAGGATGGGATGTCTGGGAGGCGTGGGGCATGGCTTTCAGCAATGTTTTAGCGGGAGCCATCACTGCATCCGCTTACTTTTAAGGGCTGAAGGGAAGGTGCGACCGTTAACGTTTTAGGCCATTCGGGCCGGTTTCGCGGACCAGTGCGCTGATCCGCTTGAATTCGGGCGTTCCAGCGATTTCACACCATTCAAAGAGTACCGCCTCGGTCGTCGTGAGTACGGCTCCCGCCGTTTCCATTCTCCTCAGAGCGATGTCTCGGTCCAACGTGTTCCGGGATCCGACGGCATCGACCGCCACGTAGACTCCGAGTCCCGTAGAGAGCATGTCCAATGCCGTTTGCTCTATGCAGACGTGGGTCTCGATGCCCACCAAGAGTAATTTTCGAATTTCACGTTCTGAGAAAGAGGCCAACAGGCCCGGCACACGAGCACAGCTAAAGGCAGTTTTCTCCGATATTTCTCCCAACAGGTTCGATAATCCCCCGACCGTTTGGCCCAGCCCCTGAGGGTATTGTTCGGTCGCCGCCACAAACAGATCGAGAATCTCGGCCGCATCGAGCAGGCGACGGATATTCCAGACGATTGTTTCTTGTTGTTCAATGAGGTGAATCAGTTTCTCTTGGACATCAACGACCAAAAGTGCGGTATCACCACACGACATCATCTCAGGGCTTCGTGTCAGGTCAGATTCTGTCATAGAACTAGCATAACGAGTTACCGGTGCCTCAGCCAATTGGGGGTACCCCTGGAAGTCGTGACGAGATTCGGGGAAAATGCATAGCGTTCCCTGGATTTTGACCCCCAATTGGTCATGAATGGGCTTCGGATGCTCAGAGTCAAAGGTATGGCATGAAACTCAACGCAACCACGATTCTCTCGGTCCGCCATCAAGGACAGGTTGCCCTTGGAGGCGATGGCCAAGTCTCGCTAGGCGATTCGATCATGAAAGCGGATGCTATGAAGATCCGCCACTTGCTCGATGGCAAGGTCATTACAGGATTCGCCGGAGGAAGTGCGGATGCCTTCGCACTCTTAGAACGGCTCGAGGCAAAACTCGAGAACCACCCCGGCAACATTCCTCGAGCAGCGACTGAACTGGCCAAAGAATGGCGTACGGATCGTGCGTTGCGCCGACTGGAGGCGATGGTTGTTATCGTTAGCACGGAACACACATTGCTGGTGTCCGGCATTGGTGATGTGATTCAGCCAACAGACGGCATTTTGGGGATTGGGTCGGGTGGTAATTACGCGGTGGCAGCCGCCCGCGGACTGGTGGCCCACTCCAAATTGGCAGCAGGCGAGATTGTCCGCAAGTCACTGGAAATTGCCAGTGGCATTGATGTGTATACGAACGATCAAATCGTGGTTGAAGAATTGGAGTCAAATTCTTGACAGAACTCGACGCATGTTTAACGCCGCGCGAGATCGTTGCGGAATTGGACCGACATATTGTTGGCCAGGATGCAGCCAAAGGGGCCGTTGCGATCGCGATTCGTAATCGCTGGCGCAGGCAGCAACTGGCTGAAGAGATGCGCGGTGAGGTTGCACCCAAAAATATTCTTATGATTGGCCCGACCGGCGTTGGAAAGACGGAAATTGCACGTCGTCTTGCCAGGCTGACCGGGGCCCCCTTCATCAAGGTTGAAGCAAGCAAATATACCGAGGTGGGCTATTATGGTCGCGATGTAGAGAGCATGATTCGCGAACTTGTTGAAAATGCGATTGTGTTAGTGCGCGAGCGTGAACAAGCGGGCGTCAAAGAGGAAGCCCTGCAACTGGTGGAATCTCGTCTCATTGAGTTGCTTGCTCCTCCACCTGTGACCATCGATGCAAATGTGGGGGATCCAGATGCTAAAGATCGCTACGAGCGGACTCGAGAAAAAATTCGTGCGATGCTCGTAGCCGGCGAAATGGAACAGCGGAAGATTGAGCTCTCGCTAGAGCAAAAGGCCCCGCCGGTCATGTTTACGAATATGGGTAATGAGCAGATGGATTTCGATCTGCAGGGTTTGTTTGAGAAAGTCATGCCACGCAACAGTGTGCGGCGAGAAATGACGGTTGCCGAAGCACGAAGTGTGCTGTTCGAAGAAGCGAGCGAATCGTTGATCAATCAGGAGAAAGTGAACGGACAAGCAATCGATTTGGCAGAAAATATCGGGATTGTTTTTCTTGACGAGATTGACAAGGTTGTGGCGATGGAGGGAGGCCGCGGTGCGGATGTTTCTCGGCAAGGAGTCCAGCGAGATCTGCTTCCTATTGTTGAGGGAACGACGATCCAGACACGGTACGGCTATGTAAAAACAGATCACATTCTGTTTGTCGCTGCAGGCGCTTTCCACGGTACGAGCCCCAGCGATCTGATGCCGGAATTGCAGGGTCGGTTTCCAATCCGGGTAGAATTGACCGATCTAGGTCAGGATGATTTTGTGCGTATTTTGACCGAACCTAAGGGGGCACTCACAAAGCAGTATGCAGCACTGATGCAAACCGAAGGCGTAGAGGTCAAATTTACGACAGATGCCATCACTGCTCTGGCCGGCTATGCCTTCGACGTCAACCAGAAATCACAAAATATCGGTGCGCGGCGGCTCTATACCATTATGGAACGATTGCTCGAAGAATTGTCTTTTGAGGCGCCCGAGATGAAGATGGGAAAAGTTGAAGTGAATACCGCCTATGTCAAAGAGCGTCTCGATGCATTGAGTCAGGACGAGGACCTTAGCAAATTTATTCTTTAACCGAAGGCCATGCCATCGGATCCCTTGCGAGACGGCAAGGATTCAGAGGTTCTTGCGACCGGGCAAATGCACTCCGGTTGACAGCAGGCCTATTGGCAGAGGACGATACGTTCGCGTTGAGCCAGTCCGGTTGTAGCAGTGTGCTGCATTGGCGGTTTTTTGTAGTGGGCGACCGACGGTTCCCCTTCCCGAGGAATGCAGTTGATGCACAATCATCCGGTATCGCTAGTTACGGGTGCGTCGCGCGGCATCGGCAGTGCAATTGCCAAGAGTCTCGGTGCTTTGGGGCATGCGGTGTTGGTGAATTATCGCGAGAATAAGGATTTGGCCGATGCGGTGGTCGACGAGATCATCAAAGCGGGCGGCGATGCTCTCTCGGTGCAGGGCGATGTCGGTTGTGGAGAAGATCGCCAGCGGCTTCTCGCCGAGGGGCTCGATCGTTTTGGACGGCTTGATGTGCTCGTGAACAACGCCGGGATCACCTCTCCCGGTCGCGTGGACCTGCTGGAAGCAAGCGAAACGAGTTGGGATACGGTTTTCGCAACCAATCTCAAAGGCCCGTTCTTTCTTTCTCAGCAGGCTGCCCTGGCGATGATGTCGCTCATTCGTGAAGAGCAGATAGCGGGTGGAAAAATCATCAATATCTCTTCGCTATCTTCCTATGCCGTATCGGTCAACCGCGCCGATTATTGCCTCACGAAGGCGGCAATGGGCATGATGACCAAGCTCTTCGGTTTCCGGTTGGCAGAAGAAAAAATACAGGTGTTTGAACTCTGTCCCGGGATTATCGACAGCGATATGACCGCGCCCGTGAAGGAAAAATACGCTTCCTTGATTTCTGGAGGCCTGACACCGATCCGTCGCTGGGGCGTTCCGGAGGATGTTGCCAAAGCGGTGGTGGCCATCGTTTGCGATAGCTTTCCGTTTAGTACCGGCGAGTGTATCAATGTGGACGGCGGATTTCATATCCGCAGCATCTGAATTTTGACCACCCTGGCCAAGGCAATGAAATTTGCAATCTTTGGTACCGATGATGTCACCGAAAAATTGGCGAGGGATATCGCCTCTTCTCAAGATCACCATTTGGTCTGGTGGCGGCCAACGGCAGGGTATATCGGGCAACCTCCGCCATGGATCGGTCCTCAAACGTTAGTTGCCCGCGAGGAGAACTGGCTCGCGCCGCTCTCGGTTGCCGATGCCGACGCCATCGTGATTTCGCGGGAGCAGGATGCAGCGGAAATGCTCGAGACAATCCGGCAACTGGCAGGATTGTCAGGGGTGCTCTTGCTTTCGCATCCGATCAATCTATCGGTGCTCGCCTCTTTTGAATTGGAGCGGGTTCAGCAGGACTCGGTGGCCAGGATGATTCCTTTGCGCCCCTACCGATGGCATCCGGGGGCAGTCTATTTTGTCCGGCACGTTTGTGGTGAGGCTGAGGGCACTCTTGAGACTCTCGGTTCCGTTGAGAGGATTGAAATGGAGCGTAGGATTGCCGATGCAGACCTCGAAACCCTACAGGTGGCCTTCGCTCGCGATATCGACTTGGTGCAGACCTTCACTGGAAAGCTTTTGGAGGTATCGGGGATGGCAGCCGGAGAGAAACGCTTGCCCCTGAACGTCCAATTGTCCGGCGAATCCGGGGTGCTCGCCCGCTGGTCTGCCGTACGCACCGAAGAAGCTACATCGGAGAGGTCGCTCCTCGGTGCGGAGTTAAAGGTGTTTGGGAGCACGACCGCTTCGCTTTTGATGTCGGAGGAGAGTTGGCAGGTCGAAACACCCGAGGGCATGCGGGCCTTTGCGCCGACTAGCCTTGCCGATGCCTGTGCCGAGCAGGTCGAATTGGACAGGCAGTCTCGTGCGGTTCGTGAAGACTGGCCAGAGGTGACGCACTCTCTTGAGGTCACTGAGGCGATGGCAAAGAGCCTACAGCGGGAAAAACGGGTCCAACTCAATCTCGAAGGCCGTGGCGAATCGACCACATTTAAAGGAACTATGGTCTCACTCGGCTGTGCTCTTTTGATGGGAGGGGTCGTTTTGCTGATCCTCTCGGCGGTAATACTCAAGTTGGCGCAGGTAAACGGACTGACAAATCTTGCGATGATGTTTGAAAAGGTTCCCGCTGCCCTTGCGGTGGTGCTCGTTCTTTTTCTCTTCCTGCAGTGCCTGCGATTCCTGATCCCTGCTTCGAGGAAGCCCGATTCCCAGGAGTGAGATTTTGTGGCCACAAATATATTCCCGTCCCCTTCCCTGCTTGAATTTTCAAAGTCTACACTCTAGGCTGCACTGAGGATTTAAGCTGTTTTTCCAGCAATAGTTTTTCCCGCAATAGGAGAGGAATTGGATATGGCCGAAAAGTCAGAAACTGAAAGTAAGGGTACGGCAGTTAAGAAAGAAGCTGATACAGCTGGGGAACAAGTCCGGCAACAAGTGAAGGTCGAGGATAATCAGGCGGTGACGACCTATGCGAACTTCTGCCGGGTGACAGGCACGCCGGAGGAACTCATTATTGATGTGGGACTCAACTCTCATCCGGTCGGTCCCCAAAACGAATCGATTCGCATCAACCAGCGACTGGTACTCAATTATTACACTGCCAAGCGGCTTTTGGGTGCACTGCAGATGTCCATCCAGCGACACGAAGCAGCCTTTGGGGTCCTGGAGACCGATGTGCAAAAACGTGTCCAACCATCCGCACGGCCCTCGACCTAATGTTACTGGCTAGTTTCACTGGCCGGCGTGCTGAGAAAGGCTCACGTGTTGCGAAATTCTTAAGCGGTGAGATCTCTTGGCGGCTGCCGGTCTTTACCCAAGCGGTCAAACGGCAGGCAGCCGAGGATGATCAAGAGCAATTGGCTCAAAACAAACCAGGAGAGAATCCGTAGCACCCCTTCGGTGAATCCGTAGGAGTGCAGTCCTACCCCCAGTTCGTTGACGCCGAACCAGGACCACGTGGTCGTGATATTTCCGACCACGGCCAGGACCGCAAGGCCACGGGCTTTGACTAGGCCCGCCCAGCGGGCGTGCAGCACCAGGGCATTCCAGAGAACGATCATCAGGGCGCCATTTTCTTTCGGGTCCCAGCCCCAGAACCGTCCCCAGGAATCGTCTGCCCAGAGTCCGCCCAATACCGTGCCTACGAAACTAAAGAAAATTGCAAAGCAGAGTACTCCATAGATCATGCGTGGTAATGCCCGATGAAGATCTCTGGAAAAGGTCGCTCCGAAATATTCCGCTGCAAAAAAGAGAATGAAGAGAGCTCCCAACCCCCCTGCCAGGAACGTGGTGGCGTAACCGAGCGTAATGCAGACCACGTGGGTTGCCAGCCAGAACTGGGTGTCTAGAACAGCTTGCAAAACGGTGAGGGTATCGCCATCGGCAGCGAGTCCATAGGCAACGCGTAGTGTGAGGAAACCGACGGCTGCCGCAATAATGTTCCCGATTCCCAGTTTATAGATCAGCTCTAAGATGATCGCGAGCAATACGCATCCCCACCCGATGAAGATTGCGGAGGAGTAGAGGTTGGTCACTGGTGGGCGTCCGGAGATATAAATCCTTGCAAGCAGTGCAAGGCTCTGAAGGCAAAACGCGAGGATGATGATCCAGAGAGCGGCCCGATTCAGTGGCCGATGCCATATCAGGAGTCCCGCCGTTGCCAGGAGAAATGCCAGCAAGTACATCCATCCGGCAGTGTTGAACGGCGCCACCTTGTTGAAATAGGCCTCCAGTCCGTAGAACGATCCAAACAATGTGTCCACCGCGCGACCGGTTAGTGTTGGCGGTGCGGCGAGTTCCGCCGGTGTAGCAGCGGCAAGCTGCTGCTGGTATTTTTCCAACTCCCGGTTGAACCGGTCCACGTTATCGCCGCGGTAAGCGAGTAGCGCAGCGGCCATGGTTTTCGCTGCTTCGTTGATCGGGGCTTTCAGATCCGTACTTCCGTTAATGATCGTCAAATCCTGTCCGATCTGGGCACGGACCATGGACTGGCTTTGTGCAACCTGGCGCTGAGCAGCCGTTTCGATCGTCTTGCGCATCTCATCCGGAAGATTGGCGGCAGCGCGGAGTGCTTGCTGGCGTAATGCAGCGGCCGGGAGCTCTGGATTTTGAGTACGAACAATCTGTTCGATCATCATGATGATATTGTCGTTGATGAGCTTCGGAAAATTTTCTTCGCTGAAAATATTGGCAGTCAGCGCATCCGTCATTTCGGCCGTTGTGGCAAAGTTGTGCTCGCTGGCATATTCGCGTATTGCGTTGACCGTGAGAGCTGTTGCCAGTGGCTCCCATTCCCGGCCGGTGTCGACTCCGGGGACCGCGCGGGGTGCCTTCGATTGGGCCAGTTGTGCACCGACCATCGCGATGTTTGCCAACTGGTCAAGTTCCACCGTTCCCGATTTTCCCTCGGGGACGCGATGCGCTTCGCGGAGGGCGAGGAACAACTCGATTTTGTTGTTCAGTTCGAGCACCTTCTTCTGGTAGACGCTCAAATCCGCCTTGTCAGCACTGCGGGCCTGTTGGACCTGCTTTTTGAAGGCATCGATGCGGGGCGCCATTTCGTTGTACGCATAGCGAAACCCTTTCCTGCGACTTAGGCCAAGCGTATGCAACACGTCAAAATTTTCAATGCGAAACACCTTCTCATCGAGTGAGCGATCGGTATGGGCGATCACGTCAATGAGCCACTGTGATGCACCTCGGCGTTCCCCCTTGTGGCCCTTAAACGTGGTTTTTTCTGAAATGATACGGAGACTGTTGCGCGCCAATGTATCGAAGGGTTTGACCCGACCCTGGTAGACGATCGGCAACTGAGAGAAGGCGGAAATCTGTAGTTCGTTTTTAGGTGGGCTCTCTGAAAGAAGCGGTAGTGCCAAAACCGGTACTACGATAGTGGCTGCGCTGCTTTTCTGCTTATTGTCCGTTTGTTGTAATACGCCGTGTGATGGTGATTGCACAGCGGGAATTTCCCCAGGGGTCGACGTTTCACGGCGAAGAAATCGAATGAGCGTAATCGAGAAATGGACCAGCATCCCTGTAGCGACGAGCATGCAACCCACGTAAGGAATCATCCAGCCCATATTGGTCACCACCGCCAACGTAGTCATTTTCCGGTCGCCCATTTCGTGGTAACCGCTCTGATAATAAGTCTCTCCGGCGTAACGGAGTGGGTTGTTCATCCAGATCTTGATGCTCCGATCGACATTTTGGACCGGATTGACCAGCTGGATATTGGAGGAATAGTTTTGGGGGATGTTGGTGCCTAGATAATCGTCTTTGCGGACTTCATTGAGCTTGATGGTAAACGGTTTGTAAATCCGTTTATTGCGAAGTGCGATATCGTAGGTTTTGCCATCCACCTCGACTGGCTGGTCCTTGAGCAGTGAGGTAACGAGAAACGTTCCAAGCGGCTCATTCGTCTTCTTCTTGAGGAGTTGGACATAAGCCGAGGCAATATCCTCAATCTGACTCGCATCAGTTCCACTCACTTTAGGAGCCTCAATTGCGGCATACGCCAGCCCTGCCCCTGCCGTGGCCGGGTTTTTAAAGTTGGCTCCCACCTCGGCGACGCGCATGAGCATCATTCCGCTGTGGCCGGAGCGGTCCGGCTTGTTGCTCATACGAGTGTTGGGCATGAACCGTTGAATCTTGATGTCGAAGGGGAGCCAGTCATGGTTGATGAGGCTGCTCTGCCGCAACAGATTTTCCGGCACAACGACTTGCTCATCGTACTTTGCCTGAGTGCGATCGATGATGGCGAATTCCGATGTGCGACTGTCGGATGCATAACTTGTCGTGTCTCCCTCAAAGAGAGTTACGCGTGATTCGACAGCGTAAAGATCGACCATCAGTTCGCCGAACATGATCAACCCAATGCCTAGGTGTAAAAGAACAACCCCGCCGCGCTTTTTGAAGATCAAAAGACAACCCGCCAGAAGCACGAGTGCCGCAAACTCGGCCTGCATGAGCAGCCAAAGAATTCGCATCCCGGAATCTCCCAGGTAAGCATTTTCATCGGCCAGGAGAACCCAGGTGAGGATCACACCGGCCAGCAGGACAGGTGTTGTGAGAATCCAGTAGAATTTGGACCGGTAGTGACCGCGCGACGCAAAATAAAGCGACGTCCCGGCCGCCGCAAGCCAGATCACGACCATGAGGGCTTTGAAGCATTGCCATAGTAGTCCCCAGTTGGCAACACGTTCATTCGTATTGCCCTGCTGGAACTTTCCTGAAGCGATCACAAAATAGATGAGGCCTGCCCCGATCGTCAGTGTGACGAGGCCAATTGCCAGTCGGGATCCTTTGGTCTGGATCTTGAATCGCATCAAATGCGCGGCAAGCAGGTTGATTGCCATCGTCAACCCGATCAGTGTCCCCCCTGGAAATGGAAAACCACCACGAATATTTTGCCAGTTGGGAAACCAAGCCGGGGGAAAGAAAACCTGAAATTCCACCCAGGCCAGCCATGTGTGGAAATAGTCGCCACGGACATCCCACATGTTCTTCTGGGTTTGGGCCAGTGTGCCTACCAGAACAATAAAGATGCCGAGGGCAAAAAGCGTTACCGTCAGGCGAAGGGACGCGAGCGGAGCAAAAAAAGTTTTGAAAACATTCCCGATTCCATCGCGGGAATCGCGGTTGCTTTTTTCAGATGTCGCGGATATTTGTGCCATCAGTTTACGCTTGGGTAAAATTCAGATTGTTCCGGTGCAACGTTGCTCGTTGGTTACATCATGGAACCTCAACGTCCTTTGAATTCCAAAGATTCGGCAAAGGCTTTAAATGGCGCGATTTCATCTTTGGCGACTGCCGCATTACCTCTGAGTTTAACGAACCACTGCGTCTGCCCTTTTGTAAAGACTGCCGCGAGAATGGCCTCTTGGGGTCCAAAAAGTCCGATATAGTTGCCGGTCAAACCGTCGGCCTCGATCGGTTGGAGGGATCTGTCCAAATCTGCTTCCGAGACGGGGGGTAGTTGGATCTGTCCGCGCCAGCGGTTTACGTTCGCGAGCATCTTTCCACCTGCGGGGATCACCGTAATTTGGACGAGTCTGCCATCGCGATCAAACGAAAAGTTTGCTTTCCGCATGCCTTTCACTGGCCCTGGTTCCCAGTGCTCAGGGGGCTTGCCGGCGAGTTGGGAAGCGTCAAAGCCCTGCTGCTTTGAGGGAGATGTCGGATGTGGCTTCGCGGGATCCGTTAACGTTGTACTGCTTGCGGGCATCTTTCGCTCACCGTGAGAGGCAATATCGGCAAGCCAGATTTTTTGCTCTTTGCTCTGGAGAACCTGAATGGCATCAGTGAGTGCCTCGGGGCGGATTGGTCCGAGGCCTAGCTGGCGTCGCCAGCGATTGAGATTTGATAGGAGATACTGATCCCAGTCGTCCGAGGTCTGTCTGAGGGAGGAGACGATGATCGTCACAGGGTCTGCTGAGGAATCGGTATCGAGGGTTGCAAAACGCATCCCGGTACCCGCTTTCTGCACCCAATCGGCGGGCAGTTTCCAGGTCGGCTTCGCTTCGGGTGATTTTTGAATTTGTACACTCTTTAAAAAAGTTTCAAATGTCGGTCGCAGCGATTCTATGCGCACAGATGGCCCAACCGCTTTGAAAAACCAAACCCGCCCAGACTGGCGCATCATCGCCACGAGCATCCGATCGCTGCTCGTGGCCGATTTGACAGCTGTCGGTTTGGTCGTTTTCTGAACCCGGTATCGCTCTATCTTTGCCGTCTCCCGACAACCGCCGAGGTTGCAGCAAAGCAGGCAGAGTATGGCAAATACCAACTGAGTTGAAGCGATCGAGTGGTTCCGCATGACAGAATCGACCTGGGGTGGGACATGGGTGGGGTCAGACAGATTGCCCGAACAATAACCCGCTTGGCGATTGCGTGGTGTTCGTGCAAGACACCTGCCGATGGCTCCCACCATTATATCATCGGCATGCCATGATAGTAGTGCGACCTAGCGGTAAAGGGCCGCCGATGCTTCATTCCAGCCAACAACCGGGACCTGTGGCGAAAGCAGAAAAACTTCCACCGGATGGGTTATCCCTAGAGGGCTAGTCTGGTCAGGACTCGTCGCCATTGGCGATGGGCCGTAGCTGGATATTCCCAGCCGATCGTCTGAAATTCCCCAGGACTTGAAAAAGTCTCTCACAGCAAACGCGCGGTCCACACTCAGTTTGATGTCGGACCTCTCCGCAAGATTTGCACCTGCAACAAAATTCTGGGGAGCAACAATGAGGACGCGAATCGAGTTCTCATCGGTCTGGCGGAGTAATGACCCGAACTCAGCAAGCATTTCTCCCGCTGCAGGCAGAAGCTGTGCCTTGCCGGTTACAAAGAGCACATCGGGGTCGATTTGGATTGCCCCATTCCTCTCATCGTACTGCAGCCCACGGTATTTTTGGATCAGGTTTGAGAGTTGTGTTTCTAAGGTAGTGGGAAGTGTATCACCCCGATTGGTGGCGCGAATATTCTCAACAAGATCATGGTTGTGCTCGTCGAGCGAGAGCAATTCACGCTCGGACTGATTGCGCTCACCCTCAAGCTCCTTCGAATGCGCTGTAAGATTTGCCAATTTGGACTGCAAAGCCTTGTTACGTTCCGCAAGCTGATGGTAACGGGACTCACACGATCGCATCCGGGAAGCAGGTACCACGCATCCTGTGAGACAGGATATGCTCCCGAAAAGAGCAGCCCACAACAGAGCCCTACGTAAAGTGTGTGAG
>Ga0315338_1003985_pt1 | contig 12185 bp, 24 predicted proteins | sample ASW8metaG_FD_204518 | JGI IMG/M metagenome (GOLD analysis project Ga0315338, IMG submission 204518) | Ammonia-oxidizing marine archaeal communities from Monterey Bay, California, United States - ASW #8 | ecosystem: Environmental > Aquatic > Marine > Coastal | place: USA: California | collected...
CCGTGAATGAAGTTGTTAACGACTACGAGGCAGACAACTCATCGATCGACGGCGAAGTTCAAGGACCAGAAGAGCATGGCGGCGACGGCGTATATGTTTATATGACTAGCCACTGCAACATCCAGATTGATCTAGGCTGGAAAGGGTTTAGGCACGGAAACAACGAATTCAAAGCCACCTATGGTCCCAACGATGGCACCCCAGACGAGCGCTTTGAGACTATCCCCGCCAACACTTGGGGAACCAGCGCCCGCGACTTTGTAAGCGAGACAGAGATAGAGAATATCGAGTGGGATCTCCCCGGCGAAGGCGAGGTTGAGTGGGATGTTAGAATGCTGACGGGCGCTCAACCAGAGGGGGAAGAAATAAACCCCGACGCACCCGCAACCGCCCATCTTGAAATTACGATATATACCGCGGAACAGGAGGAAGCTGGTGATGAAGACACCGCGGCACAAAACATGCGCTACTTTGGCGAGCAAGTTCAAGAAAACTTCGAAGATAACTACGCAGAGATCCATGAGAAGATACGTTCCAAACTAGCAGAAGGCGGCTACGCAGCCAAGACTCCATATGATCGTGAGCGCACAGGCATGAGCGAGATGGATCTTGACCACTGGAAAATCTACCAAGATGGTCCGAGATTGGAGTTTTGGTTCAGACGCGGGAAGAGACACGACAATGCGGTGTTAAACTCTGGCGGCGGCTTGGGCAGCATCCCAAACGCGATCAAGATGTGGGCATTTGATGACGACAGGGAAGGACACATCGATGGACTATACAGCAAGATGTTTGGATCGCGTTCAGAGGGTCGCCCGCCCCGCATAGAGAACTACGATCTTAGCCGCAACATGGCGAGAAACTTAGAGAAACTTTACTCCGCAGCAGAAACACCAACAGGGGATCAACAGAGCCTACCCCTTGGCGATAAGTATAAGGCGCCAATCGCCAAATTGGTATTAGCGAAAGACTCGCGCTTTATCGTTATGCCCGAGACAACATTGCAACACGAACAATACCCCACCATGTTGACCAACTGGAAGTATGAAATCGGAGTGGACAGCAAGTCATCGCCCGAAGAAGTTGAAGTTGTTAAAGACATTGTGCATTATTTTAACGCACGTCCCGACATGGTGGAGGAAGCTGCCGCAGAAACACTTCGCGCCGCACAGGACAACATAAAGGCACTCGCTGACGCCACCAAAGCCGACGTTATGTCAGGCAAGTGGCCACAGCATGCTATCCGAAATATTGACAGTCAGTACGGAGGAAGACATGCCTCGGGATCCGATGAGTGGGCAACACGATCCATAATGATTGCCACATGGATCAACCGAAACTTCGATCAGATGGGCGAAATTGAGAAGTGGGTTGCTTGGTTCAAGTTTTTGAAACCGTTGAAAGAAGGATACTTTAGCCACCCACGCGATGGAGATGTTGAGATGGACGACGATGCCAATATCGGCATGCCGAAGAGCTTCAACCGGAAGGTCCAAGATCAGATGAAGAAGCTGGGCACCTACGGCGGCACTGTGAGGGACTATGCCGGCATCCCAACCCAAGAACCCATGCGCGGCACACTTGGAGAACCACAGGCAGTGGAAGAGAGCGTGGAGCAGCAGATCGAGAGGATTGAACAACTATTACAAGAGAAAGATCCTTCGTATGATCTCAGGCTTTATAGCATTAAAGCAGATGTATCTATTCAGAAAGATGTAGGCGGCGAGGTCCAAGAAACTCAGACTGAGATCCGCGGAATCGAAGGGGTAACGACTGTACGCACCATGGGGGACACAACCGACGTTGGTACATCGCTCGTTGGGACTTACGAGATTAAATTTGAGCTTCTCGGGTCTTTGGGTCGAGTTAAGTATAGAGATCAGGTTCTCATTCCCGGTATGATGAAAGTTAAAGGGCTTAGGATTCTAAGACTCACCCCCATCCATAGGACAAATACACAAGGAACGATTAGAACAGTTAGAGAAAGCTTGTTAAGAGAGGACGGCATTTCTAATTTTGGAGGCGCGGCCGGCAGTTTGGGGGCCTTGAGGAAATCTTATTTTAAGCAGAATGTTACCCCCCGCGAAACCATAGATTCTATACTGGGGGACTGGGTAGAGGGCAGCGTCCAAGTTTATGACTCCCCGATGGATACAACCGACATGAGATACCATGTAATGATGCCTGTTGAGGAATTGCTGCCTCTCATCTCAAGAGAGTTCAGAGCCCCCATGGATGCATTTAATGGTTTATACCAAAATTTTATTGCCCGCGGAGCAGATGCCCCTGTTTATATAGCCTTGGGGAAGAATGGGAGAGCGAAAGTAACCGGAAACGAAGATCTAATATGGTTTGCGAAGAAAGCCGGCCTTGAAGAATTGCCTGTCTTCTTTAGTTATCAAAGGCAGGTTTAATGCGTGCCTTTTTAAAAAAGCATGCTGCCGCCACAATGAGGATTTTCGTCTCAACGTTGTTCTTTCTTTTTGTGTTTTATAGTGTATCCAATCAATATTCGATACCGGACAAGAGAGAGATACAAAATAATAAAAATGTCTCTTCATTTTATAACACATCACACCAAAGCGCAATTAAAAAATCAAGACTGAGCACAGTACAAATAATCTCCATGATACCCGAACAGGGCTTAATCTCAGCTTTTACAGGAACTTATTTTGAAGCCTATGGGGATTTTTTTGTTGTATCCGTCGCCCACGGTATCCACGGCCCCTGTGAAAATACAAAAATAGTCTTCGATGACAAACTGTATAATTGTAAAAAATATATATATGTTGATACTCATGTGGATTATTCAATAATACAAATCGATGAGATCCTGGATCGGAAGCCAATTAAGATACCCCGAGATTTACCTAAAAATAAACAGTGGATAAAATCATATTCAATTCTTAACAAGGTTATTTACACTGGGTACCCAAACACCTTGGGGCCGCTCACAATCAGTGGCGAGATAGCCGGATTTTCTCCGTCGCAGCATGCTTATATGATCTCATATGCATGGCAAGGCTCTTCGGGTTCCGGCGTCTTTGATTATTCAGGCAAGTATATAGGCTACGTAATTGCAATTGATGTTGGGCAAACAGAGCTGGGTTTACAAATCCTACAAGATGTTGTTTTAATTGTGCCCGCATTTAATATTGACTGGACTAAAGTTATAACTGAGGCCGAATAAGGAGATAGAAATGAAAAAAGAAGATTGTAAGCTTGACGAACTATTGTTTAAGATAAATACACTAGAGGATTCATTAAAAACTCTAAAAAAGCAATTGAATCGGGTGTATAATATGTGTGATACTTATTTTTCCGATGATGTGACGGATTCACAAAAGGGTAAAGACGATGAACAGCGAAATTGAGAAAATTGAAGATTTGACCGAGGTGGTGTCGACCGAGCCGGAGGACCTAAAACCTAAGCGACCATCAAACCGCGCTCCGGAGGGAATCAGAACGTTTACGGTCTGCCGCCAAAGCGATGAAAGCGGCGTATCGGGTGAAGGTGTCGTGATTGAGGGCGCCACTTTTGCCACAGGGCACACTGTAATCCATTGGCTAACGCCGGCTCCACGAGGTTCGATTGCCTTTTTTGACGCGTTTGATGACTTTTTGAAAATACATATTAAACCGCATCCGACAAATCGTACGATTATTACCTTTGAAGATGGCGAACAAACTATGTACGACGGGGGATAAGTAAATGGCTTATAAATATTCGATAGGTGAGAGAAAATTTAACGACATCACAGCAGAAAACGATGCCCAAGGCAATACTAAAATTGATTTTGAGGAAGACTATATTGCTTTGGTGACCAGCGGAAGCAGCGTGCTGGTTGTTTCGGGCTCAACAGTGGGGATAGGAACGGTTGCCCCAACTCAGAATCTTCATGTTGTTGGTGCCGGCAACACTACCTTAAGAGTCCAAGGATCTGATGGATATTATGGCGCCCTCAATGTTAAGGGCGGCACGGGAGACTCTGCGTGGGTTTGGCAACCAGCCAATACGAGCGAGCTACGGTTCTTCACCGTAGACGACGACAGAATGACAATATTGGGCACTGGAGAGATTGGCGTGGGCACCAACACTCCCACCACGGCCCTCGATATACACCACAACCCTACCGCTCTATCAAACGATACTGGCGGCGGCGAAGTGGTTACGTTTGGTGGCGGCTCATCGCTAACAGCCGGAAAGATTTATTACCTTAATAGCAGTGGAACGTGGACTGAAACGGATGCTGACGCCATAACCACAAGCAATGGTTTGTTGGCTATCGCTCTCGGGACTACTCCCGGTACTCATGGGATGCTCTTGCGCGGCTTCTTTGACGCCCATTCCCACCTTTCAAATTTTATATCAGGTCTTCCAGTATATCTTTCTACAACGGCGGCATCTATGGATACAACGGCACCATCGGGCACGGACGATGTAGTAAGGTGTGTGGGTTATTGCACAAACACAGCGAACGTAATATATTTTAACCCGAGTTCCACTACGATAGAGTTAAGCTGATGCCGATCGAAAAGATTAGCGACCAACCGGCCGCCGAGGTTGAAAAGATAAACGGTCAAGCGGCCGCCGATGTTGAAAAGATAAATGGACAAACTCTTGGCGAAGCCACGCCGGCGGTACATAGCCCAATGTGGGTCGCTGTCGGTGGTTCGAAGCTCGCCTATTCGACGGATGCCATACCCACAGGCAGCTGGACTGAGATCTCGCTAGCCGGCGTTTTCGGCTTCAAAGATCTCACATTCGGAAAAAACGCTAGCGGGACAGACACATGGTATGGATGTTCTACATCAGATTCAAAAGCAGTTGGTTATAGTACGGACCCTACAGACGCAGCTTCTTGGACTGTTGTAAATCCTCCGGGTACAGGCGGTGGCACAACCATAGAATATGGTGCGACTGATACCCTAATAATGGGTAGAGAGCACGAAAACTACACAATACGCCGCTCCACAGACTTCGGGGTTAATTGGGTCGATACAACCATTAACAGCATTCCAGGCCACGCCCCAAAGGCATCAGATTCTCTGGCGACTAATGGCACTGGAAAGTGGCTAGCTGGCATGGGAACACTTGGCGTAATCTTGAAGTCTTATGATGACGGGATTAACTGGTATAAGTCTGCCGATCTTGGAAGTGATCAGCATATCGGGTTAGAATACGCAAATGGGGTGTGGGTAGCTACCGAGAAAGGAGAAACAATTAACATTTGTACCTCAGTAGCAGAAAGTGATACCACGGACACTTGGACGCAAGTAGATCCCCCAACCACCAAAGCCGGCGATTCAATAACTCATGTCACCGGCAGCACATGGATGGTCGGCGGAGGGAGAAGGGTGATGTGGAAGAGCACTGATAATGCAGCATCTTGGGAGCAGGTAACGAGCCTCCCCAACTATGGAGGGAGCACTTCCACAAATAATAACGCCTATTCTTTGGCATCTGATGGAACCAGTGTTGTGGCCACGGGCCGAGAGGGTTATATCAATATATCAACAGATCTCGGAGAAAACTGGACTACGGTTCATACCATGTCGGCTAATCAGCACATGGTGTCAGTCGAATACAATAAGGTTAAGCCCTTTTAATCTAAAGGAAACTATTTAATGATATGAAGATATGGAAGGACTACGTCCACACAATCACAGAAATTGATGGTTATAAAAACCGAATTAAGAGCTATGTATCCGACCGCAACGAGTTACTCGATCAGGGCGGCCAAGATAATTCGCCACCCTTTACAAAAAAGATGGGCTCCCATGTAACATTTGATAAACAATTGGAAGAAGAAGTGGAGCCCGAATCTTTTGAAACACGCGACAATCTCGAGTCACGGATCTGGAGAGATAAAAAGCTAAAAAGAAAGGTTAGGAAACACTTGTTAAAAATAGCAAACGATTTTATATCTAACCTTCCTGTGCCGGTAGAAATTAAAGATGTGACCCTTACCGGATCCCTCGCAAATTATAATTGGTCAAACTTTTCTGATGTCGATTTACATATTGTAGTGGACTTCTTAGATATCGATGAGAATTTAGTTTTAGTTAAGTCATTTTTTGATAATGCCAGAATGCGATGGAATAATACACACACTATTAGAATCAGCGGATATGATGTGGAAATATATGTTGAAGACTCCCGAGAAGATCACAAGTCTTCGGGCGTCTATTCAATCTTAAAAGATGAATGGATTAAGGAACCAAAGAAATTTGAATCGACAATTGACTTTTCTAGCGCCAGAAGAAAGGCCGACGATATAGAATTTCAAGTTAATATAACTGATAACATGATAATCGTCGGCAAATATCGCCAAGCACTTAAAAATGTAGAACGCCTGAAGCGGAAGATTAAGAATATGCGACGGGCCGGCCTCGAAAGTCCCAAGCAAGAGTTTTCAGTTGAAAACATAGCATTCAAAATTCTCAGAAGAAATGGTATACTTGATCTATTGCAACAATTAAAAACGCAAGCATATGATAATATGCTAAATATCAAAGAGGAATAAATGGAGTTTACAGAAATTATTGACGAGATTGATGTTTTTCCTGGAGAGTATGTGTACCACGAACCATCGAAAGCAATTGTTATGGTAGGAGCCTTCAATAAAGACGAAGATTTTATTAGGGCCCTAAAACATGGCCGCCTTATGGAAGACAAGATTGCACACTTCAAAAAAATTAATCTGACTCGCCGGGAACACAAGACTTCCCGAGTTGGTTGTGGCAGTTGTAAGGGCGGCAAGTGATTGACACTGAAAAAAGGATCTTTGATTTTTGTAAGATACAGATACAAATTTTAAATGAACGTGAAAAAACTATTAGGAAGGAACTTTTGGACTGTAAGATTCAGCAAGAATTTATAATGTCGTTGCTTGGCGATCTTTCATCGCAGGAGAAAAATGATTAGTCGCGACCTCATGATCCCGGGCCCATTTCTGTCGGCAAGTGTGAATATCGACAAATTTGTTATTGGGGTGTATCAGACCTATTTGTTATCGCAATCTATAGAGACATGTCGGGAATTCGATAGAAAAATTCAAGATGCTATCGACAATCAATCAGATATGGATTATATTGAAAGTCTGATGAAGGAATCTGATTACTACGACAGTATTCTTAGTATCGCCCTAGCATCTAGCGACTACGATGAAAACTTACAATGACCAATATATACATATATTGTGTTTTCGAACAGAATGAAAACCTTTATGGTGTTTATTCATCTATAAAATCTGCACACAAAGACGCTATGAAAATCTGCAATAAAGATGGTTCAGGCGTCTATGTAGTCCATGATGAAAAGAGCATGCAGCCGAATCTGACCTTTATAAGAAATGTTTTCAAGGGTCAGATTAATTTAAAGGTGAATTATTATTCAAACAAAACAATGGTAACGATCTTGAAAACGAAATTGAGAGATTAAAATGAAACAAATATATTTAGTATACGGAATTACAGATTGCCCCGCGTGCCTACATGCTCAGGCAATATTGATGGCGGCAGATGAAGAATATGTGTTTATACAAGCAGACTTTTCACAGTCATACAGAGAAGACATTAAACAAGAATTTGAATGGGATACTTTTCCCATTATAGTAAGAGTTTCTACGGACGAAGAAACCTTAATAGGCGGCTTTGATGAGCTTTCCTTGCTATTAAAAAAAGAATTTCCTCAGAAGAATTAAGCAATACTGGCCCGAGTCTTATATTTACTTTGTGGAAATTACACGCGGATCATTGGTAAAGTGGGTTGTGGCCCACGAATCTTATCAGTCAAATGGTGACGTATTAGTCGGTTTGGACCCTATATATAAGTATGGTGTCATTATGAAAATTTCCGACAAGGATCCAAGCTACTTGGCTGTTGTTTGCTGCGACGACGGTAGATGGCATATTGTTAACGTACATCACGATGATATTCAAATAATAAGCGAGGCAAAAAATGGCTAGCATCTTCTTCACGGGCGAGAAGCTGTCGAAACAGGACGCGCTAAACTCTCTAACACTAAAGGTGGAAGAATACTTTAGCGGCCGCTTCGCGGTGCGTGCAGTTTCTGACGACGGTGGCGCGATTCTAGAGGTTCAGGTTGAGGTGCCAAATCCGTCGTTGGGGCTTCTGGATCAGGCGCCAGATTTCCCGCTAGACGAGGTAACGCCGAAATGGGCCGGCTGGCGCATGGTGGTGCTAAAGGTTCCCCCCACTTATATTGATATTATAACCAATGCCGAGGAAACTGACGATTATTGACACTTGGTTGACAAATAATGTTTGCTTTATCTGTCTCAATGGTATATATTATTAAGGTGAGGTGAAAGATGTTGACAAGAATTCGATCGATTAAGGAATCATTATCGCTACCAGTGTGTAGCGGCTGGGATCGTGGCTTTTTGGAGTCCATTCTTGAGCAAGTTGAAAAGAATCGCAGACTTTCAACCAAACAGATCTCTTTGCTTGACAAGGTTCTGGCGCGTAATACCAATGAATCCCAGCGAGAGCATGAAGCATGGGAGCAGGTATTTAGGGAAGAACACGCAAAAGAGGCCAGTCTCCTTGCAACGTATTACAGAACAACGGGATATTTTTTGAATGTTGCTAATGAAATCTTGTCTGGCGCAGTACCTGAACGAAAAGCGTACTTGAAAATGAGGCAAAATAAGTATGCCACAAAGGTAATCGATATTAGCAACTTGCCGCCTAAATATAATAACGGCGACTATGTTCTGGCCCGTTCATCTTTTTCGTCCTCAAAAGCCATATTTGACTCAAAAACAAAACACGATATTCCTTGGAGTAGCTCTAATGAGGTTGTAAATAAGTTTTTGTCTCGCGGCGCTTTTATTATTGAATCAACTGACTTGATTATATCAGCCGCCGCAGGCGCAAAAACATATAAGATTTTACCCATCGGTGCAACTATGCCGTTTATTGTTGAGGAACGATATATTAAAATAAAAAGGTAGTCTATTCGCTGCTAGTTAAATAATGGAAGGCTTAAATCCATTATTCAATGTTGGCGATTTTGTTGCGTGTGATTACGAGAATATAATGCTGTTCAGTTATAACTATGAAGAAGAACTGGAAGAAGTTTATTTTTATGGGATTGTCGTTTATGTTGATACTGGATATTTTGAATATATGGAAGAATACGTCTATGAAATCTTGTGTTTGGATGGCGTCAAAAGATATTTCATGGAGTCCGAACTAAAAAGAATGTAACCCTTGACACCCGTTGGCGGCGGTGTTATACTAGTAAAGTACGAGAGGCTGATTGGTGGAACGGTATACACAGGAGACTTAAAATCTCCCGCCCCATCGGGCTTGCGGGTTCGAATCCCGCATCAGCTACCACTCACAGGCTCTTAGCTCAGTTGGTCAGAGCAGTGCGCTCATAACGCAACGGTCCTCGGTTCAAGCCCGAGAGAGCCTACCCCCTTAATAGGAGAAAAAATGACTTACACAGTTATTTATGAAGAAGAAGATACCGGAAATATGAACACATTTACTTTTGTGTCCCGCCGGCATGATAAAAACTACGCTTGGAATGAGTTTAAAGAAGTATACGCAAAGCCCGGCCAAACCCCTCTTATGATCATGCCTGGAAATCATATTGTGTACTTTGCGTCTGACATTTCTTTTACAAATGTTGCTTGACTTTGGGCCACTGCCGGGTTATAATATAAGAGTAGTAAGCACCCGTAGCTCAGTTGGATAGAGCATCGGCCTTCTAAGCCGAGGGTCGTTGGTTCGAATCCAACCGGGTGTGCCACCTTCACGGGTGTAGCTCAGTGGTAAGAGCAGTCGCCTTATATGCGATTGGCCGCAGGTTCAAATCCCGCCTCCCGTACCAAACATTTAATAAAAGGAAACAAAATGTCATATCACGATAATCACCACTCGTCATTAAAAAACAAAGGGATATCCGTAGTCAACCCGCTACATAGGATAGAAAATAAGCTGAAGAAAGTACAGGAAGTGTTAGATAACATTAGTGACCAGTCGATTCTTACAGCAAACGATTTGAAAACCAAGATTGAAAAGGTATTAAAGGAGTAAACATGATTGATCTTATAAAATATAGTCTTATTATTTTTGGGCTATGGGCCGGCTTTAACTGGATGGCCGATAACCCACGCAAAGTTAAGAAAACCAGAAACAGGATTCACAAATCTATTAAACAGGCCGTGAAGTAGTGAACACATTAAAAGTATTTATTTTGATTGGCACTGTTGATTCACATGATGGGCAGTTTGCCACAGTCGAACTAAATCTAAACCCCGCTACGAACGGAGGCGCAGCATCGGCTGTCATGCCGGTGTCTGCATTTCCGTGTGAGATTAAAGAGGGAAGTAGATTTTTTGTCGTTAAACTAACCGAGGAACAAGAGGCGGTTATAATGTGTGCCGCTGACGATAACATTAAATAAAGTGAAAGCCGGCGATCTGGTAAAGATTAAATATGACAGCGCCCACTGGCTCGGCTATGGGATTGTCGTGGAAGTGTATGCTGGAGGCAAACAAGCTAAGGTTATGTGGTTTGATAACTTCGATGAAGATCCGTTAGTGATCGAACAAACTTCTGCACTGGAAATAATAAGTGAAAGAGTATGACTTACTTGACAGGCTCTTGACTTGACGCGAGAGTAAATGGGTGTTATATTATATATATGAAAGTCGGCGATTTGGTAAAGTGGGAGAATACCCTAAGTGACAGTATGGATCACCATCGAGAAGAACACGGGCTCGTGGTGCAAATGTCCAAAACGGGACACACTACGACATCGGCACAAGTGTTGTTTAATGATGGCGAGACTTGGTGGCTGGATACTCAAAAGTTGGTGGTGATAAGTGAAGCTGGGCGATAAAGTTAGAATGGCTCCGATGTGGAAATATGAAGAAGCCACAGGCGAGATTGAAAAGATAACCACCGATGGTTATATTGTTGTCAGGTGGGTTGACATTCCAGGCCACTGGCATTATACTAAAGAACAGGCACAAAGATTGGAGATTGTAAGTGAAAGTAGGTGACTTAGTTAAACTTTCGTCCTCGGTAGGAGCATCATTCCGCGCTGGACTTATTGTTGATCTGATAGAAAAGAAGTGCTGGCGTACAGATGTGTTTGGTAATAAGATCGATTGGGAGAAGATCGACTCCGAGCCGCATGCGGTTGTGTTGATTAACGGTGACAAGAGAACGATCCCGATCACAGACTTGGTGTCTATTGATGAAGGATAGCGGCGCGCCGAGCATTGGCGATCTTGTTGTTACGCTCTATGATGAAGGGCGCGACATTTTTTGCGTTGGGTTGGTGACAGCGACTAAGGGAATCGAATGTAAAGTTTTGTGGGCATCAGAAAGTAATCCTATCGGATGGTGGACCCGCCAAAGTCTAAAAGTTATCAGCCCAAGCGGGAAGACGACAAAAGTTTAATGCACTTAACATTCACTTGACAACTTAGAGGTTGACGAGCGCCCGTTTGGGTGCTATATTATATGTATGAAGATTGGTGATTTGGTAAAGTTTGAGGCTGATAACGCCATCGGTTCCGTAGGCGTGATCGTTGCTGAAAGCCCATGGAATCCGCTGCTTGCAGATGCCTTCGTGGTATTGTGGTCATCCGGCGAACTTGTTGAGAGAACAAATCCGGGGATCTTGGAGGTGATTAGTGAAAGTCGGTAACTTAGTTAAAAGAAGGGATGACCACGCGCACCACGGCATTGTTGTGGAGGTTGGACCCCAAGAGACTGCGATCGATCACGGAAATCATGTGGTGAGGGTTCAGTGGACAGATGGAGACTTGACTTACGAGTTTATAAAGATGCTTGAGGTATTGAGTGAAGGTGGGTGACTTGGTGACAGTGGGTCCACGGCACCCCGGCGCAACAAAACCGTTTGTGAGCGTTGTGCTGGAGATTTGCACTCCAGAAATGCAGGCATCAGGTATGCATTTGATTAAAGTTGTGGAACGTAGCCAGTCTAAATGGTATCCCATTGGATACATCGAGGTGATAAATGAAGATCGGTGATCTGGTTAGGAAGAAATACAGACAATACCATGTGCTTACGGCGGCGAGTTTCAAGAGCAGCAGCATACATATCGTGACAGAGACACGAATCAACTGGATTAAGGTGCTTGCCCATGGAGAATCTGTGGGGTGGCTCCGC
>Ga0315338_1003986_pt1 | contig 12185 bp, 9 predicted proteins | sample ASW8metaG_FD_204518 | JGI IMG/M metagenome (GOLD analysis project Ga0315338, IMG submission 204518) | Ammonia-oxidizing marine archaeal communities from Monterey Bay, California, United States - ASW #8 | ecosystem: Environmental > Aquatic > Marine > Coastal | place: USA: California | collected...
TTCGGCCGCTGCCTTGCGACAAAATACCAGCGGGGATTTTGCGGTGATGACCTTCGCGATGGTGGGGATCAGTATTCCGCCCTTTGTGGTGGGGCCAATTTTGGCCCTGGTCTTCGGTTTGTATCTTGGATGGCTGCCCACGGGCGGCCTGGATCCACGGCTCGGCATGACGCCGGAACGATTGGTCCTACCGGTTCTGACCCTGGCCTTGCCACAGATCGCGATTATCGCCCGATTGATGCGGGCCAGCATGATCGAGGTTCTGCGTTCCAACTATATCCGGACCGCCCGGGCCAAGGGCTTGTCGGCACCGGCCGTGATCTTGAAACATGCCATGCGGACGGCCTTGCTGCCTTTGGTCAGCTATCTGGGGCCAGCGTCTGCAGCGGTCTTGTCTGGTTCGCTGGTGATCGAACGCGTCTTCCAACTGCCGGGTCTGGGTGCACATTTTGTCGATGCTGCCCTGGTGCGTGACTATACGGTCGTGATGGGCGTGGTCATTATCTACGCTACCTTGATCATCACCTTTAATCTGATTGCAGACCTGCTCTATGGTGTGTTGAACCCGAGAGTGAGCTACGACTCATGACCACGATTATTACACCCGACGAAAAAGAAGCGCTGATGAAGAGCGCGGCCGTAAAAGGCCGTTCGCTCTGGGACGACGCGATGGCGCGTCTGATGCGCAATAAAGCAGCTGTCACCAGCATGTGGGTGCTGGCGGTTCTGGTGGTTCTGGCGCTTGTTGGAAAGCTGGAATTGTGGGTTCATGATTACGATTTTTTGTATCGTGACCTGGTGTCTGCACCGCCTTCGCTTGAAAACTGGCATTTGTTTGGGACTGACGGGCAGGGGCGCGATCTGGTTGCGCGGACGCTGGTCGGGCTGGGCGTGTCCTTGATGGTTGGCATTGTCGCGACCTTTGTATCGCTGGTCATTGGTGTAACCTATGGCGCGATTGCCGGCTTCGTCGGCGGGGCCGTCGATCAGGCGATGATGCGTTTTGTCGACATCATGTATTCGCTACCCTTTATCTTCTTTGTGATCATTTTGATGGTGCTGTTTGGCCGTAATATCATTTTGATATTCGTCGCTATTGGTGCGGTGGAATGGCTGACGATGGCGCGTATTGTGCGCGGTCAGACGATTGCCCTGAAGAAGATGGAGTTTGTTGAAGCGGCCGAGGCGGCCGGCGTGTCCAAATGGATGATTATCCGCCGGCACATCATTCCAAATGTATTGGGACCGGTTGTGGTCTATGTCACATTGATGATCCCTGTCGTGATCCTGGCCGAGAGCTTTTTGAGTTTCCTTGGTCTGGGCGTGCAGGAGCCGCTGACCTCACTGGGGCAGCTGATTTCGCTGGGCGCGCGCGAGATGGAGCTGTCGCCATGGCTGCTCTTCTTCCCCGCGATCACCATGATGATCACCTTGTTTAGCCTCAATTTCATTGGCGACGGCTTGAGGGACGCGATCGATCCAAAGGATCGATAGGCGCGGTTCAACCATCGCGATCAAATACAAAAAGGGCCGCTGGATCAGCGGCCCTTTTCTTGTGCGGAAATGACGCCGTAGATCAGCGTTCGCGGCGGACCCGGATGGCGCGGCCACGTCCATTGATGCGCAGCAGATAACTGCCCATGGCGCCCTGCCTGATTTGGGCAATATTGCCTTCATCACCGTTGGGTACGTTGACGGCGGTTGTGTCGGATTGACGCCAGACCTGGCCATTCTCCATGTAGAAGACAGTGGTATTGTAACCGACACGGCGTGTGCCGCGGATGGCCATTTCGACCATGAAGACATCACCGTCCTCGTCGCGCTCGACGATTTGGACATCTTCATTCGGTGATGCCGGAACATCGGCCGCCGGGCGTGCCGGTGCCGGGCTTGATGCGGCGGGTGCCGCAGGTGCCGAGGATGGCGCAGGACTGGCGGTTCCGGCATCGGCAATCACGACAGGCTCGGAGACGGTCGTGTCCTGGGTGGCCTCTGTGGCAACTCCCTCCAATGCGTCATGTACGTTTCGGGCCGCTCTTTCTTCGACCGCGGCTCGACCTGCGAATATTGGCAGGCGGAAGCGTGGCAAGCTTGGCATGCTGAAGCCGAAACTGTCGCGCTCGACCGCCTCAACATCTTCGCGTGTGACCGTCACGATATCTCCCGCTTCACGGGCCGTGGCGAGCGTGCCGGCTGCCGCGTCGAAACAGGCGAGACGTGCTTCCACGGAGGCGATCTCCCGGCAAGACAAGATGCTGTCGACCGGATCGGCGATCTGGGCATGGGCTGCCGGAACGGCAAAGCTCACTAAAACGGCAGTGATGGCGATTTTCGATGTCATCATTTTACTCACTCCTGGCCAGATCAACCGATGCGTTCGGCCCGGAAGGCGCGACCGTTACGGATTTTCATGAAATAGGAACCGAAAGCGCCGCTGCGAATGGAGGCTGTCTGTTCGTTGTGGGGGATGCGTCGGGACACCTGAACATGGGTGTTGTCTGTCTGGCGCCAGACCTGCCCGTTTTGCAGGGTCACCACGGCACGGCCCGAGGCATTGAATTCGATGCTCTCAATGGCGAGATTGTCGATTCGACGGATCACACCGTCATCATTGCGCTCAACCGTCCGGTTGGGCGAAGCCGATGTCGCCGCGGCTTCGGTGAGGTCCTCGGAATTGCCAGAAAGGCTGGGCAGGGACATGCGCGGAATATCGGGCAGACGGAAGCCGGGAATGGAAAGTCCGTATGTGGCTTCTTCGGCCGCTTCGATCTGCTGTCGATCAACGGCAACAACCTCGCCCGAGGCGGTTTCGCCTTGCAGCGATGTGATAGCGGCGTCCTGACAGGCAAGGCGCGCTGAGTCGTCGGCGATTTCCTGACACTGGAACAGGGAGGCGAGCGGCGATGTGTTTGTCTGGGCGTTTGCCGGCACAAAAAATAAGGCCGGTGCGAGCGCTAAAAATAATCGGACGTTCATGTTAACTTGACCAAGCTGCTGAATAGAAGACTATGCGCGACTGAAAGCGCACTGTCGACCGGTGCGTGTCATTCAGCTAGAACACGATCTGGTTAACACGAACCCAGCGGCACGGGGAGGCCGATAGCGTGACCTATAAGGCTTTTTTGACTTCCATACTCGTTTCATCTTCAGCGCTCGTATTGAGCGCATGTGGCGGTGGCGGCGAGCCCGTCGACAGTGATTCCATAGTTTTGCACCGCGGAAATACCGCTGAGCCGCTCACGCTGGACCCACACAAGGCGAGTGGCACCTGGGAAAATAATATTATCGGCGACATGTTCGTCGGTTTGTTCACCGAGGATGCTCAGGGCTCTCCTATTCCCGGCATGGCGGAAAGCTGGGAGGTCACTCCGGACGGGCTGACCTGGACGTTTACCCTGCGTGACGCGAACTGGTCTGATGGACAGCCCGTCACGGCGCAGGATTTTGTCAATGCTTGGCAGCGTATCGCCGACCCGGCAACGGGCGCGCAATACGTGTCATTGCTGTTCCCGATCCGGGGTGTGCAGGCGGTCAATAATGGCGGCGATCCGTCTGAGCTGGGTGTGCGCGCGGTTGATGCGCAGACGCTCGAAGTGTTGCTGGAAAATCCGGCGCCGTATCTGCCAGGTCTGCTTACGCACTACACGACATTCCCGATCCCGACGCATATCGTCGAGCAATATGGCGATGAATGGGTGCGTCCGGCGAACATTGAGGTGAACGGCCCGTACAAGTTGATGGATTGGCGCACGAATAACTTTGTGCACGTCAGCCGCAATGAGCAATTCTTCGATAATGCCAATGTGTGCATCGATGAAGTTTATTTCTACCCGACCACGGATTCAAATGCGGCCACGCGCCGTGTCCGGAATGGCGAACTTGATATCAATAACGAGTTCCCGGGCAATCAGATGGAATTCCTGCGTCGCGAAATTCCGGCCTATGTGCGGCTGGCCCCGTATATGGGAACTGTGTATTTCTCGGTGAATACTGAAAATCCTCAGTTTGAAGATGCGGCTGTTCGCAACGCACTGGGCATGTCGATTGATCGCGACTTTATCGCCGATCAAATTCTTCGGGCGGGACAATTGCCGGCCTATTCCATGGTGCCACCCGGGATTGCCAATTACGCCGGTGGTGTCAGCGCTGAATGGGCGGACACGCCTGTAGAGGACCGTCGGGCCACTGCTCGCGGCATCCTGGAAGCAGCCGGCTATGGCCCCGGTAATCCCTTCAACTTTGAATACACTTACCGTGCAACCGGCGATAATCCACGGGTGGCCCCGGTGGTTCAAAATGACTGGGCCTCGATTGCAGACTGGGTTCGCCCGCAACTGATCCAGCATGACACCCAAATCCATTACGATAATTTGCGAGCCGCAGATTTCCAGGTCGCCGATGGTGGCTGGATTGCGGATTACAATGATCCGTACAATTTCCTATTCCTCAGCGAATCGCGTTCGATTCCGATGAACTATCCGCGCTATCGCAATGATGATTACGATAGCCTGATCGTTCGCGCGAACCAGGAATTGGACATGGAATTGCGGGCGAATATGCTCGCAGAAGCCGAGCAGATGATGATCGATGACATGCCGATCATTCCGATCGTCTATTATGTCAGTAAATCACTGGTCAGCCCGGAGGTAACGGGTTGGGAAGACAATCTCGTCAATATCCACCGCACACGATATATGTGCATGACGGATGACAGTTCGGCGTCTGAGTAAGGGTAGCTTGTCACAGCCCCCTCTTTCGACCTAGCCTGTTGTTTGCATGGCGGGCCGTTAGAGGGGTAATGGCATGGCGGGTAGTGACATAATTTCAGATGCCGTTGTTGGCGGCAGCGCGAGTGGCGAGCTCGGGGATGCGGCGAACGCATCCAAGCGCAACAAAAAAAGTCGCGATACGGCATTTCCGCCGCCGACTGAAGCTGGCATCTGCTCGAATTGTAATACGACCCTAAAGGGCCCGGTCTGCCATAGTTGCGGACAGGTGGCCGATACCTTCCATCGCCCCGTCTGGGAGCTTCTGATGGAGGTGCTCGACGGGCTGCTCGGTTTTGAGGGGCGTTTCTGGCGCACCCTGCCGCCCTTAATGCTAAAGCCGGGCAAGATAACCCATCAATATCTGTCCGGGGTGAGGGCGCGCTATGTGCAGCCCTTCCGACTGTATCTGACCGCCAGTGTTGTTTTCTTCCTGATTTTCTTCGCGCTTGATCCCAATAATGGGGAGCTGTTTGACGCCGACCCGGAAGACGCGCAGGCGGCCATGGAGGATGTCGCCGACGCGGTTTCCGACGTTGTCACCGAGGAGAGGCTGGCGGAAATTGAGGCCGGGCTGATTTCGGGAAATGTATCGCCGGAGGACCGGGAGCTCATCATGGAGCGCACGGATCAGGCCATGGAAGCCATCGCTGAGGGCGATATTCCAATTCCAAACTTCGATGAAGATTGGAAACCCGGCGCGATCGCGGGGATCCGCCGGGCCTTACTGCCCGAGGATCACCCTGATGAAACAGTGGAATCGGTTCAGTTGGGCGCGAATGGTAGCGAGGGGGCGGATGCTTCATTAACGTTTAATGATGTCGAAGAATTACCGTATGACTTCCGCGTGTTTTTGGCCGAGCAGGCGGCTACGATTATCAATGATAACGGTGCCAGCCTGGTTGAAGAGCTTAAACGATGGCTGCCGCGTATGATGTTTTTGATGCTGCCGCTCTACGCATTCCTGCTGGGGCTGACGCATTTTTACAAGCGTGGATACTTCTTCTACGACCACCTCGTCGTGTCATTGCACTTTCATGCGTTTATATTCTTCATGTTCATGGTGTTGATGGCGGTCGCGTCGGTGATCGGCATGGGGCCATCGATGCTGATCTTCTTCTTCTGGTCGAATTATTATCTCTACCGAATACACCGATCCGTCTATCATCACGGACGCTTCTCATCGTTCCTGCGGACAGTCTTCATGGACTTCGTCTATCTGATCCTGTTGTCGATGGGGATGGCGGTGTTGATGCTGATCGGTGTGGCACTGGCCTGATAATTCGATGATTTGATGCCATATGGGCCATGACAGCCATGGCCAATGACTGGGATTACCAAAGACACAAAAAGGCCCGCCGTTTCCGGCGGGCCTTTTCTGTAAGCGATACGGTCTGGATTAGCGTGGCTGAGCCGGATTGGAACGCATTTGAACGCCGTGAGCCTGTGCTGCCTGACGGGCTTCAATCGCGGCACGGACCTCGGGCAATTCCATCAGCGCATTGATCCGCGCTGCCGCCTCAGCGGTGTCGGCGCTCATGCCGAACAGGTCCGAAAACGCCTCAAACGGTGTGGCCTGGCGCGGGAAGCGACGCAATTGCACGTCATCTTCAGGCGCAATGCCAGCCAATTCCTTGGCCGCCGCAACCGCATCGCGGAAACCGCCAATCTCATCGACCAAACCCAGATCGAGGGCCTGGGCCCCGGTCCAGACACGGCCCCGGGCGATTTCCATCACCCGTTCGATTGGTAGGTCGCGGCCGTCAGCCACGCGCTGGGTGAAGTCGGTGTAAACCGCCTCAAGCTGGGTGCGATAGGCTTCGCGCTGGGCATCTGTGAATTGCGTATTGCCGGAATAGACCGTGCCATACTCACCCCCGACGGTGACGCTCTCTGAGGTGATGCCATATTCAGCCATCGTTTCGCCGAGCGATATCTTGCCGCCATAGACACCGATCGAGCCGGTCAGGGTGGTGGCGTGAGCGACCACATAATCTGCCGGGGCAGCAATGTAATAACCGCCAGACGCTGCCAGAGACGCCATGGATACGATGACTGGCTTGCCGGCGGCGCGGGCGCGCAGGATCGCGTCCCAGACCTGGTCTGACGCGATGGCCGAACCGCCGGGCGAATCGACGCGCAGCAGGATGGCTTGCACGCTGTCATCATTGGCGGCGGCAAGAATGGCTTCCGACATCGCGTCGCTTCCAATCGATTCAGAATCGCCGAACAGGCCCTGGCTGGCGGAGCCCGTGACAATGGCTCCCTGGCCTTCGATCAGGGCAATGACCGGATCATTGCTCCAGGAGCCGAGGCTGTAGAAGTAATCCGACACATCGACCATCTCGGCGAAATCCCCGCCGCGTTCGAGAGCCGCTTCGCGGGCATCAATGACGTGTCCAAGTGTGTCGACCATACCTGCCTGCATCGCGCTTTCGGCGGTGTGAGGCGCGTTTTCGAAGACATTGGTTACCGCTGCGAGTTCCATTTCGCGGTCGCTGGCAATCGCGTCGACAGCGGTGTCGTAGATGGAGGTCATATAGGAGCGTGTCGATTCGCGATGCGCATCCGTGAAGCCGGTCTGTGTGTAGGTGTTCACCGCATTCTTGTATTCGTGGAATTGCTCGAATTCGGCGTGGGCATTGAAACGCTCAAACAGACCGCCGAGGAAGGTGACTTCCGCGGCCAGGCCGGCCGGGGTGAAATTAGCGGTGTCCTGCAGCCAGATTTCATCGGATCCGGCGACGGCAAAATAGCTGGTGATCGACGTGCCTTCGAAGCCCTGAGCATGAGTCAGAACAAATTTTCCGGCGGCGCGAAAGTCAGCAATTGCGTTGCGGTATTCTTCGGCGACCGCAGGAGACAGGCCAAACTCATTGGCGCGGATAAAGAGACCGCGAACGCTCGGGTCTGTCTCGGCGCGTTCCAGGGTTGTGACCAGATCAACTACGGAGAGATCTTCGGCAAAGGCGAAGGGCGACTCTGATGGGGAATCCAGTCGTGCGCCCCGCAGGTCGAGCTCCAGAACAATACCATCCTGGGGCAGGGCAATATCGTCCTGAACATCCGTCATGGCAGCCCCGATCAACGCCATCACGGCGAAGATCAACACAAATACAGCGATTACGGATCCGACCATGACGCCAAATATCGACCCGAAAAATGTGATCCAGAACTGTTTCATGCGAACCCCTTTGACGCAAACCTCAACCGTTTCAGTGCATTGTGCAATGTACGGTCCTTCTTACCGATAATGTAGTGTGTGGTGGCAGGCCGGTCGAGGGTGCTGCGGCAAAAGTGTGCGTGGTGACACAGTCACGACACACAATCTGGCTGGAAGCAGGGGCTGATAATGGGGTGTATTGGGCGGATTGGCCTGCGTGGGCAAGAACGTCGATCCCGGGACTGTGTTCGGGAATAACACGCGGGTGGATCAGAACCGCACAAGAACGGCAAAAGAACCGCATATGCCCGTTGCATCCGCAGACGGGAATCGTTATCTAGCCCGCTCCGTCGTTAGCGACGGATCCGGTTGGGGCGTCGCCAAGTGGTAAGGCATCGCTTTTTGGTAGCGACATTCCCAGGTTCGAATCCTGGCGCCCCAGCCAACTTTTTCCAAATCCAGCCAATTTTTCCAAAATTGAGCGTTGCTGTGCCGTCGGGCAGGCATGCGCGTGTCAGTGGTTCGTGTCAGTGGCTCGGCGCCAGACCCTTGCTCTTCCTGTTTGGTCTGGGGATGACGCCTGGTTTGGTTTGGGAGCGTCTGGTTTGGAGCCAATCCGGCGGCAGCGGGCGGGGCACGGATGTGACCTGATTCTTCGGCGAGCCCGACCCGCGAGCTTTTGTGTGCCCTATTTGAGTCAGAGGTGCGAAAAAGCGGCCAATTTCGAGTACTGAATTATGTCCCGCCGATCACAGCCGCGTTATCAACTTGTGAACCTCAATTACCCTATTCCCCCTTGTGGACGTTCAATCCTTGAGCGAACAATGAGTGAAAGTTAATCGTGTCACGCGAATCTGGCGATAAAAGCGCAGTTTTGAGCGTGGCACAGACATAAAGATGTGTTGATCGTGTCGTAATGCTGGTGTTAGCTTTCGTCCGATTTTCAAATTGGCGCTCTTGCGTCTGATAGACGGTGGATTAACCACCGCGGATCAAAAGGCGGGAATTTCGACAGTCGGGGTAATGACAGTCGTAGTAACTATCCGTCTATCTTTGAGCGCTAGGCTGACGTTATCGGCTACGACAGTAATGTCGTGAGACTTAGGGTAGGGGGCCACACCGGCAGGTACATGCCGGTCCTGCAGAGATTTATTGTTAGCGGAAAGCCTGTGGGGCAATCCGCAAGACCATTGTGAGGCGAGACATGGTGAACATGAAGAATACGGTTCGCGCGGTGCTTATGGCAGCCGTTGCAGCGAGCGCCTTTGGGGGGGCTGTTCATGCACAGCTGGACCAGGCGATAGCAAATGCCCGTACGGGCACAGAAGCTGGAGCACGCACACAAGTACGTGTCGATCAGCTTGACGATCAAAGAACAGACATTGAGCTGGAATACCGCACAGTGCTGCAGCAGATTGAGTCACAGGCTCTGTTTGTTGAGCAGCAGCGCGTCTTCATCCGCTCCCAGGAAAACGAGCTGACATCGCTCGAGCAGCAGATTGCTCGTGTGGATGGCATCGAGCGTGACCTGGCTCCGATGATGCGTGAGATGGTCCAGGGTCTGGAAAATTTCATCAATCTTGATCTTCCCTTCCAGATGGAAGGTGAGGGTGGTCGCCTGGCACGGATCGAGCGTCTTTATACGCTGATCGACAACGCCAACGTCTCTCCAGCAGAGCGTTATCGCGTGATCCTCAATGCATACGAGATTGAATCGGCTTACGGCCGTTCGCTTCGTACGTATGACGAGGAAATCCTTGAGGGCGGTGTGCCGGTTGTGGTCAAAGTGCTCCAGATCGGCCGTGTTGCCGTGATCCGCCAATATCCAAATGGTAATCTGACAATGCGCCACGCTGGTTCGACCGGCTGGGAAGATCTGTCAGGTGGATATGCTTCCAACGTTTCCAAGGCGATCCGTATTGCCGACGAAGTGACAACCCCGTCTGTCTTCCTGGCTCCACTGCCAGGCCCGACAGACGCGCGATAACGGTTGGATCGGAGAGTTAAGCGATGAAAAATACAGTTAAAATGATCGCCGCCGCCGTTACGATGGGCGTGGCATTCACCGCCGGTTCAGTGGCTCAGACAGAGCCCGCCGGATCCCTGAGTGAGCTGCTCAACCGTGTCCGTCAGGATACGCGCGAAGCCAGCCAGGAAAACCAGCAGCGTCTGGAAGAGTTCCAGGCCAACCGCAATCGCCAGCAGACATTGCTGACAAATGCGCGCGCTGAACTGCGCAATCTGGAGCGGACGGCTGATGTCTTGACGGCACAGTTTGAAGACAACCAGATCGCCATTGACGAATCCGCCGCCATTCTCAACGAGCGCCAGGGTGCGTTTGGTGAGCTGTTCGGTGAGGCCCGTCAGACCGCCGGCGAAGTGGCTGCAACAATTTCTGCGTCCGTCATTTCCAGTCAGTTCCCGGGTCGTGCAGACGCCCTGGAAGCCCTGGCCAGCAGTGAAGTGCTGCCGACCCGTGAGGAGCTTGATTTCATCTGGCGTCGCACGATCGAGGAAATGATCCAGCAGCAGCAAGTTGTTACCTATAATGCACGTGTTTCCGGCCTGGCCGAAGGTGCAATGGTTCCTGTGACTCGTGTTGGACCATTCCTGTCCTTCTCAAGTCACAATAACAACCAGCGTTTCTCGCTCTGGGTTCAGGACGACACAACGCGTGACTGGTCCCTGTCTGACATGGCTGTTCAGCCGCCTGCCAACTATCTCGGTGGCGCCTCTGCTCTTTATGGTGCCGATGCCGGTGAGATCGTGATGGGTGTTGTTGATCCGTCCCGTGGACCGCTTCTGGACATCTATAAGGATGTTCCAAATCTTGAGCAGCGCCTCGAGCAGGGCGGTATTGTTGGTATGGTTATCCTGGGTCTCCTGGCCCTGGCCGGATCCTTCGGTATCTTCCGTATCTTCACACTGCTGGGTACTCAGGCTGCTGTGAACGGACAGAAGCGCAAGTCCAAGGCGTCCAAATCCAACCCTCTCGGCCGCGTGATGCTGGCCTATGAAGGTGCCAAGGACAAAGACGTGGAAATCATGGAGCTCAAGCTCGACGAAGCGATCCTCAAGGAAACGCCGAAGCTCGAATTTGGTCTCAACTTCCTCAAGCTTGGCGCGGGTATCGCACCTCTGCTGGGTCTGCTCGGTACAGTTACCGGTATGATCAAGACCTTCACCATGATCACCCTGTTTGGTACAGGCGATCCGAAGGTTATGGCCGGTGGTATCTCTGAAGCCCTGATGACAACCGTTCTGGGTCTTGTGGCCGCTATTCCGCTCCTGTTCATCCACAGCTTTGCGCAAAGCTTTGCCCGTGGTGTCCAGCAGGTGCTCGAAGAGCAAGCCGCAGGCATGGTTGCACGTCACGCTGAAGAGCGTTCCTAGGAGCTGAACGGGAGGATTAATTATGGATATTCTTTCCATAAATGCCGACCTTCAGGAGTTTCTTGAGCGTGGGGGCCCCATTCTGGTGCTCATCATGGGAACCACATTTGTAATGTGGGCCTTCATTCTCGAGCGTTTCGCCTATTTCTACTTTGCCTTTGATGGGCAGTCGAAACGGGTGAAGCAGGAATGGGGATCGCGAGCAGACAAGCAGTCTTGGTATGCTCATGCGATCCGCGACCAACTCATCTCGGAGGTCAATCAGCGTGCACAACAAAACGTCGAACTTATTAAGACGCTTGTTGCCATTGCACCGCTGTTTGGTTTGTTGGGTACCGTGACCGGCATGGTCACTGTGTTTGACGTAATGGCAATTTCCGGATCGTCGGATGCGCAGGCCATGTCGGCTGGTGTGTCACGTGCGACGATCCCGACGATGGCCGGTATGGTGGCGTCCCTTTCGGGACTGATCCTTGCCAACCAGATCGAACTCTTGGCCAAACGCCGTACGGCAGGCCTAGCGGACAGTCTGGAAGTCGGTGAGGGGGCTGTATAATGAGACGTCGTACACGCCACGATGAGGACCAGGCCGAAGTGAACATGACGCCGATGCTCGACATCGTGTTCATTCTGCTGATCTTCTTCATCGTTACCGCGACTTTCCTATCGGAAGAAGGCCTGGATATGCGACCGCCACCTGATTGTGGTGATGAATGTCCGCCGCCTCCACCCGATGCCACAGTCATCCTGGTCCAGGTTGATGAGGAAGATAATGTCTTCGTCAACCAGGTCCGCTCTGATGTTGATCGTGTGTTGTCGGCCGTCAATCGCTATCGTGCCGAGGCACCTAGCAGCCCTGTTCT
>Ga0315338_1003989_pt1 | contig 12180 bp, 9 predicted proteins | sample ASW8metaG_FD_204518 | JGI IMG/M metagenome (GOLD analysis project Ga0315338, IMG submission 204518) | Ammonia-oxidizing marine archaeal communities from Monterey Bay, California, United States - ASW #8 | ecosystem: Environmental > Aquatic > Marine > Coastal | place: USA: California | collected...
GGCGGCAATTCGAGTCCTGTGCGACGGCGGCCTCCGCCAACGCCAAGCTATCACCGTACAGTGCGGAATTGCCCTCCGATCGCGCTCTGTCCAGCAACGCCCTGGCCTGCCACGCCAATTCCTGGGCCCGCAAATCGCTCGCGTGAAACCCTGAGGCACGGCGTATTTCCACCTGGTCGATTTCCGGTGCCATATTCGTGACGATTTGCTGGGATATATCATCTTGCAAGGCCAAAAGATTTTCGATATTTCCGTCGTAGTTTTCAGCCCAGATATGCTCGGTCGTGGATGCATGAACTAGCTGGGCGGTGGCGCGGAACACGTCACCGGCGTATCGCACCCTCCCTTCAAGGACATAGTCGACGCCGAGCTCAGCGCCAATTTGTCTAATATCGTTCGCCAGCCCACCGTATTGGAAGCTCGAATTGCGGGCTATCACCGAGAATCCCTTGAAGCGCGACAACTCTGTGATGATGTCTTCCGCCAACCCGTCGGCGAGGTAATCCAGAGTTGGATCCTTGTTAAGATTGGCGAACGGCAGGACCGCGATGGCTAGCGAATTGTCACGCGCGTGGGTGCGAACGCTTTTTTCATCGGTAGGCGGACGATCATCGTTTCGATCGTTCTCTTGCAACGCCACCTCGGCAATGAAGCGAAAGCCCTGGCCGCGCAAGGTCTTGACGAAGCGCGGATTGGCGACGTCGTCGCCGATCGCGCGCCGTATACTGTGAATACACGTGCTCAACGTCGTATCGCTGACGGTCAGGCCGGGCCAGCCATGGTCCAAGATCTCGTCGCGGTCTACAACGCGGTCGCGGTTGGCAACCAGGTAGCTCAGAATATCGAAGACCTTCGCTCGCGTGTGCACGATCGAGTCGTTCCGGCGCAGTTCACGGCGGTCCAAATCCAAGACGCAATCGCCGAACGTTACAGGCATAGGCAATCTACCAGTTTTGCAGGGATCCTCAGTGTTGGTAGAGGGTTTGTCCGAAAGGTACCCGATACTCAGTTCCACGCCTTACGAGCCATGCCGTGGAACCCACGACCGTCACCTTAGCCAAAACATTAAGACTGAACAAAAATTTCAGGTTAATTGAACGTTAATATCAAGCTGGCCGCAACTAACCCTGACATCATAATTCCCTAATATCCGTAAGTAGGAGCAAATTTCGCGCGATGAATTGTGCTTCGTATTCATCCTCATTTTTGGAGCTTACGGAATAGAAGCGAGGGGCAGCATGAAAACCAGGAGTAACGCAATGCATTTTCATTACATGAGTTTCTTTCGAAACCCCCCCCTTAATATTGCAAAGTGGCTTCCGTGCTGTTCCACCGCTGCCTTGATATTTGGGGGCGCGGCCCTATTTTTGCCACTGACGGTCCCTCGCGTTGCGTCGGCATTGCCGGCTTTCACCGTGATCCACCAGTCCGATGCATTCGCTTTTACAGGTCCCAGTCAGACAATAGGGCCACAGAACACGCCGATCGATTTCAGCTTCAATGATTTTACTGATTTCCAGAACAGGAACAGGGGTAACGTGCAGGCGCGCGCGGGGGAGGGCTCTCTGGGCATCACTGCGACAGCGTCTAATAATGGCCTATTTTCGCCGCAACGGCAGGAAGTGAATGCCATATTTCAATTCCATACGATTTTTGGTTCCCAGGGAACGGATCCCGTCAGTGTTATCCTGAATCTCACGCTTGGCGGCATCGTCATTCCCGGAAATGGCGGCACTTATACCGTTTCGGTTTTAGCAGGTTTAGAGGGCGTGCCTTCCTCGCGATCTGGGGGATCCTATTCGGAGTTAACTGGGGGGGAACACAACAGGATGGCATGCTTAGCGCATTTTCCGACGATGGCACCGATCAGTTAATCGCCACGAATCCCTTTTTGGTCCCCGTCAATCTGCCTGTTCAATTGTTCATGATGTTATCTACAAGTCAGGTGTATTCTACTGTTCCAGGTTCCATTGATTTTGGCAGCACAATGGAACTTTCGAACCTCGGAGATGTCTTTTCAATTATTGGCGCGGACGGAATCACCGTTAACTCTGTGGACGCGGGCATCGTTAACAATCGATTTGGCCAAACCGCTCAAGTGCCGGAACCTGGCATACTGGCGCTATTCGGCATCGGTGTCGTGGGCTTGGGCGCCATGAGGCGGCGGCGCACAGCACTCTGACACGCGCTTTTATATTCAAATAGTAGACATTGGGCCGGCTTCGTAGCCGGTCCTTTCTGTCTTCAAGCGCGGCCGAGCGGTCCGCGCAGGAGCTGCCCCGGCAGGGCGCCTGTGTGTTGATTTTCCTTCAGCACAGTCTGACCCGCGACGACCGTCGCCAGCATGCCGTCGGCATATTGCTTCAGGCGGGTGGAACCGGACGGCAGATCGTTGACCACCTCCGGCATCTTCGGCACCACCTTGTCGGCGTCGAAGACGGTGATGTCTGCCGTCATGCCTTCGCGCAGTAGGCCGCGGTCGTGGAAGCCCCAGTTGGTCGCGGTGTCGTAGGTGATCATCCGCACGGCCTGCTCCAGCGAGAAGGCTTCCTTCTCACGTACCCAATGGCTCAGCAGATGGGTCTGCAGGGAGCTGTCCATGATCTGCGAGACATGCGCGCCTGAATCCGAGAAGGTCACGGTCGAGCGCGGGTGTTTCATCAGCTCCAGCGCGTCGTCCTGGTTTTCGTTCGCGAGCGGCTGGCGGAAGAAGGCCTTGAGGTCTTCCTCGATCGCGATTTCAATCATCGCGGCGGCCGGCGTCATGCCGCGCTCCTGGGCGATCTGCTCCAGGCTCGGATGCGGCAGGCGGATCTTGTCCATGTGATAGAACATGTCCCACTCCGGCGGCCGCGCCTCGGCACCGACCACTTCCGGTCCATCATAGGGCCGGTCGGCCACTTCGATCAGCTTGCGCTTCAATTCCGGGTCGCTCTTCAGCCGGCCGAGCTGTTCGTCCAAGGGCAGTTTGCGGAAATCGCGCCAAACGTCCCAATTGTCGAACGGCGTCGCCGTCTCGAAGGAGAGGATCGAGTTGATCTCGCGGCTGTGGACTTGGGTCCAGATGCGCGCGCCCTGCTGGTTTTCCTCCTCGATGATCTCGTAGAGGTCCTTCCACTGCCCGGGATACTTCTTACGGCTCAGGCTGCCGAATGTGACGGGACGGCCGCTCTTCTTCGACAACTCGCCGAGGCTGCGGTAGACGCCCATCATTTTTTGTATCTCGCCCCGTTCCATGGCGAGCTGGAAGATGCCGGCGCCGGTTTCGCCCATCGCCATGACGATGTCGCGGACTTCCTCGTCGCTGCCGACGCGGCTGGCGACGAACCGGTCGTCGGAGGTCAGGTGGCTAGGACTGCGTGAGGTGGAGAAACCCATGGCGCCCGCCTGTACGGCTTCCTTGACCGCGTTTTTCATCTGCGTCATGTCGTCTTCGCTGGCGTCTTCTTCGAACGCGCGCTCGCCCATGACGTAGGTGCGCAGTGCTGAGTGGCCGATATAGCCGGCATAGTTGATGCCCTTGGGCATCTTGTCGACGGCCTGCATATACTCTGGATAGGTCTCCCAATCCCAATTGATGCCCGCCAGCATGGCGCTGCGCGAGATGTCCTCGGCGCGCTCCAGATTGCGGAAGACGAAATCGGCCTCGGATTCGCGGCAAGGGGCGAGAGTAAAGCCGCAATTGCCCATTACCGTGGTGGTGACGCCGTGATAGCAGGAGCAACTGCCGAGCGGGTCCCAGAATACCTGCGCGTCCATATGGGTGTGGCCGTCGACGAAGCCGGGGGTGACGACATGGCCTTCGGCGTCGATGGTCTCTTGCGTCGTCTCGCCGTTGATGCGACCGATCCTGGTGATCTTGCCGTCCTTGACGCCGACATCGCCGCGATAGCGCGCGCCGCCTGATCCATCGACAATCATGCCGTTCTTGACCACCAAGTCGTAGCTCATCTTCTTCCCCTTTTCCGCGAAGGCCTGCATTGGATTTCCGCATAATTGTGCAATTGCAAACCGCCGCTGTCCAATCGGCGGCGATTGCGTCCGCAACTGGCCGCCGGTTTTCTCAGCTGCCCGCAAATCGTACACTTCGGTGCAGAGCCTGTGCCGTACCGGTCACGGCTGCCTGCCGATAATCAGAAGTACATGAAATCAAATAATAAACTCAAAGCCTCGATCTTCGTACTGAGCGTCGCGCTCATCGGGTTTCTGTCCTATGAACTTTTCTACTGGCTGACCCATGTCTATGAATTCGACGCCCGTATCAAGACCGAGCTGACGACCCTGTCGAGCCGCGTCGATGCCAGTATCGAGAAGATTCATGTCAAGGAAGGCGACGCTGTGAAACGGGGCCAGTTGCTGGTGTCCCTCGACGCGGAGGTCGAACGGCTGCGTGTCGAGGGCCTCAAGGTGGATCTGTTGCGCGAGCAGGCGCGGGTGACCAAGCTGCTCGCCGAGAAGGATGCGCTTGAAAAAAATATTCAGTCGCGCACCGCGACGAAGAACGAGGAGATCCGCGCGCTTCGCATCGAACACGACTCGATCAAGGATCGGCGGAACCTCGCCGCGAAGAATTTGAACCGCTCGAAGATCCTGCATAAGAAGCAGTTGCTATCCTCGAGTAAGCTGGAAGCGGAGCAAGTGAAGGCGCTTGCGCTTGCGGGAGAGCTGAACTTCGCGGCCGCCAAGGTCCGCGTCGCTGAGCGCGAAAAGGGGGAGATCAAGGCATCGCGCTCGAGCATCGACGTGCTGGTCTCCGAACTCGGTATTTCGAAGATCAACATCGAGAAGGTGAAGGTTCTGATTCTGGAATCGGAGGAGCGGCTAAAACACTGGACGATTATCAGTCCCATCGACGGCATCATCGACAATATCTTCAAGTATGAAGGCGAGCATGTGGAGGAAGCCGAGAAACTCGTTCTACTGCACGATAAGAATTCGTTCTGGATTGAGGCGAATATCGAGGAGTCGCAGCTGCGTTATCTGAAGGTCGCGCAGAACGTTATTATCGACATTGATGCCTATCCGTTCGACAGTTTCGTTGGCACCGTAACCCGGATCGGCAGCGTCACGACGGCGCAGATGTCGCAGAACGGCGACCTTAGTGGACGGGCCAGCAAGGCGACGCAGCGCATTCCCGTGTACATCAAATTGCTCGATCCGCCGGAAACGATCGCGCCCGGCATGTTGGTCGAGGTGAATATCCAGATTTACGACCAGCTCGGATTCTAGGAAATTGTCGCTGGCGAAACTTGACTGGCGCGTCATTCTGGCCATCGCGACGGTCTCGATGCTGCTGCAGCAGGCGTTCTCCTATGTCTGTCAAATCGCGCTGCCAATCCTCGCCGATCGGATCGCCGAGGATTTCGGCATCTCGCGCGCCTGGCTGGGCCTGTATCTGTTTATCCAGAACGTGACCGCGATCGTCGCCGCGATGGGATGTGGCGGTTTCATCATCAAATATGGCGCGTGGCGGGTCAGCCAGATCTGTTTGATGCTGATGGGAACGAGCCTGCTCGTGATCGCGGGCGGCGTTCTCTGGCTCTATCCGCTCGGCGCTATCCTGCTCGGCGCCGGCGCGGTTTCGACACCCGCCAGTTCGCACATACTGGCAAAGCATTGTCCGCGGCATATCGCGCCGGTGGTCTTTTCGATCAAACAGACGGGCGTTCCGGTCGGCAGCCTGATTGGCGGATTGTTGGTGCCGGCGTTGCTCGGACTGGGTTTCTACGTGGCGACAATACGCGAGTCGGTCTATCTGGATGCCTATGGCGCCGCCTTCGTTTGCGCCTTGCTCGTGTTCTCGGTCGGCATCATGCTGCAGCCCTTTCGCGCCTTTTTCGATTCCGATCGCGACCCTTCCGTGCGGCCCTCTTTCTCCGGCGTATCGGAGACGATGAAGATCGTCATCTCGGACCCGAATCTACGGGATCTGGCGTTCGCGGGCTTCGCATTCGGCGGGCTGCAGTCGATTTATTCCGGCTTTTTCATCCTCTACCTGATCGACGGCTTGGAATATAGCGAGGTCGATGCGGGATTGGCCTTCGCGATTGCCAGCACGACCGCGGTCGTCGCCCGTATTTTGTGGGGTTGGCTGGGGAGCACGTTGGTTTCGCCACGGATCGTGATGGGCATGATCGGCCTGTTCGGCTTCGTTGCCGCCGTGTTGACCGGTTACTACGAATTCAGCTGGAGCTTCTCATCGATTGTCGCCGTGGCGATTCTCTACAACGTCACGGCGCTGAGTTGGCATGGCGTGCTCCTGGCGGAAACGGCGCGCCTGGCGCCGCCCGACAAGGTGGGCGGCGTCACCGGCGGCGTCCTGGCCTTCACAAGCGTCGCCATGATGATCTACCCCGCGATCTATGGCGGCCTGTTGTTCGCGACGGAGTCCTATGGTGTCGGCTTTCTCTTTGGCGCGGTTCCCTCGCTAATAGCGGCATTCGTGTTCTTCCGGGCGCCGGTGCGGGGCTCCTGGCTGAAGATCGTCCTGCAAGGGTTGCGGTGGAGCGTGGCGCCCGCGCGATTGGTATACGCTTTTTCGGTCGCCCTGGTCGGCGGCGTCATTGGCGCGGTCTGGGTCGCTGGGGCGCTTAAACCGCCTCTCTGATCTTTTCATAACCGGTTTAGCCGCTGGCCCGTTGGGCGCCAATTCCGGCGCGAACTTGGCTTGTGCAGGCGCTCAGGAAAGTAAAGTTAAATAATAATAAAAATTTAAATAAAGCCAGTTCGATACTTCTTTTAGTTTAGATAATGTTTGCTATACTGATTTAGTTATTTAAACAAACAGTAATAAAACAATATAAAATGCATGAAATATCTAATTTGGATTTGTTTGAAGAACCTTCGCCGGCCCTACCGTGCCTTCACAATTCGGCGAAACGTTGTAGCAACAGTGAAAAAGGGGTGAGCCCATGAACTCTGTACCGCTAGTGAGCCTTCCCGCGGCCGGTTTCCTGCTTTTGACGATCGGAGCGCCGGTATTTGCGCAAGAAGGATGCGAATACAAGGGCGCGTCTGTTTCACACCTGGTCAACATGGTCATGACCGAGGATAAAACGGCACTCGTCGATTCCCTCGTAACCTTGGGGTCGGATCTAGAGAACGCGCGGGATGCCCTGGACTCAGCCGACCTGAGCGTGTCCGAAAGGAATATCGACGGCGCGAGCGCCTTGCTTGCTGTCCTTAATACCGAACAGGCGATCGACGAAGGGAAAATCGTGTTCGAGCGTGCGATGCGGGAAGTGGAGGGCGCGGAGGCTGAACTAGAAGATCTGCGGTCCTTGCCGAAGAGTCAGGAAACCAACTCCGATATCGCCTTCACCGAAGCGGAACTCGTCACGCTTCGACGTTTTGCCGCGGGCGCTGAGAACGATTTTCTACAAGCGATGCAACGGATGAAAACTGCTAAAATCGAAGCCGCCACCTCAGAAGTACTGGTCGGCCGCGCGGAAGACAAGTTTCTCTTGGAAAAACGGGAACTCGATGCCGTCCACGAACGGATCAATACGGCACATAGCGCCTTCGACGCGGAACGCGAAGCGGTCGAATCGTTACTTCTCGTCCTTTCGCACGAACAGCGTACCGCGCTGAGCCGGTCTTTGGAGGGCGCGGTCAACAACGATTTCATGACGGTTGATATCGATGCCGAACATCTCCGGACGATCCGAGACGAAGACTACAGTGTTCGGCAAGTTCAATATTTGGCTCGGGCCCTGAAGGCGGAAGCGGAATACAGGCAAATTGCGGAAGCGACCGGAGACATTCGAATCCTCGACATGGCGGCCCGCGAAAAGGATCGTTTCATGGCTGAAATCGACCGTTTGGAGGCCGAAAAATACGATGACGGACAAGGCGGAAAAAGCGCCTTCGGTATCGCGTCGCACACTGGCGGCAAATCGGCTGGGAGCGAATAGCGGTAACAACGGTACGACGCCGGAAAGACTAGTAGATTTTAAAAAGCACAGGCCGCGATGATACCCTAGTCCCAAAGCTACTTGGGACGTGGGGCTGGTGCTCTCTACCGACAGCATTGATGAACTGTTCGCACGATACGGGACTGCTTATCGCTGGCTCGCGGCGTCGACGGGCTTGCTCGCATTCTTCACCATGGCGTTCTCAAGCACGATTGTGAACGTCGCCGTTCCGGACGTGATGGGCGCGTTCGGTATAGGGCAGGATAAGGCACAGTTCCTCGCCACCGCCTTCTTTGCGACCATGGTTTCAAGTCAGCTTCTGAGCCGTTGGATAACGGAAAGATTGGGGCAGCGCCTGGCGTTTTCCGCAGCCCTGCTGCTGTTCAGTTTCGGCAGCGCGGTGAGCGGCTTCGGCCCGACTATCGACTTCATCATCCTGGGGCGGGTGATGCAGGGCTTCGCCGCAGGGTCGCTTCAGCCGCTCGTGATGATCATCCTGGTCCAGGTTTTCCCGCCGGAGCGCCGCGGTCTCGCCATGGGCCTGTTCAGTATGGGGGTCGTTGCAGCGCTCGGCGTTGGCCCCTATATCGGTGGCCTCACCATCGATAATCTGACGTGGCGCTATATCTTCCTGACACCGATGGTAACCGTCGTAATCGCCTTTACGATGGGGTTGCTGTTCCTGCCCTCCACACGCCCGGCCGTGCGGTCGCAGCAGTTCGATTGGACCGGGTTTGTGTTCCTGAACGCCGCCTTGTTCTGCCTAATGACGGCGATCGCCAACGGGCAGCGCGAAGGTTGGCTTTCGAACGAGATCGTCGCGCTATTCTGCGTCGCTGCCGCGACCGGCGTGGGTTTCGTCCTGTCGCAGTTTCGGCCGGAGGCAGGGCTTTTGGATTTAAGCCTGTTCCGCAACCGGCAATTCGTTTCCGCCGCCCTGATCGCGCTGTTCTTCGGCTGTGGTAATTTTGCAACGATGTACGCCTTTCCGGTCTTCAGTCAGCTGGTGCAGGATTATACGGCGACCCTGGCTGGATTTCTGTTATTGCCGGGCAGCCTCATCGCGATGGCCATCTTGCCCTGGACGGGGTGGCTGTCCGATCACGTCCCGTATCATTTCCCGATCATCGGCGGCCTGATCGTCTTCGCGATCAGCATGGTGCTGATGGCCGGCGCTGACGTCGATACTGCCGTATGGAGTATCGGCTTCTTCATCTTTGTTGGCCGGCTCGGACTCGCCTTTGTCGTGCCGTCGATGAACAGCGCGGCTATCGCCTCCCTGCCTGCCGAGAAGGTCAGCCAGGGCGTGGGGGCAATCAACTTTTTCCTGCTGTTGGGAGGCGCTTGCGGCATCAATTTGCTGGTCGTGATTATGGAGCAACGGACCCAATGGCATAGCGACCTGCTCGCTTCGACCCAAACGGCGGGCAACGCGGCGACCCGCGAAATGCTGGCCGGCGTACACGGTATGCTGGGTGAGACCGGCGTGCCCGCCGCGCTGCACACGCCGGTGGCGCTCGACTATCTTGGCAAGGTCGTGCACGCGCAGGCCAATACGCTGGGATTCCAGGACGGATTTTCCGCCCTGGCCATAGTGTTTCTGTTGGCTATTGTTCCGGCGACGGTGCTCGCCTGGATCCGGCGCGGCAAGGGCTGAGGGATAAGAGGTCACCATGTCACACAGTGATAGCGCCGCCCTGGTGCTGTTTTCCGGCGGCCAGGATTCGACGGTGTGCCTGGCCTGGGCGTTGGACCGTTTCGAGACGGTCGAAACGGTTGGCTTCGATTACGGACAGCGCCATGCCGTCGAACTCGATTGCCGCCCGAAGGTCGCCTCGGCGATCCGTGACGGATTTCCCGACTGGTCTGGGAAGTTGGGCGAAGATCACCTGATCGACCTCGATTTTCTCGCGGCCATCGGCGACACGGCAATGACGAACGATATCGAGATCGCGATGGGCGCGGATGGGTTGCCCAACACCTTCGTGCCAGGCCGCAACCTGATGTTCCTCACCGTTGCGGCCGCGCTCGCCTATCGGCGCGGGTTGCGCCATATCGTCGGCGGCATGTGCGAGACGGATTACTCCGGTTATCCGGACTGCCGCGACGACACGATCAAGGCGATGCAGGTCGCACTGACCCTCGGCATGGACCGCCGCTTCGTGCTGCACACGCCGTTGATGTGGATTGACAAGGCCGCGACCTGGGCGCTGGCTGAACAGCTCGGCGGTGCGGCGCTGACGGAGATCGTCCGCGAGGAAACGCACACCTGCTACACCGGCGACCGGCGGACGCTGCACGAGTGGGGTTATGGTTGCGGCAAATGCCCCGCTTGCGAGCTGCGGGGAAGCGGCTATCGGCGCTGGGAGGCGCAAAATTCATGACCGACGACTACGAACGCTTCGAGCTCGGCGATCTGCGCCTGCAATGCGGCATGACCGTGCCGGGCGCCTTTCTCGCCTATAAGACCTACGGCACCCTGGCGGACGACAAATCGAACGTGGTGCTGTACCCGACCTCGTTCGGCGCGCATCACACGGACATCGAGTGGCTGATCGGACCCGGCAATATTCTCGATACGGACCGCTGGTTCGTAATCATCCCCAACATGTTCGGCAACGGGCTCTCGACCTCGCCCAGTAACGTCGGCGAGCCGTTCGACAAAGGCCGCTGGCCCGCCTTCACCCATTGGGACAACGTCCACACGCAGAAACGCCTGCTGGAAGAGGCGTTCGGCGTCGAACGGCTGGCCTGCGTTTATGGCTGGTCGATGGGCGCGCAGCAGGCGCTGCATTGGGCGGCGATCTTCCCCGACAAGGTCGCGCGTATTTGCGCCGTCTGCGGCTCCGCCCGCACTTCGCCGCACAACAAGGTGTTCCTGGAAGGCGTACGCGCTACCTTGACCGCGGACCCCGGCTGGCGCGACGGATACTTCGCCGAGCGCCCGGTGCGCGGCTTGCGGGCGATGGGCCGAGTCTATGCCGGCTGGGCCATGTCACAAGCCTTCTACCGCGAACACCTCTATCTACAACACGGTTTCGCTTCGCTGGAGGACTATCTGGTCCGTGCCTGGGAGGCCAACTATCTGCGCCGCGACGGTGACAATCTGGTCGCCATGCTCGACGTCTGGACCCGCTCCGACATCAGCGCCAACCCTCTCTACGAGGGCGATTTGGACAAGGCGCTGGGCGCCATTATCGCCAAGACCCTGATCATGCCCGGCCGCACCGATCTTTACTTCACCCCCGAAGACAGCGAGGCCGAAGCCGCCCGCGTCCCCGGCGCCGACTACCGTCCCCTCGAATCCATCTGGGGCCACCGTGCCGGTAACCCGATCGAATGCGAAGCGGACAGGGAATTCCTGCGTGACGCAGTACATGGGTTGATGGCGAGTTAAGCCCGTCTTCCGCCAACCGGTGCGACGTGACAATATGCGCTCAACGGCGCGCGGCGCTCGATAGGAACAACGAGAAGGACAGCCCGATGGGAAAACAGCACGTTATCTATGAGGTCCGCGACCAGGTCGCGACGATCACGCTCAATCGGCCGGAGGCGAAGAACGCGCTTAGCACCGAGATGCGCGAGCAGCTCGACGAGGCGTTGAACGACGCGCGCGACCGCGCCGGCGACGATGTGAAGGCGGTGCTGATCACCGGTGCGGGCGGGGCGTTTTGCGCCGGCGGCGATGTCAAGAACATGAACAACAGCCAACAGGCCGGCGGGGTCGAGGCCAATGCCTCGCGCAGCCGCATGCGCAGCAGCCACAGCACGATCTACAATCTGTTCCACATCGAGTTGCCGGTTATCACGTTGGTCGACGGTGCGGCCGCGGGGGCGGGCTGTAATCTGGCGCTGGCCGGCGATTTCGTCCTGGCGACGCCGCGCGCCTTCTTCATGCAGGCCTTCGCCCGCATCGGCCTGGTGCCGGACTGGAGCGGCTTCTACATCCTGCCGCGCCTGGTCGGCCAGATGCGCGCCAAGGAGTTGGTCTTCTCCGGCCGCCGCGTCTACGCGGAAGAGGCCAAGGAGATGGGCATGATCTACGATCTGGTAAGCCAGGAGAATGCGATGGAGGAGGCGCGCGCCTTCGCCAGCCGCTTCACCCACGCCTCGACGACGGCGATCGGCGTCGCCAAGAACGTGCTGAACCAATCCTACAATCAGGACCACCGGACGTTGCTGGAGATGGAAGCGGCGGCGCAGTCGATCTGCCGCGACACCGAATTCCACAAGGAAGCCGTGCGCCGCTTCGCCGATAAGGAAACGC
>Ga0315338_1003990_pt1 | contig 12180 bp, 13 predicted proteins | sample ASW8metaG_FD_204518 | JGI IMG/M metagenome (GOLD analysis project Ga0315338, IMG submission 204518) | Ammonia-oxidizing marine archaeal communities from Monterey Bay, California, United States - ASW #8 | ecosystem: Environmental > Aquatic > Marine > Coastal | place: USA: California | collected...
TGATGAAGAGTTTCCATCGTGACAGAGCCTTTTTCTGGTTTTTCTATCGTGACGACGGCTTTTTCTGGTTTCTCGAGTAGCCGCCCCATAGGCGGCGGTCGCGGCGGACCCAAAAAACCGCACAAAAAATAAGCTTATAAAAAAAACGGAATTTAATAACCCCACAGAAAAAAGGGTAGAATCCAGGGTTTTTTCCAGGATTTCCAGGCTAGAACCCCTCCCGGACCCGTTTTGAAGGCCCTCAGATGGCCGTCACTGCATTTTAAGGGGTAGGGTAATGGGGTAGCCAGGGGTCAAATCAGGGTGCCGTGGTGAGCCTTAGAGAATCCAGGACCTGGGACCCAGGCAAAAAAAGACCCCCAATTAAGGGGGTCAATTCCGGCTTGGAGCCGGTAGGAGGTCCCTGGTACTTGCGCCCCAGGGCAGGCGCTAATCTTTATTGCCGGTCAGCCAGTCTAGGATTTCGACCAGGACCCAGATTACACCAAAGACCAGGCCCGTAGCAATCACGATAATCCAGAGTAGCCATCCGACCAGGCTAAGCCGCAAGTGCTAGGGCGTTATCCCAGGCCCGGCGTTTAATCTGTCGACCAGAATCAAACGACGACCCATAAAGGATCGACGACCACTTGCCCTCAGCCGTCGACCGACGACCGGTAGCTTGGTTAGGGTCAGGTCTGTCGACCCAGTTAGTTACAGCATTCCAGGCCCCATATGCCGTACCTTGGCGCACAGCCTGGTCCTGGCCTGGACCGTCAATGTAACAGCGCTCCAATTCAGTTAGCTGATCTTCGTGTTTTTGCAGGCGCTTGTCAGTCAGCGACATGATGCTGGCTTCGCCCAGCAGGACCTTAGTGAAGTAGTCCTCACGATCACGTTGGTTGAGATCGACCAGGACCAGTTTAGTCAGGTCGTCCTCGACCGCCGACAAATCAACCAGGCCTATACGGTCGACCAGGCTATCGACAGCATCGTCGTCCAGGGTCCCGTAGTGCGGCAGGCTAATTGCACTGGCACCAGACCGATTGAAAGCCGCCTCGAAGGTGTTATTACAGACAATGTTTACACCACTCAACATGATCTTATCTGCGGCCTTGTAAACAGACATCAAGTACACCAGGTAGAAATCAGTAGGGTCCTGGCCAAAGACCCGGACCTGGCGGTCAAACTTGGCCGCACCAAATACACAGCCGCCCCGGCGTAAAGATCCGGCAGTTGTGATACGGGCGGTGCCTTCGACCCGGTGTGATACTTCCTGAAAGAATGCGACCAGGTCCTGGGGTTGGTGCCCTTTGACCTGCCAGTGTGAACCGACACCGGTTAACTGGACATCACCGACGCCTGGTTCACGTTTAACGACGGTCCGGTTGTATTCGGCCCAGGTAGGATACTCGATCCCGTCAGCGTCCTGGATGTAAATCTTATCCCGGACCACAACATAACGAAAGGTTAACCCGGCTTCCTTACAGGTCCCGGGTATATCGTAGGGGTTGGTAATTTCCTGGCCTAAACCATGCCAGGGGCGTATGCCTTCAGCGTAGACCATCCTGGCCCTACCGTCGGCAAAGGTGTCTAACTCATGTGCCATATTGTTGCCCTCTATTGATCCCTGGTGCGTCCAGGTCCGAATACTTAACTAAGTATTGGTCTGGGCACCATCCAGATGCCCAGGTGCAATAATTAGTCAGCGAACTATGGTCCCGGTATTGATCCGTACTGCAGGCCTGGTATCCCTGTGGTGCTCGACTATGGCCTCGTAGATAGGTTCGTCGGACCAGTTGCCAGCTACAGCCTTCCAGTTGATGCGGTTAGGCTGATACACGTCCAGGTCGACAACATAATAGATGCCCTTGAACTGAAAGGTCACGTCGGTGCCTGGTTCAGCAGACTGGTGCTCCTCGAGCGCCTGGTCACCGTAGTCCTGGATGATTCCTTTCCGAAGGGTTTCCAGGTGCTTGGTGATGATGCCTTTAGCCTCGACCAGGCCAGCGTACTGATCAGCCAGGGGTGAGCCGCCTGCGGCAGACTGCAGTGCGTCAACGGCACGTCTGACCACATTCTGCAGGGTTACCTGGTCTTCAGGTACAGGGTGCTTAGTTTGCTCATTTACGATCATTTTGAACCTCCGTAATTGCTGACATCCTCGGACCCGTAAACAGTGCCTTTAATATCACCGTCTGCGCCTTCGCAGGTGTTGTCATGGTGAACATTCAGAATATGACCATGCAGTGCGTCCAGTTCCTTTTTGGCACCGGTCAGTTCAGTGATACGGGTACGGTACTTATCCCGTTGGGACCAGGACTTGGTCTGTTTGTACAGACGTTCCAGGTCTTCGATCTGATCAAATATGCAATCCTTCCGTTCTAGGATAGACGCTGTAAGACCAGTTGTGGCCTGGGTGTTGCACCAGGTCCAGTCGATGGTTTTGTAGGTCAAATACATATAGTAGCCCTCCAGGGCTGGTAGGCGGATTGGAATTAATCCGACACTGGGTACTGTCACTACCCAGTAGCTGATTAACTCTCAGCGATTGCGAACGTGAAAAAACCCAGTGTGCGGTCGTTCCAGGACCAGACACATTTATACACTGGCCGACCGTTTTCCCAACTACTGCTATCTATAACTACGGCCATTTTGTTGGAGTACATATAACGCTCAGGTATGCCGACAGTATCCAGTATTTGCCTCAGCACGTCGTATGCACCGTCGTTATGGCACGGTATCTTGATGACGTGCAGGATTTCAACCGGGACCCGTTCGTCAATGTGAGCGTAGGCGTCCTGGTCCGGGCGCCGGACCTTACTGGGTAGACCGTAGTGCATATCGCAGACTGCCATTCCAACTGGGAAATGAACATTGGTTTTAGTTTGTTCGGTCATAGCATTAGCCCCAGGATAAATGCCGCAGGCATACCAAACACAATAGCCAGGACGATGTAGTGCCAGATAGTCATAGCAGGCCTCCAATAAAATAGGTGAAGCCGACGAACTGAACGATGTTCAGGACCAACAAAAACCACATGAATCGTTCAGTGAATGTTAAACACTTTTGAAGATAACGTATCTCAGATGTAAGTCTCATTATTAACCCTCCTGGATTGGGACGCAGTCGCCACAGTTGCATGGTTTTATAAACAACTTCGTTTGTTCGAGTACATCTTTGGCAGTTGGTTCATGGATCATGTGGCACTCAGTAAGGGTGTTGATCCAGCCCGGGTTAAAGTAAATCCACATGGACCAGGGTCCCTCGTGTGGGTCGCCGAATTCGTCCATTTCTATGTCAACAGTCTCGACAATATCCGGGTTAGCGTCTACCCAACGCTTAACAGTTACAGGTAGCTTACTGTTTCTCATGTTAACCCTCCAGGGTTATGGGTTAGCCTGAAACCAGGCATTAGAAAATCCAGGCGGTGTAACTGAACGTAACTCTTTAGTTCGCTCTGATTTACCGCCTAGTCGCATCAGCCAGTTATCAGTAGGATCAACTGGTGTCTTACGATCTTCCAGGCCCTGGACGTTAAAGTCGCCCCATAGGCCGGTCTTCTTTGTGTAGGGGTCGCCGAAGTCGCACGGGTTAAAGTACCAGGGTCGACCCAGGCTAGGAATGAGTGTTGGAAGGCGTCCGACGGGGTTTTCAATACACCACCATTCCGGACCAAATAATTCAACACAACGTAACACCTGGTAAACCAATTCAATAGACTGCTCTGTCCTACCGTCTTCATCCTTAGCTGGCCATGTCCAGGCACCACTGGAAGCAAAATCCGTACAGGGGACTGCAGCTAGGATACCGTGCACTTCACTGAAACCCCAGGTTTCAAAAAGGTATTCACAGTCGAAGTCTAGGATGTCTAGGCTATCCTTAATGTCAAAGCGATAGACGTCATATTCACCGGTAGCTACGGCCTGGTCAGCGTACGGTTGCGACCAGTTGCCAGAGTGATCAAACAGACTAATGATTGTTTTCATGGATGCCCTCCCAGGTCCAGGTCTTATTATCGCCCAGGCTAGGGTCACATTGCAAACTTAACGACGCACTCAGATTGACGTCCTGGTAGCCCATCTTAAGACTTTACATTAACTAACCAGGTGGCCAGTTGTAACCGCTTATACAGCCTGGAATAGCCTGGCAAATGTCCTGGATAATGTGGCCTAGCCACACCCACACAGCCAGCCTGGGGGAGCGCTTGAACTGTCGTACGGTTCACGAACCAGGCCCCAGTCTGAGCGCCTCAGATGCCCGTCACGGCCTGCCAGCCTGGACCCGGTACCCTAGGCCCTCCCTGGCCCGTTCAGGCCCCCTCCAGGCCGCACCGTGCCCGGCAGACCCCGGGGACCCCCCTTGTGCCGAGGCTCTGGCCGGAGATTCATCCCACAAAGCGGAGGGTATATTCCGTAAACATAAGCAATCACTAATAGAGGATAAAAATGAAGAACTATAACTTCAAAACGAACCGGGACCCCAACACGGTCAAGAAAGATGCCATGCTCGGTAAGAAATTACCGGATGACTTCAACCTGAACGTAGGCTCACCAATGGTCGGTGCTATTGGTAAAGGTGAGAAGGCTGTCAGAAAGGCTTCTGCTGCGGCTGCTGCTAAAGCATTCGGGTGAGAACTGACAAACAGGAGGCCTTCATCGAGGCCTATTGTTTAACTGGGAATGCCTCTAAGGCCGCCCAGATGGCTGGCTATGCAGAGAAGGCAGCCAAGCAGATGGGCCACAAGCTGAAGAACCAGTTTGAGGCTGAGATCCAGGAGAGGACCAACCAGATGATCCAGGCCGCTGTTCCCGGGGCCTTAGCCCAACTGACTAATTTAGTCGGTAATGCCCAGAGCGAATCAGTCAAGCTGGGGGCCATTAAAGATATTTTAGACAGGGCCGGGTACAGACCGACAGAGAAGTTTGAACAGCAGATATCCCACGTGGAGTCTGCCTCTACGGACGAGTTGAAGAGAGAACTGGAGGCTTTGATCGGAACCTCGGACGTGGAGGAGATACCGAAGCTAGTCAATTGAGAACGGCGGAGTTACAGCAGGCTGTAGATATTGCCCGGGAGTTGAGGCAGAGGGAGAGGTACAACAAGATTGATTTCTATGATCCCTACCCTTACCAGAAGATGTTTCACGACACAGGGAGTCAGGCCAACCAGAGGCTGTTAATGGCTGCCAACAGAATAGGCAAGTCCTATTGTGGGAGTGCTGAATTATCCTACCATTTAACTGGGTTATACCCTAAGTGGTGGGCAGGGCGGAGATTCCGCCAGCCTATCGTAGCTTGGGCTGGTGGGGTATCTAATGAAACAACAAGAGACATAGTTCAATTTGAGTTGCTTGGTTCACCTGACGACCCGGACGCCTTTGGCTCGGGAACAATTCCGAAAAATTTAATTATAAAAACGGAACGTAAACCAGGAATACCAAACGCTAAGAGCGTTGCCCTGATTAAACACGTGTCGGGCGGCAACTCTTCTTTATTCTTCAAGGCCTATGAGATGGGTGTGGAGAAATGGCAAGGCAGGAGCGTCGACGTGATATGGCTCGATGAGGAGCCAAGCAGGGCCATATACTCTCAAGCTGTTACTCGAACTTTAGACCGTAAGGGTATGGTTTATATGACCTTTACACCAGAGAGCGGCATGACTGAGACTGTTGCGTCCTTCGTCAACAATCTTAAACCTGGCCAGTCTCTGAACAACGCGACCTGGGATGATGCGACTGAGGAAGTCAGGAGCGTCTTAAACAACGACCGGGGACACTTAAACGAAGCGGTAATGGAACAGATCATGTCCTCTTATGCGCCGCATGAGAGAGAGATGAGGAGATACGGGAGGCCTGCCATAGGGTCGGGGTTGGTTTTCCCCGTCCCCGAAGAGAAGCTGATAATTGATCCGATATCCATTGAAAAGCACTGGCCACGTATATGTGGCATTGACTTCGGTTTTGACCACCCCACAGCCTGTGTATGGGTGGCCTGGGATCGGGACGAGGATGTTCTCTATGTATATGACTGTTATAGACAGGCAAAGGCTCCTCCGGCTGTACATGCCCAGAATATACGGAATAGGCCCAGCTTTATCCCCGTTGCTTGGCCCCATGACGGCCATAGACGAGATTCTATGGGTAATCCCGGGCTGGCTGAACAGTATCGTAATTTAGGGTGCAACATGCTGGCCTTCCACTTTGAAAACCCCCCTGCACTAGGGGAGAAGAAGGGAGGCAACTCCATAGAGGTAGGAATCATGGACCTCCTCCAGAGAATGGAGGACGGTAAATTCAAGGTTTTTTCAACATTATCGGAGTGGTGGATGGAATTCAGGATGTATCACAGAAAAGAGGGAAAGATCGTTCCCTTACACGATGACCTGATGTCTGCGACCCGATACGCAGCTATGTCCATGAGGTTTGCGGTCGCAGGTGATGACCCAACCTGGACCAGGGACCTCGAATACAAGGACTACGGGATCATCTAGTGGCTGTCGTAGGCGGAGTTCCCTTTCAAGACCTAGAGATGAGGAAGGCTCCTCCTTTGTGGAGGAGGGCTGTAGACCCACTCATTAACGTCCCTTCCGCTGCAGAGAGACATAGGCAGGAAGGTGCAGAAGCCTTCTTCAGAGGGATAGCGCCAAGGGACCCGACAGGTCCCAGACCACAGCAGATAACGAGTGCTGGAGGGGCTTTAGCCGGTGGTGCTCAATGGCTGTTCTCTCCTCTTTCCGGTGCCATTGAATCCCTCTGGGATAAACCAGCCTCAGAGAACCTACAAACCGCAGGCGTCCCGAAGGAATATGCAGATCCTATTGCTAGTACTGCAGGCCTTGCACTCCCTGGCATTGGTTTTGGTGGGGTTCTTGCGAAGGCGTCTAAGTTAGATAAGGTCTTAGACCCAAAGTTGTGGAAGGGGTTCACAACAGCGCAGAGAGGAAGGACTGGAGCCGCTAGTCAGATAGCAGGTGGGGACAATGTGTTTGTCCGCTTAAACCTGAACGTAGCCCCGAAGAAATCCGGGACCACCTTAACTGATTACATGCTGACCTTCCATAGAGGGCGTAAGGATGGTCGCCCTGACTATGAGAGTGCCATAGCCTACGATCAGGGAGCAGCATTAAAGAACGTATTCTTTGACATTGACCAACCCTCAAGAATATTGATTGCAGGTAGAGAATCAACTAAAACCCCGATAGCCTCTGTTGGTGGGAAGTTCCGCTCCGTCAGCTACAAGACGATGGAAAAGGAGATGAAGAACGCAGAGGTGGTAGCCAGCTTTAACCCTGCCAAAGGTAACTTCTTTACGGATATAAAAACAGGCGCTCCGATCAAATCTGCTGATAAGGCTGTACTGGTAGGAGACAAGGTGTATCTCAGGGGGAACGTCAAATACCATGATCGTTCTAAACTGACGGTTGCTGAAGAAGGTGGGATTCTAAAAACAGATTTCCCAATAAACTGGGAAAGAGAAACATCTGCTGTTATCGCACGTTCAAAAGCAGGTCCGTACGAAAGCGAACTCTTTGATCTTAGTCGTTACGGGGATGTCCCTGCTCAGGCGCAGGTCCCTATCCAACGAGTTAAGCTAACTGATTTTCAGCAGGAGAAGTGGGACAAGCTAATAACGCCTGCGAATATAAAGCAAACCATAAAGCACGTAGACGAAGGTTTGGCTAAGGGTGGTTTCGAGTGGTATGACCTGGAACCCCTACGCTATAGATTCTTAGAGGAACTCGGTCCTAAAGCAGGGAATCAGAAGTTCATGGAGTACGTCCAGATGGTGGCTGGTACTAGCCCAGGGTCAAAGGTTCCGATAAACATACGCAGGGCGGCGTACTTCTACCACCTCTTACAAAACTCAAAGAACCCTACAGCAGCTATAGCTAAGTGGCAGCAGGGAGTGCCTAAAGGTTTAGGCCACCAATACCACCGTGTTCAACACACCCCTGCTTTACAAAAGACATTTGATCACCCGTTTAACTACGGCCTCTTAACCAACCAGGCTGGTATGGCCCAACCTAAGATGTCCAGCTTCGGTCATAACCTCATGGGTAACTGGCAACCTGCGACTGTGGATATGCACGTCAACCGTATGTTGACAGGAGGCAAAGAAATGGGTTCTCCACCACCTGCAGCGTATGCACACCCAGAACAGGTGATGAAAGGGGTAGCTGAGGAGGTGGGTGTTACACCTGCACAAGCCCAAGCCTCTGGCTGGGTTGACTTCATGCAGGGAGAGAGCAGGCCTTTCCTGATCCTCTTCGAGGAGGCTGTAAAGAAGACAGCTGACAAACTGAACAAGACCCCGGACCAAGTATTAAAACTATGGATGAACGGTAAGGTGCCCCTGGCCTCTGTACTACCTATGGGAGCCACTCAACTCGGCACAGAACTGGCCGACGATATCTTTGGAGAAAAGTTAATTGGCTGAATATACAAAGAAGAAGAGATTCTCTGGAGAGAAACTGACAGAGGAAGATCTCGTATCGAGAATAAAGGACGAACTGACAGAGTCCCTCGGCTATGGTGGTGACGAACTCTCCAGACAGAGAGAGGTTGCCATGGAGTACTACTATGGTCTTCCCTTTGGCAATGAGGTCGAGGGAAGAAGCCAGTACGTAGACTCAACAGTTTCCGATACCGTTGAATGGATTAAGCCCTCCTTGATGAGGGTCTTTGCGTCTGGTGATGAGATGGTTAAGTTCAACCCCCAGACCCCTGAAGACTATGAGATGGCCGAACAGGCCACAGATTATGTCAATTACGTATTCACTCGATTAAACCCTGGCTGGGAGATCCTCTACTCCTGGTTCTCTGACGCACTCCTACAGAAGAACGGCATCATAAAGGTTTGGTGGGATGAGACAGAGGAATGGAACAGGGAAGAATACATAGGCCTCTCCGATATAGAACTGGAGGCTCTAGTCGTAAAGGAGGAAGTCGAGGTCCTGGAGCACACAGCCTATGACGATGGTCCAGTTCCTTACCATGACGTAGTCATTACACGTAGGAACAAGAAAGGCCAGGTCAGGGTAGAGAACGTACCACCTGACGAGTTCCTGATTGCCCGAGAATCTAAAACCATACAGGACTCAAGGTTTGTCTGTCACCGAGTAAGGAAAACCCTATCCGATCTAAGGGAAATGGGTTATGACGTAGACCCTGAAGACCTTACAACCGGCAATGACGATTACCCTATCTCTCAGGGAGAGATGCGCTCCAGGTACGAGTTTGATGACTCCTGGAACTTCGGGATGGACGGTGCCATTGGCATGGGTGACGGGACTGTCCGTGAGTACTGGCTACACGAAAGTTTTTTGAGGGTCGACTATGACGGGGACGGCATTGCAGAGCTAAGGAAGGTCTGCACCGTTGGGAGCACAGTCTTAGCTAACGAGGAAATTGATCGTATCCCCTTTGTCTCTGTGACACCCATAAAGATACCCCATAAGTTCTTCGGGTTATCCGTGGCTGATCTTGTTGAAGATCTGCAGTTGATGAAGAGCACTCTGATGCGAAACCTCATGGACAACATGTACAACCAGAACTACGGTCGGTACGCAGTCCTCGAAGGACAAGCTAACCTGGATGATTTGCTGACACAGCGCCCAGGTGGTGTGGTCCGGGTTAAGAGTCCCAACGCAGTAATGCCGTTAGCCACACCAGCTTTAGAACCCTACTCATTCCAGATGCTTGAATACCTTGATTCCGTCAGGGAGTCCAGGGCCGGTGTTACCCGGTACTCTGGTGGTCTGAACGACAATGCCCTCCAATCCCACACCACTGCCTCGGCAGTTAACCAGGTGATGACGGCTGCCCAGTCAAGGGTAGAACTCATCGCACGTAACTTCGCTGAGACTGGTGTCAAGGAACTGATGAGGGTGATCTACGAACTCCTCCAGAAGAACCACGACTATGAAACGGTTGTTCTCCTGAGAGACACCTGGGTCGAAGTCAGACCTGACGCCTGGAAGGACAAGGCCGACTGCACAGTCTCTGTTGGCCTGGGGACTGGCAACAAGGACCAGCAGATGATGCACCTATCTCAGATGATTCAGTTCGCCTCACAGTCAATGGCTGGCGGCCTGAAGATAGTCAACGAGAGGAACCTCTACAACATGGGCGCTGCCCTGGTCAAGACCATGGGCTTTATGAACGTCAGTGATTTCCTCACTGAACCACCCCCAGAGGAAGGTCCCTCAGCCCAGGAACAGCAGCAGCAGATGGAGATGGAGATCAAGCAGAAGGAACTTGAGATCAAGGCTGCCGATGTGGAAGTCAAGAAACAGAAAGTACAACTCGAAGCGCAGAAGGCCGCCGTACAGGCACAGCTTGATGTCGCAGAGTTGGAGATGGAACAGCAGCAACAGAGGGCTGTAGCCATAGGAAAGGTCTAGTGCCTAAGAAACTTGAAAGTTGTGTTCGCAAAGTAAAAGCGAAGAATCGTAAATCCAACAAAAAGGTAAACCCCTGGGCCGCTTGCGTAGCAAGTACCGGTCTGAAACCTCACAAACGGAAACGCAAAACTTGAAACTAAACGGATCAAGGGAAGAGGACGCAAAGCGTCTTCTCACGAACGATCTTTTCGTGGAGGCCTTCAAGGTCCTCCGTGAAAACCTAACTGGTCAGTGGCATGGTTCCACTGTCCACGATGTAGAAGCCAGGGAATCTATCTGGCTTGCTTTAAGACTGCTGGACAGGATCGAGGTTCATCTATCGTCGATTGTAGAAACAGGCGAAATGGCTCGAATCATGGATCAGCAACACCCATATATTTAAGGAGAAAACGTGGATAAGCAACCAGCCCCACTTGAAAACACTGAAGGAACAGTTCTCGAAGCAGAGAAAGCACTTCTAGGCCTCATCACACCAGAGGAAGAGACTGAAGAAGTAGAAGCCACTGAAGAGGAAGAGTCTACCGAGGAAACTCAAGACGAAGATCCGGAAGAGGAATCTGAGGAAGAAGAAGAGTCCGAAGAGGGGGAAGAACCCGAAGAAGACGAAGAGGACCTCCTGTACGCCGTCAAGATAGACGGTGAAGAACAGGAAGTTACCCTCGAAGAACTTACAAAAGGTTATTCCCGTCAGAGTAGTTACACTCGAAAATCACAAGAACTTGCAGAACACCGTAAGGAATTCGAGACCGCTAAAGAACAAATGGTCGGAGAATACAACCAGATTCAGCAAGAAAGAACGCAGTACGTTCAAGCACTTCAGCAACTCATGGAGAATCAAATGGGTGCTCTTGGACAATGGAACGATGTCAACTGGGAACAAATGAAAAATGAGGACCCTATTGAGTACGTAACCAAGAAAGAAGAGTACCGTGAAGCCCAGGATAACTTTAACCGGGTGCAGCAGGAACAACAGAGAGTACAGCAGATTTCCATGGCCGATAACCAGAAGCAACATCAAGAGATGGTGCAGAGGGAATACAAGGCCCTGGTAGACGTACTTCCTGAATGGGGAGAGCCAGAAAAGCAAAAAGCCCTGGCTAAAGACCTCAAATCCTACGCAACCGATAGTGGGTTTTCCAAGGAAGAGATTGATGCTCTAGTGGACCACCGTTCACTCCTGATGCTCCGTAAAGCATTCCTTTACGACCGGCTTCAGAAAACTGACGTTAAGGGGAAGAAGTTAAAAAATAAACCCCGAGTGGTTCGTGCCGGAACCGGTAGAGACAAGGCTAGAGAAACAAAGCAGAAACGTACTACAAAAATGCAGAGGCTCCGCAAGACAGGGCACGTCGATGACGCTGTGACTGTGTTAGAGGGGCTAATGGAAAACCTCTAAAGGGAGATAATTAAATGGCAGTTGCCACAAACACATCCCTGACTTTCTCCTCATCGAAGATTCGTGAGGAAGTGTCTGATGTGATTTACAACATCGCCCCAATGGATACACCCTTTCTTAGTGGCTGTAGCAAAACCAGTGTTGATAATGTCTACTTTCAATGGCAGACAGATACGATTGGTGCAGGTGCAGCTAACCGGAAAATTGAAGGCGATGACAACATTGCCGCCAATGCCAGGGTCAATCCGACGTTGTTGGGAAATCGCACACAGATAAGTCAGTACGTAAACCAAACGTCAGGCACTGATCAGGTCATGGACTATGCAGGTCATGGCCGACAGCAAGCCTATCAAATCGCCAAAAACGGAAAGCGCATGAAGAGAGACATGGAATTCATGTTG
>Ga0315338_1003991_pt1 | contig 12178 bp, 15 predicted proteins | sample ASW8metaG_FD_204518 | JGI IMG/M metagenome (GOLD analysis project Ga0315338, IMG submission 204518) | Ammonia-oxidizing marine archaeal communities from Monterey Bay, California, United States - ASW #8 | ecosystem: Environmental > Aquatic > Marine > Coastal | place: USA: California | collected...
CTGATTTGAAGATTTTTGTTGGTGATTCTTTGGCTGGGAATGATACTGTTAGTCAAGCACGTGAATTTCATAAGCATGTACAATTTGACGGTTCAATTCTTACCAAGAGTGATGCAGATGCACGAGGCGGTGCAGCATTATCAATTGTTAATGTAACAGCCACACCTATTCTCTATGTTGGGGTGGGTCAAGAATATGACGATTTAATTCCATTTGATAAAACAACTTTCTTAGAAAATGTCTTTGAACAAAGTGAAATCAACTTATCTACACCAGAACCAGAACCAGAACCAACACCAGAACCAGAACCAGAACCAACACCAGAACCAACACCAGAACCAGAACCAGAACCAGAACCAACACCAGAACCAGAACCAACACCAGAACCAGAACCAGAACCAGAACCAACACCAGAACCAGAACCAGAACCAACACCAGAACCAGAACCAGAACCAGAACCAGAACCAGAACCAGAACCAGAACCAACACCAGAACCAGAACCAGAACCAGAACCAGAACCAACACCAGAACCAACACCAGAACCAGAAATTATTGCTGAACCAGATAGTGATGATCCATTTGAAGGCATTGAGACTGATGACATAAATCAATATGCAGATTTGTTTGATGTTGCACCTCCAGAAAATGATTCGGAAGCAAAAAACTTGGCTAAAAAAATTAGGAGTTGGATTTCCAATGGAAGACCAAAGCCATAGTCGTTACAAAACTATAAGAAACAATCTCTAGTCTATCTTTTATGAAATTGAAAATTAAAAACAAGAATGTTTTGACTTTAGATGAACTCGACTCGAAAGAAATAGAACGTTTGTTAGAACTTGCCATTGAACTTAAAAAAGAACAAAAGAAGGGACACGAAAAACCCATTTTACAAAATAAAACACTTGCAATGATATTTGAAAAACCCTCTACACGTACACGCGTCAGTTTTGAGGTTGGAATGTTACAACTTGGTGGACACGCTATAACACTATCATCAGATAATCTTCAGATGTCACGTGGTGAAACAATTTCTGACACTGCAAAAGCTTTATCCAGATATGTTGATGTCATAATGGCACGTGTGTATAATCATGACATTTTGGATGAATTATCACAATATGCGAGCATACCTGTAATTAATGGTCTTTCAGACCTTTATCATCCATGTCAGATCCTTGCGGATTTAATGACAATCAAAGAACATAAGAAAAATCTAAAAAAAATCAAAATTGCATGGATTGGAGATGGTAACAACGTATGCAATTCATTGATACTTGGATGTTCAAAATTAAAGATAAAAATTTCAGTTGCAACCCCTGATGGTTTTGAACCAAGTAATGTGGCTGTTTCAACAGCTAAACTTCATACAGATATTGAAATTACAAATGATCCTATTAAGGCAGTTGAAGATGCAGATGTTGTTATGACGGATACATTCGTTTCAATTCATAATACTGATAAAGATAGACTTGAGAAATTTCTACCAAAATTCCAAGTAAATGTAGATTTAATGGAAAAAGCAAAGAAGGATGCAATTTTTCTTCACTGTTTACCTGCAAAAAGGGATCAAGAGGTTACTAGTGATGTGATTGATGGGCCACAATCAGTTGTATGGGACGAAGCTGAAAATCGTCTACATATTCAAAAAGCACTATTAGTTTCCTTACTAAACGTCTAAGGTTTATAATAGGAAATTCAAGTTTTTCCCTTATAGATGGCTTATTCCAAAATACTAAGAAGAATACGTAACGAGAAGACAAATTACAAAAAAAGAAAGATTATGCTAATGAGTAAGCGTGATTTTATAACAATTAATGTTACTAATGAAAATACACAAGTCCAAATCCTAAAACCAGAAATTACAGGTGATAAAGTCATTGCATCAGCTCATTCCAGATTTCTGCTAAAAGATGGGTGGAAGGGCTCAAGAAAAAATATTCCTGCCGCATATCTAACTGGTTATTTTGCAGGGAAGAAAGCATTGTCTAAAGGCGTTGATAATGCAATTGTTTATAGTGGCACAAGAAAATACACGCAAAGAATGGCTGCAGTTGTTAAAGGAGTAGTTGATGCAGGAATGGAAGTACCATCTGATGAAGAAACATTTCCTTCAGAAGAAAGAATCAACGGAGAACATCTTAAGGTTAAAAATGATATCGCAACTGTAAAATCAAAAATCGACAGTGAGGTAAAAACTCAATGAGTCAGACTGCACAATCAAGTAGACCAGGTAGTCAAGGAGGTAGACCAGGTAGTCAAGGAGGTAGACCAGGTAGTCAAGGAGGTAGACCAGGTAGTCAAGGAGGTAGACCAGGTAGTCAAGGAGGTAGACCAAGACGTCCTAGACGAGAACCAGTTGTCATACCATGGGTACCAAAAACAATTTTAGGTAAAAAAGTTGAGTCTGGTGAAATTACAACCATGGAAGAAATTTATGAAAAAGGATATAGAATTCAAGAAGCAGGAATTATCAAGAAACTATTACCAGACCTAAAAACTGAAGTTATTGATGTTGGTTTAATTCAGAAAATGACACCTAATGGCCAATCTACACGCTTTAAAGCACTTGTTGCTGCAGGAAACGAAAATGGTTGGTTAGGAATTGGTCTAGGAAAATCAAAACAAATGCGAATTGCAATTGAGAAGGCAAACAATGCAGCATTTCTAAATGTCAGTCCAGTTAAACTTGGATGTGGTAGTTGGGAATGTAGATGTGAGCAAAAACATTCTGTTCCGTTCAAGGTTAAAGGAAAAGGTGGAAGTGTAACAATTGAGATTTTACCAGGACCAAGAGGATTAGGGTTAGTTGCTGGAGGAAAAATTAGAAATTTATTAAGATTAGCTGGTCTAAAAGATGCATGGACGTCTACAAAAGGCTCCACTACAACAATGAATTCAACATCAAAGGCACTTTTACAATGTTTAAGGCAAACATTCAGTCAGGGTTGATATAATATGTCAAAAGCGTTTTTAGTTGTCAGAATTCATGGGCAGCCAGATGTACCATATTGGGCTACAACAACAATGTCACTGTTGAAACTTGAAAAAAGATATAGAGCAACTATAATTCCTGAAAAGGAAAATACTTTAGGCATGCTAAGAAAAATACAGCATTATATCTCATGGCAAGAAATTGATATTGAGACTACTAAACAACTCTTAGACAAAAAAGCAAGAAAGTCTGGGTACAAAAAGGTGACAGATGAAGATATCACTGCTATTGGCTTTGAATCAATGGATAAATTAGCATCAGCACTTACCGAAGGCAAAGCCACATTATCAAAATTAAAACCACTAAAACCATGGTTCGCATTGGATCCACCACGACAAGGATTCAAACGAAGCACAAAACGGCTTTATGGTCAAAAAGGTGTTTTGGGTTATAACAAAGAACTTTCTGTAATTGTAAAGAGAATGATGTAAAATGGCAACTAGACTAAGAAAGACAAGAAAACTTAGAGGTGGACGTCATATGGGGTGGGGTCAAGTTGCTCAACATAGATCATTTGGACATAAAGGTGGTTTAGGAAGATCTGGTCATCTTAAGCATCTAGCAAGTACAGTGATTAAAGAGGATCAAGATCACTTTGGTCATGAATCCACACATCGTCCAATATCAGTTTCAATAATTACAAAAAAATGGATTAATGTACGTGATCTTGATGATTTATTTGCCAAGGCAGGAAAATCTGAAAGTTCTAAAAACATATTGGATCTCACAAGCCTAGAAATTGATAAACTTCTTGGTGGCGGAAAAGTAACAAACGCATATACGATTAAAGTAAAATATGCATCAATTTCTGCTCAAGAAAAAGTAAAGCAATCTGGCGGAGAAGTAACCTTACCTGTTAAAAAAATTAACAAAAATACTGAAGTACCTCTTGAAGAGAAAAAAACTGAAGACGTAGAAAATAGCGATGACTGATGGCAACAATAACTGATACTATACGAAAAATTGTAGCTAAGGCTGAACCTTACGTCCCTCAAGTACCAAAACCGAAAAAGAAATTATCACTACAAAATAAATTACTCTGGACTGGTGGTGCGCTTGTTATTTATCTTGTGATGGGTCAAACTCCATTATTTGGAGCAACTGCACCGGAATTTGATTTCCTAGCATTTGCACGGGTTATTTTTGCATCACAGCAGGGCTCTCTAGTAGAACTTGGTATTGGACCAATAGTTACTGGTGGATTACTGATGCAACTACTTCGTGGTTCTGATATTTTGAAATTTGATTTCAAAAATCCTGCAGAAAGGGGTGTATTTCAGACTGCTACAAAATTGGTCACGTACATTGTTATTGTAGCAGAATCGGTAGTATATGCAATTGCAGTTTATGGTCCTGGTGTAACAGAGCCGTATGTGATATATGTAATCATGGGCCAACTAATGGGTGCGTCAATAATTGTAATGTTCCTTGACGAAATGATCCAAAAAGGATGGGGTCTAGGAAGTGGAATTAGTATATTCATTATGGCTGGTGTTTCACAACAGATACTTTGGAGTCTGTTTAGCCCGTTGCCTGCCGGAGACGGCGGTGCTATAGGAGTATTCCCGTTTATCGGACAAATGGCTGCATATGGTGACGTTGCAGATGCTTTGTTTAGATCAAATCAACTGCCGAGTATATTTGGCTTGGCTCTCACAGCTGGAATACTGCTAATTCTGGTCTATACACAAGGAATGAAAGTTGAGATTCCAATTGTATCTACAAAATATCGTGGATTTGCCGCAACTTATCCAATTAAGATGATGTATGTTTCTAACATACCTGTAATCTTAGCATCAGCACTTACTGCTAATATAGTATTCATGGGACAGATGTTCTGGGCTCAGGTAAACCCGCGGAATGCAAGTGAATTTTGGAATATTTTTGCACAGTTTGACCCGACTAGCCCAGCATCACCGATTGGTGGAATGATTTACTACATGACACCACCAAGAGGATTAGACATTGTAGCACTAGATCCCTTAAGAGCTGTTGGATATGTGATATTTATGATTGCAATAGTGATTGTATTTGGAAAATTATGGGTTGAGTTGGGTGGTTTATCACCGAAAAAGGCAGCACAAAATCTACTTGATGCGGATGTCCAAATTCCAGGATTTAGAAGATCAAACAAACCTATAGAATCTTTACTTAATAGATACATTCCATCTGTGACTCTTATTGGTTCAGCAATACTTGGTTTAATTGCAGGAGTTTCTGATGTTCTAGGAGTATTTGGAACAGGAATTGGATTATTACTCACAGTTGATATTTTAATTAACTATTATAACCAGTTAGTAAAAGAACAGGTAGAGGTAGTAATGCCACGTCTTGGTGCAGCTCTTGGTAGAAAAAATACATAAAAAAGTTGTAATTGTTGGAATCCCAGGTGTAGGGAAAACCTCGCTTGTCACAACAATAGTTGAAAAATTATCTGATACTGGAGTTGCTGTGAGTGTACATAGTTATGGTACACTAATGTTTGATGAAGCAAAAAATTTTGGTGTAAAAGATAGGGATGAATTAAGAAAATTACCAGTTGAAAAGCAAAAAGAATTACAGAAAAATACTGCAGAAAAAATTTCAAACCTGACAGATGATATAGTTTTTATTGATACCCACGCATTCATTTCAACTACAGAGGGATTCTATCCAGGCTTGCCAAACCAAGTCATACAAATCATTCAACCCACACATTTCATTGCAATCTCTGCCCGCCCTGAAGAAATCTATAATAGAAGAATGAAGGATGAAACTAGAAATCGTGATAAAATTTCAATAGAATCCATTAAGAAAGAACTTGCAATTCAGGATTCTATGTTATCCACATGCTCTGTTCTTTCAGGCTCTCCAATGAAAGTCATATTAAACAATGAGGGAAAGATTGAAGAAGCTGCTAATAATGTAATTAAAGCAATAGGTGTTTAAATGGAATTCAATCTTATCTTAAATTTTATTGATGTACTGTTTCTCCAAATGGACTTTTTTGGAATGAGAGAGGGTCCACTAGGAACTGATGATCCTATGGTAAAAGGAGTTATAGCTTCAATGGCTGCTGTAACCGGATTCGGAATATTATTGAACTTGCTTAATTCTGGCATTAGAAGAAAAATGGTTGATCAAGTAAAATGGCGTAGAATTACAAAAGAAGTACGCGCTTGGCAAAAAGAAAGAATGGCTGCATTTAGATCAAAGGATAACGAAAGAATTGCTTCATTAAATAAAAAATCATCATACATGAACAAGATGAACATGGAGATGATGCAGATGAATCTTCGACCAATGATGATTACAATAATTCCATTAATGTTGATTTTCTATTTTGTTCTTCCACAACTTTTTTCATACACAGTTGCTGTTTCACCAATACCACTCAATGTGATTCCTGGAGATTGGTTCGAATTGACTTGTACAGCACTCAAAGTTGAAGAGACATCATACTGTCAAGAAGAAAATGGAATTTATCTATGGGCTTGGTACTTCTTGTCATCCATTGCATTTAGTGGAATTATAATGAAGCTAACCAAAACCCAAATGGATTTAGGATAAGTTGACAAAATCGGTAGTAGTTTCTGGTCCCCCTGCTATTGGCAAAACTACAGTCGCAAAAGGGTTAGCAAGCGAATTCAATCTTACACATCTCAGCGGTGGTGATATTCTAAAAGAATTTGCTAGTGAACAAGGGTTTTCTTCTACAGGTGCTGATTGGTGGGATACTGAGGAAGGGATGAAATTCTTAGATCAACGAAAGAGGAATCCTGAATTCGATAAAAAGGTGGATGAGAAGTTAAAAACATTGTTTCAAAATGGCGGTGTTGTGATTACTAGTTATACATTACCATGGATGGTTGATGGTGGAATTAAAATTTGGCTTGCAGGTCATGTTGAGAATAGTGCAAAAAGAATGCAGAATCGTGATAATTTAACTGAACGTGATGCATTAAATGTTGTAAAAAAAAGATTCAGTGAAAATAAAATAATCTACAAGGATTTGTATAATTTTGAATTTGGCGAAGATCTCTCAGTATTTGATAAAATAATTGAGACTGATGGATTAAATGCACAAGAAGTACTCGATAAAGCTAAATCTGCCGTGAGAGAATTGATTTGACATTAACACAATTAGAAAATTTAGTAAAAATCAATGAGGATATAACGAATCCTGAACATGGTGTTTATTATGATAAAAGATCAATTGAAAGTTTACTTGAATACGGTTTAATCTTGATTGATAAACCTCCAGGACCTACAAGTCATGAAGTAGTTGCATGGACAAAAAGAATTCTGGCTCTTCCAAAAATTGGTCATAGTGGCACATTAGATCCACAGGTTTCTGGTGTATTACCATTAGGACTAGGTGAAGGTACAAAGGCACTAGGTGTATTATTACTTGGACCAAAAGAGTATCATGCATTAGGTAGATTACATTCTTTGCCACCAAAAGAAAAATTAGAACAAACGCTAGAGTTGTTTAGAGGAGAAATTTTTCAAAAACCACCACAGCGTTCTGCTGTTTTAAGGCAAACCAGAACTAGGACTATATATGAATTGGAACTATTAGAACAAAAAGAGAGACTAATTCTTTTACGAGTTATGTGTGAGGCGGGAACATACATTAGAAAGTTGTACTATGATATGGGTGAAATCCTAGGTGCTGGAGGCTCAATGATTGAATTAAGACGCTCAAAAGTTCATCAATTCTCTGAAGACAATTTAGTTACTATGCATCAACTTGCAGATGCATTTGCTACTTGGAAAGAGACTGGTAATAGTAGTAAATTGACCGAAATGATCCTACCAATAGAGCATGCATTAAGTGAAATAAAATCAGTTGTAATTAGAGACTCTGCTATTGATTCATTATGTCACGGTGCACAACTTGCAATCCCAGGAATTCTAGAAATTTCTCCTGGACTTAATCAAGGTGATCTTGTTGGAGTATATTCTCAGAAAGGTGAAGTTGTTGCACTAGCAGAGTCATTACTGTCTGAAACTGAAATCAAGGATAGCACAAAAGGATATGCATTTAAGACAAAAAGAATCATCATGAAACCAAATACATATCCAAAAAATTGGAGAACCAATTCACCAACCAAACAAGAATGAAAGATTATGCTTCCTAAAGGATTGATATTAGCTTTATCACTTGGTATCATTGCTGGACCAATTTTTGGGATCATACTATTTGACATAGGTACAGAAGAACAATTAGTGTATGTTGATGGTACATCGTTATCAATAGTTACAGAAAAAATTAATTTCAAACTTGGAGAGGAAGTTGTAATAAAAATTATTAATTCAGGTACTGACGAATTAAAATTTTCTGACACATCTTACGGTCTTGTGATAAAACAATTAGATAGTATTCCTATCTATATACCAACATCCACTCAAGAAATATCAAAACTTCAATCTCATGAGGAAATTAATTTTACATGGAATCAGTTAAAAAATGACAATAGCCCAATATTGGAAGGTACGTACAAAATTACGGTTAAGGCTAATACAATTGATGATAAAATTATAGAGAAAATTATTACGATAAATATTTTCAAATAATACACTTCTAATGCATTTTTATAATGATATTCTAGTTGTAATTTGGCGAAAGATAATGCCGGGGTCGCCTAGCCTGGTAGGGCGCGCGCCTGGAAATTACATTAACCATATAGCGCGTTCTCGCAAGGGATCGAGAGTTCAAATCTCTCTCCCGGCGCCATTACATAATAATAATGAAAGTGCATTAAAATTATGAAAAAATATGATATTGCAATAATAGGTGGAGGAGTTTTAGGTAACACGATATCTTATTGGCTTTCTAATTTGTATGATCTGAAAATATGTGTCATTGACAAAGAACATGATGTAGCCATACATGCAAGTACACGTAATAGCGGTGTTATTCATTATCCATTTTACCTAAATTCTAAATTAAAGAAGAATTTTGCAAGGGCTGCATTTCTATCACATGGTATGTGGAAAGTATTAGCTGCAGAAAAGAAAATTCCATGGGTCCAGGGTGGAACAATTGAAATTGCACTAGATGAAAGTCAGCATAAAATTCTTGAAAAATATATGATTTGGGGTAAAGAAAATGGATTGACCGAAGAAGAAATTTCAATTCTTGATCATAATCAAGTAAAACAAAAAGAACCAAACGTAGATTGTTATTCTGGGCTTTACTGTACAAAAGAAGGTTCTACAAACTATGGTCTTCTAACACACGCAGTGAAAGAATTATCTAAGAATAACGGTGTTGATTTTTTGTTCAAACATAATGTCAATAACATCATAGAATCATCTGATCAAAATGAAATTATCTTTTCAGACAAATCGTCAGTGGCAACAAAATTTACCATTAATTGTTCTGGGGGTAATTCACTTGATATTGCAAAAAAATTTGGATTGCTAAATCATTATTCAGATTTACACTTTCGTGGAGAATATTGGGTTGCTAATTCCGATATTGCAGATCTGGTTAAAACTAATATCTATACGGTTCCTCGTTATACAGAATTTCCATTTCTAGATCCACACTGGATCAAAAGGGCAAACGGTGAAACTGAGATTGGTCCAAACGCAGTACCAGTAGACTCACCAGAATCATATGATGGTCTTATCAAAGATATTCCTACTGCACTTTCAAAAATTACAGATATTCTGACTGGAAGTGCAAAGAAGTTACTCATGAAACCAGAATTTATCTCGTTACTGTCTAAGGAATTTCATAGTTCAATCTCTAAATCAGCAATGGTTGAAAGAGTAAAGAAATTCATTCCAAGAGTTAGAGCAGAGGACTTTCCAAGTCGTGGTACATCTGGCATAAGGACACCAGTAATTTCACCAGAGGGAGATTTTGTTTCTGATATGATAGAAATTTTTGGTAAAAATTCATTTCATATTGTTAATTATAATACACCAGGCGCAACTGGCGCTCCAGCATATTCAGCATTTGTAATAAAGAAATTACAGGAACATGAAATCCTAGATGGACCCACAAAAACGCAAAATTCTATTTGGGATTTCGAAGATACGATAGAACAAATTTAATATATCTCAATAAAAGAAAAATTGTGCTTCCTGAGAGATGTTCAGTTAAACAAAACAAAAAAGATTGTGTAAATCCACCTGAATATGTTATTGAAGTTATTCATGGGGATGATACATACATGGTAGGAATTACCTGTCAGGCACACAAGAATATTGTTTCTACCAAAATCTTGGAATTACAGACTACTGGTAAGATTCCAACAGGTAAATTACAATTTGAAAAATTAAAATCGGTTGGAACCGATTGTGTGAGAATTGATCCTGACGAACTGATTCAGTTAGATTAGCTAAACTGAATAAACCAACTTTTTATTACTTAATCCAAGCATTAGATTTTTTACAGTTATTTCTGCCATTGTCCGTCTTGTCTCACTTGTGGAGCTACCAATATGTGGAACTAGAACTACATTTTTTAGTTTAACTAAATCATTAGATTTACCAATAGGTTCATCCTCAAAAACATCTAATGCGGCACCCTGGATTTTTTTTAACTGAAGAATTTTTAACAGATCTTTTTGGTTTACAATTTTTCCTCGTGATGTATTAATTAGGAATGATGTTTTTTTCATTTTTCTTAGTAATGCAGAGTTAATCATATGATGTGTGTTTTTTGAATACGGAACATGGACTGATACCACATCACTTTTTTTGAAAAGTTCATTTAAAGAAACATATTTTGCTTTACTTGTATTTACAATGGATTTTTTGTTATGATACAAGATATTCATTCCCAAACATGATGCCTTCTTTGCAACAGTTTTACCTATTCTACCCATTCCTAAAATTCCTAGTGTCTTACCTGAGACTTCGGTGCCAACATAGTCGAATGGACCAAAAATTTCACTCCATCTTCCTTTTCGTATAATATGATCACCTTCAGTTATACGTCTCAAAAGATCCAAAATTAGACCAATAGTTAGTTCAGCAGTTGCATTGGTTAAGACATCAGGTGTATAGCCAATTGTAATTCTCTTCTTTTTTGCATAATTAATGTCAATGTGATCAAATCCAACACTGAATGTACTGATTGTTTTTAGTTTATTTGAGGAATCTAGTATTTCTTGGTCAATTATATCATATGGAAAACATATCAAGCCATCTTTATCCTTAATTTCTTCTAAAATTTTTTGTTTTGGCATTGGAATTTTTCCAGAATGGATAGTTATCTCACACCTTTCTCTTAATTTTGTTAGGGCGAAGTCATGTAAGCGTCTTGTTAATAATACTTTAAATTTTCTTTTCATTTTAAACATCTGAGTATGTTAAACCATTTATAATATTTCATTATAGTAATTTCATGCCTTCAGAACAAACTGACGATGAGGAATTTTTGAACTGCACCGACTGTAAAAATCCAATTGAAAAATGTACATGTGTTTGTCCTTATTGTGGTGAACGTGATAAATGTGAATGTGTCCTGTTTGACGCAGCTACTGGGGGTTAAGAAATCATGAATAATGAATTAACATGGATGATAGGTGGACCACAAGGAAGTGGCGTGGAAACTGCCGCAAATATTTTCTCTCAGGTTTTCTCAAAAATGGGATATCATGTATTTGGTAAGCGAGAATATTATTCTAATATCAAAGGAGAGCATAGCTACTTCGCAGTAAGAATTTCTGAAAAGAAGATTCGTTCTAGTATTAATGGTACTAACATTTTAGTTGCATTTGACGCTGAAACGATATTTCGACATGCAGATGATGTTTTGAAAGATGGCGTAATCATTTATGATTCTGCTATTGAAAAATCTAGAATTAAAGATGTTTTCACATTAGATAATGACTTTAAACAAAGATTACTAGAAATGTTGAGATCCAAAAATAAACAAGATTCTGTAAAAGATATGCTTGATTTAGCCTCAGAAAATGGAGTTAAAATATACTCTGTTTCATTTAGAGATACCTTATCTGAAATTTCAACTCAACTGAATAATCCTAGATTGAAAGGAATGGTTCGAATGTCAAATACCTTAGGAGTCTCATTTTCTCTTGGCATGTTAAAAGCTCCAACACAAATAATGCATAATGCAATAGAACTAATTTTTTCAAAAAAGAAAGCAGTTGCAGAACTTAACAAACAAGTAGCAACTTTTGCATATAACTATGCATCTGCAAAATTTACAGATGTTGATCT
>Ga0315338_1003992_pt1 | contig 12177 bp, 10 predicted proteins | sample ASW8metaG_FD_204518 | JGI IMG/M metagenome (GOLD analysis project Ga0315338, IMG submission 204518) | Ammonia-oxidizing marine archaeal communities from Monterey Bay, California, United States - ASW #8 | ecosystem: Environmental > Aquatic > Marine > Coastal | place: USA: California | collected...
GCATGTCCTTTCGCTCAACCGCATCGAGTTGCAGCGGAACCAGGGCCGCGAGTTCGGCGTCTCGACGCAATGCCGCTTCGGCCCATGCCCGCTGGTACGGGGCGAAAAGCCGCTGGACGGCTGGCGGTGATGCTCCGCCGTCCTCGAATTGGGCTTCTGCGACCTTCCCAAGGTCAAGCGCCTCGCCTGGGAACAGTGCTTTGAATGGCGTGCGTTGGCGGGCGATGGCCGCCTCGACCATGCCCCAGTGTGAGCCGCGGCGAGTATCCAGCAGCAGGCGAACGTCTCGAACAAGTCCATCCCGAAGGTCCGATCGGCGAGTGAGCCAGTCATTCAAGATGGCCGTCCGGGTCGATGGCGGAGGCGCCGGCCGCGTTCGGAGCAGTGTCTCCATCTCGTCGCGGGCCCAGTCCTGCTGCGTTTCCAGCCAAACCCGCGCGTCCGCGGCGTTGTCGATCTCAGCCGCCTCGGCCCGGATACCACGCCAGACTTGATGCCGATCGCTCCAATCTGACGGTACCCACGCCTCATGCAGCGTACTGGTGTCCAGAGACTGCAGCGTGGCGTCGACCTTGGAGCGTTCCGTCTCGAATTGTGCGAGGTATTCCCCGAGCAGGTCATCGAGAATCGCCGCCTGCTGGGAATCAAGGTCCATGGCCTCGATGATCACGGGCAAGTCGCGGCTGAGCAGTTGGGGCGTAAGCAATGCATCAGAGCCGCTCGCCGAAGCAAGCGACAGGCCAATGACCGCCAACACGCCGAAGATGGATGGCACGCCAGATGCTCCTCTCAGGGGGGTAGTCTACGGGGATGGAACGCGTCGAGGTGCTAATTATTGGGGCTGGTCCAATCGGACTTGAGGTCGGTTTCTGCCTTCGAGCGGCAGGAATCGAGGCCATCAATGTCGATGCGGGCGAGATCGGACACACTATTGCCACGCTCTTTCCACCGGCGACTCGGTTCTTCAGTTCGCCCGAGCGGCTTGCCATCACGGGGATGGCGTGCCCAGTGCCGAGCCAGGAGAAAATCACCGGCGAGGAGTATCTGGCCTATCTACTCAGCGTCGTCGTGAGCCGAGGCCTAGTGGTTCGGACCTTTCAGCGTGTCACCGGCGCAGCCGCTGCCGATGACGGCTTCGATGTCACCCTTGTAGGGGCTTCAGGGATTGAGTATCGAATGCATGCCGAAAAGGTCGTGCTCGCCTGCGGCGGCACGCACCGTCCGCGGACGCTCGGAGTTTCGGGCGAGACGCTGCCGCACGTACACAACGCGCTCGGAGATCCGCACCGATTTTTCGGGCGGAGACTGCTGGTAATCGGTGGTCGAAACTCTGCGGTCGAGTCAGCCTTGCGGTGCTGGCGAGCCCATGCGGACGTCGCGATTTCGTATCGCGGCGACGAACTCCATGAACGCGTCAAGTACTGGATCCGGCCCGAGGTCGTATCGCTCATCAAGGAAGGCCGCATCAAGGCTTGGATGCCGACCCGGCCAGTGGCGATCGAGCCTGGCCATGTTGTGCTGGAACGAATCGGATCAGGCGATCGAGTCGACGTCGAAGTGGATGACGTACTGCTTCAGATCGGGTACGAACAGGATGACATGCTCTTTCAACTGTTCGGTGTCAAGTGCGAGGGCGAGCAACACGCGCCGATGTTCAATGCCGACACCATGGAGACCAACGTCCCCGGCGTATTCGTCGCCGGCACCGCGATCGCCGGCACGCAGCAGCGGTACAAGGAGTACATCGAAACCAGCCACGGCCACGGTCCCCGCATCGCAGCTGCCCTGACCGGCGCGCCACCCCCACCTGTAGAATCTCCGCGGGCGCTTCCGGAGGGGTGATCGCGGTTTCGCGGTGGGCCAGAACCCCCTCCGTCGCTCCGCGGCGCCTCCCCCACTGCATTGGGGAGGAGCATGACGAATCGGGCACCTGAACTCCTGACTCAGTCCACTAGGGACAAGCCCCCCACCCGCCCAAGATGATCAGAATGTCATGGATGTTGACAATGCCGTCGCCGTTGGCGTCGCCCGAAGGGCTGCCGGTGCCGTACGCATCCACGACGGCAAGCAGATCGTTGACGGACACAACGCCATTTCCGTCCAGATCACCCGGGCATGGCTGACTCGCCTCGATGGTCCAGCTGAGTGATCGTGTCATCAGCGCGGACCGCGCCGCTTCGTCCCGGACCCATGGTGTGTCGTCACGCACAATCACCGCCAGTGTGTGCGTACCGGACGGAATGCCCAGGGCAGAGAGATCGATCGTTGGTGTGGTTTGCCCCGCGATGATGTTGCCGTCGAGCAGCCAGATGATCGTCAGGTCGTGGCCACCAGGCTCGACCGGCTGGGCCAAGATGGTTTCGGACCCATCAAGAATTGGTCCCGTCGGCGTCCAATCGTCGAGCGGATCGACAATGGCGTACATCTCAAGGATGAAGGCTTCGACTGATGGCGGGTTGAACGGGCGACCAAGGGCCCGCATCTTGGAGTTGTTGGTTGGTCGGTAGACACCATTGGTGTAATACGCGGCCCCCTCGAACGTATCAACCAGACCATCCCACTGCGGATCATTGAAGCCCAACCAGACGGCCCACTTTGTCCCAGAGGATGCCATCTCGGCGGCGGTCTGAATAGAAATGTTGGCGGCCGATGGTTCTCCGTATGGGTAGTCGATTCCGCCTCCATAGGTGTACTCGTCTGCGAGGTCACCGAAGCTGTGGCCGAGTTCGTGAATGGCAACCTCGAAAGCCGAACCGTTGCCTCCGGAGACCGTGCCCAGATTGGAACTCGAGTATCCCGCTCCGCCATACATCGTTGAGTTGGCCAGCGCCAGAATCTGATCATGCGCAGGCGCCGCGCCAGCAAAGCCAACGGCCTTGGATACATCGATGCACAGCAGCCGCTCGATGTCGTTGCACCAGAAGCCCATGTCCATGGCGGTGTCTCGGTCGATACCGTTACTCGGATCGTTGTCCACGCCGGACTCATTCGACACGACATCAACGCGGTGCACCAGGAACAACCCCCCATACGAGGTAAAGGGCTCCTCCCCGAACAGGGCGTTGGTCACATTCTGCGCCTGCGTGCCGTAGGTGCCCAACTGGCCAGCGGTGTACCCATCACCGACCAAAGCGATGTCAATGCGGTTCGACGAGGGTCCGGTGCCCCAGATGGTATCGGACGTGCCGCGGAGGGCCAGATCACCGTCCCGCAGCACCGGCATCGCAACTTCCAGCACGCCACCAACCAATGTCCCATCGGGATCCACGCCATCGTAATAGAGCAGTTCGGTTCCGGGTGATTCGGCGCGGGCGGCGGCAGCGATCGACATCGCCGCCAGACCAATCATCGTCAGCAGTCGTGTGTTGGGCATGCAGCCACTGTACTCCCCCCGACCCTGGACGCAAGATCAATGCCTGACGATCAGCGCCGCGGATCATCAAATGCGGCCGGGCAGTGGTTCACGCGGCATCGCCACCGCCCCACGACAACGGTTGCGACGTCGAACCGCATCCGCCGGCCTTCTCGCCAGTGCCGAGGCAACCGCTCAGCGGATCTGGCAATGCGTCGCTGCTTGAAGCGGTCAACTCGGCCGCCACGTCGCTTGCCTGCGACGCTGGTCAATCACTTTGGTGGAAATCGGGAGTTGGCGATTTGAAAGGCCCGGTTGACCATGAGATCAATCTCGTCATGAATGCCCCGCTGGAGCAGTTCGTACACGTACTGCCCCTCCGCCCGCTGGCTGCGAGCCATCACGAGTTGCTGCTGCAACATTCGCTGCACGTCGGGGTCGTCCAGGGTGCGAACTGGAGGACGTGTCACTTCAAGAAGGCTGATCCACATCGTCCACGAGCCGCGTTCGAACGCCTGAGACGTACCGCCGTCCCGTATCTCCTCAAGCCCTGGCGCGTAGAACGGGGCCAGAGAGATGTCGCTCAGACCACCGGCCGGCAACTCGAAGGTCTGCCACCGCCCATCATCGGTCATGCCCGCTTGCCGGGCGACCACATCGAATGGCTCGCCGGCGGCAAGTTCCTTGGAAATGAGCGCGATACGCGCTTCATTCCCCACAGTCTTCAGACGAATGCGTCCGAGGGTCGCCGTGGGCGATGGCTGAAGCTCCCGAATGCTCGCCCGGTAGGCCCGTTCGATATCTCGCCACGACACGAGGGTCTTTGGCGCAATCTTGTCACGCAGCAGTTCCTGGATGAGGACTTTCTGCCGCTCAGAGTCGATGTACTCATCGATCGTCTTGCCTTCTTCCTCAAGCAGCCGACGCTCGGCCTCGTACGCCACGCCGCCTCGCTTGCGAACGGCATCCTCTCGGATCTTGTCCATGAACGCCAGCAGGCCGGTTTGTTCCTCGCTGCTAAGGGACGCCCGCGACTCGGCGACGATGAGCTCGTTCTGCACGTATCCCCTGAGCTCCTGCTCGACGAGGTTGTACATCTGCCTTCTGAAGATGGCCTCTGGACGCTCCTCATACATCGCGGCAAGCCGGTCCATGAGCGGCGCGAGCACTTCGTCGGCGTAAATTGGCTGACCATTGACCTGCCCGATCAGGCTGTCCACAATGACCGGGCGGCCAGGCTGACCGTCGACCTCGAAGAAGGCAGTGAACTCTGTGGGCGCCTTGGGCATGATGCGAGGCTCGGGCGAAGCCGACAGGCCCGCCTCGAGTAATACGTCATCGGCCGCAGCACCGCTTGGACGCTGCAGCGACGCGAGATCCTGATTTGAGAAGTCCGCCAGTGCAATGGTCCCATGTCCACCGACGTTCCCACCACACCCGGCGAGGCAGAACCCCAGCGACATTGATGGCAGGATCATCCAAGCAGAGAAAGTCATCGCGGCCAATGATACCGCGAGCTGCCCCCTATACTGCTCGGCCCGGGCCAAACCGCAGCACGCCTCGAAAGGACCACTTCATGAGCACCGATGAGACCCCAAAGATCCACGTGGATTCCGACTGGAAGGCCGAGGCGCAGGCCGAGAAGGAACGCCTGGTAGAGGCCGAAGCGGCCGCGCCCGAGCCAACAGCCCAGGGGCGCGGCGCCTTGCCCACAGCTGACTTCAAGGGCCTCGTCGGGCTGCTTGCATCGCAGGCCATCATGGGGCTCGGTGCCATGCCGGACAAGACCGGCAAGGGCGTGATGATTGATCTTGAAGGAGCCAAGTTCGCCATCGATCTGCTGGCAATGATTGAAGAGAAGACGAAGGGCAACTTGGACGACGAGGAGTCGAAAGAGCTGGATGCGGTACTGGTGGAATTACGGAGTAGGTTTGTGCAGATCACGCAGTTGCTGGCCCAGCAGGCTGCGGCGCCAGTCGCTGGCGAAGGCGAAGCTCCGAAGATCATTGTGCCGGAGTGATGGTCCGGAGCGTATGGGGGTCTGGGTGTGAGACGGTGGAGCAGTAGGCCCGCACGGTCGGCGGACTGCGTCAATACAACCAGGCATACACAAACCATGCGAGTGCCGCGACCAGCGGCACAACTTGGACCGCGATCAGAAATCGCGGCAAAAGCAGTACCCACGCGATGGGAAGGGCGACGCACCACACAAGCAGGTAGCGATCAAAGACAAAGCCGCGGGTCGCGGCATACATCAGCCAGCCACACGTGATTGCGAAGGCCTGAATGCGGAGCAGCAGTCCATCGGCCGTGCGGGCCTTCCGCTCCAGCGATGCCACCAACAACGCGCCCAATCCGCCCAGCCCGACCATGGCCATCAACCCAAGCACAATCGCCCTGCCAAGGCCATCACCACCGATGACACCTGCAGCAGTCGCGGCGGTGCCCTGAAAGCGATCCTGCAGCAGACTCAGGTCCAGCGACTCAGGAATACTGAAGTTGATCGGTGCCACGCTCGCCAGCACCGCGCCCACTGCCATCCCGGCAATCGGCAACCACCACCAACGGCTGGCGCGGGGCTTCAGGCACCATGCGAGTAGGAAGATCCCAAGCGGAAGCACCATGGCGGCGGCGAGGTAGGTCAGACTCTCTAGACGCAAGCCAACACCATGCAGCTGCTGAAAGTCGCTGCTGACCGGCCCCCCCCATCGAATCCAGAGCGGCAGCCTCAGAAGGCCGCCTGCAAGCGAGGCGACCCACCATGGCCAACTCCGCCACGACTCCCGCTGGAAGGTGGCCAGCGCGATGGCGACGGCAAATGGGGCGGCGTGCACGCGGCTGTGCAGCAGCACTGCGAGCAACAGGGCATACAGAATCGGCCCCGCCACCGGGTGCCGCGTTCCGTTGCCCACTCCGCAGCCCCACATGACAACCACAAGCATCACCAATGCGATGAGCATGAACGAAATCTCGCCCATGACCAATTGACCAAGCACGGCCAACTGCGGCAGCAAGGCATACAACACCGTGACCAGCAGCAATGGTGGTCCTCGGATGCCACATGCGGATGCCAGAATGAGGAGAGGCACGACCCCAAGTACGAAGCACAGAATGGAGATGACCCGAAGCGCCGAGAGCATCTCCGGGGGCGCCGGTGCCGGTCCGCCGGGGATGGGTGGATCCCAGGCTTCCGGCGATCGTCCATTCTGCCCGCCTGCCGGCGCATCCGCGCCGGCCACCTCATGCGGGTCATCGATCAACATCGCGCCGCCCGCCGCGTAGGGCCAGATCAGCGTGGGGCCCTTTGTCTCTTGAAAGTCAATTGCCCGCTGCACATCCCATCCCTTGCGGATCAGCTCGGCGATCGGCCGCGTGATCCACCGCTCGTCAAAGATCGGCCCGCGGTTGGTGATCACCGTGCCAAAGCGAAGCGTCATCGCAAACACCACGATGAACAACAGGCTGAGCATGGCCCAGTTGCGGTCAGCTCGCGGTGTACTCAGGCTCGACCGCATCAGGATGCACCCCGAATGCAGTGCAGGTTGACATACGATCGTTTCGGGCAGGCCCGCAGAATGGCGTCAACTCCAGCATCGACCGCGTCGCCCGTGCGTTCATCGATGACCTGCATAGCAAAGCCGCTGTGGTCAAGACGCCGGAGAAGATCGCGTGGATCGGTTCCGCTGGCCCGCAGCATGGCCGGTGCGAACTCCAGCAGCATGTGCAACGGACGCTTCCCGTCGAGTACCGTCTGCAGACCTGTCAGCACCAGCGGTTCGGCACCCTGCACATCCATCTTGATGACATCGGGCTGAACATCATTCGCCTCGAGCCAGTCGTCCAATGACACCATCGGAACGCGCACGCCCCTCGCCTCTGGGCGGGCGTCGATTCGATGGTCACCGGTATTGAAGCGTGAGCGATTCAGAGTGATGTCCCCGGCCTGGTCGGCCACGGCGGCGGCGACGACCACCACGTTGTCCAGTCCGTGGCGGGCGATGTTCCGCTCAAGCAGCCGGCGATTGTCCGGGTCCGGTTCAAAGGCAACGACGCGGCCCTCCGGGCCGACTGCCATCGCCGCGGGGACCGCAAAGAGCCCGACATGGGCGCCAATGTCGATGAAGGTCATGCCCGGCTGGAGGGCCTTGATGCAGGCCGCTCGGGTCACGGGCTCATAATCGCCGGTCGAGGCAATCTCAAAGGTCACGCCAAAGTCGGCGGGGTGCACTTCGAAGCTCACGCCCCCAACCTCAACCTCCGCCGGCTGACGGCAGGCAAGCACCTTCAGGGCCATCCATCGAACCGGCGGCACATAGGCCAGCACCGGCCGGATGGCCGGCGCCAAAGCTGATCTCAGGCGGCAAAAGGTGGTAACGCGGTCCATGGATGCAGTGAGCCCCACTTGTTATCGGGGAAGCGTGCGGGCGGCATGAAGGATATCCCTCAAAGCAACGCAGCCATGACGCCGTCCGCGAGCAGCAGTCCACGCGGGGTCAGCGTGAGCCGATCGTCGTGCCAGCACAGCAGGCCGCGATCCAGACCGCGAGTGATCGCAGCCTGCCTTGCCGCGCCCCGCTTTGGCGCGGCGACGGACGCCTCGATCTGTCGGCGGTGAACACCCTCATTCATACGCAGCCCGAGCATCAGCACTTCACCAAGCCGCCCGTCGGCGTCCAACTGCTCGAATGAATCGATCGGCGAAAGACCAGAGCCGCCGAGCCACGGACCGAGCCGCGGCACATTCCGCCAGCGTCGACCATTGACGTGACCCGAAGCCGACGGGCCGAGCGGCCACCAGTTGGCATTACGCCAGTATCCGAGATTGTGCAGACACTGATGGCCGGGCCGCGACCAATTGCTGATCTCATACTGCTCAAATCCCGCGGCTTCCAGCCGTTCTAGGGTGTACTCATACATGCTGGCCTCGATCTCTTCGGGCACCCGGTCCACGTTGCCGACGTCGAGCCGGCGGCGAAGCGGCGTGCCCGCCTCGTATGTGAGTCCATAGCAACTGAGGTGCGTGGGCGAGAGCGCGAGCGCGGCCTCGAGGTCCTGCTTCCAGATATCAAGCGGCCACTGTTGGCCTGGGATCGCGAAGATGAGATCAATGGAGAGATCGTCAATGCCGACCGCCCGCAGCCTCTCCATCGCCTGCTGCACGTTCCGCGGGTCGTGCCGCCGCTCGAGTGCCTTGAGCGAGCCGGCATGAAAGGACTGAGCCCCCAGACTCACCCGCGTCACACCCGAGCCAGCCAGAATGTCAGCCACGATCGGTGTCACCGTGTCCGGATTCGCCTCGATGGTCCACTCTCGAATTGGGTGCCGCCCCGCGGCAAATCCGTCACTGAGCGAGGTGAGCAATCGCTGCAAGTCAACCGGGGGAAGATGGGTTGGGGTGCCGCCTCCGATGAAGACGGTTTCGATGCCCGCTGGCAACCGCGGGACCACGGTGGCCGCCTCATCGAGCAGCCGATCCACGTAGGCACCTCGCTGCTCATCGCGTCCCGCAATCGTGAAGAAATCGCAGTAGTGACACCGGTGGACACAAAAAGGAACGTGAACGTAAACACCTTGGGTCACGAGACCTGCGCTCTCAAGATGACTGAGGACATCTTCGGCCGTACGGCTTTGGGCTGGGGACTCACTCCAGCCAGTGGTATCATCGAGCACGTTCAAGTGGGGCATGTGAGTGTCCTGCCAAAAACCCGTTCCGGCGGGGTCTACCCCGCGGGTTGAACGTACATCCTACGAGGGCGTGACCGTGAAGTTGGCCTTGATCATGCAGACCGGCACAGACGGCGATCGGATCTTCCCGATCGAGGACGGGCGTACCGTCATCGGCCGTGACGGCCGATGCGATCTGCGGATCGCCATGCCCAGCGTCTCTGGAAAGCACTGTGAGATCGAGTTGGAAAATCGGCGGGCCGTGCTGCTCAGCCGCGACCCTCGAAGCGAGACCCTGCTCAACGGCGTACCCATCAGCAAGGCCGATCTCAGCGACGCCGACGAGGTCCGCATCGGGCCCGTCACATTCCGGGTGTCCATCACGCGGACCACCACCGACGGATCGACCGCGATGAGCATCGAGCGAGACGATCGCTGATCGCCACCACCTCCCCGTCAGCCCCTACCATTCCAAGCATGATGACCCCTTCCGCCACAGCCGTCGTTGGCCTGCAATGGGGCGACGAGGGCAAGGGCAAGATCGTTGACCTGCTCGCCGCCGATCACGATGTGATCGTCCGCTACAACGGTGGCGCCAATGCCGGCCACACCGTGGTGATTGATGGCGATCGGTATGCGCTGCACCTGCTTCCGTCCGGCATTCTCTCGCCCAATCGAGTGTGTGTCATCGGCAACGGCGTCGTCGTGGACCCGCGTCAGCTGCTGAGCGAAATCGAGTCGCTGCGGGAGCGAGGACGCCACGTCGAGCCCCACCAATTGCTGGTCTCCGATCGCAGCCACGTTGTCATGCCGTACCACAAAGAGCACGATGCCGCCCTCGAAACCATGCTCGCTCGCGCCGCCAACCACGGCGATGAGAATCTCTCCATTGGCACGACGCGGCGCGGCATCGGGCCGACCTATGCAGACAAGGTGCACCGATCGCTTGCGATTCGGATGGGCGACCTGCTGGACGAGGCGGTGCTGCGCCGCCGGCTCGACATCGTGTGCGCCATTCGATCGCGTGAACTCGAAGCACTCGGCGTGGACGCGCCACCGCTTGATGCCGCGGCCCTGGCATCCGAGTATCACGCCCTGGGCAAACAACTCGCACCATTCATCACCGACACCGTCTATGCCCTGCACGATGCCGTCCGGGACGGCAAGCGGCTCCTCTTCGAGGGTGCCAATGCCTGCTTGCTGGACATCGACCATGGCACGTTTCCCTATGTCACGAGCAGCAACTGTTCGACGCTGGGCATCCCCCCCGGCACCGGACTGCCAGGCAGCGTCATCGCCGAGACCGTAGGCATTGTGAAGGCCTACGGCACTCGGGTGGGCGAGGGACCATTCCCGACCGAGGATCTGGGCGCCGCTGGCGATCGAATCCGTGAACGCGGTCACGAGTACGGCACCACCACCGGCCGCCCAAGACGCTGCGGCTGGCTTGATCTGGTCGCGGTGCGGTATTCGGCCATGGTCTGTGGGTGCACGTCTCTGGCGGTCATGCTGCTGGATGTGCTGAGCGGATTCGAGACGCTGAAACTCTGTACCGGATACCGATTGAGTGACGGCACGACAACCGATCGCTTCTTCCCGGATGCGAGAAAGCTCCAGACTGTGGAGCCGATCTGGGAGACGATGCCAGGCTGGTCCGAAGAGATCGACGCGATCACTGCGGAGGATCAACTTCCGGCCGCTGCGAGAAACTACCTCGACCGCATCGCAGCCTACGTGGGATGCCCGGTGCAGATTGCAAGCGTCGGACCAGACCGGATCCAGACCATTCGCATGACCGAAGCGGTCGGCGCCTGAGCAGGGACGACGCCGATCAGCGAGCACACCGAAATCCCAAAGAACGACTTTGACGTCCCCGCCGAGCAGCGGCCGCGGCACGTCGCCATCATCATGGACGGCAACGGCCGCTGGGCCAAGCGGCGAGGACTCACTCGCGCCGAGGGACACCAGGCCGGCACCGACGCGGCGAGATCGGCCATCGAAACGTGTGGCGTACTCGGCATCGAAGCGCTGACGCTGTACTCGTTCTCGACCGAAAATTGGAAGCGTCCGCCGGAAGAAGTGGCGGCGCTCATGGACCTGGTGCTGCGGATGCTGCCGCTCGAGCATGATGACATGATGAAAAATGGCGTCCGCTTCCGCATGATCGGCCAGCGGGAAGGCCTGCCGGCCGATGTGCTCGCCGTCCTGGACGAGGCGGAGTCAATGACGCAGGACAACAACCGCCTCCTCCTCAACATTGCCATGAACTACGGCGCCCGCCAGGAGATCATCCGCGCGGCGAGGTCGCTGGCTGAGCAGGCCGCCGCAGGAACGCTCGATCCTGTCGACATCGACGAAAAGATGATCTCAAACGCCCTGTGGACCACCGGCCTGCGCGACCCGGATCTGCTTATTCGCACCGGCGGCGACATGCGAGTCTCAAACTTTCTGCTCTGGCAGATCTCCTACGCCGAGCTCTACGTCACCGAGCAATTCTGGCCCGACTTCAACGAAGCGGCATTCCACGACGCCATCCGTGAGTTCGCCAAGCGGCAACGCCGCTTCGGCGGACGCAACTGACCACTTCGACTCCCCCGCGGCGAAGCCCCGCGTCCTCAGTCGTCCACTCGTTGCAGCATCAAGATCCGCGGCCGGTCGCCGGGGCGGTCGACTTCGCTGCGATCGACGACCATGACATACCGGGCGTCGTCCACGATCTGGTCGCGGTCGGTGGCGTCCCAGACACCCGACTCGGGATTCCGTTTGAAGGTGCGGACCCGCAGGTGGACCGTGAACACATCCGATCGGGTCGTGATCATGTTGGAAATGCCGCTGAAGAGCAGTGATTGCTCCTCGGCGTCACCGGCCACGCGGTCGCCGGTGAGATGCAGTTCGCGGTACCGTGGATCATCCGTGCCAGCGTGCTGGAAGCCGCCATACCCGCCGAGTGGATCCACCCACTGCAGGCCGGCCGGCCACGAGGCCACGTGTTCGAAGTTGCTGAGTCCCGGAACCTGCGTGTCGAAACTCCGATCGGTGTCGGTTGACAAGAAGGCACCGGGGTGGCTCATCGCATCACGCAGACGATTGTCGTCGGAGTCCACATCAGACCGATCATCCCACAGCGTAGAGCCTCCAGAGAGGGTTCCGTTCTCACCGTG
>Ga0315338_1003995_pt1 | contig 12175 bp, 15 predicted proteins | sample ASW8metaG_FD_204518 | JGI IMG/M metagenome (GOLD analysis project Ga0315338, IMG submission 204518) | Ammonia-oxidizing marine archaeal communities from Monterey Bay, California, United States - ASW #8 | ecosystem: Environmental > Aquatic > Marine > Coastal | place: USA: California | collected...
GTGACGATGTCGAGCTTTTCCTTCTCCAGCATGTCGCCATGGCTGGTGTAGGTGCGCAGGTCCGGCCAGGTCTCCCCCCACTTTTCCCGAAACCCGTCAAGGGCCTCCGTCGACAGGTCGCAGACCGTCACCACCTGCGCCGACGCGGCGATTCCAGCGATCCCCTTGGCGTGCCGCTGCCCGATTCCGGTGCTGCCGATCACTCCGACTCTGTGCATCTCCTGCCTGCCTGTTGTTGGAGTCCGTTGCCGGGCGTTATGCTATTGCCTATGCGATCGGGACGCTACATCCCTGGGATCTCCGCCGAGGCCGCCCGGGCCTGGCAGGAGGACGTGCGCGCCGAACTGTTCCGTTACCTGCACCTCGACGACCTGGCCGGCGGTCCGGCCATCCCGCTTGACGAGGACCTCGTTTCCAACATCGCTTCTACTGCGGCGAGTGCCGGCTTCGTCCGCTCCGAAATCACCCTCGCCAGCACGCTCACTCGTCGCATCGACGCGGTGGTCACTCTTCCCGAAGGCGATGGGAGTGTACCTGGGGTCGTCTGCATCCACGGCCACGGGAGCGACCGCCGGGGCGTCTATGCAACCGATTCAATCTACAAAGGATTTGCCACCGAGCTGGCCCGGCTGGGTTATGCCACCATCGCCGTGGATGTGGGTCAGCACGAGGTCTGTGAAGAGGGTCGCCTGCTGATGGGCGAGCGCCTATGGGACTGCCGCCGCGCCGTCGACTGGTTCACCTCGCACCCCCGTGTCGACGCAGCCCGCATCGGCTGTGCTGGTCTGTCCCTGGGTGGCGAGATGGCCATGTGGCTCGGCGCCATGGACCTACGCATCGCCGCCGAGGTCAGCGCCGGTTTCCTGACGACGATGGACCAGATGGAACAGAACCACTGCATGTGCTGGAAGTTCGACGGCCTGCGTGAACTCGTCGACTACGCCGACATTTACGCCCTCACGGCGCCACGGCCGCTGCAATGCCAGAACGGATTGCAGGAGGATGAAACGCAGTTTTTCGTGCCGCTGGCGTGGCAGACTCTGGAAGAGATCGAACCAGCCTATCGCGACCTGGGCGGTGCCGGGAATGTGTCACTGCATGTACACGGCGGCGGCCACGAGATCGATCTGCCAGCGTTGGTGGGGTTCTTCGAGAAACATCTGAAGAACTAACGCACCTCCACCCACACGCGGCCATCCTCCACCTTCACCTCGTAGGCTCGCGCCCGCGTGGCTTGGTCGTGCAGACATTGCCCCGTGGCCAGATCGTACTCCCACCCGTGCCATGGGCAGACCAGCACCGGTTCGTCGTACACCATCGTAATCTCCTCCCCGGGCAGACAGGCTGGTACGCGCCCACTCACCGCGCCGCCTGACAGCCGTGCCCCCTGGTGCGGGCAGATATCGCGCAACGCCCACCATTGATCCTGACGCCGGACGACGACGAGGCCTCGTCCGTCTTCCAGTTCGACGCGATGCGCCCCATCCGCCAGGTCGGCGGCGGCCACATCACGCCAGACCATACAGCTGCGCCGCGTTGTCTACCCGGATTTTGTGTCTCAATGCGTCGGGGATCTGCTTCGGCAACGCCCGATCCGGCGCGTCGAAGTCCCAATGGGGATAGTCGGTGGAAAACAGCAGAAACTCGTCGCAGCCGATCATGTCCAGCAGCTGCAGCAGATACTCGGGGTTGCCCGGTTCTTCCATGGGCTGCGTCGTGGCGCGCACCTGCCGGCGCACGATGTCGCCAGGGGATTCGGTAAGCCAGGGCACCTCGCTGCGCAGGCCCCGCCAGTTCTTGTCGAGGCGCCACAGCAGCGCCGGCAGCCAGGCGAAGCCGCCTTCGATGAGCACCACCCGCAACTCGGGCATCTCACTGAATACCCCTTCACAGACCAGGCTCACCAATTGTGTCTCAAAGGCCTGCGACATGACCGTGTGATCTTCGATGTAATACGATGGCCAGCCGCACGCCGTGATCGGCACGTCGCCGCCGCCACCGAAGTGAATCCCCACCGGCAGCCCGGCCTTGGCGGCGGCGCGGAAGATCGGCCGGAACTCGCGCTGTCCGTACGGCGCGTGCGAGCGCACCAGCAGCAGTACCTGTACGAACCGTTTGTCCTTGGCCCAATGTTCGATTTCGCGGGCTGACGCCTCCGGATCGCGGGCGTTCACCGCAATCGACCCGCGCCAGCGTCTGTCGGCGGCGCACCAGTCGTTCGCCGTCCACTCGTTCACCGCCCGCATCAGGACGTTGGCCAGGTCCCGGTTGTGCAGGGCTGAGACCGCCACCAGCGGGTTCAGGATCGCGGCGTCGATCGACCATTCATCCAATAGCTGCACTGAGGCAAACTGCGGATCGCTGCCCGGTTGATTGCCATTCGGCGGCCACGCGTCCCGCCGCGCTGCGGCGGCGAACACCTTTGGATACATCGATGCCCCCGGCACACCCATGCCCGACTGCTGCACATACGCCTGCCAGCGATGCGACAAATACGGTGTCAGATCCTGCATGCTCGCGGGATAATTGTGCACATCTGCGTCGATCAATTTTATCACTATATTGCTCCCCATGACATCAGCTATCATCGACACGCATCAGCACCTGTGGGACCTGGACCGGTTCCGCCTGCCCTGGCTGGAAGGTCTCGACGCCCTCGACAGAAACTTCACACTGGACGACTACGCCGCCGCCACCGATGGTCTCGGTGTGGTCGGCTCCGTCTACATGGAGGTCGATGTCGCCACCGATCAGCGACGCGACGAGGCCGACTACGTCTGCGCCTTGTGCGCTGACGCTGCCAACCCCATGGCCGGCGCCATCGTCTCCGGTCGACCCGGCGACTCTGACTTCGCCGACTGGGTCCGCTACCTGGAGGCAAGACCCGCCGTCAAAGGCGTCCGCCAGGTGCTTCACGTGCCCAACGCGGCGCCGGGTACCTGCCTGCAGTCCGACTACATCAACAGCATCCGCCTCCTCGGCGAAGCTGGTCTGCGTTTCGATATCTGCATGCGCTCCTCCGAGCTGGGCGACGCCGAGAAGCTGGCCGCCGCCTGCCCCGATACGCTCCTAGTTCTCGATCACTGCGGCAACATCGATCCCAACGTCGTGGCCGGCACCGCCGAACCTGAGGGCGGCCCGTCCCATGGCGCTGATCACTGGCGCCGGGCTATTGACGCCCTCGGCGAACGCTCCAATGTCGTGTGCAAGATCTCGGGCATCGTCGCCCGGGCACCGACCACCGACAACCTGCCGGACTTGCTGGCGCCGACCATCGATCACTGTCTCGACACCTTCGGCCCCGATCGTGTCATCTTCGGCGGCGACTGGCCCGTGTGCACCCTTGGCGCCAGTTACGCCCAGTGGGTGACGGCCCTGCGCGCGGTCATCGCCTCGCGGCCGAACAGTGAACAAACGCGCCTGCTGCACGACAACGCCAGGCGCCTCTACGCGCTGGACCAAACGGGGTGCTGATACGTACTGACCCTTGTCAAGCAACCTCATAAGGGGTCCAATCTCTGGTTTGTTAATTGCGTGGCGACTCGATGGACGATCTCCGCGTGCCGCTGGGTTTTCCGGATGACTACATCATCGAATTCACGCAGGTGAACGACGACGGCACGCCGATCAGTCCGGACGACCAGCGCAGAGCCCAGCCGCAGTTGGAAGACGAGACCTTCTACGCACCTGTGGCCTTAGTAATTCAGTTCGGTTACAACTTCGCCCTGCCGAGGAGATAGCGCCGCACTGGCTGGGCTACGAGTCTCCGTCGGGCTTCACCGCGGCGGCGTATTCTTCTGAGGTTAGCGTGTCGGCGAACAGCAGCCCCGCCGTGTCGGCCAGAGCGGCACTCGACGAGTGCTCCTGGGACAGACGAAACATGGCCCGCGTCGCTTGCTCCACGTCGATGTCACGCACCAGCAGCTCTTCGCGGCACAACTCCGTCTGCCCGTGGATACGCCCATCCGGCGCCACGATCAGGCTGCGGCTGTTCTGATGCGGCGGCAGGCAGGCGTTGCACGACGCGAACCACACCGTGTTCTCCGCCGCGCGGGTGACGATCATGGCGTGGTGGATCGGGATCTTCCAGTCGTTCGGGCGCGTCGTGTTGTTCTGAGGGTGAAACACGAGGCGCGCACCGCGGCGAAGACACTCGGCGGTGGTGTGCGCAAAACGCAATCCTTCGAAGCAGATGACAACACCCACGGTTACGCCGAACAACTCGAAGGTATGCTGCTCGGTGCCGCGGCTGTAGGCCACCGCGTCGAGGGGTGTTAACATCGTCTTGTGGTGGGTGCCACGAATATTGCCATCTTCGCCGATGACGAGGGCCGTGTTGTACGGTTTGCCCCCCGTCGGTATCTCCGTGCCGAGAATGCAGGCCATGCCTGCTGCCCCGCAGCGGTGGGCCACCTCGCTGTGAACCTCCTCGAGCCACACCGACGACACAGACGCCTCTGGAGAGCTGAGGTCGACGCGGTAGCCCACCGTCTGCGTTTCCGGAAAACACAGGATCTGCACACGCTGGGCTACCGCATCGTCCACCGCCTGCAGGATCGCCGCACGGTTGTCGTCGATGTCGGCGCTCTGCCGGACCTGCGCCAGGGCGATTCGTAGTGTTGTCATGTCTCCCCCTTTGTCGTGAGTGCGAGTTACCGGGATCCACCAGCCACCAGATGCTGCTGGTCACGGTGCGCGGCGGCACCTTCCGGATCGCCGTGATAAAGGCAGGCAACATTTCCCCCACCGATGTCGTCAAATTCGAGGACAACCAGGGGCTTTACCGGCTCTAACGTGCTTTCTTCTTGGAGAAGGAGGTCGACTTCGCCGATTTGGCGCAGCATGACGACGACTACGAGGTAACGAGGTAACCCAGCACGTCAACAACCCGTCCACGCAAGAACTGGCCGCCTTCTTCGATGGCAGTTGCCCAATGAGCGCTGGTCGGTGCGACCCCTCAAGGGCCTCAGAGTCGTTCTGCCCGCCGGTACCAAGGACCATCCGCTCACCTTTACGCTGCACCGCAGGCTTCCACACCCGCCCGAGGCTTACCCCTCCTGCATCGCCCGGGCCCTGTATCTGACCTCCGACGGAGACGTCGTTCAGTCCGAGCACACTTTCACGATCGTCGCCGCACACGCAGCCAGGTAGTCCATGTTTGCGGCTGTGAACCCAAGTTGGGTCTCTACCTCGCGGATCGCCATCTCCGTGGCCAGGCACTCGTCCACCGTGTCCGGGTATTCCACTCCCATCGTCGCGTCGCGCAGCAGGATCAGGTTATATCCGTAGCGCGCCATCGAGCGCATGCCGTAGTCCCGGTTCAGGATGCACCAGTTCGTCGCGAAACCGGCGTAAATCAGATGCAGGATGCCGCGTTCCCGACACAACTCATGCAGCTGCAGCCCCGTCTCCAGCAGAAAGTCCTCGTCGCGTACGTCGATGTGGGGCGACATGCCAATCTCGATGTCCGGTATTCCGGGTGGCTGCGCTCGTGGACCACGAAAATCGGCGTATTCCCCCTGGCGTTGGCGAAACTCAGAAGGTGGCCAGTCAGACGGCGCGCCCGGCAGTGCTGCCTTGTGCCGTTTCATATGCTCCGGGTAGGCCGGCGTCACCTTTGGGCTCGGCGCGTGGACGATGGTCAGCCCCGCCTCACGTCCGGCGTCCAACACGGGCACCACTGCTTCGAGGGTCACCCGCTCTGCTCGCTCCAGCCAGCTTTCGATGAAATGGTTGTCCCAGGTATCGACCAAGACCAGCGCCGTCTGCTCCACCGGCAGCTTCATGCTGACAGAGCGCCGCACGAAGTGCTCCTCCCTGCAGGACAGACCCTCGGCGGGGCTGTCCTGGAAATACTGCACGGTCAGATCCAGCGGACTCATCGGATGCCTCCGCGTCACGGTAATGATGTATTGTGGGTTTAGCAAGATCGTGAACAACAGCCTAAGAACGTTGTTGTCGCCACCTGCGGCACGCGCGCGGTGTCATGCGCCGCTGGGAAATGCAGAAAGACCTGGTGCGCGCCTGCAGTTTGTAACGGGCAGAGTCGTTTCGACCCTTGCTGCACGTGGAGAGTTGGGCGACTCTATGCCCATGACAATGCGCACCGTCGACCGGTCCTGGGCGCTCTACGACCGCGCCAACACCGTCATCCCCATGGGTACACAGACTCACTCCAAGGCCCCGCGTGACGCCTTGCGCGGCACCGAGCCCTGCTTCCTGCAACGCGGCGCCGGGTGTCACGTGTGGGACGTGGACGGCAACGAGTACATCGATTTCCGCAGCGGCCTCGGCCCCATCACGCTGGGCTACTCGATACCGGAGGTCAACGACGCCGTGAGCCGCCAGCTGGCCGACGGGGTCGTCTTCAGCTACGCCCATCCGCTGGAGGTGGAGGTCGCCGAGCGTCTCGTCGACATCATTCCCTGCGCCGAGACCGTTCGTTTTCTCAAGACAGGTGGCGAAGCCATGGCCGCCACCCACCGCCTGGCGCGCGCTTTCACCGGTCGCGACCACATCCTCACCTGCGGATACCACGGATGGATCAACTCCATGGGCCGCCCCGGTGTGCCGGAAGCGGTCAACTCGGTCTACCGGGCTCTTCCCTGGGGTGACATCGCGGCGTACGAGTCAGCTTTCGCCGACCTTGGAGCCCACCAGGTCGCCGCCGTCAGCGTCGCCTGTTCCTACGCCGACATCGAGCTGGGTCGCCGATTCCTCGCCGACCTGCGAGCGCTGACCGAAGGCCACGGAGTCCTGCTCATCTTCGACGAAATCGTCACCGGTTTCCGCCTGGCCCGCGGTGGCGCCCAGCAGTATTTCGACGTCACGCCCGATCTGGCGGTGTTCGCCAAGGGCATGTCGAACGGTGTGCCGCTTTCCACTTACCTGGGGCGTAGCGATGTGATGGAGACGGTGCGCGACGTGGTCATCTCCTCCACCTTCGGGGGCGACACCCTCGGTCTGGCGGCGGCGAAGGCGGTAATCGACATCTACGAGCGCGAAGACGTCATCGGCACCTTGTGGGCCCGGGGCCGGCAACTGCACGAGGGGTTCGCCGCCCTGGCCAACACCCACCAGGTCCCGGTCTACATCGCCGGTCTGCCTCCTGTGGGCAAGCTCGAACTGCCATCCCCTGAGGCACGTCTTGCCCTCGAGGCCGAATGCCTGCGGCGTGGTGTGATCCTCTACACCGTCCTCTACCCGAACTTTTCCCATGCCGATGCCGACATCAACGCGGCCCTGGTCGTCATCGGCGAAGCTCTGGCTGCCGTGAAGGAACTGGGTTTGCTGAATTGATCGCCACCCTTCGTCACGCGCTGCTGGACCGGGAGGTTCATCCCACATACTACGTGTTGCGCGCCTGGCCGGTAGCCATCGTACCGACCCTCGGAATCGCCACGATCGCCTCCATCATCGCGCAACTCGCCGGCGCCGACTACCTCTTCCACGAAAGTCAGTGGGGCAACCTCTTTGAGATGTCATCGGCAATGCTGCTGCTGCAGATCGTCATCGTCGCCCCCATTCTCGAGACCTTGCTGATGGCCCCGCTGCTAGCGCTCTTCGTCCGCGTGTTGCCGCAACGGCGCTACGCCGTGCTCGCGTCCGCTTCCGTCTGGGCCATCCTGCATTCACTCAGCGCGCCGATCTGGGGCGTGTGCATCTTTTGGACCTTCGTCGTCTTCTCCACCGCATTCCTGGTGTGGCGCGAAGTCTCTCTCTTGCATGCTCTGGGCGTGACCGCCGCCATTCACGCCCTCAACAACGCCCTGGCGGGTCTGGGTCTGGCATTTTCCTAGGGTTGTCGAGTCGAGCATCGGCAAGGCGCAGAACGTTACGCCGCGCGACACCTGCTCGATGCGCAGCCGCTGGCCGGGCGCGGCCTCCACGCGCTGGCCGCGATTCGCTGGCGCGAAGGCGCCGGCGGGATCGTCCTCCAGCAGCACTAGGTATCCGGCGCCACGGGGCTCCACGACGACACAGCTGATGCACTCTTCATGGCCTGACTGCTCCAGCCACTTCAGGCTTCAATAGCACTGGCTGCTGGCCTCGACGCGTTGTGCCGCCGCGCTGGACGACGGGTTCCCGGGATCGCTCATCCCGGATCAGACGGGCCACTTCCTCCCGCGGCGGTGCGTCGAGTGTGGCTGAACGAAATTTGTCCTAGCGAGTCGCCATATCCGCGCTAGGCTATCTCTGTTAAATGAACGATGTCAACCGTGGACCGCATTGGCCGCAGGGCCTACTGTTGAGATTGCCATGAAAATTGCCTCTTGGAACGTCAACTCGCTGAAGGTCCGCCTGCCCCAGCTTCTGCAGTGGCTGCACGCCAAAGCTCCGGATGTCGTAGGCCTGCAGGAAACCAAGCTCCTCGATGACAGCTTCCCCACCGCAGATATCGAAGCCGCAGGCTATCACGTCGTCTTCGCCGGACAGAAGACCTACAACGGCGTCGCCGTTCTCAGTCGCCGCGACACGACGACGACGGCAACCGACATCATCACGGACCTTCCGGGATTAGACGATCCACAGCGGCGCGTTCTCGGCGTCACCGTCGGCGACCTGCGCTTCCTCGACCTCTACGTACCCAACGGCTCTGAGGTAGGCTCCGACAAGTACGACTACAAGCTCGGGTGGCTGGAAAAGTGTACGGCCTACGTCGAGATGCAACTGCGTGAACACGAGCGCTTCGCCGTCGTCGGTGACTTCAACATCGCCCCAAGTGACGAAGACGTACACGACCCCGATGGCTGGGCCGGCCAGGTCCTGTTCTCCGGGCCCGAGCGCCAGGCTTTCAGGCGTCTGCTTGGCCTAGGTCTCACCGACACCTTCCGCCTTTTCGACCAGGAGCCAGGCACGTTCTCGTGGTGGGACTACCGCAAGGGCGCCTTTCGCCGCAATCGCGGTCTGCGCATCGACCACATCCTGGTGTCCGAGGCGCTCCGAGCCACCTGCACCGGATCTCGCGTCGACCGCGAACCCCGCACTTGGGAACGTCCCTCCGACCACGCTCCGGTAATTGGAGAATTTTCACAATGAGCAGAGACATCGATTCCATCGGCTGGCAGGCCGACAGCAGCGCCGGTGCCATCGCCGCGGGCGGGGCCGGCGCCGTCGACGCCGGCATGCAGATCCTCGAGGCGGGGGGAAACGCCGCCGATGCCGCGACAGCGACCATCTTTGCCCTGCAGGTCACCGACCACATCTTGTGCTGCATCGGTGGCGAAGTACCCCTACTGATCTTCGACGCCGGGAAGAAGCACGTGAAGTCCCTGTCGGGCATGGGTCGGGCGCCTCTGGCACCGAAGGCCATCGACTGGTACATGGCTAACGGCATCCCCGGGCCCGGCGACATGAAGATGGCACCCGTGCCCTCCGTCGTGGACCTGTGTATCACGACCATGCAGCGCTACGGCACCCTGTCGCTGGAACAGATTGTCGCCCCCACCCTGGCCATTCTCGACGCCGGCACGCGCGAATGGGAACCGAAGCTGGCCCGTACGCTGCGGCGCATGGTCGAGGAAGAGGTCCGCACAGATGGTTCTCGCGAAGAGAAACTGCAGGCAGCGTGCGATCGTTTCTATGGCCGCAATACACGTTGCAGCGACATCGCCGAAGAACTCGAGGCCGAGTTCATCCGTCACGGCAGCTTCCTGCGCATGGCCGACCTGCAAGCGCATCGCACGCGCATTGAGGAACCGGCCACCGTCGAATACAGGGGCTACACCGTGTGCAAATGCGACACTTGGACTCAGGGACCGGCACTGCTGCAGGCACTGCGTCTGGTGGAAGGTTTCGACGTAAAGAGTCTCGGTCACCTGTCGGCTGACTACGTACATCTGACTGTCGAGGCGCTCAAGCTCGCTTTCGCCGACCGCGACACCTGGTACGGCGACCCCGAGTTCGTCGAGGTGCCCCTCGACAAGCTTTTGTCCGACGACTACACCAAACTGCGCCGCCCACTCATCGACATGGCTGTCGCTTCTCCCGAGGCACGCCCCGGCGATCCGTATTCCATGCAGGCCGTCAAGGCCGATGGCGTCTTCCGCCCCGGTGGCCCGGGTACCACAACCTGCGTGGTGGCCGATCGCTGGGGCAACGTCGTTGCCGCCACGCCCAGCGCCAACGTCGACAAGACGCGCATGGACGGCGGCGACGCGGGCGTCACCTATGGAAATCGACTGCGTAGCCTAAACACGACGCCCGGCCACCCCAACTGCATCGAGGCGGGAAAACGGCCGCGTATCACTCTCACGCCGACCCTCGTGCTCAGAGATAACAAGCCCGCCTTTGCCATCAGCGTCGCTGGCGGCGACCGCCAGGATCAGACCTCCCTGCACATGCTGCTCGGCACCATCGATTATGGTCTGTCACCCGTCGAAGCGGTGCGTGTGCCGCGCTTCTCGAGCTTCCATCACCAGAACTCCTTCGACCCGAGTCCGCAACGCGACACGACGTTCCATGAGGCCGGGGCGCTGGAGATCAACGACACCGTACCCGAATCGGTGCGCGACGAATTAGAGCGCCGCGGTCATCCATTGCAGGTGAAAGACCGCCCCATCTCCAACCCCGTCATGCTGCGCATCGCCGACGACTCGATCCAAGCCGCTGGCGATCCGGCGGCGGGACGTCACGCCGCCGGCTTGTGACGACGTTGCGGTGGAAACTCTGGCACCCACAATTGTCACCGATAAGTGATACCACCTGCTCCAGTTCAAGGGGCCTAGGGATCCAACCGTGACTCACGAAGGTATCAACATGCACTGGGTCCTGACTTTCCTGCAGGAGATGCGTCAGGACATCCGTGATGTGAACCGTCGCGTCGATGAGATGGGACTCCGAATCGACGAGTTGGGCGTCCGTATGGACCAGCGCTTGAACCGCCAAACCACGACGCACACGGCTACCATGCTTGCCATCATCGCGGCCGTTAGGCTGTAAGACTCACGGGGCGACCGCTGCGCCCCGATTCGTAGGCCGCCGCCACCGCCGCCAGCACGTGACGTGACGCGCCGGCAGCAACCGGCACCGGGCCGTCCTGCTGAATGGCCGCGACGAAGGCTGCCACCAGCTGCGGAAAACCCAGTTCATCCGGTCCCTCCTCGCGCACCGGCACCACATCCCAGGCGGCGCTGTCCCGGGTCCACAGGTTCACCGGACTGTCGCCACCCAGGCGGAGTTGCCCCGTCGTGCCGAAGATCTCCTCGACGCGCACCGACCCCGCCGGCGCACACCAGCCTACCTGCAGCGATGTCGTCGCACCGTTGGCGTGTTCGAACAGCACCAGTGCCGTGTCCTCCACCTCGATGCTCTGCACGTTGCGGCTGATGCGGGCGAACACATTGACGATGGGCGAGTCCATGTAGTCGACAGCGCGGTAAACCTGGTGGTAGCCGTTGTCGATCAGCGGACCGCCACCGCCGGCAACGTTCTGCGTGCGCCAGTCTTGGTTGTCACCCCGTCCGGACACGTGCGACGCGCTGAAACCCTCAGAGCGCACGAGGAATACATCCCCCACGTCGCCGGCCACGATCCGCGCCTTCGTCGCTTTGTGGGCGGCGCAGAACATCTGGTTGTGACTCACCGTCAACTTAAGCCCCGTGCGCTCGGCGACGGCCGCCATGCGGTCCGCCTCCTGTGCCGTGGTGGCAATTGGTTTCTCCAACAGCACGTGACAGCCCGCCTCCATAGCGGCGATGGCCTGCCCTTCGTGCAGATCGTGCGGCGTGCAAACGTGCACGATGTCGAGCTCCGCCTCGGCCAGCATCTTCTCGTAGTCCGTGAAGCGTCCCTCTTCGGGCACGACATACTTTTCGCCGAGCAGCGCCAGCCGTGCCTCAGTGACGTCTGTCAGGGCGACGAGCTCGACGCTTTCCATGGCAGCCAGCAGCGGCGCGTGACGCCGCTCCGTGATACCGCCGCAGCCGATGATCCCCACTCGTAACATGTCCCTCTCTTTCGGTGCAATTCAGCGATTGCGTTATCGGGATCGCAGTGGTGCAGTGTCAGATTCCGAAGAGACGGTCGTGCGCCCTCAACCGTCACTCTCAGCTACGTCGTCCTCCTCGAAGGCACCGCAGCGCAGCATGGCGGCGCCGTAATAAGGATTGGACACATCGCCGTCGGACTGCACCCAGCGCGCCCCTTCGTTGTCGAAGGCCATTGGACAATAGGC
>Ga0315338_1003997_pt1 | contig 12174 bp, 11 predicted proteins | sample ASW8metaG_FD_204518 | JGI IMG/M metagenome (GOLD analysis project Ga0315338, IMG submission 204518) | Ammonia-oxidizing marine archaeal communities from Monterey Bay, California, United States - ASW #8 | ecosystem: Environmental > Aquatic > Marine > Coastal | place: USA: California | collected...
GTTCCGTTCAATCCCCGCTGCGCAGCAACCGGCCGGGCAGCGCACCGGTGGGTTCGCCGTCGCGCCAGACTGCCTCGCCCGCCACGATCGTGGCGTCGATGCCTTTGGTCTGTTGCAGCAACCGTTTGCCGCCGGCCGGCAGGTCGTACAGGATCTCGGGAAGCTGCAATTGCAGCGCGTCGTAATCGACCACATTGATGTCGGCGCGCAGGCCCGGCGCGAGGCGGCCGCGGTCGGTCAGGCCGATGGCCTCGGCGTTGGCGGAGGTAAGCCGCCGCACCATTTCCGCGACTTCGTGTTTGGGCCCTCGCGTGCGGTCACGGGTCCAATAGGACAGGGTGTGCGCCATGTCGGTCGCGTCGCACATCACCCCGACATGCGCGCCGCCATCGCCGAGCCCGATCAGCGTGTTGGGGTGCCCCAGCATCTCATGCACCACGGCCAGATCGCCGCCGGCATAGTTCGTCGTCGGGCGGTAGAGCATGCCGCGCCCGCCCTTCTCCAGCATCAGATCGTAGGCGAGGTCGGCCGGGTCGATACCGCGGGCGCACGCCTGGGCACCGACGCTGCTACTCGGGTCGGGCTCGTATTCCGGCGGGTCGCCGAACGGGAAGATCCGATCCCAATCCTGGAAGCGCTTGAGCTGCACTGAGGAACCGCCGGGCTCGCTGGTCAATTTAGCGCGGAACGCCGGGTCGCGTAATTTCGCCAGGCGGGTGTCGAAATCGAGATCCCGCACCTCGCGCCAGCTGGGGCAGCCGCGGAACGGGTTCAGCGACAGCTCGAAGCCGAGCAGGACGCTGGTCGGCCGGCCGCGGATCTGCGCGGTGATCTCGAGTCCTTCCGCGTTGGCGTCGGCGATGCGGTCAAGCAGGTCGCGCCACTGATCGGGCCGCGAATCCTTCTGCAGCAAAGTCATCGTCAGCGGCCGCCCGGAGCGTTCCGCCAGACGTTTGCGCAGCGCGAACTCTTCGTCGATCGCGTCGTCGAAATCGCCAACGGTCTGGATCCAGCCGCGTCCGACCTCGGCAATCGCATCGGCGATCTCGATTAGTTCCGCTTCCGCCGCGCCGTAGGACGGGATCGGCTCGCCCTTGGCCGTGCGGTGCTGCAGCAGCCGCGAGGTCGAGAAGCCGAAGGCACCGGCGCGAATGCCTTCCGCCGCCAGCCGCGCCATTTCCGCCCGGTCCTCCGCCGTCGCCGCCTCACGGTTGGCGCCGCGCTCGCCCATGACGAAGACGCGCAGCGCCGCGTGCGGAACCTGCGCCGCCACATCGACATCGAACTGCCGCCCGGAAAGACTGTCGAGATAGTCGGGGAAACTCGCCCAATTCCACGGCAACCCCGCCGACATCACCACTTCGGGGATGTCCTCCACCCCCTCCATCAGCGAGATCAGCATGTCGTGATGGTCGGGCCGCACTGGCGCGAAGCCGACGCCACAATTGCCCATCAGCACGGTCGTGACGCCGTTGCACGATGACGGCGTGATCTGGTTGGCCCAGGTCACCTGAGCGTCGTAATGGGTGTGCACATCGACGAAGCCCGGCATCACCAGCCGGTCGCTGGCGTCGATCTCCTCGGTGCCGGTAGCCGAGACTTTACCGACTTCGGTGATACGGCCGTCCGACACCGCCACGTCGGCTTCCCTCATCGGTCCGCCCGAGCCGTCGACGACGGTGCCGCCACGAAGTACCAAATCCGGATTATCGCTCATCACACGCTGCTCCCGTTTCTATCGCTGCACGAGCATAGGCCGTCACGCCCGCTTCGGTAAAATCGAGCCAACGAGGCCGTTTAGATGTCGCCGCGGAATGCTGCTTGCGCGCAATCTTCTATCGTTGCGATGTCGCGGGCGCGCCGCCGCTGGAATAGCTCCTTCAGGGCAACTCGCGGGTCAGGATTTGGGCAGGAGTTTCTGTGTTTTCAATTCGCTGTCGATCAACTTTATCGCTAGTTTGAGGAGCTTTCCAACCGTAGGCATCAAGCGCATGATTACATTTGACGCGTCGTCGAAGATGGAGACGATTATTTCCCATTTATACGGCTTCCGTTCTTCAATTTTATTTTGGATCGCACGAAGTTTTTTATTCACTTGGCTCCGTTTCCTGCCGTAAACGTCATAGCCGACCTTGCCTAGACTATCGTTCGCTGCCCAATGACGGACATCGTCGCCGATTTTTTCGGAAATAGAATAGATTCTGTGAATTCGCGGCGACTCAAGCAGCTCTTTCGTGCTGTACAAGTGGGATTTGAAAATCCAGCCACCTTTCTCGAGTTTAACGTCGGTTTCGAGCCACAGGAGTTCGTCTTCCACCAAATGGAACTTCTCGTCGAACAGCATCTCGTATTCCCATTGCTCGGTGGACATTTCCTTGGCCATTGTCGCCTCCCCTGAGCTTGACCTGCATTAAATGGCTGTTTTCGCCCCACGAATAGACCCGTATCACCGCAATAATTGCAACCTTGCGGCTCATTACAAATTAGGTCAAGCAGTTATGGTCGTAATGAGATGCACGTCCGCCCTGTTAAAATTGGAAAAGGGGTCAAAGGGCCGGTTCTCTAACTCGGGGATTGGATGTCAAGCTCCCCGTGTTAGAGAACCCTCAGAGCCCTTTTTAGAGAAGGAGTGCAACCCGCATCACCCCTCGCCACGAAACGCCGCGTGCGCGCCATCTTCCATCGGCGCGATGTCGAGCGCGCGGTGCAGGCGGCCGAGGGCCAGGAAGGCCCCGGTGACCAGGCCGAGCTCGATGATCTCCGCATCCGTGAAATGCGCGCGCATCCCCGCCATGAATTCGTCGTCCAAACTGTCATGCGCGACAGCGAAGCGTTCCGCGAAGTCGAGCGCGGCCGCCTCACGCTGCGTGCGGTCCGCGTCGCCGGCCAGCTTCGCAAACAATCTAGGGTATTCACCTGGCTCCCCCGCCGAGGGTGCGCGGCTCAGTTTTCAGCGCCGGCAGTCGTTCAATTCGGCGATGCGCAGCCGGACCAGCTCCTTCAGCGCGAAGGGCAGCAGTCCCTCGAACTTGGCCGGCAGGTAGAAATCGAGAAAGCTCTTAAACATCTCCGGATGATGGCCGTAAACGCCGAACATTTCGTCGCCGCCGGTCGCTTCCATCATGTCGCGGAGGCCGGGATGGTCCACCGCCTCCGCCGCCAAGACTTCCAATCGTGCCATGAACGCCTCCTTTGGGGTGTTTTCCTATTCTACCTTCGCCATGACCTCGGTCGCGAATTCTTCCAACCGGCCAAGCGTGCCCGGCAGATCGCTGCCGTCGCCGCCGATCAGGAAATGCTGCAGCCCGGCCTCTGCGAAGCGACCGATATCGTCGATGATAGCGTCGGCGCTGCCGGTGAAGGCCAGACGGCCGCCGTCACGCCCTTCCTGTTCGTCGCCGATGCGGCAATAGATCGCCAACAGTGCACCGTCGATGGCGACAGGATCGCGGCCCGCCCCTTCCGCCTCGGAACGAACATCGTCCAATGCCGCGCCGTAGCGTTCCGGCGTGTCGAGCGGCGTGCGGGGGTTGGCGGCGACCGGATACCAACCGTCGCCATAGCGGCCGGTGCGGCGGCGCGCCGGCTTGCTCTCGCCGCCGATCCAGAGCGGCGGATAGGGCGATTGCACCGGTTTGGGCGCGAACAGCATATGATCGAAGTTGGCGAAACTGCCGTCCAATTTGGGTCGATCGGTGGTCCAAAGTTCCCGGAACGCTTCGATATATTCGTCCGAGGCCGCGGCGCGGTCGGCGAAGGGCGGGCCGCCCAGCAGCGCGATCTCCTCCGCCATCCAGCCGACACCAACACCGGCGACGAGCCGTCCTTTGGACAATACGTCGACGGTCGCGAGCATCTTGGAGGCCAGCACCGGATGGCGGTGCGGCAGCACCAGGACAGACGTCAGCAAGCGGATGCGCTCCGTAGCGGAAGCAACGAAGCTCAGCGCCGTGACCTGCTCCAGCGAAATGCCGGTGTCCTGGGCGAAGAACTTGCCGGTCGCGGAATAGGGGTAGGCGCTGTCCACTTCGGTCGCGACGATGACATGGTCGCTCATTCCGAAATGTTCGAAGCCGAGCGCTTCGCATTTCTGCGCAATGGTAGTAAGCGAGTCCGGTTCGCCTGCCACGCCCCGAGAGCCGAAATGAACGCCGAATTTCATAAACGCCTCCTGTCCGCGTAAATCCCCGCATCGAAATCTAGACCCTTCGGCGGCCACAAGCCAAAGGCCGCCAACTTCATCGCCTAGAAATTCATCGCGAAATCGTGCGATCCCTCTTGATCAAATCGCACTCGCCCGGCTGAATGCAGACCGCATTGAGGAAAGGAATAATTGTGCCGACACAGGGACCCGAACGCGCCGACGGGATCGGGGCGCCGCTGCCGCGGACGGAGGACCGACGGCTGTTAACCGGCTTAGGGCGCTATGCGGGCGACTTCTTTCCGGACGGGCTGTGCCACGCCGCCTTGGTGCGGTCGCCGCACGCCCATGCGCGGATCCTAAGCATCGATTCCGAAGCGGCGGCAGCGTTGCCGGGCGTACTCGCGGTACTGACCGGAGCGGACGCGGCGGCGGACGGCATGGGGCCGATCCCGCACAATCCGGACTGGGCCGGGCCGCCGGATGCCGAGCTGCGCCTTCCGGACGGGTTCGATGTCTATATTTCCGAGAATACACCCCTGCCCCGCGACACCGTTCGCTACGTCGGCGAGGCGATTGCGCTGGTCGTGGCGGAAAGCGCGGCGCTGGCGGCCGAAGCAGCGGAGCTGGTCGCGGTCGACTACGACCCCTTGCCGACGGTCGTGCATGCGCGCAACGCGAGGGCGCCTGACGCGCCGCAGCTCTGGCCGGACTGCCCCGGCAACCTGTCGCTGACCTGCGAAGTCGGCGACCGGGACGCGACGGACAGCGCCTTCGTCGGAGCGGCGCACATCGTGACCTTGGACAGCTGGATACACCGGGTTACCGGCAGCCCGATGGAGCCGCGCGCGGTCGTCGGCGAATACGATGTGGCGCGCGATCACTACACCTTGCGCGCCGGATCGGGCCGCGGCGTCGTGCAGACGCGCGAGCGCTTGGCGTTGACCCTGGGCGTACCGGTCGAGAACTGCCGTGCGGTGTTCGGCGACATGGGCGGCAACTTCGGCACCCGCAACGCCTTCACGCCGGAATTCGCACTAATGCCCTGGGCCGCGCGGCGGGTCGGGCGGCCGGTCAAATGGACCGCCACGCGGCAGGAGTGCTTCCTCACCGACTACCAGGCGCGAGACCTGACGTCCGTCGCCGAACTGGCGCTCGACAAGGATGGCAATTTCCTCGGCCTGCGCGGCGTTAACACGCTCAATCTCGGCGCCTACACGGTCTATTTCTGGCCGCTGCGCAAAGGGTTGTCGATGATGCAGAGCGTTTACCGCATACCGGCCGTGTATTTCGAAGGCCACGCGGTGCTGACAAATACCGCACCGATCGCCGTCTATCGCAGCGCCGGCCGACCGGAAGCGATCTACATGATCGAAAGGTTGATCGATCTGGCCGCCGAACAATGCGGCTTCGACCGTGTGGAATTGCGCCACCGCAATCTCATCGAGAGCGACGCGATGCCCTTCACCAACGGTGTCGGCGTGACCTATGACAGCGGCGACTACCCTGCCTGCATGGCGGAAGCGCTCGACGCCGCCAACTGGACCGGATTCGCTGCGCGCAAGGCGGAGACCGCGGAACGGGGTCTGTGCCGCGGCATCGGTGTGGCCAACTATATCGAAGTCACCAGCGGCATCCCGCGCGAGCGCGCCGAGTTGAAAGTGCGCGATGACGGCATTGTCGAATTGGTCGTCGGCACCGTGAGCAGCGGCCAGGGGCACGAGACGAGTTTCCCGCAACTGGTCTGCGACTGGCTGCAGATCCCGTTCGGCAAGGTGCACTTCACTGCGAACGACACGGACAGGGTTTCGGTCGGCGGCGGTTCGCATTCCGGCCGATCGATGCGGCTGGTCAGTATCGCGGCAGGCGAGGCGGTCGACGAATTGATCGCCAAAGGCAAGGCCATTGCCGCGCACGTATTGCAGGCGCCGGAAAGCGACATCGCCTACGCGGAGGGTGCGTTCAGCGCACCCGGCGGAGGCAGCGTCGATCTATGGGAAACCGCCGCCGCGTCGGCCGACGGGCTGGAGAGCTTCGGCGACATCACCAATCGGGCCGGCGGCTACCCTTACGGCGCGCATGTCTGCGAAGTCGAAGTCGATCCCGATACCGGCCATGTCGCTATCGTCTCCTGGACCGCGGTCGACGATGTCGGGCTGGCGGTCAATCCGCTGATTCTGCATGGCCAGGCGCATGGCGCGGTGGCGCAGGGACTCGGTCAGGCACTCTGCGAATCGATCCATTACGACCCGGAATCGGCACAACTGCTGACCGGCTCGTTCATGGACTACGCGATGCCGCGCGCGACCACCGTGCCGCCGGTCGATACGATTATCACGGAAGTGCCGGCGAGCTCCCACCCGCACGGCGTCCGGCCGGGTGGCGAAGGCGGGACGACGCCGGCGCTGGGCCTGGTGATCAACGCAATCGTCGACGCGCTGTCCGAACACGGCGTCAAGCATATCGAGATGCCGGCAACCCCGCCGCGCGTCTGGCAGGCGATTCAGGCAGCGAAACGGGATTGACCGGGGTACGGCACCGACTTTCCTATTTCCGAAACAGGATTCTTGGTCATACTGCGGCCCGAACTCAATCGAGGAACCTAAAACGCATGTGCGGTATCGTCGGCCTCTATCTCAAGAACCCGGAACTACGCGACCGGCTCGGCGCGTTCTTCTCGCCCATGCTGGAACAGATGACCGACCGCGGCCCGGACAGCGCCGGGGTGGCTATTTATCGGGATACTGAAATCTCCGCGGGCGAAGGCAAAGTCATCCTGTACCACACCGATCCAGATTTCGACTGGGACGGCATCGCGCAAGCAGCGGCTGATGATTTGGGCGTTGACGTCACCGCCGAACGGGTGTCCACCCACGCGATCTTGAGAGCCACGATCGATGCCGGCGCAATGCGGCGCTGGATCGAATCCAACCGGCCGAAACTGCGCATCATGAGTTCCGGCGCGATCCTCGAAATCTACAAGGAAGTCGGCTTGCCGGCGGACGTGTTGACGCGCTTCGGCGTGCCGCAGGCGACCGGCAGCCACGCCGTTGGGCACACCCGCATGGCGACGGAAAGCGCGGTGACAACCGAGGGCGCGCATCCGTTCAACACCGGCGACGATCTCTGCCTGGTGCATAACGGGTCGTTATCGAACCATCACCGCATGCGCAACTGGTTGCGCGAGCAGGCCGGCATTGCCTTCCAGACCGACAATGACAGCGAGGTTGCAGCTGGTTACCTGACATGGCGGCTCGGCCAGGGTGCCACAATCGCCGAGGCCCTGGAGGCGGCGATCGCCGATCTCGACGGGTTCTACACATTCGCCGTCGGCACGCGCGACGGCTTCTCAGTCCTGCGCGACCCCATCGCCTGCAAGCCTGCCGTGATGGCGGAGACTGACGACTGGGTCGCGATGGCCTCCGAGTTCCGCGCCTTGGCGCAGCTGCCCGGCGTCGATAGCGCAACGGTTTGGGAACCGGAACCGGCGACCGTATACAGCTGGGGCCACGCTTGATGGATGTCATCGATTTATCCCAAACCGACGTGCGCGACCTGAACCGCCGCCTGCAGGGAGCGAAAGACGGCGGGTTTCAGGTTCTGCATCCGGGTGGCGAGCACGCGCTCGCAGCCGGCCTAACCACGCCGGTCGCGGTCACCATAGACGGCCATGCGGGTTACTACTGCGCCGGCATGAACCAGGAGGCGCAGATTACGGTGAACGGCAATGCCGGTACCGGCGTGGCCGAGAACATGATGTCCGGTACCGTCCGGGTGCGCGGCGATGCGAGCCAGTCGGCGGGTGCCACGGCGCATGGCGGGCTGCTGGTAATCGAAGGCGACGCCAGCGCGCGCTGTGCCATCTCGCTGAAGGGCGGCGATGTCGTGGTCGGCGGCTCGGTCGGTCATATGGCGGCCTTCATGGCACAGGCCGGACGGTTGGTTGTGCTGGGCGATGTCGGCGCGGATCTTGGCGATTCTCTCTACGAAGCGCAGATCTATGTGCGCGGGTCGGTCGTCAGCCTGGGCGCGGATTGCGTCGAAAAGGAGATGACCGCGGAACACAAAACGGAACTGGCGGCGTTGCTTGAACAAGCAGGGCTGGAAGCAGATGCGGGTGCGTTTCGGTGCTACGGCTCGGAACGGCAGCTCTACCATTTCAACATCGACAATGCCGGCAGCTATTGAGCGGATGGAACCGATGAACAACGACGCAAAAGAATCCGCCACCTACCCGCCGCGCGTCATCGACGAAATCCAACGCGCCGCCAGCGAGGGCATCTACGCCATCCGCGGCGCCGGCGCAAAAAGGCACGTGCCCAGTTTCGACGATCTCGTATTTCTCGGCGCATCCATGTCGCGCTACCCGCTGGAAGGTTATCGCGAGCGCTGCGACACAAACGTAGTCATCGGCGCGCGGCACGCCTCCAAGCCGATCGAGCTCGACATTCCGATCACCATCGCCGGAATGAGCTTCGGCGCGCTTGGGGCCAACGCCAAACAGGCGCTCGGCCTCGCCGCCACGGCGATGGGCACCAGCACGACGACCGGCGACGGCGGCATGACGCCGGAAGAGCGCGAAGCCTCAAAGACATTGGTCTATCAATATTTGCCCTCGCGTTACGGCATGACGCCGGACCAGCTGCGCCATGCGGACGCCATCGAAGTCGTCGTCGGACAGGGCGCCAAGCCCGGCGGCGGCGGTATGCTGCTGGGCCAAAAGATCACCGACCGGGTGGCCGAAATGCGCACCCTCCCGACCGGCATCGACCAGCGCAGCGCCTGCCGCCATCCGGACTGGACCGGTCCGGACGATCTGGAAATCAAGATCCGCGAGTTGCGCGAGATCACCAATTGGGAAAAGCCGATCTACGTCAAGGTCGGCGCGACGCGGACCCGCTACGACGTCATGCTGGCGGTCAAGGCCGGCGCCGACGCGGTCGTCGTCGACGGTATGCAGGGCGGCACCGCCGCGACCCAGGACATCTTCATCGAGGATGTCGGCATCCCGACCCTGCCAGCCGTGCGGCTCGCGGTCGAAGCCCTGCAAGAGCTCGACATGCATCGCAAAGTGCAGCTCATCGTTTCCGGCGGCATCCGCACTGGCGGCGATGTGGCGAAGGCGCTGGCGCTCGGCGCCGACGCGGTCTCGATCGGCATGGCGGCGCTGATGGCGCTGAACTGCAACGCGCCGCTCTACGAAGAGGACTACGCAGCGCTCGGCACCCGGCCGGGCGCTTGCGACCGCTGCCATACGGGCCGCTGTCCGGTCGGCGTCGCGACGCAGGATCCCGTGCTGGAAGCCCGGCTCGACCCGGAGGAAGGCGCGCGGCGGGTGCGCAATTATCTGTCGACCCTGACCATGGAGTGCCAGACCCTGGCGCGGGCCTGCGGCAAGTCGCATGTGCATAATCTGGAACCCGAGGACATGGTCGCACTGACCGTCGAGGCCGCCGCGATGGCCAAGGTGCCGCTCGCCGGCACCGACTGGATCCCAGGATCGGGCTAACGAACGAGAATTTTCAGGGAGTTAAGACATGGCCGGTAAGCTAGAAGCCTTCGCCAAGAAACGTGGCATCGCATACTTCCTGTTCAACTTCACCGACCTTCGCGGGGTGCAGCGCTCCAAGCTGGTACCGGCGTCCGCCGCACCGGGCATGGAGAAGGATGGTGCCGGCTTCGCCGGATTCGCCGCCTATCTCGACATGACACCGGCCCATCCGGACATGTTCGCGATACCGGATACGAGCAGCGTCATGCAACTGCCCTGGAAACCGGACGTCGCCTGGGTCGCCGGCGATTTGGTGATGGAAGGCGCTCCCGTCGAACAGGCGCCGCGCGTGGTCCTCAAACGGATGGTCGCCGCGGCGGCAAAGCAAGGCCTTCGAATCAAGACCGGGGTCGAGGCCGAATATCACTTGATCGATCCGGAAGGCACCGACATTTCCGACCCGCGCGATACGGACCCTAAGCCCTGCTACGACCAGTCGGCGCTGATGCGGCGCTACGATGTCGTGGCGGAAATCTGCGACGGCATGCAGGCGCTCGGTTGGGAGCCCTATCAGAACGACCATGAGGACGCCAACGGCCAGTTCGAAATGAACTGGGAGTATGACGACGCGCTGGTGACCGCCGACCGGCACGCCTTTTTCAAATTCATGGTCAAATCGATCGCGGAGAAGCATGGGCTGCGCGCGACCTTCATGCCGAAGCCGTTCCTGCACCTGACCGGCAATGGCTGCCACATACATATCTCCGCGTGGGACAAGGCAGGCAAGAAGAACCTGTTCCTCGACAAGAAGGACGAACTGGGTCTTTCGAAAACGTCGCATCATTTCCTGGGCGGCGTGCTGCGCCATGCCGAGGCGCTGTGTGCGCTGACCAACCCAACTGTCAACAGCTACAAGCGGATTAACGCGCCGGTCACCGCTTCGGGCGCAACCTGGGCGCCGAACACGGTCACCTGGTCGGGCAACAACCGCACCCACATGGTGCGCACGCCGGACGACGGCCGCTTCGAGTTCCGTCTCGCCGATGGCGCGGCCAATCCGTACCTGTTGCAGGCCGCCTGTATCGCCGCCGGTCTCGACGGTATCGCCAATCAAATCGATCCCGGCAAGCGATCCAACGTCGATATGTACGCCGAGGGCCACAAGGTCCGCGCCCGGCGCCTGCCGCTCTACCTGATCGACGCGCTGCGCGCCTTCGACCGCGACAAGGTGCTGAAGGCGGTGCTCGGCGAGGAATTCGCTTCCGCCTATTTGAAGATCAAGACGGACGAGTGGAACGACTATTCACGCCACCTCAGCACTTGGGAGCGCGACAACACGCTCGATACGTGAGGACCCGCGCTATTTTTTCATTTCCTTCTTCCGCGGCGGCACAACGGTGACGCCGTCTTTGCCGACGACGAAGCGCATGCGGTCGAGACCTGCGACAAGCGGGCCGCTATAGGTCGTGCGGGCGCGGTCGGTGAGATCCTTGAGCGACGGCGGTTTGATCTTGCCGTTGGTCAGGGTCACGTAATGTGTGAAGGCCGCCATCTTGGGCTTGGCCATCTTAAAGATACGGCCAACATCTTCCGGCGAGGTATGGTGCGCCAAGATTACGCTCCAGAATTTGGCGGTCTTCAATAGGGCCGGCTTGGCCGCGGCGACGGCATGAATGAACAGATCCGCGCCCTTTGCCTTCGCCGCCAGGTTTTCATTGTATTTAGTATCGCCGGAGATCACGACCGAACGGCCATCGTAATCGATCCGGTAACCGAGGGCCGGCTTGATTAGCTTACCGTGGTTTACCTTGATGGCGGTTACCTTGACGCCGCCTTCGTTGATCACGATGCCGCCCGCGGCGACGTTCTTGGCGTTCACCGCGACGGTTTTCGCCGGTAATTTCTGATCGGCCATGCGGGTCTCGATATCCCACGCATAAGCTTGCCGCAGGCCCGCCATCAGCGCTTCGGTCCCGATCGGACCGCGGACCTTGAATCCGGCCTTACGGCGCCCGAACGGCGAATTGAGCCAGCCCGTCAGCCAGAGATCGGGAATACCCACGACATGGTCGGAATGAAGATGAGTCAGGATGAGATAGTCGACTCGGCCGAGCGGAATTTTGTCCTGCCAAAGCCGCTGCGTTACGCCGCGCCCGGCGTCGAACAGGATGTGCTTGCCGCCGGCGATAACCAGCGTCCCGGGACCGAAACGGTGCATGAAAGGCGGCGGCGAACCAGTGCCCAGCAACACGACCTGGAAGTCGGGTTTCTCCGCGGCCTGGGCCGGCTGAAGCGTTGTGCCGAGCACCAGGATGGCGGATAACAGAATCGCTTTTGCGAAAATATTCATCGTCAAATCCTCCCTAAGTTCTCCGTCTTTACGCGGATACTGATGTTTCAATAAATTCGTTATCGAGTGGGCTGCAGCACAAAATCGAAATCGACCATTTGGAACGGTACCGCAACCTTGTCGTATTGGGTGCGTTCGGCATTCGTTGGCTCTCGGTCGAAGGGAACCGAGAGAGCGTCGCGGTCGCCGCAC
>Ga0315338_1003998_pt1 | contig 12170 bp, 10 predicted proteins | sample ASW8metaG_FD_204518 | JGI IMG/M metagenome (GOLD analysis project Ga0315338, IMG submission 204518) | Ammonia-oxidizing marine archaeal communities from Monterey Bay, California, United States - ASW #8 | ecosystem: Environmental > Aquatic > Marine > Coastal | place: USA: California | collected...
CCAGTGTCTTAAAATGAAAATAAGGTGAGAATGAGACATAAGATTTGAGTCTAATTGAGACTTTCACTTAAGCTCTTTCCAACAACCAAACAGATGAGACTGTAATAGTTCTGACTAATCAAAAATGTTGAGCTTTGGGTAGTCGAAATAAGGTGTAAATAAGATGTATGAAATTATAGTTTTTTGAATCCGATTTATCTATAGTACTAGGACTAGAATTCCTCTCCACAATCATTACACAAGTATTCTGGTGGGTTTGGAGATGAAATGACACATCCTCTTAACTGATATTTCCCTTTATTCTCTTCTTTGCCAATCTCTTCTAGAAACTCACAAGTAGGTAATCCCCATACCAGTATTGCAATGTTTTTTCCTTTGCAGTGAGGGCAGATTTTCTTCATCTCATTTCTTCAACTGACTCTTCTGAATAATCATCCATCTTCATTTCTCGAATTTTATGTTCTTGTTTTTCAACAAGTGTTGAATTTTTTAATAAACTAGTTACAAAGTACCAAACAATCATTATCACTCCAATGGGCATCAAAAACCCACTACATACAAACATAATTCCAAAAAAGAGTAACCACTTACTCATCTCAAATCACATTTTCCTCATTATCAAATTTGTTCAGTTTTTTTGGGCAATGATGGGATGGAAGTTCATCCTCGTTTTGCTGGCTTGAACTGACCATGCCCTCATTTACTCCCCTTGTCGAATCTTCCTAGGGCTACTACCAATCCGCTAGCTGTTTGATAGTCCCTGACGAACCGAAATCCCTTGTTCAGGTAATCATTTACCTCGTTTTCGCCGGTCTTGTAGGTATCAGGGTCAAACTCTACACCTATGAACTTTACAGCCTTTAGTTCATCTTTCTCTGTGCTTCGTTTTCTAATCCTTTGACGTAGGTTTTTGATCAGTTTCTCACTTTTTTCGATTCTATCAATCATTGCCTTTTCTTTTGCTGACATTTTTACTCCGCCAGTTTCATCAGCTTCAGCGGATTCTCTAGTTTTTCTTACCATGTACATCTCGTGTATTCTAAGAGAAACAGAATATTAAATAACATGTGGATAGTATGCACACTGTGAATACTATTGCAAATACTGTAAGATTACGTGTACATTTAGCGCCTGTGGGCTTTGAAATTGACCGGATTATTGTTCCTGCCATAAACATGCGGGCAGACAAGGTTTGGTTGATCGGTCATGCAAATTTATCAGAAGATAAAGCAAGACCATTTCTAGAAAAGATTCGAAAAACCTTAACAAAAAAAAATATTCAAGTAAAAGAGGTAACCACAGATAGGTTTCGATTATTTGATATTGTTAGAACGGTAAAAGAGGTTATTTTTGCAGAAAAGGAAAATGACATTTATCTAAACGTTGCAAGTGGATCCAAAATTCATGCAGTTGGAATGATGATGGCAACAATGATTTTTGATGACAGATCAAACCTTCATCCGTTTTATGCACAGGCAAAAGATTATCACCACACCAAAGTTTCAGAACCACACACAACTGGAATCGAGGCAATCCATGATTTACCTACATATCGAATCCATACGCCAGAGAAAAAACACCTAGCTGCATTGAAAATACTAGTTGATCATGATGGAAAAATGAAGAAAAAAGAGATGGCAGAAATTGCAGAGGAAGAAAAAATCATAGTTATCAACGCAGAACCATCTAACCACTCCCAGGCAAGATTTGCCAGTCTTGATAAAAATATTATATCACCACTTGAAAATGACTGGGGATACATCACAACCGAAAAGGTTGGAAGAAACAGATGGATTCATCTGACTGATGAAGGCAGATGGGCATCGGAGTTTTTGATTTAGAATCTTCCTCTTAGATTTTCAAACCAACGTCTGATTGTATATTTTCTTACTAGTGCTATTGTTGTAAAGATTGCACTTAGCTGGAAAAATCCAACAATATCATATGTTGATATTTGCTCTGCAAAAATTGGTAGTATCACAAAATTAATTGGGAGATACATAACAAATCCAATTACGACATCTACTGCAGTCTCAATCATTGAACATTTTTTTGAATCTTGAGGTGATTTTCTTGTGTTTTTTAACATGCAGTATATGGGTTTTTTTGAATCTTAAAGCTCTAGCAGTTAGTGTGCATACTTAGCATACTATTAATTTACACTTTTTCTTCTTTCTACTTTCTTCCTATGTTCATCTAGTAATGGCTGGATTTTAGTCACATCCTTGACAATATCGTAGGAATCATCCCACCATTTTTCCAAATCCTTGAATGATTTTTTTAGACTAGGAACAATCTCATCGTCTTTTCCACTTGTTGCGGTAGTATAATCAACAGTTTTCCAACAATTTTCAGGATCAGCCAAATATCTCGCATGTTGCTGTCCTTGAACATCCTCACTCATTACTCTCATTTCACATTTAATTTTGTATAGATCTTCCAATTCGTCTTTGACTTCCATGAAGAATTCTTTGACTGTTTTATTATATACTTCCACAGATGTCAACAAGCGTATTCTTTTTACTTTTAGTTGAGGTGCATTTCCAAGAATATTTTTTAGATCACCGTTTGATAGGTATAGTGAATTCAAAATGAATTCTTTTTCACATTTTTCATATGACCACATTAATGCAGCACGATTTGATGCTGGTGTTTCTTGAGAAATTTGAGTTGGTATGTCCACTTCATTATCTTTGTATTCCACTCCGATTTCATTTGCAATCTCTTTGAGTATGTCAGTTTTTCTGGATTCAAGGAATTCTTCAAAGTTTTCTTCTAGTAAATATTTGACAGTCTCTTTTCCAATCAGATGAGATGATAATGCCTTGTGAAATTTTTCATCCTCGTTTTTAAATACCTCTTTCTTAATTTTACTAAAATATTCATTAGGCATTTTGTCTGATTTTGAAATATTTGTAATATCTGTTAGCCAAGTCATATTCAAAACTGAATTTTTAATATTTTTTGTGAGTTTAGATTTAGGAAATATGTGATCCATATGTTGTTCTGCATCTGATTCGAATCTAAGTTTAGGATCTTCTGCACCCTTTTTCATTATCAAACACATGACTCCTCTGTATATGGCACCTCTTGATCTAGTTGATTCTTCCAAAGCAATTTCTTGGTATTTTTCTCTGAAATTTGTAACAAGTTTTGGAACGCTAGAATCATCATCAAACCAGCTTAGCATTTCTACATAATCTTCCTTCTTCTTTCCTTCAACAGCTGAATTATATCTCTCTCCAAATACTGATGCCCAATACCATTCTCTAATTTTTTGTTCACATTCAAACTGTTTATTTTTGAATTTCTCAGATTTAGTTTGTTGAATTAATGATGTTAATACAGGTAACATTGGTTCATAAGGAAGAAAATCAGGAGATGGCACACCAAATCCTTTTTGTTTATCTTCAAGAAAATTTATCGCACTCGAAACAGACTTTGTTGTATCTTGCCAAAATTGTTCGAACTTCTCTTTTGTCCAATTTTCCTTTGGGTCTTCTTTCATTCTCTTGAACATATCTAGAATATCTGGTTTTTTAGTTGATTTTAGTGTCGTATGTGATAAAGAAATGGATTCTAAAATGTATCTGGCAACGTCTGTACTCATTTTTTCATTATATGTTTTGATTAACGGATATTCCTTTTCAACACGTAACCACATATCTTTTAATTTAATTTTATAACCAGCCATTCTGTTAACCATTAAATCAAAAACATCTAGTACTGTTCCGGTTGTGTTAATTGTTTCAAAGGTAATGCTTACTTGATTATATGACATGTCTTCTAGAGTGATGGATGGGATTTCAAATGATTCAATATCGTCAACTTTTTTTCGAATCTTTCCGATTATTTCTCTTTCAAAAGTTTCTTTCCATTTGTTTTGTGATTCTAGAAATTTTCTCAATCCAGAAAACCATGACTCTTTATTCTCTAAAAAATAAAGAGGAAATAGTAATCTATCAAAAGTATCATTTTCTTCTAGTTTTTGAGAAGTATTAATGATTACTTCCTCATCATCATCCTCAAGAAACCCTTTACAGTTAATGTAAAAATAACCTGGATGATTTCTGGTGTTAGGTGTTTTATCAGGTGCCTTTATTGCATAATGTATTGATGTGATTCTTTGTTGCCCATCTAGTATGATTCTCTTATACTCATCACTTTTGTCTCCTGACCCTTCAATAGATTCTGTCCCCATTTCATCTCCTTGTGCATCTTCAACATTCCAGAGCAATAATGATCCAATGTATCTTCCAAAGAAAATCGAATTTAGTAATTTAGTAACTTGCTTTGGGTTCCATTTGTATAATCTTTGAAAATCAGGCAAAACCCAGTTTCCTTCCTCAATTTCATATAGAATATTTATGATTTTTTTATTATTAGGCGTGGTAGTCGCATGTCGTTTTTCTATTAATGTTCTTAATTTAGAATCAATTTCATCCCATCTAATTGGTTCAAAGTTCTTTAATTCTTTAGATGTATGATAACGATCATAATCTTGAATTGCTTCATTTTTTAGATGTGTTGATTCTTCATCAGTTATTCCCCAACTTTCCAATCTGTAAGATGTATCTGTAATTTTTTCTTTTACCTTGCATAATCCTAGAACTTTCCATTTATTTTTACCAACACAGAAAATAACCCCTAAGGGTACATCATTTGTGAAGTTTTTTTCCATCCATGAAACTTGATCTGGATTTGTATCTTTGTAATCATAATCAATTCTAATTGTTGGATGATTTGGTTTTAATTCCATATCCCATTTTGAATCCGGATTAAGCATTATTGCTTGTGCAAATTCTTCACCTTTAGCTTTGTACGTACCTTTTACCATTCCATGTAAACGTTGATCATCATCTAGTAATTCATCTTCATCAATGAATCCATCTCTTTTTGGTTTTGACAGTTGATCTCTTGAGTATTTTATTCCTCTTTTTTTCCAATACCATAACAATGCTTTGTAAACTCTTTCAGACACGCCTTTTTCTGTTAATTCTTTTAAGTTGTTTCTAACATTTCCACCAATTTTTTCATTACACTGGAATGTTATCTCACCAACCTTGCCAGTTTCTTCTTGATATGTCTTAAAAGCAATTAATTCATAGTATCCATCTTTTAATTCTACAATTCCATGTTTTTCAAGAACATCAAATGGAAATTCTTCAAAATGCGATTCTGGAAATCCTGGGTTTTCTTTGCTTAATTCATTTTGAATTTGTTTTTTGGTTGCTTTACCACCATTTTGATTCAATTTTCTAATCATGACTGGTTGGTAATTTCTTCCATCAGCCAACTGCATTTTATTTTTAATCCAATCCCACAGTTCTTCATAATTCATAAGATCTAGAGTTCAATACGCTGAAACAAAAATGATCTGTTTTTCTATTAGGAGTTCTATCAAGATCATGACTAGTCTGATCTTCTATGGAGGCGTAAATGAGATTGGGGGAAATAAGATTCTCCTAGAGGACAAGGATACGAAGGTTTTCCTAGATTTTGGCATGAGTTTTGGAAAGCGAGGTGACTATTTTGACGAGTTTATGAGTCCACGAGTTGCTACAGGACTCAAAGACTTCATTGAGATGGGATTGATACCAAACATCAAAAACGCATACAGAACTGATTTGCTAAAAATGATGGATAGAACAGACACTGAAACTGACATTGATGCTGTACTTTTATCACATGCACATGCAGATCATGCTGATTACATTTCATTTCTAAACGAAAACATTCCAATCTACATGGGAGATACTTGCAAGCTAATTTTAGAAGCAATACAAATGCGAAGTGGGAGAAGCTTTGAGCGAGAAATTTTATCATTCAAGCCGAGACCAACAGATAGAAAAGAAGATCCGATAGAGCGAGACATTCAAACTTTTAGAACTGGTGACAAATTTAAGATCGGTTCATTAGAAGTAGAGCCAATCCATGTAGACCACTCTGTTCCCGGCGCATATGGATTCATCATTTACACGTCGTCTGGACCTGTCGTATATACAGCGGATATTCGACTACACGGAACAAACCCAAAGATGACTGAGGATTTTATCAAAAGGGCGGTGGAATCAAAACCAATTGCATTACTGGCAGAGGGAACAAGGATTAATGATTTACAGAGTGACGAGTCTGAACAAAAAGTTTACAGTGAATGTAGCACACATGTATCAAATACTGACAAGCTGGCAATAGCTGATTTTAATTTCAAAGATATGGATCGCTTGAGAACTTTTTACAAGATTGCAGTAAACAATAACAGAAAGTTTGTCGTAAATGTAAATGACGTACCATTCCTAGAACATTTATCAAAAGATCCACAGCTAAACGTTCCAAAGCCTGATGATGAAAATATAAAAATATTTGAACCAAAAAAATCATCAAGAAAAAAATATGAGAAAGAATATCTCGCAAACCTTGATGTCATAAATGCAGAAGATTTAGCAACTCAACAGGGTCAGGCACTCTGTGCATTTTCGTTCTGGCATTTTGGTGCGTTGATTGATGTGAAACCAACTCCTGGAGCATTATACATGCATTCACTCAGCGAGCCATGGAATGATGAGGGTAAATCTGATCAAAAACGTGTAGATTTGTGGCTAGACCACTTTGGGCTAAACCGTGTTCAGAGCCACTGTTCTGGGCACTCGAAAGGTCAGGATTTGCTGGATATTGTGAAAGAGATTGATTCTGACATGCTTTATCCAATTCATACTGAACACCCAGATTCCTACAAGAAAGTTACAGACAAACTTACCATAGTACAGGAAGCAAAGAGGTACGAACTATGAGTGAAGAAAAACTTTCAGAATCAACTACTCGTTTGAGGTATATTGATCCACAGCTAAAAGAATCAGGTTGGGATCCTGAGAAACTTATTGCTGAATATAAAATCACAAAAGGACAGATTGTACCATCAGGTAAGTCTGGCACAAGAAACACTCCACTAATCGCTGATTACATTTTACAGCTAGGACCAAATTACAAGATTGCAGTTGTAGAAGCAAAATCATATGACTTGCCCCATGATAAAGGAATGCAACAAGCATTACGCTATGCAGAAATGATGAACCTAAAATTTGCATATGCTACAAACGGACAAAAAATTGAAGAGTATGATTTTATCACAAAACAACAAAAAACAATAGATAGATTCCCAACTCCTCAGGAATTACTCCAACGAGTAAAGGGTCATCTTGACTTTGATGATGAAAAAATGAATATCTTACTTAATCCACTTGATAGAAAGACAAATGATCCAGCTGGCAAGCCAAGAGAAGCTCGCTATTACCAAGAAATTGCAATCAATGCAGCAACTAGTTCACTTTTGGCTGGCAAGAAAAAAATTCTACTCACTCTAGCAACAGGAACAGGAAAAACTTTCATCGCATATCAAATTGCACAAAAATTATGGAAGACAAAATCTCCACATCCAAAAATTTTGTTTCTGGTAGACAGAAAGACGTTGTTAAATCAAGCAATGACTGATAATTTTGCAAACTTTGGTGAAGCTAGACATCGAATTCACCGAAAATCCGAAACAGCATATGAAATGTATTTTGCATTATACCAAGGATTGGATGTTGACAAAGAAGAGGGCGAATTATACAAACAGTATCCAAAAGATTTCTTTGATTATGTGATAATTGATGAATGTCACAGAGGAAGCTCAACTGAGGGTGGAAGCTGGAGAGAGATTCTAGAGTTTTTCAAGTCAGCAGCACACATTGGAATGACTGCCACGCCTAAAAGACGCGATGAAAATCTGGATACCTACGACTATTTCGGGCCCCCAGTCTATGAATACAGCCTCAAACAAGGCGTCGAAGACGGATTTTTGGCACCATACATGATTCATCGAATAAATCTAGAGATTGATACGGTTGGGTATACACCAAAGCCAGGTGAAAAAGATCTTGACGGAAAAGTTCTAGAACAAAAAAAATATGGACATAAAGATTTTGATAGAATTTTAATTGTTGATGAAAGACGCAAGGCAGTAGCAAAACATCTCATTGACTTTTTAGAAAAAAATGGCAAATACAACAAGACAATTTTGTTTTGCCAAAACTCTGAACATGCACTTGCAATGACCAAACTTTTGAGAAATTACAGTGGTGAGGAATATGACTATGCTGTAAGAATTGTCTCAGCTGAAGGCGAGATTGGTTTAGAACATTTATCAAAATTCCAAGAACCCAACACGGATTTTCCAGTAATTGCTGTGACTTCCAAATTATTATCAACGGGTGTAGATGTTCCAACGTGTAGAATAATTGCACTAGACAAAAGTCTCAATTCAATGACAGAGTTTAAGCAGATTATTGGTCGTGGAACTCGCGTATTAGAGTCAAAAGACAAGATGTGGTTTTCCATCTTAGATTACAGAAAGACATCAAGATTATTTGAGGATCCAGATTGGGATGGCCCACCAGTGGCAGAGACTGAAGAGGAGCAAGAACGAATCACAAAAGAAAAGGAGGAATTAATTGAAAAGAAGGCTGCAGAAAAAAGGCAAAAAGAGCAAGAGAAATTAATGAATCCTCCTACTGAAGAACCATCAAAACCTCCAGTGAAGATTGAAACATATCATATCGAAGGAAATAAGGTTGAGATTCGCGGAGAGCTGGTTTACATCTTTGATGAAACAATTCAAAAGAACAGACTAATTTCTTATACAGATTATACTGGTGAGACAGTTCGCAGATTAGTAAATGACGAAGAATCTCAACTGTATAAAATTTGGACAGAGCCAGAAAAAAGAGAACACTTTGTAAAAGACTTGCAAAGTCGAGGTGTCACATTTGAACAGTTACGTGAAATCACAGATCTTTACAAGGCTGACGCATTTGATTTATTGTTACATTTCGGATTCAATGCAGAGACAAAAACCCGATATGAGCGTGTAGACAGCCTCAAAAAGAAGGCATTTTTGGAAAAATACCCAGAAAAGGCACGTGAGGTTTTGGAGGTAATTTTAGACCATTATGCAGACCAGGGCTATCAGGAGTTAGAGGGTCGAGACATTCTCAGACTAGACAAGTTTGAAAAGTTTGGCGGTCCAACTGAGATCATAACAAACAGGTTTGGAAGTGGTGATGAGTATGACAAGACAATCATAGAGATTACAAAGGAGCTATATTCGAACAACTAGTGAGATAAGATGGATTCCCATACACTTCGTTCAATAATAAAATCTGCTCGTGATGAGATGCGAAAGGATGCTGGAACAAATACAGATGTCGACCGTACTCCACAAATTACATGGATGCTATTTCTAAAGTGCTTTGATGATTTTGAGAAAAAGTTTGAAGCCTTAGACAAAAACTACAAACAAACAATTCCAGACGGTTATCGCTGGCAGGACTGGGCAGTTGAAGAAGGAAAAAAAGTATTGACCGGCCCAGATTTGATTAAATTTGTCAATGATGATTTGTTTCCAAAGTTATCAAGTCTAGTTGGTGGAAAAGGAGTAGAACAGCGAGATATAATTTCTGCAATCTTTGGTCAAATAACAAACAATATTCGAAGTGGTTACATCTTACGAAAAATTCTAAATCAAATTTCTCAAGTCAATTTCATCAGTACAGATGAGATTCACACATTGGCAGATTATTATGAACAAATGTTAACTGAGATGAGAGATGCTGCAGGTTCAAATGGAGAGTTTTACACACCTCGTCCTGTAATTCGTTTCATAGTTAATACGATAAATCCAGATTTGAGAAAGTCACCAAAAATATTAGATCCCGCTTGTGGTACTGGCGGTTTCATGTTAGAGTCACTAAACCACATGAATAAACAAGTAAAAGCAAAACAAGACAGAATAAAATTATACGAAGATACCGTCTTTGGAATTGAAAAAAAGTCAATGCCATTTCTTTTGGGAATGATGAATCTACTATTACATGAAGTTGATCAGCCAAACATTGCAAACGCAAACACACTTGGCAAGCCATTCCGAGACATAACAGATGAGAATCAATATGATGTTATAGTCACAAATCCGCCATTTGGAGGCGCAGAAGAGGCAGAACTCAAATCAAATTTGCCAACTGGAATGCAGACTACAGATACTGCAATGGCATTTTTGTTATACATCATGTACAGTTTGAAGGATAACGGCAAGTGTGGAATAATTCTTCCAGATGGGAATCCAATATTTGGAACAGGTATGTTTTCAAAGATTAGGCAAAAACTAATAGAAGAATTTAACTTGCATACAATAATTCGTTTACCTGAAACTGTCTTTGAGCCATATACCACAATAGCTACTAACATCTTATTTTTTGATAAAAAAGGAAAGACCAAAGACATTTGGTATTATAAAATGAAGGTTGATGAGCGTCTTAGAGGTGCAACGCGTGCCAAAAATCCAAAGTATACGATGTCAAACCCAATTTTATACGAAGATTTTGAGGAGATTCAAAAATGGTTAAAAAATAAAAAAGAAAATGAAAACGCTTGGAAGGTATCAGTTGATGATTTAATAGATTACAATTTAGATTTGAAGAATCCATCAGATGCAGAAGAGAAAATTAATCTGTCACCTCATGAATTAATTGATTCTATCTTAAAAGATGAAGAAAAAACAATGAAACTATTACGCGAGGTACAAGATTTGATTAAAAAAGAGATTCCAAAATGAGTGAAATGATTCAGATTCCTAAAGGATGGAAATCAAAAAAAATTATTGATGTTTGTGAACTAATTAATGGTCGAGCATTCAAGCCATCTGATTGGACTACCACTGGATTAAAAATTATTAGAATACAAAATCTAAATAATAATTCTGCATTATTTAATCACTATAATCAAGAAGTAAAAGAGAAATTTATTATCAATACTGGCGATTTATTATTTTCCTGGTCTGGCACTCCTGGTACCTCATTTGGTGCGCATATTTGGAAACATGATAAGGCAATTCTCAATCAGCACATTTTCAAAGTTGAAATTAATTCTAAGATAGTTGATAAATACTTTCTTAGGTATGCACTAAATTGGAATTTAGAAGAATATATTAAAAATTCTCATGGCGGTGCCGGATTAAAACATATTACGAAACCTAAACTTGAAAATTCATTCTTACCAATTCCATCTATTTCTAAACAAAAACAAATTGTTCAAAAACTTGATGATATTCTTGGGCAGTTAGAAGAAAAGAAAAAAGAAATTTTATCTATAATTGAGCAAAATAAAGCAAAAATTATTTTCTTTGAGAAACATTGGACTCATTACGTAGTAGATAGGGAGATTGAAAAACATCCTCAACAAAAAGAATGGAAAAAAACAACTATTGGAAATGAAATTGAATTTGCCTATGGAAAAAATCTACCTAAATCCAAAAGAATAGAAGGAAATTTTTCAGTTTATGGCTCAAATGGAATTGTTGGTACACATCATGAATTTTTAGTTGATTTTCCTTCAATTGTTATTGGTAGAAAGGGCACAGTTGGTTCTGTTCATAAAGCAAATGCAAAGTTTTGGCCAACAGACGTTTCATTTTACATAAAAATTAATGATTCAAAAAAATTACAATTGGATTTCGTTTACTTTCTTCTATTACATCTTAATTTACCAAAATACCGTCAATCTGGTCCTAAATCTGGATTAAATCGTAATGATGCTTACAAAATTGAATTTTCTCTTCCTCCATTATCAACCCAAAAACAAATCGTTCAAAACATAAAATCTGCTGAAGAAAAATTCCAATCACAAAAGGTACAGTTTGAAAACATAAAACAAAATTACGAAAATACAATCAACCACATCAACCATATGCAATCATCCATACTAGATGCTGCATTTTCAGGAAAACTAGTCCAGTAATACTAGAGTACGTTCTTCGATTTTAAAAATTCTAAAACTTCGGCTGCACTATCATCAAGTGATTTGTTTTCGGTATCCAATACCAAATCGGCATTGTCTGGTGCCTCATATGGGTCATCTATGCCTGTAAATCCCTTAATCTCGCCTGAGCGCGCCTTTGCGTACATGCCTTTGACGTCACGCTTCTCACATTCTGCCAGAGAGGCATTCACATAGACTTCAAAGAACTTGGTGTCGTCACCAATGATCTCTCTTGCTTTTGCACGATTCGCCTTGTATGGTGAAATCGTACTCACACCCATTGGGACATTGTGTTTTAACAAAAGTTTTGCCAAGTGGGC
>Ga0315338_1003999_pt1 | contig 12165 bp, 19 predicted proteins | sample ASW8metaG_FD_204518 | JGI IMG/M metagenome (GOLD analysis project Ga0315338, IMG submission 204518) | Ammonia-oxidizing marine archaeal communities from Monterey Bay, California, United States - ASW #8 | ecosystem: Environmental > Aquatic > Marine > Coastal | place: USA: California | collected...
CTACCAACAGGAAACCAATATCCACAACTTTTTTATTAATCCCCTGGCGCAATGGTATTACAATGGTTTCAACCTATTTCTTTTTTGTTTTTTCACTTGGTTTCGTCAGGTCCAGCTTCTCTCCAAGCTTTATAAAATTCAAGGCATCTCAGACGTCCTGAGAGTGAGTGACAAATATGGTTTGTGGATGGTCCCACTATTCATACTCTCTGCATTGCAATATATGGATAGTGAATTTGCCGAAGAACAATGGGGGATTTTCGGTGCTTTGTTAAGTTCCCTGCTTTTACTTGATCTTATTAATCCTACAGAATCCTCCGGCCAAGAGGGTACAAACACACGCTTGCCGTAACCGAGTTGAACCTCAAATCCTCAACAGGTACTCAAATCCCGAGACACCGAACCCGTAGAGATACCAACCTCAGATGAGATTTTTCGAATACTCAAACCAGATTTTCTCAACTGAACAACATTGGTTTCCTGTTCATCAGTAATCGTCTTTTTTCGTCCCCAGGTCTTATGGGTTTTACGATAATGGTCAATCCCTCTTTGAACTCTATCCTTCAGAGCTACCTCGTGGCGCGCACAGCAGGAGATAATGGCTCATCAGGCTTTCGGTGCCGCTAAGAAGATTTTAGAACAGATAAATGGCCTTCTGAACGCCCAGACGGACGCATTACAGGCAAGAGATATTAAGGATATGTCCCTGGCATTCAACAAGATATTGGGCTGTGTAAGCGGATTCACACCCGGTGGGCAGCAGGCGGTGGCCGTGAGCAATGTGCAGATCGTCCTGCCGCCGAAGACGGGTGAATTGTCTCACGCGTGAGGCGGGATCCGCGCGGGGCCATACTAATAATTAGGCAAGTATGTTCCGGATGATTTATGCCGTGGTAAAGGAAGATTAACCATGCCAAAGATTAGACGCGGGTACTTTTTGGGATTTGGACAATTTCAAGTTTTGTTCATGAAAAGAAAATTTTGAAAATGGAAGAGAACGTTTATGGGAAAAGATGAATAGGCGTCAGAGAGAGAAAAGAGGGATGGAAATACTTGGCGATATACTACGGGGAATACTTATGGTAATACGAACCTTTTTCACATTTTCAGGTAACATTTTAGAATTAATCTTGAACGGCTTCGGTATTATTTTTGATGGTGGGTATGATGATCTTGTTTGGGGGTACATTTCTAGGATGGATCTACGGAATAAATGATGGAGGGTAAAAAATATTTTTGGGTTGTTATTAGTTGTTCTGTTGTTAGTTTATTTCGCTAACTATATTAATGGCCTGACCATAATTATATTAATTACTTTAATTTGGGCGGTTTTAGCTGATGGAACTACTTGGAGATTGGCTACTGGCACTCTTACCATTTTATGTGCCTTTGGTTTATTTGGGTGTTTTTTGGTCGGCAAAGAATGATGGTTATATGTCGGAAATAGAACAGAAATATCAGAATAGGCTGGAAGAAATAAAACTTGAAATTCCTTTGGCAGAAGAAACAAGGGGGAATTTTAGTGGGAGGATGGACCATTTAAAGGCTAAGGCGAGCCAGGACTATACTGATCTTTTGCGCCCCATATTTTATAGAAGGGTCGGATGTTACATTATATATTGGGTCATTATATTCGAATTACAACCTTTTGATCAACACGTTGATCTTATAGAAGCCTGGTGTTGGTTTTATACCTTAGGATTTAATGTCTACCTCTTTTTCAAAAGTATAGAGGTATGGGATACTATGGCCGGGCAGCGCCTCTGGCGAAGGATCACTTAGTCGAATTTGCACAGCCATAAAAACATAGAGAAATTAGAAAGTGGTGTTTCCTGAGAAACTCCCGCAAATTCAAAATTTCCACACGGCGGATATATAAGGGATCCCTTACCATCCCCCTCTCCGGGGTGTCAATGGTATTAATCTTGATCTGCTATTTCTTCCTCATCAAAATATCCTTGCTGCCTCAAGATTTCTACCTGACTTAATAGCCCCTGTTTCTTGAGAATCATTTTTTTGTTGTAGTCTGAATCATAGCTCTCTGAATAACTTTCAGATTTCTGCGTACTCTCAGTATCCTCTTCAACTTTAGGCTTCCTTAGTTTTGCTGTCTTTTTGCCGTTTTTCTTAAGGGCATGATGAGGGGTATTATAAGAGGTACTAATGGTGGTACTATATGGTATAGGTCTGTCCTTTTTAGCAGATCCATTTAACGGTCTGGTAAATTGGTTCAGCGTTTTCACGAAATTCGATCTTTCCAAATCGCCAGATGATGATTTCATTGAACTTACACCAACATTTTCTTTATAAGAAGGTAGTAGAGATTCATCATTTAATGCATACCATATAGTGCGATCATAGCCAATTTTGTTGAAGTTGCCTTTTCTGATAAGACCTTGTGAAACACATGATTTCACGATGCGATAAATTTGCTTCTCCGTCCAGAATGGAAATTTTTCACTAAGCTCCCGGATCGTCTGATGCGTCCACGTCCTTCCATCATGCCCATTAGTTCCATTCTCCTTATTTTTACTTATCCAAAATATGAAATTATGCATAAGTATAGCCTCATCTACTCCGTATTCTACAGCTAGATCCAAATCAAAATAGAAAAGTTGTGACATTAACTTTCACCCCCATTTATTAAAGGGGGTAAAGCCAAACTTTGTCGGTGGGTATCTGCCAGATACCTTTGTGTGTTAAATAGAAGCTTGGAGTCCTGAATGAAAAGGTTCGAAAACTGTCCCGTTGGGGTCATATTTCACAACTCACTTAAGGACAAGGGATTGCAGAGATTCAATCCCTTTTTTATTTTGGGCTTTAGCGGCCTGTGTGTCCATTTTGTGTCCACATTTGTCCTGAACTTTGCCTGAAGGTTCCTCATCTTCTATCGTATTATACACCTTATCGAGGACCTCGACAGCATGATGCAGATGCGTCTCGGACAGGTGCGAATATCTGGTGGTCATACGAGCATCTTTATGACCGAGGAGTTGCTGGACCGTACGCTGGTTGGAACCTGACATCGAGAGATGAGAAGCAAAGGTATGACGCAGGTCATGAAAACGGAAGTCTTCGATCCCTGCCTTCTTGCATGCTCTACGGAATGCCATCGACACCATATTGCCATTCAGGTCAGGGAGCCTTCTGATGCTCTGTGCTCCCGAATCAATCGGTTACGGGCATCCAAGTATCAACACCGTGAATACCTCCTGCTGTGTATGGTGGAATTGCGGCATGTAATGTTTGGCTACATCGGCAGGTGACAGGAATGATACCCTATCAATTGGAACGTCCAGCCTCTTAGACATTTCCACCATAGCCATGATTTGACCAGCCTTCACAGGACCAATGCCGGGGACTTTGCATAGCTCCGCAATCTGACGACTCCCCAAACTGTGGAGACCGCCGAATCGTTGCAGAAGATCACGTGCTACGTCAATCGCATTGCATCCTGTAGTTCCTCTACGGATGACCATCGCTAAAAGCTCCGTATCGGTCAGCGTATTAGCGCCATGACGATGCATGCGTGCGTGGGGTTGGTCCTGGGGTGGGTATTCCCGAATCGTGCATACAGATTTCAGGGATGTCATGACCCACCTCCTGCAAGACCAATGACCTTCTGTTTTCCAGTGACGCCCACACGAGCAACGACCCTTTCTGTAAATGGTGTTGATCCTGGCTCCAGGTCTTCAGGATCATATCCAAATTTCTGAAGGACTTCATCCCATACCCTGAGACCATAGGTGCTGAATTGCCCACCTTTAATCCTGAACAACTTACGGGCGCCTGAATCGTCTAGGGTGGTCACGATTTCAGTGGCGTCGAACTCGACCAACTTACCATCTTGGTCTTTACTCACGGGCATCCCGTTTCCAGATGTTCCATTGCTGGATGATTTATCCGCATTAAAGATATCGTTCATGGTATCCAACCGGGTGCAGATGGTATCCAGCTCATCTGTCTGATGTTCCAGTTGAATGAGGATCTTCTCAAGGATCTGTACTCCTGAGTTCGACATGATATACTCCTTTCTGTAACGGGAAAAAAATAACCGCATCCAATGGGATAACGGCCGGTTAACATTTTACCTGCTGACTTTGGAATTTGGTTTCAATGGGTGTGATTTTGTCTTAACTATTACTCTCTACCGGTATTACAGTAATAGTATAACTACTTATACCCCAATGACTTATTTACGGTAGATGCAATCTACCGGTATCCTACCGGCATTATCCAGGTAGAACACCGGTAGATAAGCCTTACCGGTATTTACTCTATGTGTACCAATGATTTACGTGATGCAGGTAACACCGGTAGCCATATGGGTAGGATTATGAGAAATACAACTCATGTCGGCACGGACAGCGACTAATTCACCTGCTGATTTTCGGTGGATAGGTGCGGCGGCAATGAAGATATAATAGCGTCATATAGAGGAGATCCTACATGCTGGATACACCGGGGCGAGACAGGAAGCTGGGTGAACACGCTGCAGTCTGCGACAACATGAGCCGACTCATCACCGTTATAGAGGCGGCAGGGCATAACACACTCTGATGCTGTCTATGGATTCGGGGATCGGCAGTAACACGGATACGGATTATGTATTACTTAGCACCTTAGCAGAATCCTGTAGGTGCTTATTTTGTTGTTATTAACGCACTTGACACACACGGACTATTTGTACACCTTTCTAGCATATCTAATGTTAAAACCAGAAACGATGATTCAGCAAGGCCCTGTGCAGATCGGGCTTCGCAAATAGGAGGCAATAATGCAAAGACGTGAAATAAACCCAACAGAATGGTTGCTCAGTTTCAACATCAATCAAGGCATCGAAATAACCGGTGCCCAGCGTGTTCTCTACTTGTCCGGACAGACGCCTAACGGTCCTGACGGTGCACCTCTCCACGCTGGAGACATGGTCGCTCAGTTCCGCCTGGCGTGGTCAAATCTTAAAGAAGCCCTGGCGGCGGCGGATATGGACGCGACGAATATCGTCAGGCTCAACATGTACACAACGGACGTACCGGCGTTTATGGCGTCGGCCGAAGACATCGTGGAGATTTTCGCCGGTGACAAGTGCCGCCCGGTGAGTACTCTCCTGGGTGTGACAGCGCTTTTCGAACCCGAAATCATGGTTGAGCTCGAAGCGACTGCCGTCGCCTAGGTTTGTTTGCGAGGTCAAAAGCGATGTGTTGTGAGTTTCTAGGCCTGGATGCGTTGGAAGAAATCACGCGGGAGGCCTGTTAAGATCCCGGGTTTCTATTCACATGACCAAGGCACCGATAGGGAATTAAAATGGGAAGGCCATCACCCTGGGACCTGAAGGTGTCATGATACCAGTGACAGTGCCGGAAGGTATGCGCCCTGAGATAGGCCTTACCAATGTGGTTCTGTCAGATCTCTATGGTAACACGGTGCCAGTGCGCCTCGGTCAGACCCGTGTGTCGGTCGCCGCAGCGCCTACATCCTTCTCTCTGGCTACAGCACGCCCCATCCCGTTCAACCCATCCACGACCATAGCCTACGAGGTGCCGGAGCAGACGCACATCACGCTGACTATTTACAACCTGCTGGGACAAGAGGTGGTGAGGCTGATGGATCAGGTGCAGGCAGCAGGACGTTATGAGGCGGTTTGGCACGGGGTCAACTCACGAGGCGCAGGTGTGGCCAGTGGGGGGTATCTGTACCGCATCGTCAGCGGCAGCGGGTATACGGATACGAAGAGGATGACGCTGCTGAAGTAAGAAACATAAAAGAGTATCAACTGATGAAAAAGCTTATTTCCTGCATAGCGGGGGGGGCTTGATATTGTTTGCGTCGAATGTCTTGATATTACTCACGATAAGGAGTGGTGTCTCATGTTCAGGTTAGCTCTGATTGTCATCATAGTTTTCTGTATATGCAAGCAGGAATCTGCTGATGCACAGGAAATGGAAGATGTCATAACTTTGAAAGACGGGTCAATTCTGCGTGGTATGATTATAGAAACAATCCCGGATTCTACCACACGTATTCAGCTCCTGGGTGGAAGTGAAATGGTCATACAGATGGACCAGGTTGTGAAGATTACCAAAGAGACTAAGCATGTTATAGTTTCTGACTCTAAATCCAATGCAGGTAAGCGCAAAGAACATAGTCGCGCCGGGTGGATGTTGGGTTTCTCTTTAGGAGGAGGTCCTGGAAACTTTACAGATGGAGTCATCGGGAATAAGTCCTCCTCAGAAGGTGGAGCGATAGTTAACTTGCGCGTTGGTAGAATGATCCATCCCAAGTTCCTGATTCACTTTGAAGTTCAGGGGTATTTACGTGAAGAGACGAATCTCTTTGCGGGGATAGCATCTGAAATCAACTTCGACAATTTTGCCATTGCCGGCACGTTTCATCCTGGTGATCCGACCCAGCCATCGGGAGGGTTTTATCTTCGTGGAGGCATCGGGATCGCCGAAGCGACTTTTGATGTGACAGTCGGAAGTACAAAAACAAGTTCCAAAGAGAGAGGATTTGGCATTCTCGTAGGATTAGGCTATGAATTTCGGTTGACCACAAGATTTGCCCTGGGAGTCGGAGCCGGGTATAATAAGTTGTTTATCAATGAGACTATATTCGACTCAGCTCAATTTGGTCAATTCGTCCTTGATCTGAACTGGTACCTTGGAAGTGGAACGAGTAAATGATGAAGAGCGACCACAGCTATATCATCGGTCAAGGTACTAAAGGTGCGGGGTTGCTTATTGGCGCTATAGCTCTGGGTTCTTTCTCCTTTGGGTTACTATCTATTCCATTTATGTTCTGGTCCTATATCGATTACAAGGCGTCAGTTGCTCACAAAATAAAATAAAAACACAGTGCCAACAGGGTGAGGGGATGGAACTCTTAAACGAGAACGATGGGGGGGATATCTAAAAATCCGATCCTGCATGCCGAGAATCATCTCGAAGAAAAGAAACGCGGTCCTTCCACAGGAAGCACGGGCCTTGTTTATTGAGTGATATCAGGTTCACGTTAGAAACAGGCCAACCATCTCTCGTTGAACGATCAGGGTGTGGTCAGTAGCCTCACTCGGATTCGCTCGTAGCTGCGGCTTGTGCGATGTGATTCATCATACCTCCGCTATCACCAAAGATTAAGGCCGCAACGATTTTTCCGCCTTCGAAATCAAAATTCGCGTATCTCCACGGATCAACTTTTACACCAGACGAGTGCGTGTAATTCCAATGTATGTATAATCGCACAGAACCGTCGGGTTCCGCGGTCACGCCATCAAGTCCCGGGAGAAACACAACCTCCTCGATGGCAAAGTCTTCAAAGTTATCAAACCATTCCTGTAATCTCCCTGTCCAATCTTCCTTCGTGCCGACGGTGGATCCGTACGCAGATGAGTTATACTTCACAGTATCCGACACCATGGTCGCCAAGGTCTCAATGTCTTCGTTTATAATGGCATTTTGAAATGCTTTTACTACGGCAAGGTTCTCCAGGTACACAGGCGAATCGCTGAGATTGGAAACTTTCTCTGTATCACCGGCAGGCGGTACTAACAAATAAACCGCTGCCGCTCCCACTACAAAACCTACAATAGCTTTAAGCATGTCATGCTCTCCTTTGAGAAAGTTAAACCTACACATATTAAGTTTAAAGATGGAACGTTTACCTATTAATGAAACGTCGACCTCACGTCAAGCGTATTCTGACAAGAGACTACCTCCCATAATGAACGATAGCAGTTGGCAAACTACCCCGGGTAAGAATTTCCACACGTGGAATATGTATGGGTCCCATCCCTCCCCCTGCACCGGGATGTCTACGTGTTTCACCATCTACCTGCCGTAAATCCTCCCTTGTAACACCCACTCCGAATGCCCTGAAGTCAAAGCCTATAATATACATTTAAATACATTTAAATCCATCTGATTGACATCAGGGGAAGTAGTAGTATATTCATGGAAACTCACCCCGGGTATTTCAAATATTACGTCTACTGATTCCATCATCTTCTCGGGGCCAGGGTGCGATAATCTGAAAACACATGATAGTTATCCCTCGTTTCCCCTGCGTGATCATGGCGGACAGAAGAGTTGAGGCAATGGCAAAAGACGGATTTCTTAAAAGGCATGGCATTGTAAGAAATGCTATAAAAGAAGATCTGCTCCAGTTTGCTCTCCCTGGGATCACAGTCTTTGTCCTCGAATTGATTTTCTGCGGAAGATACGGTGACGGTATTTCAGGATTTTGGGGAATCGTTTGGAGCCTGGTCAAGCAACCACAGAATCTGTTCGTGTTTCCCGTGCAGCGCATTGTTGGATTGGCTCTTTTTTTCATTGGATTGATAATTATGCTTGTCGGCCAGATTACACTCTGGCGAAATTACTCCCAGACCGTGGTCATAAGAGTAGACCACCAACTCATTACACACGGCATCTACCGCTTCACACGAAATCCAATATATCTGGGACTCATCATGGCGGCGGTCGCTGGTTTACCGGTGTATGCCGCAAGTCCGTATGGTTTTTTAACTTCTTTAGTCCTGATCCCGATACTCCTCAACAGGATCAGGTTGGAGGAGAAATTGTTGACAGAAGAATTTCAGGATGCGTATCAAAGGTATAAAGAGACTACCGGGAAACTGATTCCATCACAAACAATTAATAAAATATACTCGAAATTAGGTTGACTTTTGATTTCAAGATGCAATTATAGACCTTATTGACAATATCAGTGTCCTTCGAACAATACCGTTTTGCCCTGCAATTTCTGTAGCGCTAATACCCGCTCATTCTGAGGAGTGCACCATGTCGAACCAATCACGCCGCAACTTCATGAAAACAACCCTCGTCGGAGGCGCCGCCCTCATGATGACGCCGGCCTGGCGGATGGCCGAAGCCCAGGTCGCCGGCAGATCCGTCAACCGCACGATTCGCGGTGTGGGCGTCGCGCCGGGCGTGGTCCAGATCAGCAGCAACGAAAACCCGCTGGGCGCCTCTCCGAGAGCCATTGAAGCGGTACTCAGAGTTATGGGGTCGAGTAACCGATATTACCGTTCCCCAACGCTCGAAATAGCCATAGCAGAAGCCTACGGACTCGATTACACTCCCCCGCGACGTGTATCCAGACAGCCAACAGAGGTCGGTATGATCCTCCTGGCGGCAGGCTCAGGCCAGGTGTTACATTCGCTCGGTTTGGCATACTTTGAGAATGCCGGTGATGAGATAGTGGCGGCCGTCCCGTCCTACGGTTCGATCGAACGGTCCTGGGAGGCCTATGGAGGCGTGGTTCACAGGGTGCCGCTTAAAAACTATACCCACGATCTGGACGGCATGCTCAAGAAGGTGCATGCGGGTACCAAGATGGTCTGTATCTGCAACCCGAACAACCCGACTGGTACGATCGTCCCTTACAATGAACTCGAGGCGTTCATTGACGCGGTGCCTAAAAGTGTCCTGGTGGTGGTGGACGAAGCGTATGTAGAATTCGTCGCGGACGACAACTACCAGACCTCCATCGGCCTTGCCGCATCCCGTGAGAATGTGATTTCCGTGCGTACATTCTCAAAGATTTTTGGTCTGGCCGGAGTTCGCGTCGGGTATGCCATCGCGCATCCGGACATCAATCAGAAATTGTCCAAGTACCATTACAACAACGGCATCAGCCTTTACGGTAAAGTAGCGGCCGAAGCAGCGCTTACAGACTATTCCCATCAGCGCAACTCCCGCCAGCTCGCCATCGATGTGAAGCAGTACTTCGAAGAGGAATTCGAAGCCATGGGACTGGGATACATCAGGAGTGAAAGCAGCTTCATGCTGGTAAACCTCAAGCGGGATGCCCGTCCCATAGGGCGGGCGCTGCAGCAGCGCAAGATATCGGTCTCAGATGCGGAAGGCCGCTGGGACATGAAGGGCTGGATACGCGTGTCTGTCGGCACGAAGGAAGAGTCCGAGACGTTCATCACCGCCCTGAGGGAAATCCTCACGTCGACGTTGTAAGGAACCTGAATGATCCCCTTTCTCGACTCTTCAGATGCGCTGCCCGATGGGGAAGAACTGTATCGGCGCATGTGCCGGGACGGGTATCTGTTCGTTCGCGAATTGATACCGCCGGACGTGTTGGAGCCAGTACGTATCAAATGGCTCGAAATCGCCCGTGACGCAGGGTGGGTGGACCGAAGGGCGCCGCTGGAGCAGGGCATGGCCGATCTTTCTGGCTTCTGCGCTGAGCCGCAGCCGTCCTACATGGAGGTCATGTACCGGCTGTACCGGGAGGTCCCGGAGTTCCATGCCATACAGCACCATCCCCGCCTCATCGATATGCTGGCCCGCATGCTGGGCGATACGATACTTCCCCATGCACGGATCATCGGTCGGACCATTTTCCCAAAGCGCACCGAATACACCACTCCCGCACACCAGGACTGGATCCCTATTCAGGGGTGTGAGGAAACCATCACCGCCTGGATCGGTATCTCAGATGTCCCCAAGGAAATGGGCGGACTCCAGCTCAATGCGGGTTCGCACCACGGTGGAATCTACAATTTCAAACCCGCTCTGGGCGCCGGCGGCACGGAGATCACCGATCCGCTCGATGAGGATCAATGGGTGTATTCCCCACAGGCACAGGGGGACGTGCTGTTCTTCCACAGCCTGACCGTCCACCGGGGTATGGCCAACACCAGTGACCGCCTCCGTTTGTCTATCGACGCCCGGTTCCAACGCGTTTCCGATCCGGTGGCACCCGGCTCTTTAGGTCCCCACAGCAACGGCCTGGACTGGGAGGAATTTTATGTGGACTGGCCGGAAGATCATCCGTTGAAGTACTATTGGAAGAAATGGAACCTGAAGGTGGAAGAATACGACGGCAGCTACAACGAAATCCGCGACAGGATGGCTCTGGAACTCGCTGAAACCGGTGATCCGAGTACACGCGGCGTTCTGGAACGTGTCGTGAATCGCGGGAACAATCCCGCCCGCCAGAAACGGGCGCAGGAATTGCTGAACAAGTTAAGTGATATCTAAACGCGGGGCCCACCCGTGGCCTTCTCAAACTCACGCATGTGGTGCTTGATCATAGCACCAGCTACATCAATGAATTTTTGCGGATTGTTCTTGAAATCCCGAAGCCTGCCGCTGCGAGTCAAGATTTCGACCAGAGATCTGCGGGTGAGGTTGGTTTCATTCTGTAGAAAACTAATGATATCGGGTAACCGGTAATCTCTCGCATCGTAAACATGGGTGGTCTCTTTGGTCAGATCGACCGCTATACCACCACGTTCAATCTGGGTCAGTCCTTTCTGATAGGAGAATCTGGTTTTTCCGACGATCAGGTTTTTCTTGATGGATTCGTCGCAGGGAATTGGGCGTGGTATTCCACGCGGGAAGAGGTGGCAAAACTAACATCTTTCATTATTGACGCCCCACCTGATGATAAAGAATTATTAAATCCGTCTGATGTATCGGAGGAGGTAGAACGGATGAATATGTTCACCTGGGCCGACGACAAGTAAGCTTGCTAAAAGGAGATGAACCGTGGATCTGAGAAAACGTATAGAACGCCTTGAAAAGGTATCACATCAACCGAACATGTCGGAAGCTTTGTAGCAAACTATGCAACGAAAAGTATCCATTTTGACGCGTGTTTGCTGGAGATTGGCGCGGCATATCTCAATTCACGACGATCTCATCTGCTCAATGAACCGCGCCTGACCACCGTAGCTGGGATGGCGAACTTGGGTGACTTCAATAAGACCGGAAACACGCTTCACTGATCTGTATGCATCATTTCCAATGGCAATCAGACGTCGTGGCCGGATCATGGCTATAAGCTCCGATAGTAGCGATTCACCGGCAATCCTTTCTGCCGCATTATGAACTCTATTACTGAAAGGGTTTCCTACTTCATGTGGATGAAGTGGGAAGACATTCCAAAGGAAGACGGGCATATCTATATGCGATAGGACCTGCCAGATCACCGCAGCAGTCTGCTCAATGAGAGGCGGGCCTTTGGTAGCCCTTTTGACAGTTAGATTCCATCTCATACCATGAGATACCACATGCAGATCATCTGTAAAGGCAAGTCCAGTCCTTCTGCCACCTCTGTGTCCCAAATCTCTTCCAATCCAAACAGTCTCCACTTCAGTCTGAACAGCCTTTTCAAGTATCCGCAGGA
>Ga0315338_1004000_pt1 | contig 12160 bp, 9 predicted proteins | sample ASW8metaG_FD_204518 | JGI IMG/M metagenome (GOLD analysis project Ga0315338, IMG submission 204518) | Ammonia-oxidizing marine archaeal communities from Monterey Bay, California, United States - ASW #8 | ecosystem: Environmental > Aquatic > Marine > Coastal | place: USA: California | collected...
CAGATCACGAAACTCCCCCCCGGTCTGAGTGCTCGATAGGCCGCTCTCACAACCACTCCTGGTTGTGGGATGAATTGCAGAACTCCAATGGCAGTGACACAGTCCAGATTTATATCTGGTGGGAGGTGATCGCCGGGGCCATGAATGATCCGAACCCGGTCCGCAACGTCGGCTGTGTTACGTCTCAGTTGCTCCACCCCGTCAGACGGCTCAACAGCCACAACATGCTCTGCTCCGGCCTCTAATAACATCCGAACGATTCGTCCGGTACCACTCCCAATGTCACCACACCGAGTACCGGCGAGATCCGTAGTGGCAAGCAAGGGCCCGAACATATCCTGCAGAAGCTCTACGGAGACGTAGTACCCAGCGTTCTTGCTGTGGAATGCCCACTGTTCTCCGAAATCATGGATCGTGCGAGACCCTGGATCGTCCACTTGCCACTCTACCTTTGTGCGAGGCTCAAAAAATTCGGTCGCTGAGTTCTAGCAGGAGATCCAGCTTGTAATCCAACTCATTCGGAGTCAACAGTCCCTTGCAGTTCTTGTTCTCTAACGATAAAATCCGGGCGTCCCTTGGTTTGGCTATATATCCTGCCTATGTATTCACCCAAAACGCCAATACCGATCAACTGGACTGCGCCCAGGAAGAAAATCGCCACGACCAGGGTCGCATACCCGGATTCCTGAGAGACATATCCGGAGTAATAGGTCGCGAGAATCCCACGCACGAACTCATATGCTGCGTAAAGTGTGGACCCGATAGCCATGATCACACCGATGACCAGAACCACCCGCAGGGGCATAGTCGAGAACGAAAACAGGCCGTCAAAAGCAAAACTGAACCGGTGAATCAGCGCCCACTTGGATACGCCATGTCTCCGCGGTGCGACTTCGTACTCGAACCCAGTCTGTTTAAACCCAACCCACTCGACCATTCCTCGCAAGAACTGCCTCTTCTCGGGGATGTTGGTGAGCACGTTTACGACCCTCCGATCAAGTAGCCGAAAGTCAGACTGTCCAAAGGAGAGCTTTACATCCGATAGCTTGTTGAACGCCCAGTAGAAAGCGAGAGAGGGATAGAAAATCCAGTGACGCTGCGTGTTACGCCGCTGCTTGGTCATAAACACGACATGGTTCCCCTCCCTCCAGGCTGCGATCATCTTAGGCAGTAGCTCCGGAGGGTGTTGCAGATCGCCGTCCATTGTAACAACGGCATCCCCCGCAGCGGAACAAACCCCCGCCCAAATCGCCCCCTGGTGGCCGAAATTCCTGGAGAGACTGATGTACTTCACTCGAGAATTTGTTTCTCGGATTCGCTTGATGATGTCCAGCGTTCCATCACTACTGTTGTCGTCCACTAGCAGAATCTCATAGGACTCCTGCACGGCTCGCAGAGAACTTGTAATACGAGACACAAGTTCCTCCACACTCTCTTCTTCGTTAAAGACGGGTGAAACAACGGAGATCATGGCTACCTCTAGTTTCCCTTGGCACAACGAAAAAAGAAGTCTTTAGGACATAGGTTCGGGCTCCCAGAAACGGTCCGAAAACGCTGTAGCAAACTCCGCGACGCAAATTCGCGTATCGCTCTCTCCCAGCTCAGCAACTTTTCAGAGCCATCAGGATACGGGTCCGAATCATCCCCCTCCACACTGGCCAGACAAGCGGGTTGAAAGAGGGATACCTTTACCACACTTCGGTTTCTTCCTGCAACCATTTACCGACCCCTCCGAGTCCATCCTTCACGTAATCATTGCTCGCTATATTGTGCCAGCAACCCATTGAATCATTCCATAACATTGCAATTCTTCATCTTGTGCATGCCTTGGCAATATCCATTGAAGTCAAGTAGCTGACAACTTCTTAATAGTCTCATAGATGTCCACCACAACTGGAATCTGGCCATGACCTCTGTCAGGCCGTCTTCCAACAATAGATATATTTGAAAAATATTTTTCCAAACTCCTAATCTGTTTTAGCGTCGTTTCGATAATTGAGGGCGTCAATATAGGGACTCCTTCCGATACATTGGTTGTATCGGCCCACAATGCCTTGGCGTCCCCAGGTACAATTCCCATCGTCCTCAATTCTTCAAAAATGATGTTCTGGTTTTCTTTTGATCCTTCGAAGGAGCCATCATGAAGAACTTCTACAGTTACTTTGTAAGCTTCTGTTCTTGATTCACATTTCGCGAAATTGTCATACAGCGTAACACGATAAGTGAGTAGATTTGGATCAAGGACAGTTATCCAATAGGGACGCGTAATCGGATTTTGGTCAACTAAAAAATTGTTGATGCCAACACGACGAACGGATGGTTTCAGCGAGGGCACATCAATTCCTGCCGTTTGTGCCAGGAAAATAGGCGGGAGTGTCCAGATTAGATGATGGCAGTCGATTGCATGGCCATTTGACAGAGAAATTGACTCCACCGTGCCCTGACTTTCATTCATAGATTCCACTGTGCAACCAGTGTGAATTTGAATGCCATCTCCCAACAAATTTTCAGCCATACTGCCAAGCCATTTACCTATGCCACCATGTTTCGGATATCTCTTCAGAATGTCGGAGGTGCCATCTCTGCAGTCGGCAAAGGCGATTCTTTTGTCCCATGCAGGATCTCTCTTAAGAACTTTGCTTTGCGCTCTGCCTTCTGTGATTAAACGAGATGCAAAGAATGTTTCTTCCATTTTTGATGATAGTGCCTTGGAAGACTGTCCGGTTAGCTTTTCAAAGATGGGCTCCAATATGGATCCAGTGGCTGTGAATCCATACTTCTCAACGAAAGCGTCGCTTAAGAACTCGTGTGATTCATCACTATCGCTTACAACCTGCTTGCAAAGTTCACTCTTAATTTGTGCCTGCAGTGTTTCAGAGAATTGAGCGATGTTAATGCACCCGCTTCTATCGTACAATTTACCATTGATAAAATGGCCTTCTAAAAGGCTATTATGAAATTCGTAATAGTCTTCATTTGTGACGTCCTGGAATAAAATGGAATCAATCTCTGGGTGGGCCGTACCCAAAATAAAATGCGTTCCAAGGTCGAAGCTATAATCGACGCCATCGTCCAATGGGTTTATTGCAACTGTGCTTCGCAATAAGCCGCCTACACCGTTGGTCTTTTCTATGATATGTATGTCTTGAATTCCAAAATGATGCAACGCTCTAGCCGCAAATAGTCCGGCCAATCCCGCGCCCACTATGACATAGCTGGCTGCCACTATCGCTCCATCTCCTCGTATTCCGGTCCCACAATTAGTATGTCTTCGCGGGTATTACCAAAGGGAAGGTTTTGCGGCTGATTTAGCACGTAAGCATTGAACCCCTTTCGACGGATATGGCCCAACATTTTGAGAACCAACACATCATCAAAGGTGACCGCCTTGTCACTTTCCGTCTGGTACATTGAGACATCTTCTGCATCACTATTCAGAAGCTCCCACTCTTTTTGAAATTTTCTGCCTCTTGTTGATGACGTAAAACGCAATTTCTTGTCGACATTGGAAATGTCACCCAAGAGAATGCGACCCTCTCGACTTACCAAGTCTAAAGCCTTATCGACAAAGGCAAAAACTACTTCTTCACTAGGAAGTGCGGGTAGGACACTGTAAGACAGAAGTTTGGTGAACTTTCTATCAGTCTCAAAGCTTAAAAAATCCCCTCCATAGACCTCTGTGTTAGGGGGTAATGTTTTTTGTTTGAGGAGTCTAATGACATTAGGGTGATCGCAAGCCATAACCGATTTGGCAATTTTACCTATGGGAATCAAATTAAGACCGAGACCGCACCCAACATCTAAAAAACTATCCAAAGGATTTATTTGAAGTTTCCGGATGATATCAGCGGGAACAAACTGCTGAGCCTCCTGTTGTGACATATATCTACCGTTTTGCAAGACTTCTGCGACTCCAGCTGCCGCCATTCTTCCGTAGACATCAAAATGTGACACCTGTTTAGGCCTGACTCACTTTGATTTCCCACTCGATGAAACTGGACAGTCTGTCACAGAATCCTTTTTTGAACGTACCAATGTTGAACTCCTTATCACTAACAGTTCCCTTTTGAGATATAATGCCCAGGCTGAAAATTTCTTGCCCCCTATCTTTCGCGTTCATAACAGATTTATAGACACTGGCATGTCCAAGTGGCTTATCAAAAAGATCTCGGTCATGAACAGCTACACCATAGTGCGTTGTGTTACCGTGATCGATGCAAAGAACTGCTGAAACCAGGCCGTGCGGCGTTACGTCACCCAATATCAACTCTGCACATCCAATTCTTATCATCTCAAACTGCGCTTCCCAGCTTTCTAGCGGGCGGGTTGTGCGTCCGGCGACTTGTCTATGAAATTGACGAAATGATTCGAATTTGCTTAAGTCCGGGTTGTTCTTATTGATGGTAACATATTCAATTTCGCGATCACCTTGATTTACTAGGGACTTGTAGCTCGTTCTTATGTTTCGGTGAATTTCTTCCTTGTCGTGTATGAGATCAATACAGCCTTCAAAATGGCATGTAGGTAGACCGCCACGATTGTATGCTATTTCACCGATAGTGGACAATTCTTGCCCCAATTCATTATCGTAAATTTTGTAACTGTCGAACTTTTTTTCTACTGTAATCTTGTCAATAGTGTCCAATACACAGCGAAGGTTTTTCTTATCTTTTTTGTCGATAATGATATTTGCGCTAATCGAGTGGTTGCCCATCAGCGGATAAGACAGACCATTTTTTTCCTTGTGACAGAGAACAATAGCTTCAATTTTACCTCTGTTTTGGACGGCGAAAGAGACATTTAGGAAGCTGGCTCCGACGATAGCCTTCCTATATTTAGATTCAACTTCAAATTCTTCGGGGGAGGGCGATTCGGGAAATCTACTATCCGCCAAAACAGATAGAAAGCCATGGCGATCATTTTCGTAGGAAACTAACTCATAAGTGGAAGCCATGATTTACGCCCCCCCTTGATTGTCGTGATGATATTTTTGTTGCGTGTTGTGATGGGGCGTCGTCATGAACACACCATGGTTGCTGGCCCTCCAAGCTTCTTTCGAGGGGCACTACTGCGAATGCCGACCAGAGATGACTCCTCTATAAGATTGCCTCACTTATCGTGTGCCGGGGCCGGGTCCAGCTCGAATGACCTCTTTCCAAACGAGCCACGCAAACATTAGATTGGTCGTGAGGTACCTTCGCCACATCCGCCTCGGCTCCTGCAGCAGCCTGAATAGCCACTCAAGGCCCCGTTTCTGCATCCACACAGGCGCTCGACCCAGTTCTCCTGCCAGAACGTCGAAACTGCCACCTACACCCATGCTGAAAGGGACATCCAGCTCTGCCTGATGACTCTCCAACCAGTATTCCTGGTAGGGCGACCCCAAGGCAACAAAGAGGATGTGTGGCTGAGTCGACCTGATATCTGCTAGGATGAGCTGCTCCTCGGAGGCATCGAAATACCCCGAATGCCACCCCGCGACCTGCAGTCCGGAAAATTTACTCTGGCAGTTATCAATGACTTTTGCAACGGTCTCTTCGTGAGCACCGAGAAAGTAGACGCGGTACCCTTGGTTGCAGGACTGTCGCAGCAGCTCCAACATCAAATCGATCCCAGTGACTCGCTCGGGTAGTGGAGTACCTGCGAAGCGCGACACCCATACGACTGATTGACCGTCTGCATTCACGAGATCACAGGATCGAATGGCGCGAGTCAGGCGATCATTTTCCCGCATCATGACGAGTTTGGAAGCGTTGACAACTACATGCCGATGGGGTCGCCCCGACGCGATGAAGGTTTTGATTCTCGCGAGGGTTTCGGCCATGTCGATTCGATCTATCGGGACACCCAGGATGTCGATGACGTCCCGTTCATCATACCGTGCTGAATTGGACTTGCATCCGACTTCCGAGGACACTTCAGACCTGCTCCTGGGCAACACCCACAGCGATGGCAACCTGAATCCAGAACCATGAGCGTGTTGCGGGCCAGGAAAGCAGGTCGAAGGTCATCATGTCAACCGCTATGCCGAGCAGAGCCGCGAGGAACAGCGGGGAAAGTACACTTGCCCTGATTTGCCCTCTCTGACGTGACGAGGTTGCTAGACAATTGTATATCCGCGCAAGAAGATACAGAAACGTTGTCAATCCAAGGACACCACCCTCGATCAGACGCGTTAGATACATGCTGTCCGCCGCATCGAGACGGCTTCCAAGCGACTTTCCTAGCCAGCGGAACGTACCGGTTCCACTACCGGCCACAAGATGCTCAGGTAGCAGGGTTGCCGAGTACACATACGCAAGAATCCTGGGATTCTTGTCATAGTTCTGAACGTACGCTGTGTAGGTTTCCCTCGTCGACAGTGTCAGGGATACTCCCACCGCCAGGAACACACTCACGAGCATGACACGCCAGACAATAGATCGACCGTGTTCCCGCATGCGCATTGTGACCCAGGCAGCGGCAGCGACGGCCAGACTGATCCAGGCTCCTCTGCTGAATGTCAGAGCAATCGCCACCACCGCAGCGCCTGCTGCACAAACCCCCAGAGGTCGGGCGCGCGAACGGCTGCGGGCTAGATAGAGGCTGGCCGGCAGGCTGAGCAGGAGGAAAGCACCAAAGGCCACGGGATGGCCCAGCGTGCCAAGAACCCGGCCAATGAACTCGGCGCCGCCCGTCGCGGCAGCAAACTTGGGATTGGCTATGCTCAGAGTGGACTGATACAGCCAACTTCCTCCGCTTGCATACTCGCTGATCCCATATAGCGCAGCCAAGCCTGAGAATGCGCTGATCATCGTGATCAACAACCTCGTGTTTCCCGCCCTTTGAAAAGAACAGCCGACGACCCAATATATCAGCGGCCCGGTCAGGAAGTAGTAGGCGCTCCTGGAAATGCTGTGCATGCTGTTAACGCCGCCAATGGCGGCCAGAAGATCCGCTGCTACGAGCGCAACGATGGCTCCTAGCAGGACGTCTTTTTTCAGCATCGCCAGCAAGGTCTCGCGTCGGAGCAATATCAACGCACCGGCAAGTATGATCGTCAGCAACAGCGGCAGGTAGTTTGCCAGACTCCCAAAGGGTGGGTCGAAAGCGAGAAAGCGGTACGGTACGAGCGACACCCAGGCGATTAATATTACGACGCCTCCCGTCAGAAACCGATCCGCAGGACCGCCCGTCAATACGCACCCCTGCCGGACAGAACCACCGGCACGGTCCTCAACAGCACCTTCAGATCCAGCAAGGGAGACCAATTTTCGATGTAGTAGAGATCAAGACGTATTACCTCATCGAAGGTCAGATCGCTCCGACCACTAACTTGTGGGAGGCCGACCATTCCCGGCAGCACATCAAACCTCTTCATTTGCCAGTCCTCATACATCGCCACCTCGTTGAGCAGCGGCGGCCTGGGGCCAACGAGATTCATGTGGCCGGCGAATACGTTGATCAACTGCGGCAACTCGTCGAGGCTCAGTCGCCGGATCAGCTTACCCGTGTGAGTAACTCTCGGGTCGTTCCTGATCTTGAACAGCGCTCCCTCCGCTTCATTTTTCTGTAATAACGTGTGCTTTAGAGCGTCGGCGTCTGCCACCATGGAGCGAAACTTGTATAACCAGAAAGGGCGCCCCCCTTTGCCGACGCGGCGCTGTCGAAAAAAGATCGGACCCGGAGACTCAGACTTGATCGCCAGAGTTATCATCAGGATGAGTGGGAGGAGCACTGGAGAAAACAGCAACAGCATTGTCCCCGAAAGTGCAACATTCAGGACCCGCCGGATGGTCCGGTTGCGGCGCAGGTGGCGAGACTCCTCCATTGTGACAATTGGCACTCCCCCGATCTCGCTGAGGTGACCTTTGCTCGTCAGCATTTCGAGATGGTGGGGAATGATCGAAAATTGGATATCGGCACGCTCGCTGATATCCAGCAGCGATGTCAGCCTATCCGGACCGACATCGGATAACGCTACCACAGCCTGGTCTATCCAGTGCTCCTTGATAATTTTGGAGAAATCATCAATTGAACCGAGGCATCTGTCCTCTCTTTCGGGGAGGCTCGCAGGTTGCACCTGAAGACACCCCACGGCCCTAAACCCAAGTCTGGGATTGTCATCGAGAACTTTCATGAACCGACGAGCCCCTGCATCGGCCCCAACGATCAGGACCTGGTTGAGCCCGAGTCCTCTCATGCGGTAGTGTCGAATGATGTAGCCCACACCGGCCCGCCACAGGAGAACCAATGCCGTCGAGAACATCCAGGCCATCCCTAGGATGAGCCTCGACTGAGCATCCGCATCACTCGAGGTCATCACTCCACGGAGGGAGAAACTCACCACAAGAGCGATTACATAGGTAAGTGTGACCGACTTCAACAGAGAGTAGATGCTTTCGAGACCGAGATGCCGGCCTTTGACTCGATAGCTGTCAGATAGATGCAAGATGACCACACCCACAAAGGCGACTAACGCCGCTAGTCTCAGGTAGATGTCTTCGTCCTGTTGCGGCATCACCCAGAAGAAGGCCGTATTGAACCGCAACCAGTAGGCGCCCATGACGGCTGTCACCAAAGCAGCGGCGTCGCCTGCGACCAGAATTGTCCACAGGGCGTTCGACTTCCTCATCCTGTGGATCACCTGCTCATCTTCATCGGTTGATACTCAGATACTGCAGGGTCGCAACGTCGATAAACAGGTTTCTATCTCCCGGTTGATCGGCCGTGCTGTCGTTAGGAAAAAAAACAGAGAGGCGATAGTTGCCGACCTTTTCCACTCGCGTCTGAAATTTGTATGTATCGAGCCGATCAACCGTTACCGAGGCGATCTCCTCTTGATCGAGAGAAACAATCATCAGAGGCCACACACCGACGGCCTGAGTCCCGCTCGCCTTTATTGATATGGACAGGACCCCAGGGTAGAGTTCAAAGTCGTACCAGCAGGCGCCTGCTGCACCAAGGCCCCCCTTCTGCGGTCCCTGCCATTGGGTGGCGCCAACATGCAGGGTCATTCGACGCACCAGATCAGTGGCTCGGTCCATCTCGAAATGGGCCGTATGTACCGACGCCAACTGCCCCAGAGCCAGAATTCGATCCGGATCTCTCGCCAGCACGTGAACCGCTTGTTCTCTCGCCGCATCGAACTCGTCGAGTTCGATTAATGCCTCACCCAGTTCCAACCGTGGCTCTAGTTGCTGTGGCTCCAGCTCAACTGCCCGCCGCAAAAACTCTACGCCGTTCTTCCAGTCTTGCGTCCTGTTGGCCAGAACACCCTTGCCGTATTCTATCAACCAGTTGGCTGAACTGTGCGCCGTAGCATCATTCAATTCTCTTCTTGCGTCGGCGAACTTGCCAGCCTCCGTAAGGCAGATCGCCAGACGGACGCGATCGGCCGTCGAATCGAGATTAACTACCGGCGCCCTGTCTTGTCTTTCGATCATCTCTGTGAGTTCGCGGAACTGCCCATCGGCCAGGTAAGCACGAGCCAACTCATCAAAGACGTAGAGCTCCCCTCTCTTGTTTCCCTCGGTACGGTATTCATAAATAGCCCAATCCCAGTGCCCCGTGCGACTCAAGGCATCGCCGATTCGCTTCTCGATAGTCTGCGACCCGACATAGAGGTGGCGAGCGGAAGTGATCTGCGCCCACGCCGCCGTGATTTCATCAAGGCCGAAAAGGGCCTCTGCTAGGGCGATCTGGCATTCCTCTGAGCGCCCGCCTGATAGTTCCAGTGCCGATTCGAGAATTGGCATGGCCTCTGCATAAAGCCCCCGTTGCAGCAGATCCGTCCCATTCTGCAGCTGAACTCGTGCGTAAAGCCCCTTCCCCACCCCGATCAGGAGCACCGCGAGGAAAGCACCAGCCAGCACTCTCCAGGTGGTAACCCACTTTCGACTATCATCGGTTTTGTCCTGGGTGGTCGGCGAAAATACCCTCCGTCGGTAGATCCCGATTGTGGCAGCGTATAACGATGCGCCCAAAACCAACTTCGCACCCGAAAAAAGCGCGGGACCAGAAGGCACTTCCGCCTTGAAGGAAGTGACACCGATGAGAACTAGCCCCATAGCTGACGCTGAGAATACCGACCAGTCCCATCTTGAGAATTGGGCAGCAAGGGACTCGCCTCCAGCCTCCTTCCAGCGCCGCGCATCGAGAATTACACTTGCGAAGGCGACAATCGTAAGGATCGAGGTGGCAATAGCGTACCAGTTTGCGAAGTTCTGCGGTATCGTCCGGTTGATGCCCGAATAAGCGGGATCGAACTGCACGAAGAGGAAGACCGAAATCAAGGCCAGGATAGAGACCATCTGTCGTGGTACCGCCGATGACTCGCACGGTAACGTACGGAGATGGAACCAATAGTACGCGCCCAGGCCAACGGCAATCGCAGCGATTCTCATGAGCTCACCAAAGTTGAGCAAATAGGCGTTTCCCACGGCTGCGACAATAATCGACACCAAGCATATGTGACCGATACGGCGTGACAACATGCCACTCAATCCACAGTCAATTGGCTGTAAGGACCCGTGACGCCGCGTTTCATGTCTTGACCGCGGAATAACAGAGAGCGACATCCGTGAGCGAACAACCTATCAAGCCCTCCCTGGTCCGTGCACTCCAGATAGAGAAAATCACCCTCGAATTGAAGCTCGTCCGATTGATATTTCCCCGTGAGTACATATCTGCTACGTCCACCGTATTCGACTCTCAGCACTCCCTCGCCTCGTTCTGTGAGGACGGGTGAGAAGGTCCCGGTGTGACAGGCGGTGATCATCCTGAATTCTCCCTCGGCCTCGGTCCTAGATGTCAGTTGGTGCGTGGTGTGCAGTTCGAGAAATCGCCTGGAGACAGGAACTGGTCTTGTTGCAAGAGACAGACCTGGCCAGGAGGACATCAGTAAAGTTGCCACTGTCTCCGCGTCCTGTTCCAGAACCCAGCCTCCGTTGACTGCCCGGGGGCACATGCCCTTTCCCAGACTGAAAGTCTGGAGATATGAGTGCGCACCTTTGTCTCCATGTAGCCTATCCACCATGATCAACAGGTCATGAGCCACAGCCAGGACCATGCGCGTATGCCTGACGGGCTTGTAGCCATCGTGGTACCCGACGGCAAATGCGAACCAAGACCTCGCTGCCGAGTGCTCCAATAAGGCGTCCGTCTTGGTCAGCCAGACAAAGGACCCTGCAGATTCGGATTGCGACCTTTCATCCACTACGACGGTGTTGTGAGCCTCGGTTGATCGGAGAGCGTCCCTTTCTGCCCGGCGAATGTTGTAGACATGGGTTCCGGGATCGATTAGCACGTCGATCCCATAAACAGATAGCGTCACGCTCAGCGCATCGGCATGCGCGTGTGCGCATAATCGATCAAGGCCGTGCGGACCGGCATCGAAGATCATCCGCCTGTGGCTGGACGCTTCACGAATCGCCACATAACCGCTGTCCGAAAACACCGTCATCACCAGTGAGTCCTGGTGTGCTTCCGACGCGCCCCTCGCAGTGCGCGTATCGCCACCGGCAACCCAGCGTGCTCTTTCAGAAAAGTGGTCACCGGGCCTCAGACCGTCACCAAACTTGCTCCCAAGCGTCAGCAAGTAGGTGTAGTACGACTCGTCTTCTCGACTGAGCGGTGACACCCGGCCGTCATCAGAGTCACCGATTGCCGGCACCCGGCCATTGCTGTCCGTCACGGCTCCCAGGAACCGCAGCATCCCTCTGATGCGTTCCAGAACACTTGGTGCCAGATGGATTCCATTCCTTTCTGCCAGGAGGGCCATCATCAAAAGTGCCTCGAGCACGAAGGCGTGATAGTGAATCGACTGTTCCGCGCTCACGCCATCCGGCCTGATTTGACGGAGGGCTTCGTGCTCGATAATTCGTTCACCCGTGCGACGCCATCGTGCACTCGCTTCGAATTCCGGAAACAGCACGCCGGCAATGAACAACGTCGCCGCCTCGATCATGAGATGATTGTTGGCGGACGAAAACCGTGACAGGTTCGCTTCAACATGAATGATGTGAGACCAAATTCCATGAACCAGAACGGCACTCAGCCGCGGGCGATCGGAGAAACACAGCAGGAAGGCGAGCCAGAGCCAGGTCTGTGCCCTTATGGCCGCTTCCATACCGCTCTTCCAATTGACGCCGAGATCGATCGGATTTGCCTCAATCCAATG
>Ga0315338_1004001_pt1 | contig 12153 bp, 9 predicted proteins | sample ASW8metaG_FD_204518 | JGI IMG/M metagenome (GOLD analysis project Ga0315338, IMG submission 204518) | Ammonia-oxidizing marine archaeal communities from Monterey Bay, California, United States - ASW #8 | ecosystem: Environmental > Aquatic > Marine > Coastal | place: USA: California | collected...
GGCGACTTGATCGGCGTCGACCGATCGCTCGAGGCGCTGGACCGGAATACGAGGCAGCTCCTCGAAGGCCTTCCATTCAACGACGCCCTGCTGCACGGCGAGAGGGGGACGGGAAAATCTTCGGCGGTGCGCGGATTGCTGACGCGCTATGCGGAGCGAGGCCTTCGCGTCGTCGAGATCGACCGGAACGATCTGGCGGAGTTGCCGCGTCTGCTCGGCGCGCTTCGCGAAGGAACGGCGGGCCTGCCGGATCGGTATTCCTTTCTGGTGTTTTGCGACGATCTCTCGTTCGGTTCGAGTGAACTCGGCTTTCGAGAGCTGAAGGCCGCGCTCGAGGGCGGTGTCGAGGCGCGGCCCGCGAGAGTCTGCGTCGTGGCGACGAGCAATCGGCGTCATTTGTTACCGGAAACGATGGAGGAGAATCGGCAGGCGCGCGTCGACGAGAGCGGCCAGCTGCATCTCGGCGAAGTGCTCGAAGAGAAGCTCGCGCTATCCGATCGGTTTGGACTCGTCCTCGGTTTCTATGCATGCGATCAAGCGACGTATCTGGAGATCGTTGCGCACTGGCTCGAGGACGCTGACCTCGGGCCGCTCGACGAACTCGCCCGAGAGTCGGCGCTTCGCTACTCGCTCGAACGGGGAGCGCGTTCGGGTCGGATCGCCCGGCAGTTCGCGAACGAATGGATCGGAAGATCCGGCCTCGCGGGCAAGGCTCCCGTCAAGGCGTAAGAGCGCCAGCGAGGCTCATGTCGGGCTCGCTCGAGGTCGACGGCTCGTCGCTGGCTGATTCGAGACGCGCTACGCGGCGGTCTAGATGATGGAGAGTTCGCGACCGACCTTGGCGAGTGCACCGAGAGCCTGGTCCAGCTGCTCCCGCGTATGCGTTGCCATGTAGGACGTTCGGATCATCGACTGGCCGGCCGGTACGGCGGGCGTCATCACCGGATTGACGAAGACGCCCTCTTCCTGGAGCCGCTTCGCCATGTGGAAGGTCGGCGCGTCTTCGCCGACGAGCAGAGAAATGATCGGCGACTGCGAGCCGCAGGTCTCGAACCCGAGGCCTTCGAGCTCGACGCGCATGTACTCCGTGTTCTCCCAGAGACGCTCGCGCCGCTCGGGCTCCGACTCGATGATGTCGAGTGCGGCTTCGACGGCCGCGACGGCACCGGGCGGGATCGCGGCGGTGAAGATCTGCGCTCGCGCATTGTGCTTGATGTAGTCGATGACCTCGAATGAGCCGGCGATGAAGCCGCCGACCGTTGCGAGGGACTTCGAGAACGTGCCCATCACGAGGTCGACGTCGTCTTCGACACCGAAATGCTCGGCGACACCGCGGCCATTCTCACCGAAGACGCCCAGGCTGTGTGCTTCGTCGAGGAAGAGGCGCGCGCCGTATTCCTTCTTCAGGCGCACCATCTCGGGAAGCGGCGCGACGTCACCCTCCATCGAGTAGACGCCTTCGATCGCGATCAGCTTGCCCTTCTTCTCGTCGATCAGTCCGAGCTTCTTTTCGAGATCGGCCGGATCGTTGTGACGGAACTTCATGGGCTTGCCGAAGCTCAGGCGCACCCCGTCCAGGATCGAGGCGTGATCCATGGAGTCGAGTAGCGCCACGTCGTGGCGGTCCAACAGGCACGAGAGGACGCCGACGTTCACGCCGTATCCGGTCGAAAAGACCAGCGCGGCTTCTCGATTCATGAATTGGGCGAGGCGTTCCTCGAGGCGGACGTGGACGTCGAGAGTGCCGTTCAGAAGTCGGGATCCGGCGCAGCCAGTGCCGTATTTCAGGGTCGCCGCGACGGCCGCTTCTTTCACCTTGGGGTGGCTGGTGAGCCCCAGGTAGTTCATCGAGCCGAGCATCACGACCTTCTGGCCGTTCATCGTGACGACCGGATCCTGGGGCGACTCGATTTCCCGGTACATCAGGTAGTAGCCAGCGGAGCGAGCGTCGCTCACGCGGGTGAAATCCTTGCACTTCTGGAACACGTCCACGATCGATCCTCCCGGCTGGGTCAGCAAAGGCGATGAGCCTTCGGATCCGTTCCCCGTTCAGAGGAACGTTTCGACCCTTCGGTGAGTGGTTTGTTTTCCTGAGGCCAAAGCCGCACAGCCAATCGGGGCTTCGCGTTCAGGATCGATGAGGGGAGCGCAAGACTACCCCATGGTCCGTTGGACTGTCATGCGGTCGAGAGTCAGTGATGAGGTGTTTTGGCTACTTGTTTGGTGGCCGAGCCACGCTTGGGTCGGCCGACGTCGTTTCGGCGAGGTCGAGATGAGGCGGCCGAGAAGCTCGCTCATCCAACTCGATCACCGGGCAAGTCAGGTAGAGTCTGCGACTCGTTCAGGGCCCGTCACGTCGATTTCATCGACCCGGGGGGTTTCGGGGGAACGCGTGACGGGGATTGGGCGAGACTTGGGCGGCAGAGAGACGGCGCACCGAAGGGCGCGTCGAGCCCGCTTTGCATCGATCCTCCTTTTCGCGTTCGTCGCTGGCTCGTTCGTGTTCGTCTCCGTGGCGGGCGCCGCCGAAGAATCGGACCCGCTCTACGACGACATCTACGACGAGGAGTACGACGAAGAGCCGGCGGAGTACCCGGATCCAGGCGAGACCGTGAACCGCGGCATCTTCGCCTTCAACCGGCAGGTCGATCGGTGGATCCTCGATCCTGTGACTCGCGCTTATCGCTACGCGGTTCCGAAACCCGTTCGGCTCGCGCTCGCGCGCGTGTTCGTGAATCTGGGCTCGACCAAGACGCTGGTCAACGACGTCCTACAGCTCGAATGGGTGGACGCGAGCGTGACGACTTCGAGGCTCGTGTTGAACACGACGCTCGGAATCGCTGGGCTATTCGACGTGGCTGCAAAGATGGGTCTCGAAGGTCACGATTCGGATTTCGGCCAGACCCTCGCTCTCGCGGGCGTACCGAGCGGCCCCTATATCGTCCTTCCGCTGCTCGGCCCGTCGAACGTGCGCGACGGAACGGGCACGGTCATCGACGGCTTCTTCCAACCGACCTTCTACATCATCGGTCCGGCCAACCTGCTGGCCGGTCCGACGGAGATCCTGATCTACAGCGGCAGTTCGGGGATCAGCACGCGCGATCAGCACTTCCTGGCGCTGAAGGCGCTTGAAGACAGCAGTGTCGACTTCTACGCCAGCCTGCGGAGCGGATTTTTCCAGCAGCGGGTGGACGAGATCTGGGCCGATCGCAAGGATCACAGGACGACCCGTGAGCCTCATCTCGAAGCGCTCGACGCAGAGCGCGACGCTGCCGCGGCAGGCGGCGACGATTCCTTCTGAGGCTCGCTTCGGTCGTCAGCCGTCCGCCTGGCCCTTGGACTTGAGATCCTCGATCTTCGTCTCGACCGAGGCGACGAGCTGCTCGAAGCCATTTCGTTTGAGGGCTGCGGAGTACTCGGAACGGCGCAGCGCGAGTTCGCTCACGGTTCCGTTCAAGTAGACGTCGACCACCTTCCACATGCCGTGCTGGCGGGCCATTCGATAGTTGAGTTCTACGTCGTCTTCGTCGGGGATGATGATCTTCGTCATCACCATGCGCGTATCACGCGGTGCGTCCTCGACGCTGAGCGTGACGAACTCTTCGCCTGTGAAGCCCGTGAAGCGGCCGGCATAGTTCGCGGTCGTGAAGCGCTTGAACGTGACGACCCAGCGCTGCTTGTCTTCGTCCGAGAGCTTGTTCCAATGTCGTCCGACCGTCTTGCTCGCCATGAAGTCGAGGTCGAAGGCGCGCTGCATCAAAGGTGAGAGCTTTTCGACGCGACCTTCGAAGCCGAGCTCCTTGGCGTGCTTCATGAGGTCGAGTAGTCCGGCGTGGAAATCGTCGATCGTCTGCTCGGGCGACGTGATCGATTCGTCGATTTCCGCTTCCGTGGCGACCGCCGCCGGTGAGGCTTCCTCGGCGTTCGCGCGCAGGTCGAAGCTCGGTTGCATGCCTGCGAAAAGGAAAATCGGGATGACGAGCCATTCGAGTCGTCGCGTTGCCAGCTTCATGGGCGTCTTCGGCATCATGGGTCCTTGGAGATCCTGCAAGGTCCTTTGCGGTCCTTCGAGGTGTTTGCGGTCCGTGGTGTTGGCTTTTCGTGTCCGCAAGTTCGAAGCAGGGCGACGGGTCGGGCGACTCGGTTGGACTGAACGAAGCGGTCTTGATGTCTGCGATGTCCGAAGTCTAGCAGCCCGCTCGATGCGCGCGGGCAATCCCCAGAGGGTTTGTGCGACAGTGCGTGTCTGTTCTTGCCTTCGACATCGTCCCGTTGCTCGCCTTGTCTCGTCGTGCGTTCGGGTGGGTGTGTATCCGTTGCGTGCTTCGAGGTTCCGGACTCTTCCTGCGCCCCGGGAGTGTTGATTCGTGATCGATCTCTCTTCCGATGGTCTCACCATCGGGCTCATCCTGCTGGCTGCACTTCTTCATGCGAGCTGGAACGCACTCACCAAGGCCGGCGGTGACCCGCTCATCAGCATCACCGTGATTACCGCGACCGGAGGCGTCTGTGCACTTCCGCTCATGATCTGGCTCCCCTTTCCCGAGGCCGAGACCTGGAAGTGGCTCGCGATCTCGGCGTGCATCCACTACGTCTACCAGCTCTGCCTCGTGCGCATGTATCAGCTCGGGGATCTGAGTCAGGTCTATCCGATCGCGAGGGGATTGGCGCCGCTCGGTGTCGCTTGCCTTGCGGCGTACGGGGCTGGAGAGTTCCTCGAAGCGTCCCAGATGGTCGGGCTGGCATTGGCATCGGTCGCGATCGTCGCGCTCGGGACCGGTCGATCGTCTGGTCATTCGAGTGGTCGGGGTGTCGCGATGGCCGTGCTCACGGCCGCACTGATCGGTCTGTATACCTATACGGATGGCCGGGGCGTGCGCTCGGTCGCGAGTCCGGAGAACTTCATCGGCTGGTCGTTCTTTCTCGGAAGCGTGCCGATGGTCGTGACGACGATCTATCTACGACGCGCGGCCGGTCTCGAAGCCTGGCGTCGACTGGGCTTGCAAGCGATCGGTGGCGGCCTGATGGCAACCGTCGGTTATGCAATCGCACTCTGGGCCTTGTCGAGAGCGCCAATGGCGAGCGTCGCGTCACTGCGCGAATCGAGTGTCCTCTTCGCGGCGCTCCTCGGAACGGGCGTGCTCGGAGAATCCTTCGGCCGACGCCGAGTCGTGTCGGCTCTTTTGCTCGTCGTCGGCCTCGCGCTGGTGCAGATCCGGCTGTCTTGAAGCAAGCGGACGCACCTCGTTCGATGTGACGTCTGCATCATTGATTCCATGATGCAGGCCCCCGCCGGTCCACTAAAGCCTGCGCTAAGGTCGCCCGAACTTCCTAGAACCTGGCCGGGAGAACGACATGGCGGCGATCGAAACGACCCCCGAACTCGTGAAGAATACCTACGCGAAGATCGAACAGAACCTCGAGATCATTCGCGAGCGACTCGATCGTCCGCTGACCTTTGCCGAGAAGATTCTGCTTGGACATCTAGACGATCCTCGTAAGCAGGAACTCCAGCCCGGCGATTCCTATCTCCTGCTTCGTCCCGATCGCGTTGCCATGCAGGACGCGACCGCGCAGATGGCGCTGCTCCAGTTCATGCAGGCTGGCCGAGACGAGACCGCCGTTCCCTCGACGGTGCATTGCGACCATCTGATCCAGGCGCATCGCGGAGCGGACGCCGACATGGCGACCGCGAAGACGACGAACGCGGAGGTCTACAATTTTCTGCGTACGTGTGCCGCACGCTATGGACTCGGCTTCTGGGGCCCCGGCGCAGGCATCATCCACCAGGTCGTGCTCGAGAAGTATGCGTATCCGGGTGGCATGATGATCGGAACGGATTCGCATACGCCGAACGCCGGCGGGCTCGGCATGTTTGCGTGTGGCGTGGGCGGTGCGGATGCAGTCGATGTCATGGCCGGTTTTCCGTGGGAAGTCCTCTACCCGAAGCTCGTGGGTGTGCATCTGACCGGGCAGCTTTCCGGTTGGTCTTCTCCGAAGGACGTCATTCTCAAGGTCTGTGACCTGCTGACGGTGAAGGGCGGGACGAATCGCGTCGTCGAGTACTTCGGTGATGGAATCGCGTCGCTCTCCTGCACGGGCAAGGGCACGATCACGAACATGGGCGCCGAGCTCGGCGCGACGACGTCGATCTTCCCTTTCGACGAGCGCATGGCGACCTATCTGAAGGCGACGGAGCGAAGCGAACTCGCGGACCTTGCCCAGGCGAACCTCGAGTTGTTGACGCCCGACCCCGATGTTCTCGCCAACCCCGATGGCTACTTCGACGAGATCATCGAGATCGATCTCTCGACACTCGAGCCGCATATCGTCGGGCCCCATACGCCGGATCTCGCTCGACCGATTTCGAAGATGTCCGCCGATGCGAAGGAGAGCGGCTACCCGCTCGAACTCTCGTCCTGCCTGATCGGGAGCTGCACGAACTCTTCGTATGAAGACTTCTCGCGCGCGGCCGACGTCGCTGGGCAGGCGTCGAAGCATGGAGCCAAGGTCAAGTCGACGCTCTGGTGTACCCCCGGCTCCGAGCAGGTCGACGACACGGTGACCCGCGACGGGCAGAAGGAGGCGCTCGAGTCGATCGGAGCGGTCGTCCTGGCGAACGCGTGTGGGCCCTGTATCGGCCAATGGAAGCGCGACGACATCGAATCGGGCGAATCGAACTCGATCCTCAGCTCCTTCAATCGAAACTTCCCCAAACGGAACGACGGCAATCCCGAGACGCTCTCCTTCATCGGAAGCCCCGAGATCTGCGTTGCCTACGCTTTGGCTGGAACGCTCGATTTCAATCCCATGACCGACGAGATCGAAACCGCGGATGGGAAGCGTTTCAAGCTCGACCCGCCCGGGCCGGCACCCGAGATTCCGGCCAAGGGTTTCGCGATCAGTTTCGGTGGCTACGAGGCGCCGCCGGCGCAGGCAGATCGCAAGGGTGTGGATGTCGAGGTCGCGCCGAAGAGCGGGCGACTGCAACTCCTCGAGCCCTTCTCCGCCTGGGATGGCAAGGACTTCGAGCGGCTGCCCCTGTTGTTGAAGGCCAGAGGCAAATGCACGACCGATCACATTTCGATGGCCGGACCCTGGCTTCGATTTCGTGGCCATCTCGACAACATCAGCGACAACATGTTCATCGGCGCGATCAATGCGTTTACCGGTGACGCCGGAACCGGGCGCAACCTCGAGACCGGAGAAACCGCGCAGGCGTTTCCGGCGATCGCTCGCGACTACAAGAAGCGTGGGCTTCGCTGGGTCGTCGTTGGTGACGAGAACTATGGCGAGGGTTCGAGCCGCGAACATGCCGCAATGGAGCCGCGTCATCTCGGCGCCGCAGCCATCATCGTTCGAAGCTTCGCGCGAATCCATCAGTCGAATCTGAAGAAGCAGGGCGTCCTGCCTCTCACATTCGTCGATCCTGCGAATTATGATGCGATTCAGGAGACGGATCGCATCAGCATCGTTGGCCTGGGCGACCTGGCGCCGGGTCGCCAGCTCGAGATGGTCGTTCACCACGAGGACGGCAGCGAGCAGCGATTCGCGGTCGCTCACACCCTCAACGACGAGCAGATCGATTGGTTCCGCGCCGGCTCGGCGCTGAACCTCCTTCGCGCCGAGGCCTAGCTCTGAATCCTGGCCATGGTTCTGGAGGCATGGTCCTGGAGCCATCGCTCTGGAGCGTGACTCACGCCCGGGCAAGCCCGCGCCGACGCTCTGCGTTGTGCGGTCTCAGTCCTCGGCGCGCGGGGCGGCTCTGTCGGTCGTCGGCGGTTCGGTAGGCTCTGCGGCGAAGACCTCGACCAGCCACGCGCGTCCCGATGGCAGGAGTAGCGGCATTCCGATCGCGACGACGAACAGGCCCGTCGCATAGGCGAGGCTCGTCAGGCTGAACTCGGCCAGGCTGTTTCCGAAATAGGCGAATACCGACGCGCGCATCGCACCGCCTACGAACGCCGCGGCGAGGAAGTTCGCGACCGGCATGGGCGTCAGTCCTGCCGCCATCTGGATCGGAGAGAGCGGTGTGATCGGGTAGCCGCAAGCCAGCGCCAGCGTCACCGCGCCGGACCGATGGGTCATGTAGCCGAGCAGGCGATGTCCTCGTGGGCTGAGGCGATCCTCCACCCATTGTCGGCCCGCATAACGCGCAACCATGAATAGGAAGAGGCCCGAGAGCATCAGCCCTGTGCCACCGACCAGCGTACCGACGCCGGTGCCGAAACAGAGACCCGCGGCGATCAGCACGATCTGGGACGGCAGTGCCAATAGCGAACGTCCCGCGACGACGCCGACGAAGAGAAGCGGTCCAAGCGTGCCGAGACTTTCCGCGAAGGCGCGAACTGATTCGACGTCGAACTCGATCCCGAGCTGGCTTCGCGTCCACGCCCCGCCGCCGACGATCGCCGTCAGGATCGCGGCGCTGATCAGCAGGCGTCTCTGCAATGTCGACATCCCGACCAGCATAGGCCGCTCGACATGATTCGCCCGGCGTGACTCGTTCGATTCGCGGTCTCCGACTTCGATCACCCCGGCTGATCGCTCATCGCCCATCGATTCATTGTCCCATCAGCTCATCGCGCGAATCGGGTAAGGTTGCGCGCTCGACCAGGCGAGCTCGCTCGGGTCGGGTCTGGAGAGTCGGAACTTGGCGCAGAAGCGCGAATCAGATGGAGTCACTGAAGAGTCGGACGGACTCTTCGGCCGCATTCGAGCGCGGTGCGCCGAGGTCACGCGCCGCGCGCGTTTCGTTCGGATCGACGAAGACGCGCTGGCCGCGTTCGCCGATCGGCTGGCGGGCGAAGATTGGCGTGAGGACGATCTGGATCCCGGACACGGAATCGACGGTGACGCAACCGAGGCACTGGCGTTCGTGATGGTGCTCGATGCGATCAACTTCGGATCCGGCTGGTTTCCCTGTCTTGCGAAACGGCCTGGCATGTCGGGCTATCGATCGATTGCGAGTGCTTGCCGCGAGCGTTTCGAACGCGAGGGAGCCTGGGATGCCGAGACGCTGCGCGCCACGACGCCGGAGGCCATGGCGGCACTGCTCGATCAGGATCTGGCACACGCCGACGTCGCAGAGCTGATGGGTCTCTACGCGCAGGCATGGCGGGAACTCGGTGATTGGCTGGGACGTGAACACGACGATCGATTTGCGTCCGTCGTCGATGCCGCTGGCCACTCGGCCGAACGGCTCGTCGCTTCCCTCGCCCGTATGCCTCTCTATCGGGATGTCGCCCGCTACGAAGAGCTGGAGGTTCCCTTCTACAAACGTGCACAGATCACCGCAGCAGATCTGGCTCGCACGTTCCATTCGCGCGGGTTCGGCCGCTTCGACGATCTCGATCGCCTGACGCTCTTCGCGGACAATCTGGTTCCGCACGTGCTTCGTTGTGCGGGTGTCCTCGTGTACGAAGACTCGTTGGCTGGGCGTATCGAAGCCGAGGAGCTGCTCGAAGTGGATTCTCTGGAGGAGGTCGAGATTCGCGCGGTGGCCGTCGAGGTCGTCGAGCGGTTGGTCGATCTTCTCGGTCGATCCGGTCGCGCGACGAGCGCGCAGGAACTCGACGGAAAGCTCTGGAACGCGGGGCAGGCTCCGGCCATCAAGGCCCGACCGCGTCATCGCGCGCGATGTACGTACTATTGATCGCCTTCCCGATTCCGTTCAGCAGATTGTGTTGCAGCGACCCTTCGATGGCCCTCCTGGTTCGCGGTCGGGCGCCATCCGCATGCGAGCTAGGCTTCTGGAGATGAAGATCCTCGACGGCAACTTCTGGATCATCTTCGGCGTGCTGGTCGCGCTCGCGGGCGTTGCGTTGTCTCGGGGCGGTGCGCCGCTGCTCGGTGAATCTCTCGGAAACGGCACGCGTCTCTTTCTTCGCTACGGCCTCGTGATCTTTCTCGCATTCCTGGTGGCGGGTCTCGCGGAAACGCTCCTGCCTCGGGAATGGGTCTCCTCGGCACTCGGCGAGGAGTCGGGCTGGAAGGGGATCCTGCTGGCCACGGCAGCGGGCATCGTCACGCCCTCGGGTCCCTTCGTCTCGATGCCGATCGCGGCCGGTATGCTGCGCTCGGGAGCTGCCCCGCCTGCGGTGGTGGCGTTCCTCTCCGCCTGGAGCTTGCTCGCGCTACATCGATTGATCGCGTGGGAGGTTCCGATCCTCGGCGCTCCCTTCGCTCTCACTCGCTGGCTGTTATGTCTGTTGCTTCCGGTTGCGGCCGGTGCGCTTACCCGGTTGCTCGTTCGCGTCTGAGGCGCGGGCTGCGCGCCGGTCGACGCGCAGGAGGGTGCGAAGCGCGTCGTGAAGTCCGCGGATCTGCTCTTCCGGAAGGTCGCGGGTCTGGAGTGCACGGGTGACGTCCTCGAGATCGAAGCTCACGGATGGGCTGCGGAGGCATTCGACGAGCAGTCTCGCGATGCGATCGCCAAGATAGAGTAGGGCCGGTCGAATCTGCTCTTCGAGCCGCACGCGGGCTCGATCGCGTTCGGCGTCGCGCGCCGGCGCCGATGTCTCGGATGCGTCGGATGCGTGGTGCGATCGCAGGCGAAGCGTCTCTTCTTGAATCCACTTCGCAATCTCGATCTGAACGCGGAAGAGTCTGCGAACTTGGTCGGTTTCGGGCGCCTCGATATCGGCAGCGCGCGCGGCGGTGTCGATCGATCGCACGGCGGCATCGAGTACGACTTCTTCCCGAGCTTCGTTTTCGATCGGAATTTCGAGGACGGCCTTCGCCTCGGCGACGGCCGGCATGAGCGCGAGACGTTCGTCGAGACTCGCAAGCAGCGCCGCCATCGGGGCGGCTGTCTCTGCATCCGGCAGTCCGTACTGTCGTCGCAGTTCGCCGAGCAGACCGCTCGACTCTGCGGCGAGAAGCCATTCGTCGAAGCGGCGAGCTTCGCTTTCCCGTGCGGACGAGAACCACGCGGCCTTCAGATCGCGGGTGAGCGGGCCGATCGCGCGTAGCGGCGAGCTGGGCTCTCGCTTCGGATCGGCCTCTCGTCGATGCATCCAGTCTTGTTGCCAATGCGGCGCTTCGAGGCTGTCGGTGACGACTGCATCGACGGGATCGGCGGTATCCGCCTTGTCGGCTGCGTTCGGGTCGCCCGTCGTCGGCACCAGTCGGTCGAGCACGCTGCCGTTGTCCGGGACCGACTCGATTCGAGCCGCCGGGAAGAACCGCCGCGCGACGCGCTCGAGATGGCCCCCGGCATTCACGGCGATCCTTTTCGAGGGGTGATCGAGATCCGAAGCGGACTCGATCATGGAATCACCCGGGACGAGGACCACGGCGCCGCTCGTCGTGAGCGGCAGCCCGAAACGCCCCAGCATCGAGCGGTCCGACCGGACGGTGATGCCCGAGATCGCAACGTCGAATGCCCCCGCCTCGAGGAGGGCGGCGAGATCGGGCCAGCGAAACGCGATCCACTCGATCGCGATGTCGCTGTCGTCCGCGTAAGCCTCCGCGACGGAGATCGAGAATCCATCAGGGGAGCCGCCCGGCGGCCAGAGACTGAAGGGCGCGTAGTCACCGCTGGTACCGATCCGAAGCACGGCCGGCGGCGTCCCGTCGGTCGTGGGGACAGGCTCGGGGTTCTGCTGGATCCGACAGCTACACAGGGCGACCATGAATGAGAACGCAATCGCATAGAGCGATCGGAGTCCCACCCCTTGTGCGCCAATGTGGAATTTCTTCATGGAATCAGATACTTGCAGCATTATTCGCCAGGCGCGACCATGGATTCTCGCGGTTGACCCCACGAGGGACTTCTCCTATTCTCCGCGCCCGCTGCTCTGAAGGCCTTCCGCTCGGAGCCGGCTCCAATTTCATCTACCCCGGGTTCGACGCGCCGATCTTCCCAGCTGGATGGCGAGGGATCGAATGTCGCACGTACCCGCGGACAAACTAGGAAACGCGTCATGCTGACACTCGACGAGATTGAATCCGGGCTCTTCGTGACGCACAAGAATACTGGCCTGCGCTACAGCGTCATCGAGGCCGAGGACGGCGAGGTGCTCCTCTCGCCCGAGCAGGATGGTCTTCAGGACCTGACCGTGCCCCTCGACCTCTTCCGAAATGAATTCGTGAACACCGATCGCTTCCGCGCACCGGGAGGTCGCCGGGGCGGTCGTGGCCGCAAGCGAA
>Ga0315338_1004002_pt1 | contig 12153 bp, 6 predicted proteins | sample ASW8metaG_FD_204518 | JGI IMG/M metagenome (GOLD analysis project Ga0315338, IMG submission 204518) | Ammonia-oxidizing marine archaeal communities from Monterey Bay, California, United States - ASW #8 | ecosystem: Environmental > Aquatic > Marine > Coastal | place: USA: California | collected...
ACCGACGCTGCGTTGCACGGCGCCTGGGGCCTGGTCATCACCTGGAACGACGGGCACAGCACGGGCATCTATCCGTTCGAGCAGTTGCGACTCTGGTCCGAGCGGCCCCCCGACCAGCGATAGCCGTCGAAGTCTGCGCCACCGGAGCGGTGCCGGCCAGAAGGGCGAAAGCCAGGCCGAGGGAACGGAAGGTGCTCATCGGAGGACCCACTTCCTGTCGACCTCGGAGAGGGTGCTGATGAGCTCGTGGATGTCGCTACGCGGGATCACGGTCTCTGCGTGTTCGAGGATCGACTTGTGGTCGAGGCCGATGGACTTCGAGTCCTTGAGGCGTTGGCCCTTGCCCTCAGCGTTGCGACTGAACAGGGCGCGTACGACGACGAAGTCCCGCTCGACCCGGACGACGACCGCCGGCCGGTTCTTGGAATCAACGTCCGGATTGGTCCGGTCCTCGATCCCGTCGAAGGGGATGGTGGCGACGACGACCACGCCGGGTTCGAGTTCGAGCGTGTCGGGCGGGACGTAGGGCTCGCCGTCGACGTAGAGCAGCGCCTCGGGCTCCGGCTCGGGTGGTCCGACCAGTTCGATCGTGGAGCCGCTGCGCGTGACCAGGAGTTCGACGATGCTGCCGCGCTTCCAGTCGGGTTCGACGAGCGCCTTGGGCACCGGCCGGGTCTCGCCGCCTTCGGCGGGCCGCCAGAACCACTCCCCGTCCTGGTTCGGCCCGGACAGGACGACCTTCTCAAGCCGGGTGCCCATCAGCGCGACGCTTCGTTCATACCTCCCGAGTCTCCCCCACCTGTGACACCGGGTGTCGGCGGATCAGTCCTCGATGGGTTCAATGCAGAGTTCGCCGGCCTTGTCCATGGCCTCGAGGAAGGCCGCCTGGGCCTCTTCGGACGGCGCTCCGCCCTTCCTGTTGGCAATCATCACGAAGCCGTGGGCCATCCACTGGCCATCGCAGTCGTGGCAAGCGAATCCGACGCCGGTCAGGATCGTCTCGTCTGCGTTGACGCGCTGTGGTTCCCAGCCGAAGGTGGCGCCGGTGTTGCGGGAACTACAGGTCGGGCAGAAGTTGGGGTTGGCCATGATTCCTCCTCATCGTTCCTGGCGTTGCCACCGCTGCCGTCCTGCAGAGCAGGCGGCCGGTTGGCGGACCGTCAACGGGCCAGGGCCCTCAGATCCTCTGGATGAGTTACATGGGATGGGTAGGGGGCTGGTGTGACGCCTTCGGCTCAGTGCCCACCCTTGACCCCATAGCCGAGCACCCGGAGGCGGGCGGCAAGAAACCTCTCGAAGGCACGGGCCGCCGACTGCGTTCGGAGCGGGGATGTCCTTCCCGGCCCATTGGGCAGCATGCACGGTTGGTGACAGACTCGCGGATAGTGATCGAATTTGTCCCGAACTCCGAGGGGCTGGGCTGGGACCTGCCCGAGGGTTGTGGAGACAGCGCGGTCTCGCCCGACCTGCTCTACCTCCAGGACGCGCAACTCGGCCTCCAGGTGGCGGTCGGCGACGCGCCGTCGAAGCCCAAGGCCGAGGACATCCGGAAGGTGTGGCGACGGCGCGAGGACGGCAAGGGCTTCCCGCTGATGCTCGTCGTCCGCTACCCGAAGGCCGGCATCACGACGAGTGCCGTCTGTGGGCCGATCGGGGCCGACCCCAAGCTCGTGTTCGACGCAGACCCGGCCGCCGTAGCCCGGGTCTGCAACGTGGCGCTGAAGAAGCCGAACCGGGCGGCGGCGCTGTCGTTCCTCCTCACCGTCGAGGTGGAGGAGCAGTCCGGGCTGCCGGGCCTCCGCAACGTCGGGCTGTTCGCCACCCACGAACTTGCCGCCGGCGTGCCGGACCGCAGCGACTGGAACGACGCCTGCGCCAGAGGCCAGCCAGTGCTCGCCACAAGCGGCCGGAGCCTCGTCGCCGCGCTCGGCTTCGAGGTTGCCGATCGGGGGCTCGACGCCTCGGTACTGGTCGCCGCCGACGAAGACCAGGCGGTGGCGGTCTTCCTCGAGGAGACCGAGGCCTTCAACCAGCCGGCGGGTCGGTTCGTCGGCGTCTCTCCGGTCGCCCACGCCCTGGCCGCTGCCGACCGCGAGGGCCTGGCCTGGGTGATGATGGTGCGCGGCTCGACGGTGCGCCTCTACCCGGCCAAGCCCGACGTCGGCGTAGGCCGGCGGGGCCGGGCGGGCACCTACGTGGAGGCCAACCTCGACCTGCTGCCGTTCGAGCAAGCCGGCTACCTCACGCTGCTGTTCTCGGCCGAGGCGCTGGCAGGCGAGTCGGTGGCCGAGATCCTCGAGTCGTCGTCCATCTACGTTGCGGGACTCGGCGAACGGCTCCGTGACCGCATCTACTTCGACGCCGTGCCGTCGCTGGCGACGGCGATCGCCGGTGCCTTCGGTGACACGTCGGCGGAGGGGCTGCGGGCCGCCTACCAGCGCACGATGACCGTGCTGTACCGGCTGCTGTTCGTGGCCTACGGCGAGGACAAGGAGTTGCTGCCCTACCGCACCAACGGCGCCTACGCCGACCGCTCGCTCACGAATCTGGCCAAGGGGCTGACCGAGCGTCTCCGTGCCGAGCAGCCCTTCGACCCGCACGTCGCCGACCTGTGGGACCATGTGGTGGAACTGTGGGTGGCGATCGAGAAGGGACACAACGACTGGGACGTCCCCGCCTATGGTGGGACCCTCTTCTCGACCTACCCCGAGGTGAACCCGGACGGTGCGGCGCTCGCCGGGATCGCCCTCACGGACGCCCAGTTCGGACCGACGCTCACGGCACTGCTGGTGGACGTCGGACCCGACGGGCTGCTGGGCCCGGTCGACTTCCGGTCGCTGTCGGTGCGCGAGTTCGGCACGATCTACGAGGGCCTGCTCGAGTCCGAACTCTCGGTGGCCCGCTCCGACCTCGCCGAGGTGAAGGGCAACCTCGTGCCCGCCGGCGAAGGCGACGAGGTCGTGGTCGCCGAGGGTGAGATCTACTTCCACAACCGCTCCGGAGTGCGCAAGAGCACCGGCAGCTACTTCACGAAGCCCTTCGCCGTCGAGCACCTGCTGCGCCATGCCCTGGCGCCGGCCCTCGACGACCACCTCGAACGGGTGCGAGAACTGGTGGTGGCAGGTGACGAGGCCGGCGCCGCCCGGGCACTGTTCGACTTCCGGGTGGCCGACATCGCCATGGGATCGGGGCACTTCCTCGTGGCCGCCATCGACCACCTCGAGGCCCGGTTCTCGCGGTTCCTCGCCGACCATCCGATCCCCGTCGTCAACGCCAACCTGGATGCCCTCTGCCGCGCTGCCGAACGGATGCTCGGTGACCTTGCTGACCGCTACCGGATCGAGACCACCCAGGTGCTGCGCCGCCTCATCACCCGCCGGTGTGTCTACGGCGTGGACCTCAACCCGATCTCGGTTGAACTGGCGCGGCTGGGGGTCTGGATCCACACCTTCGTGCCGGGCCTGCCGCTGTCGTTCCTCGACCACAACCTCGTGGTCGGCAACAGCCTGACCGGGATCGGCACCCTCGACGAGGTGGCGGACTTCGTGGAGGGCGGGCTGGCCGAGGCCGACATCCGCAAACAGTTGGGGGCCGCGCAACCCCACCTCGACCGCCTCGCCGCCCTGGGCGACGCCACGATCGACGACATCGAAGCAGCCCGCGACGCCGCTGACGCAGCACGGGACTCTCTGGCCGACGCCACCCGCCTGCTCGACATGCTCGTCCTGGCACGCGCCGACCTCGCCGAACTCGACCCGCTCATGCTCACCGACGAGGACGCCGTGGCTCGGCGCCACGCAACTGCCGAAGCACAGGAGCACCTGTCTGCACTCGAACCACTCCACTTCCCCCTCACCTTCCCCGAGGTCTTCGCCGGCACCCGCCCCGGCTTCGACTGCCTTCTCGGCAACCCGCCGTGGGACGAGATGCACGTCAACGCCGACAAGTTCTGGACGCGCCACATGCCTGGGCACATGGCGCTCCCGACCGCCAAGCGACCGGCCGCACGCGCGACGTATGAGGCGGAACGACCAGACCTGGCCCTCGAGCTTGCGGACGAACGAGACGCTGCCGACTACATCCGCGGGGTCGTGCTCACCGGTCCATACCCAGGCATCGGCAAGGGAGTCGCCGACTACTACAAGGCCTTCGGATGGCGGGCAGTGGCACTCATCGCCCAAGAGGGCCATCTGGGCTACGTCCTGCCGAGGGCAGCGGTGGTCGGAGCCAGCAACAAGAATTGGCGACGCTTCCTCGCCCTGACGGGCTGCGTCACCCATGTGTGCAATCTCATCAACACTGCTGGCTGGGTTTTCGACGATTTGGAGTTTCGTTACCCCGTCGTTCTCTTCACCTTCCACCGAGGGGCGGACGACGAGGACGTGGAGGTCGCCGGGAGGTACAACTCACTCTCCGAGTACCAGGCCGGTCAGGCGGTCGAGCCGCTCCAGCTGTCCATCCACGAACTCGACTGGATCAACGACCACCGGTCGATCCCCTCACTACCGACAGCCGGCGTGGCAGACATCTTCCGCACATTCATCAAGCACCCGAGGCTTAGGGATGACCGCCAAGACTTCGACTTATCCGCTGGCTTCGACCTCAAGTCAAGTCAGGCGACGACATTGGTGAAAGCCTCTGCCGGTCTCGTTCTTGACTTGAGGATCATTGCTGGACGTGACATCGGAGTTCTGGCGCCAATCGGGCAGGTGCTCAAACCGGTTGCCGCTTCCACAGTGTTCGACGACGGACACGAATCCCCCTATCTCGTTTACAGGAAGATCGCTCGGGCAGACGACACTCGAACATTCATCTCGTCGATTGCTCCTCCCTCCGCGGTCACGAAGGAGACAGCGTTCTATGTGTTGCTCAACAACCCTGAACCACTGCGGCTGTTATCGCTGGCGGGGTTTCTAGCTTCAAGGGTCTTCGATTGGTATGTCCGCTGTTATGCCGACCTTCACATACTCCCGAGTCTCTTCATGGAGTTTCCAGTACCTGTCCTTGATCCGCACGACTCGCTAATGCGAACACTGGCGATCAGGGCCGCTCATCTCGTTCAGAGCGACCAAGAACTTTGCGTATGGATCGACGGACACGGACTCGAAACCGTCAATGAGTCGTCGGACATCGCACACGCAATACTCGATGCAGCAGCCGCTCAACTCGTGGGTCTCGACCTTGAACAGGTCGGCCGCCTCCTCGCCAGCTTTCATCGCAACTGGGATCACGCCGACCATCTCGCAAGAGTCAAAGAAGTCTGGAGCACCATCACATGACTGATGCACAACCTACGATCGCCACGAACCGAACGGGAGAGGGCGTCGCCGAGGCCGTCAATTCGCATCTGGCGGCCATGCGCGTCGAGCGGGTCGAGGCGGCACCGCTGGCGATCGCCACCGCCTACTTCAACCCCGGCGGCTTCCTGCTCATCGCCGACGAACTCGAAGCATCGCCGCGGGTACGACTGCTTCTCGGCGCCGAGCCACAGCCCGAACCACCCCCCCGTCGCAGCCTCGGCGAACCGGTCTCCCCCGAACGGGCGATGCAACGCGCCCTCGAGGCAGGTCTCGCCACCCACGACCTACGCCTCAAGGAGGACCGCGACCTGCTCGGCTTCTCGCACGAGGCCGAAGGGGCCGCCCGCCGCCTCATCGCCTGGCTCGGCACCGACCGCGTCGAGGTCCGGCGCCTCGCCGACCGGTTCCTCCACGGCAAGGCCGTCATCGCCGAGGCCATGGGCGGCGGGACCATGGTCGGCTCGTCGAACCTCACCCACGCCGGACTGGCCACCAACCTCGAGCTCAACCTGTTCCGCTACGACCCCGAGGCCACCAACGCCGTAGATAGCTGGTTCGACGAGCTCTGGGACACCGCCGAGCCGTTCGACCTGGCCGCCGTCTACGCCAGCCGCTTCGACCCGCACGACCCGTTCGTCGTCTACATGCGGATGGTCTGGGAGTATTGCCACGAAGAGGTCGAGGCCATCGAGGAGAACCGAGGTGTCGGCGGCATTCCACTCCCCACCTTCAGCGCCGACGCCGTCTGGCGGGCCCTCCACCACCTCGACGAACGCGGCGGCGTCCTGCTCGCCGACGACGTCGGCCTCGGCAAGACGTTCCAGGCCGGCTGGCTGATCGAGGACCGGGTCATCCGCCAGCGCAAACGCGCCCTCGTGATCGCCCCCGCCGTGCTGCGCGACGGCGCATGGCGGGCCTTCGTCGAGCGGCACCAGCTCCCCGTGCAGATCCTGTCCTTCGACCAGCTGGCCCAGGACCGCCGGCTCAACCCCGAGGGGGTCGGCACCCACCTGCGGAGCGAACCCAACGAGTACTCACTTGTTGTCATCGACGAGGCCCACAACCTGCGCAACCCCTCGACCCTGCGCGCCGAGGCCCTCCGGCGGCTGCTGTCCGGCGCCCCGCCCAAGGAGGTCGTGATGATCACCGCAACCCCGGTGAACAACAGCCTCATGGACCTCTACCACCTGTTGCGATTCTTCGTCCGATCCGACGCCGAATTCGCCGACGTGGGCGTGCCGTCCATGCGCCAGCACTTCGGCGAGGCCATGGCCAAGAATCCCGAGGACCTGACCGCCGAGGCCCTCTTCGACATCCTCGATCAGGTGTCCGTCCGCCGCACCCGTCCGTTCATCAAGCGCTACTACCCGAACGACACGATCGAGGTGGACGGCGAGCGTGTCCCGGTCGTGTTCCCCACGCCGCGGGTCCGGCACGTCCGCTACGAGTTCGCCGAGGCCCTCCCCGGGTTCTTCGACAACCTGGCCGACGCCCTCGACGGCTACGAGTACGAATGGGGCGAGCCGGCCCCCGAGGGCGTGCTCTCCATGGCCCGCTACATGCCGTCCATGTACCACCTCGACCAGCAGGGCATCGAGGCCCATCAGGTCCAGAACGCCGGCCTGCTCCGCTCGATGCTGCTCAAGCGCTTCGAATCGTCCACCTCCGCCTTCGCCGCCACCTGCCGCAAGATGGCCGCCTCCCACGCCGGCCTCGTCGACCTCATCCGGGTCGAGGGCAAGGTCGCCACCGGTTCCATCCTCGCCGACTGGCTCACCGCCGACGACGACGAAGAGGTCGACGTCTGGCTCGAGGCCTACGGCGACGAGCTCGAGAACGCTGCCGACTTCGACGCCGAACGGATGTGCGACGACCTCGAACAGGACGAGGCGCTCCTTCTGGAGTTGGCCGAGCGTGCCGAGGCGCTGCCCCCCGAGGAGGATCCGAAACTGGTCCAGCTGGTCGAGGAGCTGGCCGACATCGTCGCCCAGGCCGACCTCGAAGGCGTCGGCGACAAGCAGCAACGCGACAACCGCAAGGTGCTGCTCTTCTCGTACTTCGCCGACACCGTCGACTGGATCGTGGACCACCTCGGGCGGGTGTGCGACCCCGCCTCGCCGATCCACGACCCCCGTCTGGCCGTCTACCACGGGCGCATCGTCGCGGTGACCGGCACGCACCACGACCCCGGGGCCATGTTCGGCTTCGCCCCCGAAACCACCGACGCCCCACCCGGCGAGATCGACCGGTTCGACCTCCTCATCGCCACAGACGTGCTCGCCGAGGGCGTCAACCTCCAGCAGGCCCGACACGTCGTCAACTACGACCTGCCTTGGAACCCCCAGAAGGTCACGCAGCGACACGGTCGAGTCGATCGACTCCGGTCGAAGCACAAGGAGGTATTCATCCGCTGCTTCTTCCCCGACCGAGACCTGGACCGCCTACTCGAACTCGAGGTCCGCCTCGTGCGCAAGATGCGCCAGGCCATCGCCGTGTTCGGCGGCCATGACTGGATCGACGACCGCTACGTCGAGGTCGACTTCGCCGAGAACCACGAACAAATCCGGCTCCTGCAAGCCGAGGACAACCGCCTGTTCGTCGAAGGTGTTGCCCATGCCCTCGGCGGCGAGGAGTTCCGTCAGCAGCTCCGGCAGGTGCGCGACCACCCAGAGACCATGCGACGGATCACCGATCTGCCCTACGGGGCCGGCAGCGGCTTCACTCGTGCCGGGGGACACACCGGCTGGGTCTTCTGCGCCCGGGTGGCCGACCACCCGAGGCCGGTGTTCCGGTACCTCCCGGTCGAACCCCGGACATGGGACCTGCAGCGGGTGCCAGTCCCCGACTCGAACGAGACCCGGGTGGTCGTCGAGGACAAAGTGCTCGCCTGCCTCACCGCCGCCAAACCGTTCCCGAACGACACGCCCCGGGTGCTCCCCGACGACGTAGCCGAACGGGCCTACGACGCATGGGAGGCCGCACGGTCCGACATCGTCGATCGCTGGAACTGGGCGACCGACCCGGCCAACCTGCTTCCCCGAATCCCGAAGGCCATGCGCGATGCCGCCGACCTGGTCGTGGACAACCCGGGCAACGTCCTGACCGTCGAACAGGTGGAGGACCTGTCCAAGCGACTGCTCGACAGCTACCCCCCCCGAATCTTCCGAGCCTTCCGGGCAGCCCTGCGTCAGGCCACCCCAGGGGCGCAACTGGACGAGATCCGCCACCTCATCGAGTTGTTCGGCCTCGAGCCGGCGGCCCCCATCAAGCCAAACGACCCGATCGTCCCCGAGGACGTCCGCCTCGTCTGCTGGCTGGCCGTGTCAGCCGCCGAGGAGGACGAGGAGGAGGGCTGAACCCATGGCCTCGCTCGACGACTACGGGATCGACCTCGACACGCTTCGAAGGATGTACCGGGAGTGGAAGGACGGTGCCTCCAAGAGCTCGCTCGAGATCAAGTACCTGGGCAAGGTCGAGAGCCACGGGAAACTGTTCACTTCACTCGTTCGGACACACCTCGGCATCGAAACCGAACGCAGGTCCAAGACCGCCCTCGAAAACGAACGCCTCCGCCGCCTGCTGCACAAGCACGGCATCGACCCCGACGAGGATGCGTAGTGCCCTTCGTCGAGGAACAGCCGAGACGAATCGAGACCATCGAGGACGTCGAAGCGGTACTCGACTCCCTACGTGTCTCCTGGTTCGAGTTGGGCATCTGCATCCGCACTGCTCGTAAAGCAGACCGATCCGACCTCGTCCACCGTGCTGCAGAACAATCTGTCGCGGTTGCCATGAGACACCGATATCCCCACTTGAAGGTTCCCCGAATTCAAGAGGCCGTCGAATCGGTCTTGAGATCGTTCGTGGATTCTCCCGAGCGTCTTACCGACGTCGCACAGCGATACTCAGAAGCCAGGTCATGGGAGGAGGGCTTTCGACCAGCGTTGACCTTGGCCGCAGGAGAGCTCGGAAGCCGAGCATCGGAACTTCGCAGGCTGATCAACGAAGTTCTGCTCCTCATCGATGACGGTTCGAACAATTCAATGTCGCGGCTCTCAAAAAGGTTCAGGAAACTCAAGAGGCCGGATCTGGCCATAGAAGCGTGCTCCACAACGCTCAGTTCCGATCCAGAGGACATCACTGCACTGACCTCGCGCGGAGCGGCCCACGCTGATCGCAGGCACTACGAAGAAGCCGAGAATGACCTCCTGGCAGCTCTTGACCTAGAGCCTAGGAGCATCCACGCCTTGACTTCGCTGAGTCGAGTCCTTCAGGAGGTCGGTCGTCTCGAAGAGGCGCTCGAGAGCGGACTACAAGCGTTTCGCATCGCACCAGACGAATACAGCGCACACAGGATCCTGAAGATTGCATCGGCCCTGCAGAACTGGGCTCTCTTCCAAGAAGCGCTGGAAGTCGCGCAACGGTCTCTCGAATCCACCCCCGATGACCCGTGGATTGGAGTGCTGGCCGTGAGAATCCTGCTTGAAGACGGCCATCTGGACCAGGCCGGGGAGTTGATAAACGAACTTGAGAACCGCTCCCCTGGGATCGAGACCTCCAACCAACTTGACCTTCTACGGCGAACTCTCGAACGAAGACGCTTTGAGCAACGAACACTCTTTGAAGAAAGCGATACCGACGACCTATCCGACTCAGACGGGCCGGAGCCGCTCTAGAACGACTCCTCCGAGAACGGTCTTGTCTCGGCGCCGGCAAGGAGCGCCTGCAGGCCCTCCATGTCGCCGACGGGGACCGTTGCCCATCTAACCGCTGCCACCGTTTCGCCGTCGGTGATCAGAGCCACCCCGCCCAGGCGGACGACCACCACCCGCGCCGGGCCCCAGCGACGGTTCCGCGTAGCGACCCTGCCCCTGCCCGCGAGGAGCTGGGCGGCGCCATTGGGTCCGAAGAACGCTGAACCGAGGGTGCCGAACGGCGACCTCGGCGCACGCCACGGGTCGCCGTCATGGCAGGCCCAGTAACCGTGGTCGTCGAGGTACCGGTCGCCCACACCGCCCCGATCATGGCTCATCCTCGTTACTAGGTCGGGCCACAGATTGTCGTGGAGGTCCACCACTGCCTGCTTCGGTAGAAGCGGGATGTTGTCGAATCTGGCACCAGGCGGCAATTCGAGGGCCAGCGGAGCCAGCGGAGCCACCCTCGTGAGGGCATAGGCGGCGAGCGGCACCAGGACGTTGTCGACGTCGAACACGACGCATAGGTCGGTCTTTCGACGATTCGTGTCGCCCCACGCACGCTCCCGGGTCGACACCGTGATCGCGCCGAGAGCGACCAGTTCCGCAGCGACCGTGGTCCCCGCCGCATCGTCCAACTCGGCCTCGGGCACCTTGCGGAGGCGCGGCCAGTCGGGATCGTCCACGATCCTCGCCTGGCGGAGTTCCATGAACGCCTCGTTCTCCCGGCCCTCGATCAGATGGATTCCGGGTCGGAGGCCATGAACCAGCCGGTGAATGAATTGCGGGGAGTTGTGTGCATCGACGGCCTTGACCCACGCCTCCCCGTAGTCGGCGAAGCACCATTCGACATCCAGCCTGATCCCGGGCTTGGCGACGATCACTGCCTTGACCACCGTGACCTCAACATCGGCCTCTCCCCTCGGAGTCTCGGGCTCGACACGTCGTTCCCGGCCGGGAAGCACCACCAGCATTACCTTCGGCCCGAGCCGAAGCACCAATGCCTCCTCATCCGGGAGTTCCGGCTCGAGTTCCGGCTCGAGTTCCGGCTCGAGTTCCGGCTCGGGTTCAACCACCGCAAGGAGCGCTGCCCGGAACCGGTCGGCCGTCGGGAACCCGTGCTTGGCATCGGGATGGAGCATCCGTTCCAGTGCCTGGCGGATGCTTTCGGGCAAGCCGGCATCTATAGCCGGAACACCCGTGCAGGCACCCGATGTCCCGAACGGGTGCTTGCCAGTGACCGCTTCGTGGAAGATGATGCCGACTGCGAACAGATCAAGATCCGGGTCGGCTGCCCCGGTCTCAACGAGTGGCCGACGGTACCGGCCGGTGCCGCCGGCCGCTGCACGGTCCTTCATCGACGCCAGTCCGAAATCGATGATCACCAATCCCCGACCTTCGGGTTCGACGATGAGGTTCTCGGGTTTGAGGTCCCGGTGAACGAGTCGCTGCCCGCTCTCCGGATCGTGGAGGAACGCCAGTGCATCAAGCACTCGACCGAACCAATCCAGCGCCGTTTCGATGTCGAGTAGCGCACTCCGTTCGATGAGGTCTCGCAGCGTCGCCCCGGCGAGCAACTCCATCTTCATGCAGGTAAGGCCTCCCACCTGGAAGACGTCGTTGACCGTCACAACGTTTTCATGACCCGCCTCGAGCAGCACCGAGAACTCCTTTACGATGTCCTCGATTCCCACGCCCTCCTCGAACACCTTCAACGCGAACCCCTTGCCGAGCAGGTTGTCATTGACCGACAGAACGACGCCCGTCGCTCCTCGACCGAGTACCTCGTTGACCCAGTAACGATCGCCCACCCGTGCGCCCGGCACCAGGTCATCGATCGTCAGGCTCTCGGCGACTGGCTCGACGTCGACCCCGATGGCTGGTGCCAAAAGAGTTGCCGCCGCCTCCGCGACCTCGAAGGCGGTTGCATTCTCACGCTCGTCGAATTCCAGATCGGTGAGGACCTCGACGAGTCGAACCAAACTTTCTGGCATGGGTTCGGTGCCACCGATCGGACAGAGTTCCTGCCAGAGCCACTCGATGAGCCTTCCCAAAGACCAGAGATCGACGGCTGGCCAACTCTCGACCTCTCCAGCGACGATCTCCGGCGCCACGAAAATGTCGTCCCCGAAGTTCGCCGACAGATGCAGGGAACCCGC
>Ga0315338_1004003_pt1 | contig 12141 bp, 14 predicted proteins | sample ASW8metaG_FD_204518 | JGI IMG/M metagenome (GOLD analysis project Ga0315338, IMG submission 204518) | Ammonia-oxidizing marine archaeal communities from Monterey Bay, California, United States - ASW #8 | ecosystem: Environmental > Aquatic > Marine > Coastal | place: USA: California | collected...
CTTCACGGAGGTGCGGAAGCTGACGCTGGCTGAGTAGCAGTTCGGTAGAAGTAGAGGAAGGGTCGTTACCCGGAGTGGGGTGGCGACCCTTTTTTTGAGACAGATATGAGCGCTTGTTCTCTGCTGATGGCTGGACTGCCGGCAGGACTGGTGGTGTAGAGCAGGATTAGCGTACCACGTGGACTAGCGCCGAGGTAAGATACCGCCCCTCGGGGAAGGCGGGATCGACGGGGTGGTCGGCGGGATGGTGGGTGCGCGCCACCATACGCGCCTGCACGCGGGCTCCGGAAGCGGCGCGGCGGATGATCTGGAAGAAGTCTTCGTCCGTGATACGAGTGGAGCAGGAGGATGTCAGCAGGTAGCCATCATCCTCCACGAGGCGCAGGGCGTTGCGGTTGAGTTTGGTGTAGACGCCCATGGCGCTCTTCACGTCGCGGCTCTTGCGCACCAGCGATGGCGGGTCGACAACGACGACGCCGTAGCGCGGGCCGTTGGCCTCGGCCATCGAATCGAGGAAGGCGAAGGCGTCGGCCGCGACCGATCTGGCGGGCGCGTCGCCATTGGCAGCTATGTTGCGCCGCCCCAGGGAGAGGGCGCGTGGAGCGATATCGACGTCGAGGGTCGAGGCGGCGCCGCCGCGCATGGCGTGAGCGGAGAACCCGCCGGAGAAGGAGAAGCAGTTGAGGACAGAGCGACCGTCGACTATGCGGCCCAACAGGAGCCGGTTGTCGCGCTGGTCCAGGAAAAATCCAGTCTTCTGCCCTCGGCGAATGTCGGCGAACAGCTGCACTTCGCCCTCGTGGAATTCGATCAACTCCGGGGGCTCGTCGCCGGCGACGGGGCCTGTGGGCCGGTCCTGGAGGCCCTCGGCGCGGCGGGTGCCCACGTCGCTGCGCTCGAACAATCCCTTCGGGCTGATGACGTCGAGCAACGCGGCGACGATGGGTTCGCGCAGGGCTTCCATGCCGGCCGTATGAATCTGGAACACGAGCCAGCCGGCGTAGTTGTCGACGATGAGGCCCGGAAGGCCGTCGCTTTCGCCGTGCACGAGACGGACGGCGTCACTGCACTCCAACAGCGGGTTGCCGAGCCGCAGACGGACGGCGCGTTCGATGCGGGCGCTCAGGAAGGCAGGATCGATCACGTTGTCGGCCATGCGGGTGAGGATACGCACGACGATCTCGGCGCCGGGGTTGCACATGCCTCTGGCGATGAACCGTCCGGCGTCGTTGTAAACGTCGACGATGGCGCCACGTCCCGCGTCGGGATCGCGGCGGGCGACGGCGCCGCTGAAGACCCAGGGATGACCCTTGATCAGCAGCCGCTCGGTGTTTGGCCGCAACCGGATCTGTGGGTAGCCGCTCACAGTGAGAGTCCATATCGATGGAGGATGGAATGGAGATCGGCCGTCGCTGAGCCGTTGAGTTGAGGCAGAAGGTACGACCCGGACGACTGTCTGTCCGGCGCCGTTGTGCGTCAGCGCTTGGAGGGTACCGAGGCAGCGCAGCGGAAACCGATGTGGTCGGCTCCACGAACCGCGTTGTGAAAGCCGCGCGCCGACGTGCTCAGCTCGTCGGCGGTGGAAGAGAAACCACCACCGCGCACGACCTTAAAATCGCCCTCATCAGGCCCCCGAGGATTCGTTTCGGGGCTGCGGCTGTAATAGCCGGGATCGTACCAGTCGACGACCCATTCGGCGACATTGCCAGAAAGCTGCAGGATGCCTTCCTGGGAGGCACCTGCGGGCAGCCCGAACACGGAAATGTGACCCCCGGCAGCGTAGAGGGCCGTGTGCGGCGACGGCGCCGAAGCGCCCCATGGATAGGTGCGCCCCGACGGCCCACGGGCAGCGCGCTCCCATTCGGCCTCGGTGGGCAGGCGCTTGCCGACCCATCCGCAGTAGGCGGAGGCGTCGTGCCAGCTGACCTGTGTCGCCGGCAGGTCCGGCTCTTCAGGGAAGATGGCGGGACGTCCATGTGACTCGAGCCACGCGAAGAAGGTGCCACGGCTGACCTCGGTGCGATCGATCCGGAAGGTGCCGAGGTTCACCACGTGCACGGGGCCTTCCTCCGGGTATCTCGTGGATCCCATGGAGAAGGCACTGGCAGGCACGAGGATATCGTCGGCGGGCAGGCTGGATAGAGCCAGGGCGATCAAGCGCTTGGTGACGGCACGTACGACGCGCTCGAAGGCAGGACCCTCACGCGGTACCGCCATCTCTTCCGCTCGCAGGACGCGCCCCGTGGCGACGTCGACGACGCGCAGGGCCAGGCGGTACTCTATGGGCGAACGCCGCGCGACCTGGCCGAAGACGAGAAGCTGCACGTTGTGGCCAACACCGATCTCGGCGGCCCCCCCGGGAGTCGTGACCCCCGACTGCTGAAAACTGATCTCCTCGAGAAGGTCGGCGAGGCGCGACCGTTCGATCAGGGCGACGCGGGCATGATTGCCCAGTTCTCGCTCGACGAGGCCGCGGGCGGCGGCGGCCACACCATCTGCACCGTAGCGTATCCCAGCGTGGCGGTACCCCTCGTGTTCGAACTCTGCAACGCCGACGCCAATAGCGGTTGGGGAACTCGTATCACCAGCAGCCAGCGCGGCAACGGGGAGGGCAGCAACGAGGGCCACCGCGCGCAGCAAAGCGGAATGAGGTGAGAGCAGGCGGATCATCGGATGCCTCCGAGTCAGAGGAAGCGGGGGCTCTCTTAGACGCATCAACACAGATGGCGTTTCGCCTGCTCGGCGGCCAGAGGGAGGAATCCGTCGTCGGCGACGCTGAAAACGCGGAATATTTTGGCCTGGTCCTCAAAATTATCGACCAGCGTGTCGCGCAGGCGGGAAACTTCCGGGTCGTCGAAGCTCAAGGGCTGCGGCTTTTCGCTGGGAACGTCGGTGCTGTAGAACACCTTGAGGTCTACTTCCGGAGTCTTGTCGAAACGCGGGATGTCGATGAGGATCTCGTCTCCCGTAGCTTGACGCCCCAACTGCTCGCCGAATTGACGACTGAGGTCGATCTCCTTCTGCCGACGTTTTTCAGGATGCTGGTAGAGATCGTAGAGGAAATGCAGCAGGCCCTGTTTACGTTCTCCGGGATGGACGAAGGTGGCCACTTTGTACAGGCGCCGATGGACGACACCGTCTAGGAGCGCCCGGGCTCCTTGCAGCCCCAGGCGGTCTTGCTCCTCGCGCAGGACCATCAGCAATTCGCCCTCGGTAACCCGGTGAAAATCGTCTACCTGCAGGCACTTGTCGGGGTGTACGAGAATATCCTGCACAGACCGCTTGAACATAGCTGTCGCCGAGCGCACCGCGTGATGCCAGTAGACGTTGCGGTACATGAGATAATTGGTGAACACCAGCGCCTCGACGGCGGAGACCCCCTTGCTCGTGATCGCCAGCCGCCGCCTTTTGGGGTCGTACTTGATGGCCTTGATGAGTCGGTCTCGATTGACGGACTCGCCGAAGGGCACGCCGCAGAACAGCGAATCGCGCAGCAGATAGTCGATCTTGTCGGGGTCGAGGGTGCCGGAGAGGATGTTGGCCAGCAGTACGTCACGCTGGGGGATCTGGCGCGTCTTCGAGCTATAGTCGATGACATTGGCGACGCGCACCGGGTCGACGTGCAGTTCCTGGCTCAGGACCCTGGCGAGGGGACCGGCGGGGTCCTCGATCAGCCGGCGGGCCCGCTCCTCGTGGCTGACGAAGAAGGGCATCAGTTCTTCGAGGGTGTGCGAGAACGGGTAGTGGCCGATGTCGTGGAGCAGAGTGGCGGCCAGGAAGACGCGGATGTCCTCGTCCTCCAGTTGCAGCGGCGGATCGGACTTCAGAAGCCGCAGGAGGAATTGTTTGGCCAGATGGTAGACGCCGAGAGAGTGCTCGAAGCGGGAGTGACGCGCCCCAGGGTAGACGAGGTGGACGAAACCGAGTTGGCTGATGTCGCGCAGCCGCTGGAAATCCCCAGTATCCACCAGCGCCAGGAGCGGGTCTGGAAGGTGGATGTACCCCCAGACCGGGTCGCGGATGGCCTTACCATCGTCTTCGAGGAGGGGGTGCATGGTGAACATCTGGCGGCAAGCTATCGAAGCCGAAAAACCCTGTCAAGAAGAGAACTTCATGCGTTGACACCTTCTGTAATCGCCCCTATTTTCAACGACTTACCCAAAATTTAATGCGGAGACTCGCCGTGAGTTCGCAGCGCACGCTGCTGATCATCAAACCCGACGCCGTGGCCAAGAACGCCATCGGCAATATCCTGATGCGCCTCGAAGCCGATGGCTTCGTGATCCGCGAGTTGCGCAAGGTGCAGCTCACCCAGGAAAAAGCGCGACAATTCTACGAAGTCCACAAGGAGCGCCCGTTTTACGGCGAACTCGTCGAGTTCATGACGTCCGGGCCGGCGGTGCCCACGGTACTGGAGCGCGACGATGCCGTCGCCCACCTGCGCCAGTTCATCGGTGAGACGGACAGTACCAAGGCGGCGCCCGGAACGATCCGCGCCGAGTTCGGGACCGACGTGCAGTGCAATGCCGTACACGCCTCCGACTCGCCGGAGAACGCCGCCAACGAGATCAAGTTCTTCTTCGGCTGAGGTCTGCCCGATGCCCCCGGCTCATTTGCAGCAGCGCCCGTCTACGCTTCTGGCCCTCGACGATTTCGAGGAGGGGGTAAATCGGGTTAATTTCGAGGTCGAGGCGCAGCAACTGGACCTGGGTGACACCGAGTTTGACTTCACCGTCCCCGTCGCCGTGCACCTTACAGTGGCGCGAACGATACAAATGTTTTCCGTCAAAGGGCGCCTGCGTACGTCCGTGGGCGGTGCGTGTTGTCGCTGTCTGCTGCCAGCCAAGGCCGACCTCATGTCGGAGATCCGCTTCCTCCTGCAGCGCAAGGAGGCCAGCGATCTCGAGGTCGAGGCCATTGAAGACCAAGATGACGTCGACATCGTCGACCCCGGCACGAAGGAGGTCGATCTCGTCGAACGCCTGCACGATGCGGTGGTGCTAGAACTGCCGCTTCGGTTGTATTGCAAAACGGATTGTAAGGGGCTGTGTGCCCGGTGCGGCAAGGATCTCAACGCCGATGTCTGTTCCTGCGTCGAGGATGAGATAGACCCGCGCTGGGAAGCCTTGGCCCGGTTAAAGAAATAACGCCACGGAGAGCACGGAGAGATTGTTATGGCTGCCGTACCCAAGAGACGAATTTCCCGAACGCGCCGAGACAAACGCCGCACTCACTGGAAGCTCAAGGCTTTCGCCACGGGCACATGTACCAACTGCGGCCAGCCCGCGCGGCCCCATCGCGTGTGCAAGAGCTGCGGGCACTACCGCGGCCGCGCCTATCTCGAACCTGCAGACTAACGTCCTGGCAACAACGCCGGCCTCTCGCTCGGCGTGTCGCCCTCGCCGCCGAGAGCATCCATGAAGGCATTTTTGTTTCCCGGACAGGCGTCACAGGACATGGGCATGGGGCAGGATCTCTACGAGCGGTTCGCCGAGGCCAGGGCGCTGTTCGACGAGGCCGACGCCATTCTGGGGTTCGCCCTCACGGAGGTGTGTTTCTTCGGGCCCATGGAGAAACTGAGCCAGACGTCTGTGACCCAGCCGGCCGTCTACGTGCACAGCGTCGTCGTCGCCCGTCTGCTCGCCGCCCGCGGCCTGACTCCCGACGTCGTGGCCGGCCACAGCCTGGGCGAGTATTCCGCTCTGACCGCCGCCGGCGCCCTGGGCTTTGCCGATGGCCTGGCCATGGTACGCGAGCGTGGACGCCTGATGCAGGAGGCGGGGCGCGAGCGCTCCGGCGCCATGACCGCCGTGCTGGGTCTCGACGACGACGTGGTCGTTCGACTATGCGACGAGGCCGGCCCGGGTGTCGTGCCGGCCAATTTCAATTCCCCCGGACAGGTGGTCATTTCCGGTGAGGTCGACGCCGTAAACAGTGCCGCAGAGGCGGCGACGGCGGCTGGCGCCTCCAAGGTTGTACCTCTACCGGTAAGCGGCGCCTTTCATTCCCCCCTGATGGAGCCGGCGGCACAGGCGCTGGCCGGGCGAGTCGAAAGTACTGATTTCGCGAGGCCGACAGTGCCCGTTGTCGCCAATGTTACCGCGGCGCCCGAAACCGACCCGCAGAGACTGCGGCAGCTCTTGTTGGAACAGGTCACGGCGCCTGTACGCTGGACCGAGTCAATCCTCGCCCTCGCCGGGATGGGCGTCGACCGGGCGATCGAGGCGGGGCCTGGCTCCGTTCTGCGTGGCCTGGGACGGCGAATCACACGCGACATCAAGATATCGACGGCTGGGACGGCAGACGAGATCGAGGGTTTCGCCTACTCAGCATAACAGTGAGGGTTCCAATGGCTGAATTGGAAGGCAGGGTTGCCCTCGTCACGGGCGGCTCCCGAGGCATCGGTCGGGCCATCGCCCTGCGCCTGGCGCAGGAGGGTGCCGACGTGGCCGTGTGTGCGCGTACCGAGGGTACCGCACAGAAAACGGCGGAGGAGATTGCCGCTCTCGGTGTGCGTTCTCTGGGCAGGGCGGTGGATGTGTCCGACATGGAGCAGGCCGCTGCTCTGGTCACCGAGATCGTGGTTGAATTTGGCGGCATAAACATCCTGGTGAACAACGCCGGAATCACTCGCGACAGCCTCTTTCTGCGCATGAAGGAAGAGGAGTGGGATGACGTACTCGACATCAACCTCAAGGGTGCTTTTGCCTGCAGCAAGGCGGTGGCACGGCCGATGATGCGGGCCAAAGGTGGCCGCATCATCTCCATCTCGTCGGTTGTCGGCCTCGTCGGCAACGCCGGGCAGGTGAACTACGCAGCTAGCAAGGCAGGCCTGTTGGGCATGTCCAAGAGCTTGGCACGGGAACTGGCGTCGCGGGCGATTACCGTCAATGTTGTTGCCCCCGGCTATGTGCCGGATACGGGGATGACGTCGGAGTTGCCCGAGGCGGCGGTGGAGCACCTGCTGTCGCGGGTGCCGCTGGAACGGGCGGGCACTCCCGAGGAAGTGGCCGACGCTGTCGCTTTCCTGGCCTCTGAGCGGGCCTCCTACATCACCGGTCAGGTGCTCGCCGTCGACGGCGGCATTACGATGTGAACGAACCCGCGCTGCAGTAGCTGCCCGGCGCCTCTCGATTTTCGGTTGCGTCGTCCCAATCACCTACTATATGTGGGTTGACATCTCCCGGATGGTGATGTTCCGGGGACTTACTTTTTCGTCTGCTGAGGAGGATGCATGGCATCGATTGAGGAACGGGTTCGTGGCCTCATCGTCGAACAACTCGGAGTCAACGCCGACCAGGTAACCGACAAAGCATCCTTCGTCGATGATCTGGGTGCCGATTCGCTCGATACGGTCGAACTGGTCATGGCTTTCGAGGAGGAGTTCGGTCTCGACATTCCCGACGAGGATGCCGAGAAGATGATCTCCGTGACTGACACGATTAAGTACCTCGAGGAGCACGCCAAGTCTTGATGGGGCGAGGCCGGGTCGGGTGAGGGAGTCGTGACGAGGAGGCGCAAAAGATTCAGAGTCGGCGAGCAGGCCCTTGGACGTCGATCGCAACGGTTTTGTCCTGGGTGAGGGTGTGGGCGCCATCATCCAGGAAGAATCCGAACACGCTCGGGCTCGCGGCGCTACGGTCCTGGGCGAGTTTCTGGGGCTTAGGTTTACCGCCGACCCCTACCACATCACCGACATGGCGCAAGGTGGCGAGGGCGGCGTCCGAGCCATGAAGATCGCCCTGCGGGATGCCGGTATGCAGCCAGAGAGATTGGACTACGTCAACGCCCACGGCACTTCCACCGTCTCCGGCGACAGTGCCGAGACGGCGGTTCTAAGGACCGTATTCGGCGAGCATGCGAGGGCACTCGCCGTCAGTTCCACCAAGTCGATGACGGGGCATCTGCTCGGGGCGGCAGGTGCCATCGAGGGCGTTGCCTGCCTGCTGGCGCTGCCTCACGGCATACTGCCGCCGACGATAAATTACGAAACCCCGGATCCCGCGTGCGATCTCGACTTTGTGCCCAACCTGGTACGAGAAACACACATCGAGGTCGCCCTCAACAACTCCTTTGGCTTTGGTGGCTACAACGTGGCCCTCCTCTTCGGCCGGGCAGCCTGAGACGACACGTGGCCTCGACGATCGCCATTCCCGTCACCAAAAAAGCGGCCAGCCGATACGCTGGCTGGCTGCGCCTGGCGCTGGGGTATCTCGCCCTCCGGCCGTCGATCCCGGAACTCGATCGTCGGCAGGTCCGCGCCGCCGAACGTCGTCTGGGCTACCGCTTCCGCGACCCGAGACACCTGGCGCAGGCGCTGAAGCATCGTTCGTGGGTCTATTCCCAGAATGGCCACGGCATCGATTCCAACGAACGCCTCGAATATCTGGGCGACGCCGTGCTCGACGTGATTGTGGCGGCTTTCCTCTACCGACGATACGAGGATCTACGCGAGGGAGATCTCACGCAGATGAAGTCGGTTGCCGTCAGTCGCGCCGTGCTGGCGCGGCGGGCCCGAACCATCGATCTGGGACGTCATATCCTGCTGAGCCCCGAGGAGCGTGAGGCAGGTGGCGCCGACCAGGACTCCATCCTCAGCGACGTTTTCGAGGCCGTCATCGGCGCGATCTACATCGACGGCGGCCTCGCGCCGGCGCGCCGTTTCATCGAGGCCGAGGTGCTGCACGACATCGATGAGTTGGGACGAAGGGAGGACTTCATCAACTTTAAGAGCAAGCTTCTCGAGCACGTGCAGGGCCTCGGCGCCGGCCATCCGAAGTATCTGGTGCAGGACGAGCAGGGGCCCGACCACGACAAGGTCTTCAGCGTCGATGTCAGCGTTACCGGCGAGACGCTGGGCAGCGGCCAGGGCAAGTCGAAGAAGGTGGCCCAGCAGATGGCTGCCCGCGACGCCCTGCAGAAACTCGGTCAGATCTAAAGCTCCACCGACATGCCTTCTCTGCGGTTCGTGCATACAGGCGCCATGAGCGCAGTGATGAACATGGCCATCGATGATATCTTACTCGACGCCGCTCGACAGGGCGCCGGCCCGATTCTCCGTACCTATGAATGGCGTCCTCCCGCGGTGAGCATCGGGTATGCGCAGCGCGTCGAGGACGCCGTCGATGTCGATCGATGTCGGGCGCTGGGAATTGACCTCGTGCGTCGCACGACCGGGGGGCGTGCCGTGCTGCACTGGAACGAGCTCACCTACAGCTTTCATTGCGCCGACGGCGAGGGGCCGGCGGCACACCCCGTGCAGGAAGCGTCACGAATCCTGGGGGAGTGCCTGGCCGATGGTCTACGTCGTTTCGGAGTCGACGCCAGTCTCGAGCGCGGCTCGTCGCCCGCCCAGGGCCGCCATGGCGCCTGCTTTGCGAGCACGGCTCGCTGGGAACTGACCTGCGGTGGACGCAAACTCGTCGGCAGCGCCCAGCGCCGCACCCGTGGGGCGCTGTTGCAGCACGGGTCGATCCTGGCGGGCTCCGAGCATCTGCTGCTCACGGATATGCTCCCGGCACCGGCGGAGACCTCGCTGGCGGAGTCCAGTACTCACCTCGGAGAGTGCATCGATGGTCCCGTTGATACGGAGGCCGTAGCGGCGCAACTGGCACAGGCCTTTGCCGACGGGCTGGGCCTGTCCTGCCGACAGACGAAGCTCACCGACACCGAACTGGATCAGGCCGCTCAACAGGCCGAGGAAATCTACGCCAACGACGCCTACACCTTCCGTCTGCGTCTGCGTTCAAGCACTGCAGGCACTGCGTCGGCATGACCGGCGCTGCCTCGCCCATCCTGGAGGTGCGGGACCTGTGCACCTCGTTTCACACCAGAGAGGGGGAAGGCCGCGCCGTCGATGGGGTATCGTTCCATCTCGGCCGCGGCGAAACCCTGGGTCTCGTCGGCGAGAGCGGCTGTGGCAAGAGCGTCACCGCCCTTTCGATCCTGGGCCTAGTGGCACCGCCCGGTCGGATCGGCGGCGGGCAGATCCTGTTGTCCGGTTGCGATCTGCTAACTCTGCCCGAGAAGGACATGCGACAAGTGCGCGGCGACGAGGTCGCCATGGTCTTTCAGGAGCCGATGTCGAGTCTCAACCCCGTGTTGACCTGTGGCCGGCAGATCGAGGAGGCGGTGCGACTACACCAGGGAGGCTCTCGGCAGGATGCCAAGGCACGCGCCATCGAGATGATGCATCTCGTCGGCATCCCGGCGCCTGAGCAGCGAGTCGACGATTACCCGCACCAGCTCAGCGGCGGCATGCGCCAACGTGTGATGATCGCCATCGCCCTGTCCTGTAGTCCGGACGTACTGATCGCAGACGAACCGACGACGGCTCTCGACGTGACGATTCAGGCGCAGATCCTCGAACTTCTCGAAAAGCTGCAGGCTGAGTTTCACATGGCAATCCTGTTGATCACCCACGATTTGGGCGTGGTAGCTGAAGTCGCCGATCGGGTGGCCGTGATGTACGCAGGGCAGATCGTCGAAACGGCGACGACGAAGGATTTGTTTGCCTCCCCTCGCCATCCATACACACGCGGGCTGCTACGTTCGATTCCGCAGCTCGATGGCCGCCAGGAGCGCCTGGAGGTTATCCCGGGCCGAGTGCCCGAGGCGACTTCTCTGCCGTTTGGATGCCGCTTTCACCCCCGCTGTTCGCTGGCGGAGTCGGCGTGTGAGGCGACCGATCAGAGCCTGGAGGAGTGCGGAGCGGATCACGAGGTACGTTGTCGGAGATGGTTGGTCGATGTCTGAGGATTCCGTGGAGCCGATCGTCGAGACCAGGAGCCTGACCAAACATTTCCCGGTGCGCCGCGGCGTCTGGGGAAAACCGACAACGCACGTGCGGGCTGTGGAGGGGGTCAGCCTGAAGATCCTGCCCGGAGAGACCCTCGGAATCGTCGGGGAAAGTGGCTGTGGCAAGACCACACTGGGGCGACTGATCCTGCGACTCCTCGACGCAACTTCCGGCGAGGTGTATTTTAAGGGCCGGAATCTCGGGGGGTTGGAGGCGCGCGAACTTCGCAGCCTGCGCCGCAAGATGCAGATCGTGTTCCAGGATCCGTACAGCTCCTTGAATCCCCGGATGAGAGTGGGTACCCTGATCGGCGAGGGGCTCAAGATTCATGGGATGGCCCGTGGACGTCAGGTTGAGGGCAGGGTCGAGGAACTGCTGGCCATGGTCGGCCTGCCGGCGAGTGCCGTGGCTCGGTTTCCCCACGAATTCAGCGGGGGACAGCGCCAGCGTATCGGCATCGCCCGAGCCCTGGCCGTGGAGCCGGAGTTCGTCGTCGCTGATGAGCCGGTGTCCGCCCTGGACGTGTCAGTGCAGGCGCAGATCGTCAACCTGCTACAGGGCATTCAGCGGAACCTTGGGCTTACCTACCTGTTCATTGCCCATGACCTCAGCGTGGTACGGCACATCGCCGACCGCGTCGCTGTGATGTACCTGGGAAGGGTCGTGGAACTGGCGACCCGGGATCAGCTGTACGACTCACCCTCCCATCCCTACACACGCGCCCTGCTGTCGGCAGTACCCGTTCCGGATCCTGAGGTTCGACGCCAGCGGGTCGTGCTCACGGGCGATGTGCCAAGTCCTTCACAGGTGCCCTCAGGGTGCCCGTTTCACCCGCGGTGTCAGGAGGCGATCGACGCCTGCAGCCGCGTGGTTCCCGAACTGGCGGACCCCGGGGACGGGCGTCGAGTGGCCTGCCTGCTGCGTGTTCCATCAGAGGACGACTCTGTCCAGGGGACCGACGGTTCACCTGGAGAGGACGATCCGACGGGGAACGACACGACGGCGCCCCGCCAAACGCACGAGGAGAGCTGACGCCTTATGATGACCAAATTGCGCCAGAGCACGGGCATGATCATGTGGTTTGTGATCGCCGCTTTCGTCGGACTCATCGTCGTGGAATGGGGAGCCGATTTCTCGGGTACTTCCGGCGCACGCAGCACCGACGCGGTAGGCTTCATAAACGGCGAGGAGATTCCACTACGCCAGTTCCAGGCGGCCCTGCGCAACAGCGCCCGGCAGCGGCGCGAGGCGGGGCGCGATGACGGTCAGCTGGTGCGTGAGGTGTGGGACTCGATCGTTTCGCAGGTCCTCATCCGGCAGCAGATCGAAAGCATGGGCATCCA
>Ga0315338_1004004_pt1 | contig 12141 bp, 10 predicted proteins | sample ASW8metaG_FD_204518 | JGI IMG/M metagenome (GOLD analysis project Ga0315338, IMG submission 204518) | Ammonia-oxidizing marine archaeal communities from Monterey Bay, California, United States - ASW #8 | ecosystem: Environmental > Aquatic > Marine > Coastal | place: USA: California | collected...
CCAACACGTGTGGCTGATTTGATGGCTTTTTTAGGAAATGGAGAACCCCCAACCAAAGTTTTCAAACGTATAAAGATTGTGCCGAAGCCAAACAAACCTCCGCAAATGTGGATGCTTGGTTCAAGTGATCAGAGTGCTTTGATGGCTGCCCAATTTGGGCTAGCCTTTTCGTTTGCACATTTCATTGTCCAAGAAGGAGGGAAAAGAGTTTTGGAGGATTATCGCCAGCGGTTTCAAAAGTCTGATTTCTATGACCAACCTGATACAAGCTTATGCATATTCATTGTCTGCGCAAAAACAGAAAAAGACGCAAGGAAACTTGCACTATGTCGAGATTTGGTGCTTCTTCTCCGTGAGCGCGGAGAAATTGGCCCCTTCCCTTCAATCAAAGAAGCTGAGGCTTACGTTTATTCAGAAGTAGATCAATCCATTATTGAACGCAATAGACCCAAAAGCCTCTACGGGGATCCTAACCAATGCCGGAAGTTGATAGAGACTATATCGACAGAATACGGGGTTAATGAAGTGGTTATTCTATCCATTTGTCACGATCCCGCTGCACGAAGAAAGTCTTATGAATTAATAGCAGATGCCTTTAATTAATTTAAAATATCAAATATATATGATAACTTATTGTTAATAAATTTTTTTTTAGTTTTAAAATGTTTTAAACCCTTAGGGAAAATGATCGATAACTCTGAGGAGTGGGGTAATCAGAACGGTTTTTATGAGAAATATTTTGTTTAAATCTCTAAACAAAGTAATATCTCATTAACTCAAGGCTGTTTTAAATCAATGAGATAATAATAAACCAAGGCTAGAGCACTTGATCTAATTCTCGGAAAAACCATCAATCAGAAGGAGAGATGGATTGTGACATTAACAGGCTCTAAACCATCCACCCTCGTGCCCAACGGTACCGAGGACTATCCCTTTTTGATAGAACTGACTGCTAAACGTTGGAAAGGTTTCATACTACTAGCATTTTTACTGGGTTTTGTAGGCATGTTTCTTTTCTTTTGGCAGGTTTGGACGATTGTTTATAGACCCCTTATGGAAGGGGGTTTTGTCTTAGGCTCTACCCCCTTAAGCAGCTTCCCTGAAGTTTTCACCAGTTTCGCCGGCATACTAGGCTGTATACTGTTCATAGCAGCTATTGTGATTGGATTTTATGCCAGAGTTATGGCGTGGTGGCGACACGGATGATTTACAGGCTTTAGTTTCAAGTCTATTTTAACGAAACTGAAAGATATAAAGTTTTAAAGAGCACTATCTAAAAAACCTAAATAGGTTTAGTAGCGTTTGATTTGATACACTACACTATGCAAAAGCAAAGGATATCGGCAATGTTTCGAGCGACGCACCAACTCAGTTATATTATGGCCCCTGCTATTTTTATTGCTCTCATCATTTGCGGGATCACACCCGCCGAGGCTGCAGGTGCAGATAGTCCCGTTAACGTTTTTAAATATGGACTTTCAGTCGACTTAAGTAACACGTGGGCTGGTTATTTATGCATAGCAATATTTGTTGCGGCCTATAGTCTGGTCATCCTTGAAGAAAATATTCATCTCCGAAAATCAAAGCCGGTCATGGTTGCGGCAGGTCTAATTTGGATAATTGTTGCTCTTAGTCTCTCCGCTCAAGGAGATGTCCAGACCGCTGAGAAGACTGTTCGTCATAATCTCCTTGAATTTGCTGAACTCTTTCTGTTTCTCCTGGCCGCAATGACATACATCAATAGCATGGATGAAAGAGGCGTATTTAATGCCCTTAGAGGATGGTTGGTATCGCAAGGATTTTCCTTCAAGCAAGTTTTCTGGATAACAGGTGGTATCGCATTTGTCTTATCTCCAATTGCCGACAACCTCACCACTGCCCTTTTGATGTCAACAGTCGTGATGGCAGTCGGAGGTGATAACAGGGCGTATGTTGTCGTCGCTTGTATTAACATCGTCATTGCGGCAAATGCAGGAGGAGCCTTTAGTCCATTTGGCGATATAACAACACTAATGGTTTGGCAAAAGGGTATTATTCAATTCCAAACCTTCTTTGTTTTATTCCTGCCTTCTCTAGTCAATTGGCTAATCCCAGCCGCCATAATGCATTTTGCACTGCCGGACGGGAACCCGGATCCCATGGATGAAAAACCTCAAATTTTAGAGGGTGCCTGGGTCATTGTTGGTTTGTTTATTGTTACAATAATTCTTGCAGTATCCTTTCACCAATTTCTCCATCTACCACCAGTATTAGGAATGATGACGGGTCTGGGCCTCCTTAAAATGTTTGGATATTTTCTTGCGAACAGGGACAAATTTTTCCCCGATCCCAGTGCAGACGATATCGGTGAGTCTTCGCTCATGGAAGACACCATGCCAGATAACCGGAGTACCGCCGACCGTCCGCCAGAATTTAATGTATTCAAAGCACTTCAGCGGGCCGAGTGGGATACATTAATGTTCTTCTATGGAATAATTCTCGCCGTTGGCGGCCTTGGCGCTCTTGGTTACTTAAATTTGGGCTCCAATTTTATGTACGGTGACCTTGGACCCACGACAGCTAATATTTTAGTGGGTATATTCTCGGCAATCCTCGATAATATCCCGATTATGTTCGCCGTCTTAGCGGTTATGCCGGAGATGGATCAAGGGCAGTGGCTACTCGTGACATTAACGGCCGGTTGTGGAGGTTCCATGTTGTCAATTGGGTCAGCCGCAGGCGTGGCTGTTATGGGGCAAGCTCGAGGTGTTTATACATTTCTTTCGCATCTAAAATGGACCTGGGCTATTGCCCTTGGGTATGCGGCCAGTATTTGGGTACATTTTCTAGTCAATGCAGGGCGTTTTGGCTAAGTAAGTAATAGGTAGATCTACCCCTTAATAGGTAGATCTACCGCCGGAGAGATCAAAAACACCTCCAGTTGAAAACGAGCATTCCTCGGAACACAACCAAGCCACCAGTGCGGCAACCTCAGAGGTTGTTCCAAATCGTTTCATGGGGATCTTTGAAAGCATATAATCGATATGCTCTTGTGTCATTTGCTCAAAGATAGGTGTGTTTACAGCGGCGGGTGTAACACAATTGACCATAATATTACTCTCCGCAAGCTCCTTCCCGAGCGCTTTAGTTAGAGCGATAACCCCAGCCTTACTCGCCGAATATGCGGGTGCTTTCGGATTACCATCTTTTCCGGCGACAGAAGCAATATTGACGATCCTTCCATAACCCGCCTCTAACATGATTGGAATTACGGACCTGGAAATCAGGAATGTCCCGGTCAAGTTAGTATCAATAACCTCTTGCCAACTTTCAATGGGATATTCCCAACTGGTCACATTGGGACCGGAAATACCGGCATTATTCACAACAATATCGATCGATCCTAGAATATCCTTAGATAAATTGATGGCACTCTCAACGGAATGAACATCTGATACGTTGCACTTTAGGCCACTCACAGCAGGATTATCTATTTGATCAACAGCAATTTCGATTGTTTTCTGATCTAAGTCGAGAATACAAACATTGGCCCCTGAGTTCGATAACCGTTTAACGATTGAGAAGCCTATACCACTTGCTCCACCAGTAACAATTGCCCCTCTCTTATCTAGATAAATTCTATTTTCTCTCATTAATAAATAAACCTTTATAGTGCTCTCAAACGTCCAATACCCTTATTCATGCGCATTTGTTCTCTCTTTCAAACATTTAGATTGTAGTTCGGCCAAAATATTTTTCATCCAAGTGTCAATATTTTGGGAACCATTTAAATTTGGCCATATTCCCACCGTTAAAGAAGAAAGAGGCCCTTCGTGGGTGAATTCTAAAACAGGTCTTTCAATCTTCCTTCCATAACTCTCAGAAACCCATCCACTTCTAATCTGCACATTCCAATCACCAAGTTCTAGAATATGAAATTGAAACTTGATTTGACCAACCGATAAACACCACTGACAGTCATGTTCTTTAGTGAGGATAGCCTCTGGAACGAAATGAAATGGGATTGTAATTTGGTGAATACCATTACCCTCAAATTCATCCTGAACAAATAGTCCGTGAACCCTTTTATCCAAGACAATGGTTCGGACTGGTCTTAAGCCGGGACCAAGTCTCTCATATCCGCTGTGACTGCCAACAAATATGTCTTTCTCAGGTCCTGTCTTCCAAGAGTGTAATTTAGGCTTTGCATCGTCACTTAGAAGAAATAATTCTTCTTTGCTAACAAACCTGTTTAATTCAGCTTGATCAATGCATGGAGTATTGTGAAATGACGTACTTCTAAATGAGTTACGCCATTTGAAGTCTTCTGTGTAAACGTATGTTCCACTATCTGTAATCAACGGTATATTGTGAAGAACTGCTTCAAATGCAAGGCAATCATTGTGGCCGTGCCCACCTCGGCCACCGAACCCGACTGGTCCACAATCAATAATAATATGGTCTTTTTCTCCAGCCATAACGTAAACACCGCCATTCCCAAAGCTCTGGGAAATTTGTAATTTTTTAGGAGCTGCTTCAGCCTTGCTTCCCTTATCCCAGCCAAGTGCCCAATATACCTCTTTTGATGCATCTGAATTGGGAACCATTTTCACTTCATCATCCAATGCCAATGAAATTAACGCGGGCAAATAACTGTGATCAGAAATCCTTTGGGGACCAAAAATATAGGGTCTTCCATCATCCCCATCCCCCCATAGGGGCGCAGTACCATCCGGCTTGGTATAGGCAGCCGTAAAGGCGCCCATCAGACGCAAACGTTCAAAATATAATTCAGGTACCCCTTTCCCTTTTACTCTTCGGTAAAGCGCCGGCCAAAGAAATAGCTCGGCAACCATTCGATGGTACGAAGTTGATCCTTCGAAATCTGTTCCATCGTTCAAAACTTGTCGAAATATCTCTGATACTAGTATTGACCAACCGCGTTCACTCCAATTTGAGGTTTCATTTCCAAAAGGGAAAAATTCACCCAAAAGGACTAACGCACCTGCATCTGCGATCAGGTGATTGCCATTATGACCGACTTTCTCAAGATATCGGTCACAGAACACACCATGTTCATATAAGGCCCCGAGTAATTTCGATTTATAGCTGGTTTCGGACCATGCTTTCGATGCATGAAATATGTGAAATAGCCAAGTCCAAGTATAAATTCTCATGGCTGCTTCCATCGTTACTGCCCAATTTGGCCCACGTCCATACGGATTGGCATCAATCCAATTAACCAGCACATCCTTAACAAACTGAGCGCAACGTTCATCTCCATTTAACATGTAACACTGTGCCACAGGCGTTAGCCATTGAAGACGTGAAAGCTCCCACGGTATTTTGATGTCGCTTTTTCGACCTCTATCAAGTACGTCGATGTCTCTAAAAAACTCGAGAGGCCATACGACATTATTTTTAAAATCAAGATGCCAATTCAAATTAGCTTTATGACTAGTCTTTCCCGAACCTAAAAAATCAAATATGAAAGCCATCGCGTCATCAGATGCCCGTGTAATACGATCTACTTCCGCTCCCAAATTTTTCTTAAACGTTTTGGGTTTCTCCAATTTAGTTTGCAGAAAGAAAGGCTGAGCCGCTACGACGTTCCATAATTCGGTAATATTTTTAACACAAAACTTTGGGGGTAAGATTTCTTCAGCCGAGGTAGGAATAGGCGAAGTTCGGAAACGATCCTTTAGTGCTTTAAACTCTAATACACCGTGGTAAAACAACTCAGTAGGTGGGCGTCGGATTGCTCTGCGTAATCGGTTTGCCCAAATACCGCTCATCTTCCCTCACCCATTTTGTACTGTCCTAGAAGCTATTTCGATATCAAACGTTTGGAATTATGTGCATTGTTTTCATCACAATCGAAATTTTCGCCAAAGCAAACTTTTGAAAGATTCCCCTCAAAATACCGATCGATATCGCGGAGGCAACCTATCCTCGTTCATTTAAATGCGTTATTCTCGTGATGTTAAAAATAAATCTCTTACAATAAATTTAAAAGTTTTTCAGGATTTATTTCTCTTTAACGGCATACCCATAGCAGCCAACATTCCAAATATAACTAAAACTATCCCGCCAAACTCAATGGTACCAGGGATCTCATCCAAAATTAGTGCCCCCAGCAAAGTTCCAAATACTGGTACTAGAGCCATAAACAAAGCCGTTCGTGCGGGCCCTATAACTGGTATACAAATAGTGAAAAGGACGACGGCAATAACACCTACAAAAACACCCTGGTAAATCAATTGAAGAACAATTCCTCCAATCGGTAAATCTAAAAAAGGAGAACCAAAATAGAATATATATATTGGGGTAAAGCATACCAAACTTAGTACGGCTACGACACTAACGCCATAAACTGGATCAATATTCCAGTATCTGATACTCACAGTGAATGCAGCCCAACAAGCAGAAGCGGCCAAAAATAATAGATCTCCTTTCCAGGCATCAGGCGAACTCTCGATTAATCCTCCCCAGCCAAGTGTTACTAACCCCCCCATTAATACCATCAACCCAGTAATGCGACCCATACTTAGGCGTTCTTTGAACAAAAAATAACTATACAACGCTGTAAACATTGGCAGAGTACCCGGGGTAAAAATTGCACCGTGGGCGGCAGGGGCATATTTAAATCCGGACATCATAACCAAGTTAAAACACCATCCGGCGAGTATCATGATGACAACTCCCCGCCCCCAACCAATTCCGCCCAGATTACGGATGGGCCTTTTTAAAAACACTGGTAATAATATGAGACCTGATAGGTAACGAAAAAATGTTAGGTCAGCGGCGCTTGTCAAATTACTTACACCAAAGCGGCTAACTACGACGAAGCCACCCATAATTAAAGAAGTGACCGCCGCGCCGAACATCGCTTGGCCAACAGTGATGTTTCTGAACATTAGAATTAAGATTTCAATTTAGTTGAGGGTATTTTTTGGCATCAAGGAAAAATAAATAAGAAATCAAAAGGAAACAAACTCAACCCCAATTGCTTCAGCTTGCCTGTTTTCCTCCGGCATCTCTCTGATAGTTTGTGTCAATATACCAACACACGTAATCAATCAGGCTCATTGGTTCATAACGCGGTGGGTTTGCTTCGCTGCAGCAGGTCGATAACGGAACAGCTATCGTTTCGGGACTAGGATTAAAAAATGTAGCAATCGAATAACGATCTTTCTCAGGGGGTACTACGCGATGAGGTGTCGGTATGAAACGGCCATTCGTCCAACGATTAAGAAATTCTCCCGTATTTACCAATATCCCCTTGTCAATGTATTTAGCATCGATCCAATTTCCATTTTGACTCAATATCTGTAATCCAGGAACTTCTGTCGTTGGGAGCATGGTCAAAAAGCTATGGTCACTATGCGGCGCTATACCGTATTGATTTTTCTCCGGAACTTCAGCCGGATAATGGGCGTTCCGCGACCACATTACCGGATCCGTAAAATACTGATCAAAATAAGAAGGGGGCAATTCTAAGGCCACCGAAAAAATTGGTAAAAGTTTTCGACCCAACTTCAAGATTTCCTGTTGATATGAAACTATGGCATCACGAAATCCGGGCAGACCTTCCGGCCATTGGTTAGGACCTACAAAGCGCGTCCCAGCCTTGATCAAAGGATGATCGGGCGGACGTTCTAAAGCAGTGATCAAGGTTTCATTTAAATCCTTCTTGGTATTTTCATTTATGATAGAAGTTATATATTTTGTAGACTTCGGTGGAACATAACCTATGGAAAGTTCATTAATAAGATAACGCCGTTTTTCATCATCAGATAAAGCAAAAAACTGTTTCAGTTGTTTGTAGGTCTCGTCCAGTTTCTTCCATGCAACTCCATGATTGATAACCGCCCAAAAACCAATCGTTTCTTGAATATTTCGAACTTGCACACCTAACTCTTCCAGAGCTCCGTTTTCTCCGGCCATATAAGGTCCTAAATCCAATACTGGAATTTCAGTATATACTTTATTCAAGATGTTCAATTTCAACTCAACATGTGTGGTTCAATTTATTTTGGGTAAAATGACTATATTTAAGTGGATATTGTTATGCAAATATTTGACCCTAACGTTCTGTATAAAATTTGCTAGATCGTTAATTATAAACAGGCAAGCATTTCAGACAATTAAAACTGAGAAAGACAATTTCTAATTTTACAGAAGCCGATAAATCTGCGCAACGCAGTAAAATATGGAGCTTAGCAGGACCAGTTATACTGGCAAATCTATCAGTGCCTTTGTTAGGCGCAGTTGATACCGCAGTGATTGGCCACCTGGACGACGCATATAATCTGGCTGCCGTTGCAATCGGTTCAACAATTATCCAATTTATTTATTGGGCATTTGGGTTTCTGCGCATGGGAATTGGCGGATTAGCCGCCCAGGCGTTAGGTTCCAAAGACGCACCCGAGGTTCGTGCCCTTTTTACTCGAGGGGCTCTAATTGGCTTGTTTGTTGGTCTAGTTTTATGGGCCATCCAATCTCAAATACTCTGGCTCGCATTAAATCTATTTGACGGGAGCGCTGCTAGCAAATCACTTGCTAGTCTCTATTTTGAAATCAGGATATGGAGTGCCCCTGCCGTTCTTGTGAATTATTGTCTTATTGGTTGGTTTATCGGCATGCAAAACACACGTGCCGTTCTTTACCTTCAAGTATTCATGAATGGTCTAAACATTGTCCTCGATCTTTATTTTGTTCTTAACCTAGGCTGGGGAGTAGCAGGAGTTGCTATTGCTACTCTGATCTCTGAATTAGCAGCCGTAATAATTGGATTGCTGGTTTATCGACGTGAAGTCAATCGTTTTGACCCCGGTGGTAAAAGTGGTTCTGTATGGGATGTAAATAAGTTAAAGCGTACCCTAGGTATTAATATTGATATTTTTATCCGAACAGTTTGTCTCCTGTTTGCTTTTGCTTTTTTTACCTCTCAAGCATCAGGTTTTGGTGATATTACAATTGCAGCACATTTGGTTCTGATCCAATTCCAATTTTTCTTATCATTTGGGTTAGACGGTTTTGCACATGCGGCTGAAGCATTAGTAGGAAACTCAATCGGTTCAAAAAACCGACTGGCTCTCCGCCATGCTGTCAACATCTCAAGTAAATGGGCCGCCGGTGTTGCTGGAGCCTATATGCTCGTCTACGCCATTGCTGGTGAATTTATTATAGGTCTTCTAACTAGCATTCCAGAAGTACGGATTGTTGCTACTGATTATTTAATCTGGTTGATTATCTCCCCGGCTATTTCAGTTTGGTCCTTCATGTTAGATGGTATCTTTATTGGAGCGACCCGATCAGCAGAAATGAGGAATGGAATGCTAATTTCCCTAATAGTCTTTATTTCCGCTGCACTACTTTTAAAGCCCATTATGGGGTATGGAGGGGTTTGGGTAGCATTCACTTTTTTTATGATAATGAGAGCAGTCACCCTGGGCATTTTTTATCCACGCGTTGAGATAGATGCAAAATGATGAGGCTAAAATTTATACCCGTAACGCAGCCCGAAAGTCTCCAGTCCCTCATTGGTACTACACAGTTTTGCATTGGAAATGTGATCTAGATGAAGCATGACTGAATGCGGTCCTGATACCTTGTAGCCTAGATCAAGTGACTCCCGAAAAAGAACACTGCACCCAAGTGACTTCGTTTTGGGGTCATCAGTGACTTTTTCTCCAGAGTGAATTGCTCCTCCTAAAGAAAAGTTTAGAAAATAATCCCGATAAAAATCCCAATCCCAAGTAAGACCAAGATAAGCTTGGCTGGTATTCCCTGCCGAGTTTAAAGTGGCACCCAAATGAGGTCGAGGAGAATAAACTGCATCAAGTATAGAGGGAGATTTAAAAAGTACTTCAAAATTAGTATCGATTCCGTCTTCTTTATTACGGCTAAAAAGTCCTTCATCATGAACAAGGATGCCGCCGCGTATTTCACTCAAATATCCTAAATTACTTTTAGGGGTATACATTGACGTAGTGGAAGGTAATGACACTTTCGGCGTTTTAATTATTCCAGCTGGTTTTTTAGTAGATGAAATAACATTCAAATCTTTTTTATTGGGTCGAATATTTTTTGGCCGAACCAGAGGTTTTTCCAATGAGAGTCTAGGGGAAACAGGTGTCCTCGCAAAAGGATGGGGTTCCTGGAGAAAACGTGACATATCATAGAGACCACCAGAAGTTGCAGCTTCAGGACTTGCCACAAACAGGGTAAGAGCCAAAACAAAAGCAACCATTAATGAAATATATTTGTTCATACTATAATCTGCTAAAAAGAAATGTAACTATCAATCCGGATTTAACATAGAACCACTTAAATCTTCGGCACGCTCAACTTTTACAAGAACAGCAGACCCGAGTTTTTCTGGATCCCGTTCTCTCTCCGGCGCTGCCATACGATCATAAACATCATTCCAAACTTGTCCTTCTTGATATATTTCAGCTGTACCATAAAACCGGGCAATCCCACCTTTGGGTAAAGTCCCATCCTCCCGCAAGTCGGTATTCCTGTAATAAAATGTTACTTTTGAACCATTTTTCACCGCATCATGGGTCCGCCCTTTGCCACGATCCCAAAATCCCAAAGTTTCGTCATCATAAACAATAACACTACCTCTTGGGCTAATTTGCGCAAAACCATCCTCCAAAGCTGTACCAACCAACACCACATTTTTTGGAAATGCGCTGTTGATATGATCATGTAAATTCAGAGGGATCTTTGCCATTATTTACTTTAACCTTTAACAAACAGTTTTTCTACTATCGATATAATATTTAATCGGGAAGGTAATTTAGAGAACTTCTATAAACTCGCTAAATCGGGTTATATGTTGATTAGGCTTGCTGTTCAATTCCATAAACTTAAAATTTGCTGGATATAAGAATGCTTAAGGGTAATACTTTCGGCTGCGGCGACATTCAACAATTGAAACGAACAAACGAGAGACTCACTATATGATTTACGAATTACGTACTTATGATTTAAGGCACCGAACACTACCCGAAGTCATTAAGCGCTTTGGTGACCTCATTGAGGGGCGTCAGAAGCTCTCCACCATGATTGCTTTCTGGTTTACTGAAATCGGCCCACTCAATCAGATCATACATTGTTGGCAGTATGAAGACGCCGCGGAACGCAGCCGCGTCAGATCGGAAGCCGTTAAACAGAATCGGTGGCCCCCGAAGATTGGTGAGTTTGTTCTCAAACAAACAGTTGAATTATTTATCCCTTGGGACAACTCACCTTTACTCACTCCGGGAAAACACGGCCCGTACTATGAAATGCGCAGCTATCTGATACAACCTGGCTTAATGGGGCAGGCTAAGGCTAGATGGGCAAAAAAATTGGACGAAAGGACAGCACGCTCTCCCTTAGCGGTTGTTATGGAAGGTGATATCGGAACAGCAAGTAAACTCGTCCACATATGGCCTTATCAAAGCCTGGATGAGAGAATTAAGATTCGAAATCAAGCTAAGGAAGATGGGGTTTGGCCCCCAAAGAACGAACCGGGGGAAACCGTAGAAGTGCAAACTCAAGAAAATAAAATTATGCTCCCAGCTCCATTCTCGCCGATGCAATAAGTACAGTGGTGTGAGCTTTAATTATATTTGGGAGAAAATTTTTACGATGAAATTAGCAATTAGATTTAGGAGAAAATAAAGTGGAGCACGAAAATCCTAGAATGGGCCCGCACGATGTTGGCGGAGAGGTGTCTGGTCCAATCGACGTTGTTGACCATGGAATGTCGCATTGGGAGAAGCATGCCAATGCTTTAAGAATGACCGTAAGCGGTTTAAAACTTGCAACAGTAGATGAAATGCGGCGGGCAGCTGAGAATCTTGGAGACCGTTACAACCAAATTGGTTATTTCGAAAAGCAAACTGAGGCACTATCTATCGTATTGGCCGAAAGGGGAATAATACCAAAAGAAATGCTCCAAACGGAACTAGATAAGGTTAGAGAGAGATTCCAGGTTCCTATTATTCCTCTACCTGATGACCACGACCACGATGGCAAACCAATACAAGAGGATGAGACTGGTGAAGGGCCAAACCAGCATCATAGTATGAACCTTGCCATGCAGGAGATTCTTGAGAGGAAGGGTTTGATTAAAGCAAACCAGATACGCGAAAAAATTGAAAA
>Ga0315338_1004005_pt1 | contig 12139 bp, 10 predicted proteins | sample ASW8metaG_FD_204518 | JGI IMG/M metagenome (GOLD analysis project Ga0315338, IMG submission 204518) | Ammonia-oxidizing marine archaeal communities from Monterey Bay, California, United States - ASW #8 | ecosystem: Environmental > Aquatic > Marine > Coastal | place: USA: California | collected...
ATATACGGGAATCTTCCGATCTTCCCGTAATAATTCTGACTGCATTCGGCGAGCCTGTGGACCGCACCGTCGGATTGGAAATGGGCGCTGACGATTATGTCGCCAAGCCGGTCGATTTGCGGGAACTCGAGGCGCGAGTCAGGGCCGTGTTGCGACGTGTTCGTCGAGGCGCTAGCGCTACTTCTTCTGCAGGAGAACAGAGCGGTGCCAGTGTCGTTGCGATGGGTGTGTGTCAACTCGATTTGGATTCGCGAAAACTGTTTGGAGGCGACGGCGCGGAAATACCGATCACGGCAATGGAATTCGATTTATTGAACGCATTCGCTGGAAGCCCAAACCGTGTTTTGTCTCGCGATCAGCTGCTCGAACAGGCACACAACCGCGATTGGGAGCCGTTCGATCGCAGCATCGATATTCGGATCGCGCGTATTCGTCGAAAAATCGAACAGGATCCGTCTAAACCGGAAATCATTAAGACCGTTCGCGGCGCAGGTTACATTTTTCAGTCAGGCGCGTAGCTCGCACACCTCGCCTTAACATTTGAAACAAATTTTCCGGTATCAAGAAATCCAACCGAAACACCCGTTCAGTACTCTGCTTCCAGTAAACGAGACGGAAGATTGCAAAGGAGTAGAGAGAGATGACTGAACTGAATTACGCGATGGAAATCAAACGGACCCCAAGCGGCGCCTTCGACGACTACCATTATTATCGCATCGGACAGCGAATCCGGAGTCAGTCATTCCATGCCTTCATCAAACGGCTCTGGAATGGCATTGAGGACGAGGCGCGGACGGCAAGGTCTACTCTTACCGTCGGATTGCGCTGGGAAATGGAACCTTCCCGCTAACTTTAGCGACTGAGCAGCTCGCTAGTCTGCACTGGTATCCATGATCGTAATCCGGTGCAGGTGGCGGGCTGATCCAGCCCATCGGGCTATTCGACGATCTTGCGCAAAATCGCGCTATTCGTCAGGGCGGTCGAATAGCATTATCGCGGTGCCGACATTTTGTGCCTCCGCGTCTGCCAGGATTTGACTGCCGAGCATGATGTCGCTGATGGCGAAGCCGCGGTGCCATAACACGATGAGCCCGTCATCCGCGTCGCGGCCGCTGACTTTGCCCGCAGTAACTTCGCCGATCTCGCCATGCACATCGTCCCGTGTTAGCTCGCCGTTCTCGATCATCGGGAAAAGCTGTCCGCCCTTGCAGCATTGCTCCCAATCATCGACAACGATTTTCGACGCCCGTTTGACGGTTTTCGGATCGGTCGCCATCACCCAGCCATAAGTAATCAGCAAACAATCGTTTTTGAGCCACTCGTCCTTGATCAGCACTTCAGGTCGCTCGAGCCGTGTCGCTTCGATGACGATATCCGCGTCACGCACCGCCGTTTCCGCATCGTCGACGGCGATCGCGTTGAGTGACAGTTTTGCGCGGATTTCCGCGACAAGTTTTTCGCGAGTTTCCGGGCGCTTGCTGTTTACCCGGACTTCCTCGATATCGAAATTTTCCTTCAACGCGGCGATGTTTGCGAAGGCGGTTCCCCGGGCGCCGATATGGCCGACGATCTTGGAAGACGGTTTCGCGAGATGCTTCGCTCCCACACCCGTCACGGCGCCCGTGCGGTGCGTGGTGATGTCGGTTGCGTCCATGATTGCCCGTGGGATACCGATGCGCGGGTCATAGAGCGTCAGCATGCCGACTTCCGACGGGAGGCCGTGCTTGTAATTGTCGACATAGTCGCCGACGACTTTGACGCCGGCCATGTCGATTGGGCCGACCCAGCCGACAAGCACGTTAAAATGGCCGTTATAGCGGTCGTCCAACTGGATGTGCGATTTCGGCGGCAACACAACTTCGCCACGGCCGTGAGCGGAGAGACCTTCTTCGACTCTTTCCAGAATTACGTCCATCGGCGGCATCAGGGATTCGACCTGGTCGCGAGTTAATAAACGAAATTCAACCTTGGCCATCGCTGCTGTTCCCTTCGCTATTTTGCCTGCAACAGCCTAGTTCAAGGAATTCCCGGTACCAAGCGCGGATCGGCCCTGCATTGCCAGCGCTTCCCATTTGGCGATACAGTTTATGTCTGGACAAAAAGAACCGGGCTATACGGTCGACCATAGGTCTACAAAATCGAAACAGAGAGGGAGGAAGTTCAATGAAATTTGGGAAATCTATTCTTTCGACAGGCGTGAGTGCGCTTGCCGTATTGGGTGTCATGGCGGGTTCGGCGCAAGCGCGCGACGAGGTGCGCGTCCCGACACTCACAGCGCCGTTCGGCGCGGGGATCATGGAGCAGATCGTTATCTTCGAGCGCCTGATTGCCAAGCGCCATCCGTGGGTCCGTCTGGTGGCGCAGGAGTCGCCGGGGTTCGTCTATAACATCCGTGAAATGGAGAACAAGAAGCGCCATAAGACGACGACGTTTTGGACCAGCACGGGTGGTCTGTGGGCTGCTGAAACGGCGCAAAAGGGATTCTTCCCGAAACCTATCTCGCGTGACGATTTTCGCTGGATCGTAACGCGCTCGAGCAATTGCTTCTTTTTTGCAACTTTCGATCCGACCATTAAGTCGATCAAGGATTTCTCGGGTAAGAAGATTGCGCTTGGCCGTCGGTCTCAGACCCACTGGGGCCTGTTCACGACAAAGGCCATCGAGGATGGCATGGGTGTCAAGGATGCCAAGCTTGAGTTCCTCGGCAACAATGTGGGCATAGCGGCGTTGCTCGACGGCCGAGTAGATGTCGCCGCGATGGGCGCGACCATGACGGCGGATCAAAGCGTCGTCTTTCCGTCCGGAACGGTGCGCAAGATCGCGGCGACCGGCCGTAAATATTACAACGTTCCAATTTCACGGGCGGCCGTTAAAAAAATCAACAAGGATTTGAATGCGCCTTTCGTGTCGCATCGGCTGGCCCCGAACAAGTTGCCGAACCAGCCGACGGAACTCGACTGCTTGGGTGACTATGTGTTCCAGGCTTCGCATAAGACATTTCCGGATGACGTGGTGCATGCTCTGACGACGGTATTTCTCGAAATCGATACCGAGGCGGGCAAGTATCTCGGCGGCGGCAAGCTTTATCGGCGGGCGAGCATGTGTGTCGTTCCCGTGGGGATCAAACCGCATCCGGCCGCGCTCAAGGCCTGCAAAGACTTTGGAATCGAGCCAACGATCCTGAAGTAGCTGCGATAATCGAACGACGGGCGCCGTATTCAGTCGAGGATACGGCGCCCTCCCGATTCGGCGGAGATCCATTGTCGCCGTCGCGACACTTGTTCCATCGGTATTCCTTGAGAAAGTGAGACCCTATGTCGGCAACGAACCTGAGTCAGGCCGCGAAATGGCTGATGACTGCGATCGGTATCGGCACCGTGATTTATCACCTGATGATGGTTCAATGGCAGATCCAGAGTTCCACATTTCACTACATTACCCATCTGCTTCTCGCGATCGTGATCGCGTCGCTGGCCAGTATCCCGGAGGGGTTGGAACGGTGGGATCACTGGCGCGGTAAGGTAAAATTTTTCATGTCGGTCTACTGCCTCGTGGCAGGGATCTACACGATGACCTACTTCCGGATCTACTCACTCGAGCTGGAACTGGCGCAACCTTTCATCACGGACATGGACTATTGGGTCAGCGCGGTAGCGGTGTCCGTCGTCATGATCCTTTGCTGGATCCATTGGGGCGGGATCATCACCGCGGTGACGGCGATCGGCATTGCATATTTTTACTGGGGACACCTTATTCCGGGGACCATGGGACATCCGGAATACGACGATAAGTTCATCATGTCCTACATGGGGGCGAGTCTGACGCTCGGCATGTTCGGGACAGTGATCCAAGTCTCAGCCAACATTATTTTCCTTTTCGTCGTGTTCGGGTCGCTGTTTCGATACACGGGCGTGTTGCCGCTGTTCCTGGAGCTTGGAAAATATGTCGGCAATCTGGTGCGCGGCGGGGCGGCGTTCCCCGCGGTGATCGGCAGCGGTTTCGTTGGCACCGTCACCGGGGCGGCGGTGGCGAATGTGATCCTGACCGGCAGCGCCACGATTCCGACGATGAAGAAAACAGGATTCCGATCCGAGCATGCGGCGGCGATCGAAGCGGTTGCTTCCACCGGAGGTCAGATCATGCCGCCGATCATGGGGTCGGCGGCGTTCCTGATGGCGTCGTTCCTGGAAGTGCCCTATGTCGAGATCATGAAAAAGGCGGTGGTCCCGGCGCTGCTGTTCTATGTCGGCGCCGGAGTCGGAGTCTATTTTCTGATCCGGTCGGCTGGTCTCAATCCGCCCAAGATGGACGTTGACGGTAAGATGATATTGCGGGCCTTGCCGGTTTTCGTCGTCCCGATGACGATCGTGATTGCCCTGCTAGTTCAATATTATTCCCCTGGCTATGCCGCCTTTTATGGGATCCTGGCGATGGTGAGCATCGCCATGTTGCAAAAGGAAACGCGGCCCTCCTTGAAGCAATGGATTGAGGGTCTGGGAGAGGCGGCCAAGGTCGGATCGCAACTGGCCCTCATCCTGGCGCTGGTCGGTATTCTGGCGCAAACCTCGTTAACGACGAATCTGGCGACGAAACTCAGTCAAACCGTGATCGGCTGGGTCGGAATCGAACTGATCCCGATTCTTCTCATTTCCGCGGTTATCGCGATTATACTGGGCATGGAGCTGCCGACCCCGGTTGCTTACATCATCATGTTCATCACAGTGGTACCGCTCATGATCGATGCCGGCGTTGACATATACGCGGCAAATTTCTTTGCATTCTATTTCGCGATCCTCTCGACCCTCACGCCGCCGGTGGCGTTGTCGGTACTCGCCGCCAGTAGGCTCGCGGGGGCGGGTTTCCTGGAAACCTGTAAGCATTCGATTCGCTTGTCGATCGTAGGTTACCTGCTGCCCTTTGCATTGGTTTTTACGCCGGAAATGATGGGTTTCCCCGACAAGATGGGCGTGACCGGCTGGTCCGCCGTCGGCGTGTTGATCCTGGCCAGCGTGGCCGGTGGAGCAGGGCTCTACGGTTACTTCCTGCGCCCGCTTGGAGCCTTCGATCGTTGTATCCACATCGCCGCCGCGTTGTGCGGGTTGGGATACGTATTCAATCACGGACTTATTACGCTGCTTATATTCTTTGCGTTGCTGACGGTCGGTGTCCTGAAGCCGTTGTTTGCGAATATTAGGGAGAGTCGCGTAAGCGGCGCGTCATGACTGACAAAGCGGCCGCCGTGCCAGTAGGGTTTTACGAAGCCGATTGGAACGGCGTTACGATTGGACAAGCGTTGCAGCGCTCGGCCGAGCGTTGGCCGGACAGCGAATTCGTGATCGGTGAGGGAGAGAGGATCGCCTATGCCGAATTCGACGCGCGGGTCGATCGGCTTGCTTCCGGCCTATTGCAACTCGGTGTTGGTCCAGGTGACAAGGTAGCCTGTTGGCTAACGAACAGCCCGTTGTGGGTGTTGACTTGGTTCGCCTGTTGCCGCATTGGCGCGGCGGTCGTTTCGATCAATACGCGTTATAAGACAGAAGAAGTCGCTTTCATACTTCAGCAGTCCGGCGCGAAACTCCTGGTCGCGATGCCGCGCTATTGGGATATCGACTATCTCCGCATGATCCGGGAGATGCTGCCGGACTTCGAGGATGATGCGCTACCGGCCAAGAACTTTCCCAATTTGGAGAAGGTGCTGCTCTGGAAGAATGAAAGCCATCCCGGCACACAGTCGTTGGAACAGATCGCTGCCTGTAAATTCGATGAAGCGGCGGTCCGGGCGGCAGAAGCTGCGGTCGATCCGGAGGATCCGGTCGTCATCATCTACACCTCCGGGACAACGGGCGTGCCGAAGGGCGCCATGCATTGCCATCGCGTGCTGATCGAAGGCCAGAACATCGCCCGTGCGATGCATATGGAACCCGGTGACAAGGTGCTTGGGCACATGCCGCTTTATCATGTCGCCGGCAGCGTCGCGACGGTCATCCCGGCGATGCAGCATGGCTGCGGCGTCGTCTTGATGCCGCAATGGGAACCGGCCGAGGCGCTGGCGCTGATCGCGGATGAGCGCATCAATGTGATGGGTGGCATTCCGACTCATTTCATCGATCTCTTGCAGCAAACGGAGTTCAAGCCGCGCGATACTTATTGTCTGAAGTCCGCCTGGATCGGCGGCGCGCCGGTGACGCCGAGAATTGCGCGGGCGGTCAAGGACACACTGCATTTCGACGCCTTGCAGGCGGTTTACGGTATGACCGAAACCATGGGCATGACGACGTTGAGCGAGTTCGATGCGCCGATCGAGGTGACGTGCGAGAACAAAGGCAAACCGGTCGGCGATTACGAGGTCAAGGTGGTCGATCCAGAGACGGGCGCCGAGAGGCAGGTCGGCGACGATGGCGAAATCTGGGTCCGGGGTTATCTGGTCATGCTCGGCTATTACCAGAACCCGGAGGCGACGCGCGAGGCGATCACGCCGGATGGCTGGTTCCGTACTGGCGATCTGGGCCGGTTCGACGGGGACGGGTATCTGCAGATTACAGGTCGGGCGAAGGAAATGTTCATCGTCGGGGGCAGCAACGCCTATCCAGCGGAAATCGAACGTTTTCTCGAAAGTCACCCGGGTATCGGGCAGGCTGTCGTCTGCGGCGCGCCGCATGAGCGGCTGGGCGAAGTCTGTTTTGCCTTCGTCATGCTAAACGACGGCACGGGGCTAACGTCGGATGAGGTAATCGCGTATTGCCGCGGTTCTATCGCGGACTACAAGGTGCCGCGCAGAGTGCAGATCGTCGATGATTTCCCGCGGACGTCGACAAACAAAATTCAGCGTTACCTGTTGCAGCAAGAGGCGGTGAAAATCGCCGGCGGATAGGACAGTCGGAGCGCGCAAGAATTCCGCCAGTTTTAAATCCCAAGCGAATTACACTCGGCCGGCGCCTATCCTGCGGTAAGCTGCTACATGAACAATTCGTTGCGACTAATCGGCTTTGCGGCATCGTTATTCCTGTGCGTCCCGGTGCAGGCCGCCGAGGAACTCTATCTTCCCTGTGACGGCGCGCCGGATCCGGCCCATGCGACGCTTGGCGAACGGCCAAACCTGCGCGTAATCACCAAGGAAGGTTTCGTCTGGGATGCGCCACGTTGCATCGGCTGGGGCAAGGGCAAGTATGCGCTCCTTATCGCTGTCGCCGGACGTTTCGAGCATAAAGGCGGAGAGGCCGCGTTGGTCCGCAAGTTTGCGCGCATATCGCGGCTAAAGACTGTCCGGTACTGGTCGACATCCGCTCAGGCCTGGCGGAACCTGTTTCGCAATGCCCACGCGTTGTCCCGACCGCAGCAAGGTGCCGTGCGGGTTGATTTCGACGTGGCGGACTTTGTGCCCGGTCCGGTTCGGCACCTGTGGTTGACGGAACAGGGGCCGATTGGTGGCGCGATGTTCAGGATGCGGACTATCGAGCGGACACGGGATCGGATCATTATAGATCTGCGCAACGAACGGCCCATTCGACCGCCCGAGCATCCGAAGATATCCGCCGGCGGTTACCGTTATGTTTTCATTCTCGATCGAGAAGGCCCGGGCGTGTGGCGATACTACGGTGTCACTGGACTCCGAGGGGCGGGCGGGGGCGCTATCACCTGGATTCGGGGCTCCTATTTGAACCGCGCCATTGCGATGTATCAGTACATTGCGGGACTTCCGATGGAGCGAGAACCGCCCGCTGCGCGTTAAGTCGAACGATTTTTCTGTGACACTTCTTCCTAACGTTTCCTCAAACATTGTCGCACGGCCAAATAACACATGGCGATTTGCCAACAGCCTTTGGAAAAACATCGAGACGTATGGGGTGAGTGCTTTGCGCGGTGCGAATTGACGCTGCTTCGAGCGCTTAGCGTCTTCATGCTGATGCTGTTTGTTGCTTTTGCGGGCAGTGCCTGCAGCGGCCGGCCGGATATCGCTGCCGTGCAACAATTCTACAGACAAGGCACGCCGCATACCGACCGTCAGGGCATAAACCGAAAAGACTACGATTCGGCGCGGAGTTTCCTTCCGATTGCGATCTATCATGCGCTATCTGGCACGCATCACGGCGTCGAATATGACCTTAGAGCGTTGTCTGCTGCGGGTTTCAATACCGTCCATCTTTGGGAACGTCAGGCGCCCGAGGCTTTTATATCGGGTGCCCGCGATGCTGGTTTGCAGGCCATCGTCCATTGGCCGAAGCTGAAGAGTGTTGAAAACCTGTTCCGTGACCCGACTGTCCTAGCCTGGTATTTGGACGAAGAGCCTACGTTTCTTTATCCACCGGAGGAAACGCAGCAACGGTTGGCGTCGTTCCGACGGAATCGCGACGCAATTCGCCGAATTGATAAGTATTCACCGATCTTTGTGCTCGACGGACCGCCGACAGAGGTGAACAGGGCGCGATGGAATCGTTGGAACCGCGCGGGCGATATAACGTCGCACTTTAACTATCCCGTCACGGTCAAATCTTTGAGGGATTACGGACCGGTGGAACGCGTGGCGAAAACGACGGCGATCGCGCGCGATTTGGTCGACGGAGCCCGGCCCGTTTGGATCGTTCTACAGGCATTCGGCGGCGAGGCGCGCGGATGGCGCATGCCAAGGCCGGCGACGTTACGCGCCATGGCCTATGCGGCAATCGTGCATGGGGCGACAGGATTGGTCTATTTTGCCTATGACAGCTTCGTGACACGGGACGATGGAATTCTCGGAATATCGCCGTCGCCGCGACGCGATTACGGTGTGACGATTGACTACAATGCGGACGACAAACCTCCGCTCCGCGTCTCCGAAACCGAGTTGGACCAAAGCCGTAAGCTGTTCCGAGCGGTCGCGAAGATGAATGCTGAAATGACACAGCTGCGCGAAGCCATCCTTTCGCCGACAAGCGCGGTCGCCTACTCCGTTCGGCCGGTAGATGCTTTGGGACGCGGAAATGCTGTGCGCACGCTGTTAAAGCGAACGCGCAATGGCCATTTCCTTTTTGCGGTGAACGTCGATGGCAGCCCTGCGCCTGCGGTGTTTCGATTCTCGCGCGCTGTCGCCGAAATTGAACCACTGTTCGGCTCGGCCGTTCCGGAAAACGTTGGGACCGACGGATGGACGATGCGTTTTCCTTCCGAAGCCGTCGGTGTCTACCGGGTTGTTTTCAAGTCGTGATATTCCGTGTCCACTCGATCGAATCCCGTCCTTCCTGGTTGGCCGCTAATCTGGCCTTATGGCTGTTGACGGTATTTATCTTTAGTCAAAGCATCGGGCTTTGGCATCTGCTTGTTGCGCGAGCCGGTAGCCGCGTCGTGGACGCGCTACCCGTCACCATTTCGGCGTTACTCGCTGTTGTGACGATTGTTGTTATATCGCGACATAGAGCGGCTTTTTCATGGCCTTGGGCGGTTGCTTCAACGGCGGTGTTCGTTGTTGGCCTTTTATCGACAGATCCAGAATTTCCGGCAAAGCGCGTCCACTTGCCCGAATATTTTGTGCTGACGGCAATCGTGTATTGGAGTTGTCACAGTCACATGTCACGCCGGCTTGCTGTTTGGGGCGGGGTCATTCTCTCCGCGATGCTCGGAGGCGTTGACGAGATTATTCAGGGCGCGATGGCGACAAGGACATTTGGTTTAAGGGATATCGCCGCCAACACACTTGGTGCGTTTTCCGCTGGGCTATTTCTCGAGGCGTTAAATCGGCGATCCCTATGGGGAGAAAATGAACGGACTGCTGTGCCGCTGGTCGCGGCCGGGTTGTTTGGATATGGGTTGCTGCTGCTGGCCGCGAATGCGCATAAAGGTGTCCCCATGCCCATCTGGGTCTATCTTCCAGCCCTGGCGACGTTGCCGCTTTTGATCCTCGGCGGTGCAATGAAAGGTCGACATTTTCCGGAGGCGATGGGTGCGGTCTGCGCCGTTGCTCTGTTACTGCTCGGCGGTATCAATGCGCTGGACATCGATTTTCGTTAGCACCGTCTTGGCGTTGGTGGTCGCGGGGGGCGCCATGACCTTTCATGCGCGGATTTCCAGCCCCCCTATCAGCGTTATTCTGTTGACTGTCGAAAGCTTGCGAGCCGATCGTTTCACCGCCGCCCTTGCACCGGAGTTCTTTGCCGCCGCGCGGGGCGCGAGCAGCTATCGAAGCCATCGCAGTATTGCCTCCTGGACGGGGCCGAATATCGTGACGTTGTTGACCGGCATTTCGCCGTTCGAACAGGGCATACATGCCCGCGGGCATTCGATTGCCGCTCGTGGCGACGTGGTTCTGAAAAAACTGGCGCGCGAGGGGTGGGATATCGGGTCGGTACAGGCATTCGCAAAAACGGAAAATTTTCGCAATCTTGGGATGCCGGTGTCCGCCGGTGAAACACCGCAGGGCTGGATTGCCCGGCGCGAAATCGCCGGGAAACCGTTCTTCTTCTGGCACCATTACCTGGAAACGCACCTACCCTATGACCCTAGCGACGTGTTTGTAAATTCGAGCGCTCGTATGCCGAATCAAGGAGAGCCAGCGCGTGCGCGACTCCAAGCCGTCCGTCATAGGCCCGCGGTTCGCGCTGGCAGCGTCGCGTTCGAACAGTCGGACCGGCCCTATATCGGGGCCTTATACGATGGTGGGATTAGGGAGTTCGATGCCTGGTTCGGGCGGTTTTGGCGTTTTTTCGATACGGCGGGGCTGCGCGAGAACACGATTCTCATCGTGACCGCCGATCATGGGGAAGAGCTTCTTGAACGAGGTAATGTCGGGCACGCGTCGACGACAATGGCAGGGACATTGTTCGAGGAATCCGTTCGCATTCCGCTCTTTATCTGGTGGCCCGAACAGCTGGATATAAAAGTAGCCGAGCGTCCTTCGGACCACCGGGATATCATCCCAACTGTGCTTGACGCGTTGGGCGCGGCGGACGGGGTCGCACGCGCCGGTACGTCTCTCCTACGGCCGAGAGGTAATTACGAATGGCATGCGTTGACCAGCAAAGCCGGTTTCGCGGAAGTCGATCCTGACAATGTGAAAGAATTTTTCGCAGCGGTTGTCAAGGATAGGTGGAAGCTCATTGCGCGGGCAGAAGGGCGTTCACTGGCTGGGATCCAACTGTTCGACCTTTCCACCGATCCAGGTGAACGACACGACAAGGCGGCGATGCGGCCCTACATCGTCGCGCAGCTATTGCCCGGACTGGAAGCGCAGCTGTCAAACTTTGTTCTTCCGGGGAGGCCCGTGACACGCCTAGACCGTCACGAGCCGGATCGCGTCGCACCGCCGAATTGGATATTTCCAGTAACGTCACGCACCGTGTCCTGGGATGAGTTGCAAGGACGCGTGTTTCTGGAATGGACTGGCAATCCAACCAAATCCTATGTGCTGGAGTATACGGCAGGGTCAGGACCGCTCGAAATATCCGGGCGGATCGTGGTGGAAGGGACACGGAAGGAATTCGGGGTATTTTCCAAGAAATATTGGGACACCTGGATTGTCCCCTATCGCCAGATAAGTGTGCGGGTGCGAGAGGCGAGCGGCGGCAATTGGAGCGAAAAATTGATGATCGCAGTAACTAAATAGGGGAGAGATATTGCACACTGAATTCAGTACGCCACCGGTTCCCATAGATCTCCTGGATATCCGGCTGTCCTATGTCGCGTTTGCGTTGGCTCTAGTCGTCTTCGCCGTCGGAGCCTGGGATTCGCCGCTGTTCAACCAAGAAAGCAGGGCGCGAGTTGAGGTGTTGAACCGTTTCGCGCGAGCCGAATACCTGGACGAAGGGCAAGAAAAGATAATCGCAACGTCCTATTGGTCGCACTATACCGACGTCGCCGCTGACCCCTTTTTCGGCCGTGAAGGGAGGCTTGGTATTTGGGGTGCGAGAGAACATTTCAAGCGTCATGGGAAACGCGAAGGGCGTGTTTGGCCTGGGAAAGTATTGCAACGGCCGTAATCACCCGGCGGTTACAGAAAATAAACGATCCGCGTGTTCAGCCGACGGTGCGTGAAGATGGCGGCGAGAGACCAGATCGCAGCGAGTAGCCAACCGGTCAGGACCAAGGTCGTATTCGGGAAGGCGCTGCCATGCAGGATGATCTGCGACGGCGAGATAAGTAAGCTGAAAGGATTGTACTGGATGAAGCCCGA
>Ga0315338_1004006_pt1 | contig 12137 bp, 10 predicted proteins | sample ASW8metaG_FD_204518 | JGI IMG/M metagenome (GOLD analysis project Ga0315338, IMG submission 204518) | Ammonia-oxidizing marine archaeal communities from Monterey Bay, California, United States - ASW #8 | ecosystem: Environmental > Aquatic > Marine > Coastal | place: USA: California | collected...
TAAGCGACTGTCCAACCTCAAAGCCGCGTAAGCTAAGGAGGACATGCCCATGAAATGCTTAAGTCAGTTAAATCCGACAGACTGCTAGTGGACACAATCTAACCTATGGTACCCCTACGATCCCGTATCCTGGATTCTCGGTAGGAGAGGCCCCGCAGGCGATGCAGGCACATCGGCAAGGGGTCTCGACGCACCGAGAAGCCGGGATACGGGACCCATCGGGCGGCTTAGCGAGCCCATCGGCCGCATTGCACGACGCTTGTGATAACCCCGGCATCACGGCGCGGCACACGCCTAACCGCTGGGCGCGGGAAGCCGTCGTAGGGGTACCATAGGCTAGATTGTGTCCACTGGGGTCCGCGCTAGCAGCCAATGAAAAGGAGCACGGCATGGGTTTGCTGGTGGACGGCATTTGGCGCGAAAGATGGTACGACACGGACAAATCCGAAGGGCGGTTCGAGCGCTTCGAGTCGACCTTCCGAAATTGGATCACGGCGGACGGCGCGGCGGGCCCAACCGGCCGCGGCGGCTTCAAAGCGGAGGCCGGCCGATATCATCTCTATGTCGCAAATTCATGCCCCTGGGCGCACCGTTCGCTAATTTGGCGCAAGTTGAAAGGACTTGAGGACACCATATCGATCTCGATCGCCGACTCCCGTAAGCATCCGGAAGGTTGGCATTTCCGAGAGGGCGACGGGCTGATACCGGACACCGTCAATGGCGCAAGTCAACTCCATCAAATCTACACCAAAGCCGAACCGAACTATACCGGCCGCGTCACCGTGCCAACCATTTGGGATCGCGAAACCGAAACAATCGTCAACAACGAGTCCTCCGAAATCGTCCGGATGTTTAACGCTGCGTTCGACGGAAACGGCGCGACTGAACTGGATCTCTATCCTCAATCCTTGCGAGACGAAATCGACGTGGTGAACGACCGCATCTACCGCACCGTCAACAACGGCGTCTATCGCGCCGGCTTTGCCACCAGCCAACAGGCGTATGAAGAAGCGGTCGGCCCGCTTTTCGAAACGCTCGACTGGCTCGACGACCGGCTCGGGGACCGGCGCTATCTGCTGGGCGAGACTTTGACCGAGGCGGACTGGCGGCTGTTTGTGACCCTGATCCGCTTCGACCTCGCCTACTACGGTAACTTCAAGTGCAATCTGCGGCGGATCCAAGACTATGCGAACCTGTGGGGCTACACGCTTGAGCTCTATCAGAGGCCAGGCATCGCCGAAACGATCGACCTCGGCCAGATGAAGGCGGGCTACTACACGATCGAAGCGGTTAATCCGACGCAGATCGTCCCGGTCGGACCCGACATCGACTTCCATCAGCCGCATGGGCGAGGATAGCGCAGCCAGAAATTTGGCGGCGCCGAGCAGCCGCGTCGGATCGGGGTTCCGAAAATCTACCCCGTATCGAGCGAGACACCATAACGAGTTCGGCTCGGCATTAATTATGGCGCGGACGCTGTTCCTCAATCATCCAACAGGGTTTTGCGTTTGAAGCTCCACTCGCGACTTCCAACGCCTTTGGCCCCGAAACAATCGAAACAATTTCCCTAAATTTCGAAATCCTACTGAAACGGTCTGCCCCTACGGTCCGACACATCGACAATTAGAATTATGGGATGCCACGCCGCGTATAGGCGAGGCTAACGAACCCAGCCAAAGGGGTAGAGGCGATGAAAATCTTCATAGTCACAAAAGACGGACAACCGGCGCACGTTACGTTTTGCGAACAAGAGGCCTGCAATCGTTTCGATCAGACGGTTCAAAGCGAGGACTACGAGTCGACATCGGTGATGGTCGTCGCAACCTATTTGCACAACACGAGCGTTTTGTGCAGAGCGCGCCAGAGTGCTTGACGAGAACAGTGCGAACTAACAATCGCACGAGAGACGGAGAGGAATATCCAATGCAAACGCGGTCCAGCAACCCAATCGAATTATTCGAAGCGGAAGAGGAAAGAACAGCGGAACCGATCCGTCCGGCGTGCATCGATTTCAGGGAAGAACGCCTCTTCAAGTCCCTCGATGTCCGTAATGTGGAAAGCGTTTGTCATAGTGAATTTGGCCGCCGTCTCGAACAAGTCGGCCTGCGGTCGGATGACGTGCGATTACGCGATAGTATCAACGCTCTCAGCGCGTTGCAGCGCGAGACGGTTGAGGCGGAGAGCGCGCAGTTCGATATCCCGCGCGAAGGGTTCGCCCGATCGATCCGCCACAATATCCGGTTGATCGAGCGCGCGATTCAAGGTGATCTCGTGATCCCGGAGTTCAAGGCGTTCTGCAATGAGATCGACAAACTCTATGCAAGCACCCGCAAAAACAACGCGGGGGCGCCGGCGAGCTATATTCCACAGCTCGACCTCTCCGAGCCGGAGGTGGATCAATACGGCGTAGCATTGTGCACGATTGATGGCCAGCGCCACGCGGTCGGTGACGCCAAGACATACTTTTCGGTGCAGTCTATGTCCAAGCCGATCACCTATTGCCTGGCTCTCGAAGAACACGGCCCAGAGATCGTCCACAAATACATCGGCCACGAGCCGAGCGGCGCCGGGTTCAACGAGTTGACCCTCGATAGCCGTAACCGGCCGCATAACCCGATGATCAATGCGGGCGCCATCATGAGCGCGGCCTTTGTGAAACTGAACGAAAAGCGGCGGTTAAAAAAGCGGGGCACAGACAACGGGAACGGCACCCGCGGCTGGGCTGGAGAGCGCTTCGATTACGTGCTCAACAAGTGGCAGACACTGTGCGGCGGCGAGAAGCCGCGGTTCAGCACGTCCGTGTACCTGTCGGAAAGGGAGACCGCAGACAGGAACTTCGCGCTGTCGCACTATATGCGGGAACGGGGTGCGTTCCCGGACGACGTCGATTTCAACGACGTGCTCGATTTCTATTTCCAGTGCTGCTCGATGGAGCTGAACGCGGAGATGATGTCCGTGTTAGCCGCCACGCTGGCGAACGGGGGTATCTGCCCGGTCAGCGGTGAACGCGTTTTCAACACGGAGACCGTTCAGCAATGCCTGTCGTTGATGGCGACCTGCGGCATGTACGACTACTCCGGTGAATTCGCCTTCACCATCGGCTTACCCGCCAAAAGCGGTGTCAGCGGCGGGATCATGTTCGTCATTCCCAACGTCATGGGGTTCTGCGTCTGGTCGCCGCGCCTTGACGAACTGGGCAACAGCGTCCGCAGCCTCGATTTTTGCCACGCGCTGGTAAAAACATTCAACTTCCACAATTTCGATATCCTGACCGGGACCACGGATAAGCGGGATCCAAGGATCAGCAGGGCTCGAGCGCAATCAATCCGAGTGAACGAGTTGATCTGGGCTTCCAGTAAAGGCGACCTTGGCGCCATGCAGGATCAGCTGCGTCATGGGGTACAACTGTGCTGCGCCGACTACGATATGCGGACGCCGTTGCATCTCGCAGCTGCCGAAAACCAAGTCGAGATCGTGAAGTTTTTCATCGAACAGTCCCGGGAAAGCGACGGTGCGTTCGATTTGAGTCCCCGTGACCGGTGGGGTGGAACGCCTCTCGACGACGCCTATCGACACGGCAACGATGCGATTATTGCGTTGCTAAAATCGGCCGAGGCGCGTCGTGGGGAAACCAATATTCCAACAGAGCCCAAACTGCCGCCTGTACTGGTCGGCGAGACGGCGGACTCGGAAAAAGTCGCGGAAATGATATGGGCCGCCAGTACAGGAGACCTCCCTGCGATCTATCGTCTTGTCGCCCAAGGTGTGTCACTGGACATCGCCGACTACGATTTGCGAACACCATTGCATCTCGCGGCGGCGGAAGGGCACTGCGGGGTTGTGGAATATTTTATCGCTCAGGAGACAAACCTCAATCCCCGCGACCGTTGGGGCAATACGCCGTCCGACGACGCACGACGGCACGGCTATGACGAAGTAAGCGAGCGCTTGAAAGCACGGGGGGCGATCTGCGGATCGGCCGCGGCCTGAATACGCCGCGCGCGGTGACGGATTTTTACAATTGAAACAAGAAACGCAAGTTCGGGACATCCGACAGAAACCCGCCGGCGCGATAAAGGGCACACAGGACGCGCGGCGAACGCGGCGGTCCTGCTCGAAATACCGAAACCGCGAAACCAGGAGTGAGAACAATGCCAAATGTATCAAGTGTCGGAACAGTCCCCGCAATGGACATGCCTGCATCCGGCGTGCCGGCGATCGTGCAGAAAGTCGTGAACCGGTGGAAGGTCATGCGCAATACCCGGAAAACCGTTGTCGCGCTATCCTCCCTGAGCGATCACGAACTCAAGGACATCGGGATTTCTAGAGGCGATATTCGCCATGTTGCGACGCATGCCAGCCAGATGACCGCCTATTGAGATGCGGATGGCCTCAAGTAACAATCAGGTGCGTACCGGTTGCCGGTGATACGAGACGGAAACATTACCGGCAACCGGTTCGTAACCTTAAGTAATTAATAATATTGCATTATTTCCCGACCGACGCGTTTCGGTGCCAATCCCCGAAACGGGCCTCCTGAAACAATTGAAACATTTCTCGCCTCTGCTGAAATAAGACAGAAACGGTGCGCCCTCATAATCGAGCGTTGCGCACGTAATTATTCAATTAACATTCGCGCCCAATACCGACGATGGCCGGTCGGGCAAGGCCTCTAATGTGGAGCCAATGGCAGAATCTAAACTAACCGTTTCCGCGGAAACGCTCGGATCGCAATTCCCGTCCCAGGATCTCCTGGACTTCGCGGTCTCCAACTCCCCGACCATTTTCTATATCGCGACCCTGGGCGACGCGCAGACGCTTAAATTCGTTAGTTCGAACGTCGAAACGATAACCGGGCATACAGCGGATACGTTCCTGACAAAGTCCGGTGCGCGCCGTCAGATGCTTCACCCGGAGGATCATGCTGCATTCCGGGCTACCGTCAATGCCATGAAGGCGCGCAAACACGACAATGAAACCGTTTCGCACGAATATCGCTTCCGGCACGCCGACGGACATTACCTCTGGTTCCGAGACTCGTTGAAACTTACGACGGACGACGCAGGCGATGCTTTGCATATCATCGGCTGCATGACGGACATTACCGAGGAGATGGAGTCGCGCCGGGCACTCGAAGAAAACGAGCAGCGCTTCAAGTTTATCGTCGAAGGCTACCCGCTTCCGGTCGTCGCCGTTGACGTCGAAACCGCCGAGATCATCTACGAAAGCGAAGCCGCTGCGGAATTGTTCGGCCGCGACTGGACGGCAACCGACAAACCCCTGGCAACGGACCATTATGCGGACCCCGCGCGACGGTTCGAGTTCGTGGCCGAGCTGCGCGAACACGGCGAGGTGCGCGACTTTGCATTTCCGACGCGAAGAGCCGACGGGAGCATCTTGCAGACGTTCGCGACATCGCGCCTTATCGTCATGGATGGGCGCGAAATCTCCATCACCAGCATTACCGATCAAACCGAGCACATGCGCCGCGAACAGGATCTGAAGCAGGCGAGCGAGACGCTGGAAGAGGCCATTGAGGCCCTTTCCGAAGGTTTCTCCCTGTACGACACCGAAAACAGGCTCGTCATGTGCAACGAGCAATTCAAGGCGTTCAATCCTATTTCGGCCGACCTTTACGTGCCGGGCGCCAAACGGGCCGATATCCTCAAAGGGGCTGTTGCACGCGGCCAGTTCCCCATGGCGGTCGGCCGCGAAGAGGAGTGGATGGCGCGGCGCAAGGCGGAAGGCCGGGTTGTTTCGAATTTGGCCTACCAAACTGCCGACGGCAGTTGGTTCGAGCGCACCCACCGGCCGACACGTCAGGGCGGCTTGGTCGTGACGTTAAGGGACATCACCGAGCGGCGAAATATGGAACAAGCGTTGCGCGATAGTGAAGCGCTTGTTCGCCGCGTCTTGGAAGGCTGCCCGCTGCCCATTCAGATGACCCGGCAGGACGGTTCGCGAATATACGAAAGCCCGGCGTCGGCAGAGTTGTTCGGAGGCGCCATCGGCACCGGCGAAACCGTGTTGGGCCGCTATGCCGCAGAAGCGGATTTCAAAGATTTTAACGGTAGACTGAAAGAGACCGGACGGGTCGACGACCGGGAATACCGCCGCCGGCGCGCGGACGGTTCGGAATTCTGGGCATCAATGTCCGGCCGCCTGGTCGATTTTCAAGGCGAAGACGTCGTCGTTTCCTGCACGATCGACCTGACGGAACGAAAGGAAATGGAGGCTGCGCTGCGCGAGAGCGAGGCAATGTTCCGGCGCGTCCTCGACGCCTGTCCGCTGCCCATCACGATGTACAATATCAACACGTCGAAGATCATGTACGAAACGCCGGCGGCGAAGGCACTGTTCGGGGACGGGCAACGGCTGATCGACGGCGAGCGCCGAAACCGATGGGCGAGTCTGGCGGAGCGCGACCGCTATCTGGCAAAGGTCAGGCAGGTCGGCACGCTGGACGGTGTCGAAGCCGAGTACAAGCGCGACGACGGCACCATGTTTCCGGGCGCGATGTCGGCACGTCTCATTGATTACCGCGGCGACGAGGTGGTCGTGAGCAGCGTATTCGACCTGTCTGAGCTGCGCGCCGTGGAAGACGAAATGAAGGTGCAGCGGGAGATCCTGCATCAGAGCGAAAAATTGAGCGCGTTCGGGGAAATGCTGGCCGGCGTGTCGCACGAACTTAACAATCCGCTATCGGTCTTGCTCGGCCAAGCGATCATGCTCAAGGACAGTGCAACCGAGCCGAAAGTTCAGGCGCGGGCGGAAAAATTGTACGACGCCGCCGATCGCTGCGCCCGCATCGTCAAGACGTTCCTGGCGATGGCGCGACAGCGCCCGACCGAACTGAAAAGCCTCAACGTCAACGAAATGATCGAAAACGCCCTGGAAGTCACGGCCTACTCTCTGCGCTCTTCGGACATCGAAATACTGCCCGATCTGGAAGAGGAAATGCCGACGGTCAGCGCCGACGCGGACCAAATTCTGCAGGTGCTCACCAATCTGGTCATCAACGCCGAACAGGCGTTGCATGAGAATACAGACAACCGGCGTCTCAAAATTCGCACGCGTTACAGGCCCCGCACGAACGAGGTGGTGATCAAGATCAAGGATAACGGTCCCGGCATTCCCGAAAAGCACCGCCACCGGATATTCGATCCGCTGTTCACCACGAAGGAAGTCGGCGCCGGGACGGGCATCGGGCTGGCGCTCTGTCACCGAATTGTCGACGCGCATGGCGGAACGATCGTCTTGGAAAGCAAACCGGGAGAGGGCGCGGCCTTCGCGATCCGGCTACCGGCGGAACCGCGCGCGACGGACGAAGCTGCGGCGGCTGCCGGGCTGGCGACGGACTCGGATTGCTATTCGATCCTGGTCATTGACGACGAGCCCGAAGTTGCGATGGTTCTGGGCGAGCTGCTTGAGGCGGACGGTCACCGCGCGATAGTTGTGCAGTCTGGGCTGGAAGGGCTCGAACTGCTGCGCCAACGCGCCTTTCACATGATCTTTTGCGACATCCGCATGCCCACCATGGACGGGCCAGCATTCTACAAGGCGCTGACCGAAGCGAAGCCGCAGATGGTATCGCGCCTGGCCTTCGTGACGGGGGACTATCTGAGCGAACACGCGCGACGCTTCCTGGAAGGTTCCGCCTGTCCCTATATTGAGAAGCCGGCATCGCGCGAGGAGATTCGGCGGATCGTCGGAGAATTATACCGGCCGCCGACAGGTTCGCGTTGACGTCACAGTTTATAAATTCGGAAGACAGCCGGATGAAACAAACGAAACACGAATGGTGAATTCCTGAAATCGTCTAGAAAAGTACGGCCACTACGCTTCGGGTCATCGAATTCCAGCAAACGAGGCGTAAAATGGCCAACTACACAACAAAAATCCCGTCACTGAAAAACTCGGATCGAATTCGCCGCACTCCGGCGGGTGCGATCGATACGGACCACCATAGGAAAATCGGCGCCAGGATGCGTAGCGAAGCGTTCCACACTTGCTTGCTGAATTTCCATCGCCGAATCGAAAAATCCCTCACCAAAATTCGCAATGTCGGCGAAATCGGCACCGTCTTGCAAATGGACGATTCAGCAAAAGTGTGACCGGCTGAGCAGAGGTTAATACGGCACCAAACTGCGCTATCTCACATACTTCGCCAGGAACGCTTCAATCCTTCTGCTCGCGTCCGCCGCGGCTTTCAAATCGTAGCGGATCGTGTGGCCATGTTCGGTCCGGTCCGCTTCGGGTTCGTCGAAACCATGATGCGCGCCCGGGTAAACGACTCGCTCGAAACGGTGCGTTCCCAGGCTCGGCTGTTCGAGTTGCTGGCAGATCGAGGCGACGCTCCAGGTATCCTTTTCGCCGATCAAGATCAGCAACGGTGCGCTGATTTCCACCATCAGCACACCGCAGCCAGGGTAAAGCGCGATTGCGCCCGCAAATGGTCCGTCCGGCGCTTCCGCGACAAGGGTAGACAGCACGGCGGCGGCGCCATGCGACCAGCCGATAAGTCCGATTTTATCCTTTGCGACGTATTGCAACGACGCGAGGAATTTCTTTGCCCCATTGGCGTCCTCGACCCGCGTATCGCTTTCAAACACGTCGCCGTCATAGCTGCCTTTGGTTTCATAGGCACAGACGTTCTTGAGACCGCGCGGTGCCAGACTGTCGACGCGGAGCACGACATAGCCCCAGCCAACCAGACGTTTCTCCCAAATCGGCCCAACGGCATCGTCGAGCCCATTGCACTGGTGCAGCACGACAACGGCGGGAAACGGCCCCTGCCCTGGCGGTTTACTGAGCAGTCCTGTCAGTTTGGTCGGGTCGCCCCAATCGGTAGCGGATGGAAAGCTGATTTTTTCAGCGGCATGCGCCGTACCAGCGAGCATTCCAACGAAAAGCGCGATGGACAACAACTGCCTGAACATGACATTCGCCTCCCCTGACGGCCCGACATATCGACCGGTCGAAGTATAACGGCTACGCGGCAATACGGAAGATGGAGCGCGATGCGTGTCGTCGGTTAAGATGCCAGCAGCTAAATTTTACCCAGGGAGAGATACGCCATGCGCGCCATGCAGATCGTTGAATTCGGCAAACCGCTGGAACTGCGCGAATATGAAACGCCGCAACCGACCGGCAAGGAAGTTCTGGTCCGCGTGACGGCCTGCGGCGTCTGTCACAGCGACCTGCATCTTTGGTCGGGCGAGTTCGATCTCGGCGGCGGCGAGGTGATGCGGCTCGCGGACCGCGGCATGAAGCTGCCCTTCACCATGGGCCACGAGCCGCTCGGCACGGTCGAGCAACTGGGCCCAGATGCCGATGGCGTGGCGGTCGGCGAGTCCTACATCGTCTATCCGTGGATCGGCTGCGGCGAATGCGCCGTCTGCGAGCGCGGCGACGAACTGCTCTGTCTGGCGCCCCAGGTGATCGGCACTAGAGTCGACGGCGGCTACGCCGATTACGTCATCGTGCCGGACGCCAAGTATCTGATCGACTATTCCGGCGTGCCGCAAGATCTGGCCTGTACATACGCCTGCTCGGGCCTGACCGCCTATAGCGCCCTGCGCAAGGTCGGCGAACTGACCGAAGACGATTACGTCATGACCATCGGCGCCGGCGGCGTCGGGCTAAGCGCAGTGCATTTCGCCGACGCCGTAACGCCCGCCAAAATCCTTACGGCCGACATCGACGGTACCAAACGGGCGTCCGCACGGCAGGTCGGCGCCTTCGACACGATCGACAATTCGGAGCCGGACGCGGTGCAGAAGGTACTGGAACTGACCGGCGGTGGTGCCGCGGCAACAATCGATTTCGTCGGCAGGCCGGAAACTTCGCGCTTCGGCGTCGACTGCCTGCGCAAGGGCGGGCGGCAGATTCAGGTCGGGCTTTATGGCGAGAAGGCCGGCATCCCCCTGCCCTTCTTCCCGCTCAAGATGCTGAGCATGATCGGCTCCTATGTCGGCAGCCTGGAGGAGATGCACGAGCTGATGGCGCTGGTAAAGGCCGGCAAGGTGCCGCCGATCCCGGTCGAAGCCCGGCCTCTCGAAGCGGTCAATTCTGCGCTCGACGATTTGACGGCGGGCGACGTGCTGGGCCGTGTCGTGGTGAAGCCGTAAACGTCAGGCGGCCCCTTCTCGGCGGCGCAGGCTCTCGACCGGTGGTGTCGCCGTGTCGAGCGGCGGCAGTTCATCGCCGCCTGAAATGCAATCGTCCTGTTCGAATTTGCGGCACAGAACGATACATTCCTCGGGGCGCGTGCCGATGATGCGCTGGAACACTTCCTGCGCTTCCAGAAACAGGGCGTCGGCCCTTTCCTTGTCGTGGCCTCTTCCGCCGCGCACCTCGACGGTCATGATGACCATCCGTTCCTCGGGCTCGGAAGTGTAGTCGCGGACAGCAACCCAAATATGTTCCTTGAACCAGGTGCGTTCGATGCAGCCATGCATCTCCTTGCGAATTTCGACCCGTTGCTCACGGCTCAACCATTCGGGGACATCGACTCTGACGATTGGCATATTTCTATTTCCTAAAATATAGCGACAGGAACTGGCCTTCAGCGTAGCAACCCGGATTAATGCAGGATAGGGTGCCGATCATCGTCCATTTCCTTACCGACGCGTATCTCTCGGGGGATTACGTGACGTAAAATTGCCGCCCCGCTCAACTCCACATCCAACACGCGTTCGAATAGATTTTGCTACGCGCTATGCGTTTGGAATTACACAATCTTTAAGATTTTCCACTGTTCTAGCGACAGCGCACACCGTAAAAATTGGGGACCGCTACGGCGTTATTCTCCGATTGAGATTGACGATAATTTCGGAGCGGGAACAGGGCAGCCGACTGACTTTTTCGGCGAGCCGCAACGAACTGATCATACCAGGCATTGCTAAATGGCGCGAAACCGTAACAGAAGCTTGAGCGGTCCGGAGAAGGCGGCGGTGTTGATGTTGGCGCTGGGCGAAGAACGCGCCGGACCGATCCTGGAACGCTTCGATACCGAGGAAGTCCGCGACATCAGCCAGGCGATGGTGACCCTCGGCACGATAGAAGCAAACACCGTCGAGCAAATATTCGTCGAGTTCGCCGACAATCTGTCCTCAACCGGTTCACTGCACGGCTCGGCCGACAGCACCGAAAAGCTGCTCACCGCCGTCTTGCCCGAGGAGCAGGTCAAGGCGATCATGGAGGAGATCAGCGGTCCCGCCGGGCGCACCATGTGGGACAAGCTGGGCAATGTGAACGAAGCGGTCTTCGCCAACTATCTGAAGAACGAGTATCCGCAGACCGTCGCCGTCGTGCTGTCAAAAATTCGGCCGGATCACGCCTCACGTGTGCTGGGCGCGCTGCCGGAGAGCTTCGCCATGGAGGTGGTAATGCGGATGCTGCGCATGGAGGCGGTGCAGCGCGAGGTCCTGGACGAGATCGAGATGACCTTGCGCAACGAGTTCATGGCCAATCTGTCGGCGACGAACCAGGCGGACAGCCACGAGATGATGGCGGAGATCTTCAACTCGCTGGACCGGGGCACGGAAAACCGCTTCATGACATTATTGGAGGAACGCAACCGGGACTCCGCGGACAAGATCAAATCGCTGATGTTTACCTTCGAGGATCTGGCGCAGCTCGACCCGGGCGGCGTGCAGACCCTGCTGCGCGGCGTCGACAAGGACAAGCTGGGCACGGCTTTGAAGGGCGCGTCGGATTCGCTGAAGGACATTTTCTTCACCAACATGTCGGAGCGGGCGGCGAAAATCCTGCGCGAGGACATGGCGGCGATGGGGCCGGTGCGGCTGTCGGATGTCGACGACGCGCAGGTCGAGATCGTCAACACCGCCAAGCAGCTCGCCGAACAGGGCGAGATCATGCTCGCCGAAGCCGGCGAAGAAGACGAACTCGTCTACTGAGCGAGCGACAAGATCGAAACACTCATGCCCACATTGACCGAACAGAATATTCATCAATACGCCCAGGCGCTCGTCGAGGTGCATGGCGAAAACGCGCCCTACATGGCCGCGATCCATGCCTTGGCCCGCCGGGAAAGCCGCGAGCCCGACGCGTCGCGGCTTTGGCTCGCCGTCGGCGAGCGATCGGCGGCGATCATCGCGGGCTCGGCCACGGAG
>Ga0315338_1004007_pt1 | contig 12136 bp, 10 predicted proteins | sample ASW8metaG_FD_204518 | JGI IMG/M metagenome (GOLD analysis project Ga0315338, IMG submission 204518) | Ammonia-oxidizing marine archaeal communities from Monterey Bay, California, United States - ASW #8 | ecosystem: Environmental > Aquatic > Marine > Coastal | place: USA: California | collected...
AGGGATGCGATTGCGGCAGCGAGTATCCCTGCACCTCTCCGTCCAAGTGCCATCTGACGTAATTCTAGTGTTCTGCACCGGAAATACCTACCTGAGCCAGAGCTTTCGGCGGAGACCGACGGAACCTGCTTTTTGGCCACTAGCGGTCTTGGCCTGCGTGCTATGCTACGGCGCTTGATCCCTGGTTTCCACGTTACCTGCCATTGGCAAGCATGTGTAATGCCCAGTTCACCTCCAGAGAAAGGCAGTCGAGCGAGCCAGCGAGGCGTGGCCGTTACCGTTGGTGTCGACGCCGCCAACCGACACATCTTTCTCTGTTGCGACCAGACCAACCCAAAGTGCTGCGATAGGGAACGCGGTGTGCGCGCCTGGGATTACCTTAAGCGCCGACTCAAAGAGTTAGGGCTCTCCGGTGGCGGTGGTGTCCTTCGCACAAAAGCGAACTGCCTACGTATCTGTGAAGGTGGACCGATCGCAGTCGTCTATCCAGAAGGCACTTGGTATCGCGAGTGCGACCCTGAAGTGCTTGAGCGGATTATCCAGGAACATTTGGTGGCAGGTCGCCCAGTTAGTGGTGCTTTAATTCTGTCCCAGACATTGGTGGCCAGTCGGCTGAACACCTGTCGCTCAGAAGACTAGGCGGTGAGGTGTCCTCGCGATTCGTCAAGCGATCCACAGTCCAGACCGCACTTAACGGCTCGCCATGAGACTCCACTAAAACCGATTCGCACTGGACACGCCCTCTCCGTTTTTAGACACTGGTTCGGTCTCGAAAAATTCCCGCTGCAATCGCAGCAGGAGTGGTATCGAGAAGAGAACTCCGATCAAGTTGGGTATGGCCATTAGGCCATTGAGAGTGTCCGCGACGCTCCAAATAAGTTGGAGCGATCCGGTGGCGCCGAGGTAGATGAAGAAGAGCCACGCGACTCGATAAGGTATCGCGGCACGAGTGCCAGCGAGATACACGATCGCGGTTTCGCCATAGTAACTCCATCCGATGACAGTGGAGAAGCCAAACAGCACGATTGAGGTCGTTACGATCAGGTTGCCCCATTCACCGGGAAGCCCTTGCCGAAACGCTTCGCCCGACAGCACCGCTCCATTGGCACCACTGTCCCACACTCCGGTGACGATCAAGACTAATCCGGTGACTGAGCAGACCAAGAGCGTGTCGACGAACACCTCAAAGACGCCGTAGAGGCCCTGCCGAACCGGATGGTCTGTGGTGGCCGCAGAGTGAACAATCGCCGCGCTGCCCAGCCCAGCTTCGTTTGAGAACAGCCCTCGCGCGATGCCGTGTCTGAGTGCGAGAGCCACCGTACTTCCTGCGAAACCACCCGTTGCGGCAGCACCGGTGAACGCACTAGAAAAGACGAGACTAATCGCGGCCGGAATCTCGCTGAGATGGAGTAACAAAATCGTGGTGGCTCCACCCAGATACACGACGGTCATCGCCGGGACGAGAACCTGGGCCACTTCGCCGATTCTCCGAATTCCGCCAAGAATCACTAGACCAGTTATCGCCGCCAGCGCGAGACCGACGACCTCCGGTGCGACACCAAGGCTGGCGTTGAGGCTGTCTGCAAGTGAGTTGGCTTGGACCATGTTTCCGATCCCAAACGCGGCAAAGGCAGTGAGTAATGCGAAGAGACTTCCCAGCCAGGGGAGTCTTAGGCCAGTGCTAAGCACGTACATTGGACCGCCTCGAAAGATCCCGGAAGCATCACGTTCGCGGTAGTGCAGCGCGACCACGATTTCGGCGAACTTCGTGCACATTCCGAAGAGTCCAGAAACCCAGAGCCACAGAAGTGCACCCGGCCCCCCCAGGACGATTGCGGTCGCAACGCCAACGATATTGCCGGTGCCAACAGTCGAAGCCAGCGCCGTAGCGACAGCCTGAAAGGAAGTCACTGTGCCATCGCCGCCAGACCGGCGCCGGCCAAGCACCTCGGTCAAGACCGTCCCGAATCGACGAAATTGGATACCCCCTGTGAGGACCGTTAACACGATCCCGGTGCCGACGAGGAGGACGATCATCGGCGGTCCCCATACGTATCCGTACAGCCACGCGTTCCACTGTTCGAGTAAATCGATCATGCTACGCACATCCAAGAATCAGTCTGAAACAGACGATAGTCTACTGACAGCTAGAAGGTTGACAAATCGGTCAGTACAACCAGGTGTCCGGTTTTAGTTCTTGTAACTACGGCACGCAATAACGTGCACAGGCGGTCGATTTTCTGGTTTGGCGCTGTATTCCTGCCATGTTACGGGTCGTGAGTCTTGGGCATGTGGTTCGTCCCAGGTCGAGAGTGTGGTGTCATCGGTTTAGAATCTACGGATGGACTTAACCGGGGTCTATCCACCCATTCCGACTCCATTCTCTCCCGAGACCGGCGCGATCAACCTCCAGGCGTTAAAGAGCAACACCGATCGCTGGTTGGCAAGTCGCTTGCGAGGTCTAGTTCTGCTCGGTTCAAATGGGGAGGCACCGCTTGTGGACGAGGTCGAGTCGGACAGACTGATCGACACCGTGCGTGCGCGTGTTCCGACGACCAGGCGTGTGATCGCCGGTACCGGTCGTGAGTCGACGAGAGCCACGATCGATGCGTCACGACGAGCCGCGGCCCTCGGTGTCGACGGGGTATTGGTCCGTACCCCGTCGTTCTTCAAGCCGCAGATGAGTGACCAGGTGTTCATCGATCACTACAGGGCGGTTGCTGACGGTTCCACGGCTCCCGTCATTCTGTACAATTTTACGTCGCTCACCGGTGTGACGCTGCCCGTTGATGTGGTGGTGACGCTCGCGGAGCATCCGAACATCATCGGAATCAAAGAGTCAGGGCCCGACATCGGATTCGTATCGGCTCTCGTCGACCAAACGCCCGACGACTTTGGCGTGCTGGTCGGATCGGCACCCACCTTCTACGCCAGTCTAGTTTCAGGTGCGGTCGGGGGTATTCTGGCGTTGGCCGCGGTCGTTCCGGATCAGTGTGTCGATCTCTTTGACCTGGTTCGTTCGCAGCGATTTTCCGAAGCGAGGCTCCTTCAGAGACGGTTGACACCGTTAGCTCGGCTCGTTACTCGGACAAACGGTGTGCCGGGCTTGAAGGCCGCTCTTGATCGGGTTGGATATTACGGTGGACCACCTCGACCTCCGCTCCGTCCGGTAAGTTCTGAGCAGGTCAGGGAGCTCTCCCGTGCGCTTCTGGAGTTCGGTGCTCTTGTCGGCGACGGCACACCGCTCGAACCGTAGGACGCAGGCGCCTAGCTGGTTTGGCATTGAAGCGTGCCTTTCGTCCTCGTGGATCGGATTCGGACGCTTGAGACATCAAAACAAATCGGCAAGAATGAATCTAACTCTATTTTTAACAGCATGTTACAGGTTCTTTGACGCTTGACACCGCTCGCGTCACGAGTAAAAATGACAAGAAGCGCACCTGATGGAGCAGACTCTTTTACTGAACGCGACCTATGAACCGCTGAAAGTCGTCGACTGGCGTAAGGCGATCACACTGTGGTGTCAGGGGAAAGTGGAGGTTATTTCGGTCTACGACCGAGAGGTCAGGTCCGTTTCAGTGAGTTTCAAGTTGCCGGCCGTGATCAGGTTGCTCCGCTACATCACCATTCGGCGGCATTTCAACTCTGTACCGTTCTCCCGCGCGAATATCTATGCACGTGACAATCACGAGTGTCAGTACTGTGGGAAAGAGTTTGCGGTTTCTGAGCTGACATTCGACCACGTGGTTCCCGTCTCGCAAGGCGGTCGAAAAGACTGGGAGAACATCGTTACCTCTTGCATAAAATGTAACCGTCGAAAAGGTGGGCGGACGCCCGCCCAGGCGGGACTCCGGGTCATTCGTTCTCCCCGTCGTCCGACGCGCCAGCCGCTCGTTCGATTCACGGTCGGTATCGACAGCGCGCCAGAAAGCTGGCGTGACTATCTGTACTGGAACGTCGAACTCGACGATTCCTAGGACCCGTGCCAACCGCGGCTGCCAGACCTCGCATCGTCGCCATTCAACCGCTGTGGGCTGTTCCGGGCGGCAAGATCACCATCGAGGGCATCAATCTGATGTCGGACGCGGGCGTCGTTCCTGATGTGCGTCTCGGTGCGCATCCTGCCCGCGTCGTTCACGCGTCGTTTCGTGAGGTCACGGTTGTCGTGCCAGCCGAAGCGGAAGGCGGGCATACCCCGGTCCGGTTGGAAGGTGCGCTAGGTGAGACTGGCTTCGTGGAGGTCGGGGAGCGTACAGCGACAGGCCTACATCAGGTTGACAGCCCGGTCATCGACCAGGAAGGTCGAGTCTATCTGACGTATAGCGGTGCCCGGGGAGAGCAATCACCGGTCTCTCTTTTCCGGATCGGCCGCGATGGATTCAGAGAGCCGTTTCTGTCTGGGATCACAAACGCGACTTCGATGGCGTTCTCGCCAGATGGACAATTGCATGTGTCAAGTCGATTCGAGGGTGTTGTGTATCGGGTGAGTGACGACGGGGCACACGAGACGGTGGCGTCTGAGCTGGGTGTAGCGTGCGGACTGGCATTTTCTCCAGATGGCACCCTCTATGTCGGCGACCGGTCCGGTACCGTCTTTCGAGTTGCGACGTCAGGGCGGGCCATTCCGTTTGCCACGCTTCCCCCAAGCGTGGCGGCCTTTCACCTCGCGTGGGGTCCGGATGACGGCCTTTACGTGACGGCACCAACCCTCTCATCCCACGATGCGGTCTATCGATTGGATCACACCGGTAAGGTAGACGTGGTTTGCTCCTCCTTCGGCCGTCCCCAGGGCCTGGCTTTTGACGCGCTCGGCCAGCTGTACGTCGTTGAGGCGTTGGCCGGGGTAAGCGGCGTCTACCGTATCGACCAAGCCGACGGACCGGTTCGGGTGCTTGCGGCTGGTACGCTTGTCGGCCTTGCTTTTGACCCGGCTGGTAGTCTGGTTGTCGTGTCGAGTGACAGTGCCTATCGGCTCGACCTTCCACTACAACCACTCGGAGCTATTTCCTAACGTGTTAGCATAGCGGGTTCGACCTTCTGGCGAGGTCGTCAACTGTACCTATGGCTCAGGACTGGATCGATGTGCGCGGTGCCCGGGTGCACAATCTCAAAAATATTGATGTCCAGATTCCCCGTAACCAGTTGGTCGTCATCACCGGCCTGTCTGGTTCTGGTAAGTCATCGCTTGCGTTCGACACAGTTTACGCCGAAGGCCAGCGTCGCTACGTAGAGTCGCTGTCGGCCTACGCGCGCCAGTTTCTCGAGCAGGTCGAAAAGCCAGACGTCGATCAGATCGACGGGTTGTCACCTGCGATCTCGATTGAGCAGCGGACGACTGGATCCAACCCCCGCTCGACCGTCGGGACCGTCACGGAGATTTACGACTATCTCCGTCTGCTGTTCGCTAACATAGGTATTCCCCATTGCCCTTCCTGTGATCGTGAGATCGCATCGCAGACGGTCTCCCAGATCGTCGACGCGGTCGCCTCCGGCCCAACCGATGAACGAGTCAATATTCTGGCTCCGGTGATCAGGGGACGCAAAGGCGAATTCAAGAAAGAGCTGGCTGGGCTTCAAGCCAAAGGGTTTCTCAAAGCCCGGATCGATGGCGAGGTGCGCTCGCTCGAGGACGCGATCCGGCTTGACCGCCGAAAGAATCACTGGATCGACGTTGTGGTGGATCGCCTGATTGTCCGACCGACCGCGGCTCGTCGTTTGATTCAGTCGGTCGAACTGGCACTGAGCCTCGCCGATGACGTCGTGATTGTGAATACGTTGGACGGAGGTGATCGTCTGTTCTCACAGCGTCTCGCCTGTGTGAGTTGTGCTTTCAATATGCCGGAGCTGACACCTCGAATCTTCTCATTTAATTCGCTACACGGCGCCTGCTCTTCGTGCCAGGGCCTTGGTTTGGTTGAGGATTTCGACTCGGCTCTGATCGTTCCGGATGTTTCAAAGTCACTGACCGACGGAGCGATACAGCCATGGGCTGAGGGCGATCGGAAGATGGTGAAGGCCGCGCTCTCAAAACTCGCACGCCATTTTGAGCTCGATCTCTCGGCGCCTTTCAAGCGGTTGTCTCGGAAGCGCCGAGACGCGTTACTTTATGGTCCGTCTGGGTTCAAGAGTACCGTCTCGAAGAGCGTGCGGCGTAGCCGCCCGCGGACACGAACCGAGCCGTTCGGACGGGACTTTGAAGGAATAATTCCAAATCTCAGACGTCGTTACGAAGAGGGCACCTGCGAGCAACAGGAGGCACTAAAGCGGTATCGCTCGCTGGGTCCCTGCCGGGATTGTGACGGTCAGCGTCTTCGGCCTGAGAGTCGTGCGGTCCGTGTTAAAGGACTGACGATCTCGGATTATGTCAATTTGCCGATTGCCAAGGCCAAAGAGGCTATTGACTTGCTCGAGTTGAAAGAGCGTGAGGCACTGATCGCCGACCGCGTGCTTCGCGAAATCCGTGGCCGGTTGAAGTTTCTGACCGAAGTCGGGGTCGGATATCTTACTCTGGGGCGTGCGACCTCTACGCTCTCCGGGGGTGAGGCCCAGCGTATCCGGCTAGCCACGCAGATCGGTTCGAATCTGACCGGTGTGCTCTACGTCCTCGATGAGCCCTCAATCGGACTCCACCAGCGTGACAACCGCCTACTGCTGGGCACGTTGAGTCACTTACGGGATCTCGGCAACACGGTTGTGGTTGTCGAGCATGACGAAGAGACAATCAGGTCCGCCGACTACGTGATCGATCTTGGGTACGGTGCTGGTGAGCATGGCGGACGCGTGATCTTCCAGGGGACTCCAACTCAACTCTTATCCGACGGTGACAGCTCGATAACCGGGCAGTATCTTCGAGCCGAACGAGCTATTCCGACACCGACGACGCGCCGTCCGGCCGTGAAGGGGCAGCTGGTCGTGCGGGGCGCTCGCGCGAACAATTTGAAAGCTATCGATGTCGCGATTCCTCTGGGACTGTTGACGGCAGTCACTGGTGTTAGCGGTTCCGGTAAGTCGACGCTCGTCAATGACATCCTGTTTCGTTCGCTTGCCCGAGTCCTGTACCGGTCGGTCGCTGAGCCCGGTGCACACGATACTATCGAAGGACTAGATCTCGTCGATAAGGTCGTTCAGATCGACCAGTCGCCTATCGGGCGTACCCCACGTTCGAATCCAGCCACCTACACTGGCCTATTCACGTTCATACGCGATCTGTTTGCGATGCTCCCAGAATCGCGAGCCAGAGGCTACAAGCCTGGGAGATTTTCGTTCAACGTCAAGGGTGGTCGGTGTGAAGCGTGTCATGGCGATGGGGTCATGGCCATCGAGATGCACTTCTTGCCAGATGTGTATGTGACCTGCGAACACTGCAAGGGTCAGAGATACAATCGGGAAACACTGGACGTTACGTATCGGGGCGCGTCGATCGCTGATGTCCTCAATTTGACGGTCGACCAAGCGATGACGCTACTAGAGCACTTTCCGTCGGTTGCTGCAAGACTGGGTACGCTCCAGGGTGTCGGGCTTGGCTACATCCAGCTCGGACAGTCAGCAACGACACTGAGCGGTGGGGAGGCGCAGCGAGTCAAGCTGTCAAAGGAGCTGTCGCGGCGCAGCACCGGGCGAACTTTGTACATTCTTGACGAGCCAACAACAGGTCTACATTTTGAAGACACCCGACGGTTACTCGACGTTCTCAACAAGCTCGTGGATCAGGGGAACACCATTGTCGTCATTGAACATCACCTTGATGTCGTCAAGTCGGCGGACCACATCATCGACCTCGGGCCTGAAGGTGGCGAAAATGGGGGAGAAATCGTGGCGGAGGGTACACCTGAGGAAGTCTCGGGGATCAAGGTGTCTCAGACGGGCCAGTATTTGGGGGCGATTCTCAGTTGAGACTCCAAACAGTATAATTATTATTGAGACTGATCAGACGAGTCGTAGGACCCTAGTAAGATTCCCTGTACTCGGGTCGTCTCAAGAAATACGGGCGTCAGAGGATCTAGTGAATTGTGAAGAATTGCAACGAAATCAGCTGACATACTTTGCTATTTTGTGGTAAAAAAGCCACACTTTGATCGAATTTTACCGTGGTTATAAAGCCACATTACGATTCATTTGTTTTTAGCCTTTGATCAATGAAAAGTTATAAAGTCAACGAAAAAGGAAACTTATCAGATGTTTTTCCGTGAAGATCAGAGTGGCATCGTTTTTGCTCCTTTTCAGCTTACGTGAGAAGAACTGTGCCTGTTGTGAGTAGCTACCAGCAGACGATAGGTCGCTCGGTCGCCTGTTCCGGAATAGGGCTGCATTCGGGACATAAGGTCACTCTTCGTCTCAAGCCGGCACCAGCAGATCACGGTATCGTCTTTAAGCGGCTTGATCTGGATGGTCTTGAAATTCCGGCCGATGTGACCCACGTCGACAGCATGCACTACGCGACCGGTCTGGCGTGTGACTCCGTATCGGTGGAAACCGTTGAGCATCTCCTGGCGGCGCTGGTCAGTCTTGAGATTGACAACGCGCTCGTAGAGTTGAACCAGGCCGAAGTGCCGATTATGGATGGCAGTGCGGCGTCGTTCGTCTATCTGGTGCACGAAGCCGGGCTGAAAAAGCTCACGGCGCCTCGGAAGTTTCTCAAGGTTGTTCGTCCCATCGCGTTGTCCCGTGGCGACAAACGTATCGCCTTATATCCGTCTGACCACTTCAAGGTTACCTACAGCATTAGCTTCGATCATCCGCTACTCCGTCACCAATCACGGACGATGTGTATGACTTCGGCCGCGTTTGTGGATGAGATCGCACCGGCTCGGACGTTTGGTTTTCTCAAAGAAGCTGAGATGCTTCGCCAGAAAGGCCTCGCGCTTGGTGCCTCCCTCGACAACGCAATTGTCTTGGGCGAGACCGGCGTGCTCAACAGTTCCCTGAGGTTCGAAGACGAATTCGTTCGCCACAAGATTCTCGATGTGATCGGTGATTTGGCTCTGGTGGGGTATCCAATCATCGGTCATCTAGTTGCGCATCGCGGTGGCCATGCGCTGCATGCCAGCTTCGCGCAGAAGATTCTCGCCGACGTCGATGCCTGGCGGCTCGTCGGGTCACCGACAGAACCTGCGGTAGCTCGTCCTGCGGGCGTGCCGGTGAACGAAACTCTCGCACGCTCCTAGGGAGCGTCCTCGCCAGGACGGCTTGCGGGCCCGCATCCTTCGAAGGGTCTGGCTGTTGGCATCCGGCGTGCTCACAGGACCGCGAGGAACTTGGTCGTGGTCTCAGATCCGTACGTTTCCAATCAGTCTGTCCCCTTGCTGACGAGATCAAACATCGGTGCGTAACGCCTGCGGTGATATCTCGGTCGGAACCTCGGTCGTGCACTTTGGCTCGAGTGTTTTGGGGAGCCAGGTTCTCACGTGGTCGCGGTCTCTTACGGGGTGCCGTCAGCAGAATCACACAGCTTGCTACTGAGCCAGGCTAGACGTCAACCGGTAGAAGGTCTGGGCAACAAAAGGGCTGACCTTGAGGTTTGAGACTTTGGCTGTGAGCTGGATCTGGCCATTCGTCTGTTCCACTGTCGGGATCCTCGACAGCTAGAACCGAATTTTGATGTGCCGCCTGGATGTAGCATCGGGAACACCGTTGTCCAGATTGCTGGAATCCCACACTTCATGTCTGATGGCGGTCAGGGCCTGGGTCCTGGACGAAAACTGTCGAGAAAAAGCGTGTTTCCGATGATTTGTGATGTCCCACGTAAGGCGACTGTTTCCCTAGAAGGCACGATTCGATGAGTTGATCCGTGGTCTGGGACTGGGTGGTTCGGAAGTCCACGGGTATGGGGCTAAATGTGTGGAAGGGACGAGACCGCGGGATCATAGTAGGCCGTTTTTTGGACTGTCAAACATCAGCAGCGTACAATGTCAGGTTCACCGAGTCGTGGAGCGTTCCGTGAATCTTGACGTGCGGCCGAACGTCGCTGTGACCAACGCGTGACAGACATCGTTTCATCCCGATCCTGTGCTGTCTGTGACGGTGTGCCAATCGCAGCGATCGCGCAGCGGGAGGGTACACCGGTCTACGTGTACAGTGCGGAGACCATCCGCACGCGTTACGCGGAGCTTGATGCTGGATTTGGCACCTATTCCCACCGCATCCACTACGCGCTCAAGGCCAACTCCACCTTCGCTATTGCAAAGTTGATCCACACGCTTGGTGGTCGGGTCGACGCCAACTCTGGGGGAGAAATTGAGGTCGCGCGTCGAGCCGGCTTTGACCCGGACGAGATCGTGTTCACCGGTGTCGGGAAGTCACGGGCTGAGCTCGAGCTTGCGGTTGGCCTGGGCGTCCACGCGGTTAATGCAGAGTCGCGCGGAGAGTTCGAGCGCCTCGATGAGATCGCAAGAGCTCTGGGTGTTAGGGCGCGCGTTGCGGTTCGCCTCAATCCCGATGTTCCCGCCGGGACCCATCCTCACATCTCGACGGGCCAGCGGTCACACAAGTTCGGCATTCCGATTGACGAGGCGAGAGAGATCTGTCGGTGGGCCGTCAACAGGGACGGACTGACACTGGTTGGGGTTCACGTGCACATCGGGTCCCAGTTGACGACCTTGGAGCCACTTCGGCGTGCCGCCGAGGTGGCTGCTGAATTTGTCGATGACCTCACCAGTCTTGGCATTTCCGTAGAACAGCTCGATGTAGGCGGTGGGCTCGGTATTTCGTATGACGGTTCCCAGACCCTCACCGCCGCGGCATACGCCCAAACCATCGTCCAGGCTGTGCGTGGTACTGGACTGCCGGTCGTCCTCGAGCCTGGACGCTGGGTGATCGGTCCGGCCGGTGTACTCGTTGCCACAGTCGTTGATGTCAAGCCCCGGGGCCCCGATCGGTATTTCGTGGTCGTCGATGCCGGGATGAGTGAGCTGATTCGGCCGGCAATGTACGGTTCGTTTCACCGAATCGAACTGGTGACTCCCCGAATTACACCGCCGGTTACATGTGATGTCGTGGGGCCGATTTGCGAGACAAGCGACGTGTTCGGAATAGGTCGGGTCATGCCCTGTCCCGAGGTTGGAGACCTGGTTGTGATCCGTGATGCGGGGGCGTATGGATCAGCCATGGCATCGAACTACAATCGTCATCCGCTGCCAGCCGAGGTACTTGTCGATGACGGTGCCTGGCGTGTGATTCGACGGCGGCAGACAGTAGATGACATGCTTGCGACGGAGATCTAGTGGCGTGTCATCACTCTACAAATCATGAGGTGACTTCCCTCCTTTCCTACGCAAGGAGCAGCCGGTACCGATGTTAATCGCATTCGAAGGGCTCGATCAGAGCGGGAAAGAAACGCAGTCCAAACGGTTCCGCGACCGGTTGAGATCAGCGGGCGACAAAGCACGTGTCGTCTCGTTTCCTGATTACGGTACGTCGATTGGTGAGGAGATTGCGCGGGCATTACAGGGCGAGCGTGAGTATGGCCCCGATGTGATGCAGCTGCTCTACGTGGCGAACCGCTACGAGCGTAAGCCAGATATCGATCGATGGCAGCACGCTAACATCATCCTGTTGTGCGATCGATATGTTGCCTCCAGTATTGCGTACGGCGAGGCCCAGGGTCTTAGTGTCGCGTGGCTGAACAGCATGCAGCAGTTCTTACCTCAGCCCGACCTGACGGTTTTTCTCGACATCGCGCCTCACACGGCGCTGAAACGGAAGGCGACGGGGCGAGATCGCTACGAACGAGATCATGCGCTCCAGGTCGGCGTCCGAGACAGCTACGTGCGCCAGGCCGCGAACCCGAGCTGGTTGCGAGTGGACGGCGAGCGTTCTCCGGACGATGTTGCTGAGGACGTCGCCGAGCAGCTGGAGGCGCGGCTGCGGCTGTGAGTACGTAATCTCACGAGTTTCCCAGCTGAGAAGGACCTGGACGCATGCCTCAAGCGGTGCACTGGTTGTCCCGCCGTCGTCAAGCAGGGCCGTGACACACCTTGATTTTTCAGACAGCCATAGGCCGGCCCGGCTTTTTAGAGCGAACACGCCGTGAACGTTTATCCACCGTTGGGTAGAGGCGAGTGTGATCTGGAGTCGTGTTGGTTTGGTGCGTCGAAGCGAGTACTGGGTCGGGATACCCAGGTGGCGAATGAGGATTGTC
>Ga0315338_1004011_pt1 | contig 12130 bp, 13 predicted proteins | sample ASW8metaG_FD_204518 | JGI IMG/M metagenome (GOLD analysis project Ga0315338, IMG submission 204518) | Ammonia-oxidizing marine archaeal communities from Monterey Bay, California, United States - ASW #8 | ecosystem: Environmental > Aquatic > Marine > Coastal | place: USA: California | collected...
GTGGCTATAACAACGGTCTGCAGATCGTGCAAGGACCAGGGTTTGTCGCAATCACGCGTGAAATGGTCCACGAAACACGAATTGTTCCGACAACACCGCAACCAGCCCTTGGGGAAAAGGTCACTGCATACCTAGGCAGCTCCCGTGGCCACTGGGACGGAGATACGCTAATAGTCGAGACAACGAACTTTAATGGTGGAGCCTCGTTTCGAGGATCCAGCGAGAATCTAGCATTAACAGAGAGCTACACGCGGGTTGGTCCAGCGACGCTCGAGTACAAGTTCACTCTTGACGACCCAACGGTCTGGACACAACCCTGGACAGCCATGTTCCGGTGGGACCTAGACGAGAGCCAATACGAATTGGTTGAGTACTCCTGCCACGAAGGAAACTATGGAATGACAAACATCCTGAGCGGCGCACGAGCAACGGACGCTGGAACGACTGGACGCTAGCCAAATCAGTCGAAAGGTGGACTGAGCGCAATGGATGGGCAACAACTGGTCTTGATAGAGCTAGGCTTGACTTGGACCGCAGCGTGACAGGCATGGAATCCACAGTGCCGCGCTACACCACCGGATGCAGACCTGGCGGGTCAACTGAACTCTGGACTATCGGTGGCAGTGCACATATACCGGAATTTTCCCAGCATTTTACGAAGCTCGCTGTTGAATAGCTGCCGGCACATCCAAAGCCGTAGACTCACGAGGACCGACGCTTTGCCTTACCGTGATGCTCTCTAAGGGAAAGATTGGTATCAGTAAAGAACGCTTCCCCCAACGCTTCGCGTTCATCGACCTCGGTTACGACAGCGCCGACAACGATCAGAAGCGCACCCATTAGGCCAGTCGTTCTGTTAAACATTTGTTGGCGTCTTCAGTGCATAAGAACGATGGGATGGCCTCAGCTTCAATTGGGGAGTGCGAACGTTACCAGCATGTTACTGCCATTTGGTGCTTCCAACTCCGGAGTGTAGGTGGCAAGATTATTATTTACGCCGCCCACGGGAACAGTTAGATATTGCCGACCGTTGACAGCGTAGGTCACGGGATAGCCAGTGATCTGACTTCCCAGAATAGTTTCCCAGAGAACCGTTCCGGTCTCGGCGTCAAAGGCACGTAGGCGACGGTTAAGGTCGCCAAAGAAGACGACATTTCCTGCTGTGGCGAGTGTTGAGCCCATGTTGGGTGCCCGCTGACTGTAACGCCACGCCTCTCGTCCCGTCGAGATGTCCAGTGCTCGCACTTCGGTGAGGTGTCCGTCTTCCTCAAGTCCCGGTTCGGGAATCGTAAATCGTGGGCTCGCGCCAGAAATGGTTCGATCGTTGGTTGTTTGGTCCAGGCATGACCGGTTGATCGGTATGTAGAGCAGTCCCGTCACCGGACTGTAGGACCACGACCACCAGCCTTTGACGTTATGGCCGCAGATGACAAATCGTTGTCCAACTTCTCGGGCCACTAAGTCCATATTGATGTAGACGGACCCGGTTTCTACATCAATATCGGAAATGACAAATCGGTCAGTGTCTGTATAGGGAAGCGGTGTTGCCCAGAGGAATTCGCCGGTTTCACGATCGTTCACGAAGAGTCCACCCGGCTCCCCAAGGACAACGACGACTTTGCGTTCTTCTGCGGTACCAGTCAGCACGGGGTTGATCCAGCGCACGGCTTCAGGGTCTGGATTGACTACCGTATCGATGAGCGTGCGTTCTTGCACGAAATCCTGGTCCCAGTCATCGCAGGGCAGGTGTTGATAATACCAATCGATTTCCCCAGTGTCGGCGTTCATGGCGAGAGTTGAGTTGGAGTACAACTCGCACGGCGTGCTGTCGCCAACATCCCATGTTCCGCGCCGGACGAGGCGTGGATAGGGAAGAGGCACAGCGATGCCCCAGAAGACGCGGTTTAGCTCAGGGTCGTAGCTTCCGGGTAGTCCCCATGGCGAAACGTGGACGCGACGCGACGTAGGTAGCGCGCCCCACGTCTCTCCACCGGGGTCGTCGGCGCCGGCCGCGGTGTAGGTCCGCCAGAGTTCCTGCCCATCGGTCGGGTCATGGGCAGCGATGAAGCAGCGAGCATCAAGGCTGCTGGGACTGCAGGTTCTGCCAGTGACCACTTGTCCTTTAATAATCATGGCGCCGGACGAATGTGTAATCCCGTCTCGGTAGTCGGCCATCTGGGACTCCCATTGCACCTCACCCGTTTGTGCGTCGAGCGCGAGGAGATAAGCATCGGCCGTCAAGTGAAAGATAGAGTCGCCATAAATAGCCAAGTGGCGGGTGCGACCGCCGAGCTGCACGTATTCGCGTAAGTCAGCGGGCAATTCTCGCTCATAGTCCCAAATCAAGTCGCCAGTCGTAGCATCAAGAGCTTGAATATGGTCAGCATTGGGGTGGGCGATGTACATTACGCCGTCATAGACAAGCGGACGAATTTCTTGGGGTCCTTCGTCCATGGCTCGCATCCAGGCGAGCTGTAGTTCCCCGACATTGCTGCGATTAATCTGATCGAGTGGGCTAAAACTCTGAAAGTCATAGGTACGATGCACCATCAGCCAATCGGCTGGGTCCGGGTCGACCAGCATCACATCAGTAACTGGTACAAAATCCTGTGCGTGGGGCAGGTCGGACAACCACACGAGACAGAGTGCTGACGCTAAAAACGTGACCGGTGGCAGGGGTATTCGCATAGAAATTGGTCCTCAGTTTACCGGAGCGGCTGTTTAGCGTTCGTCATCAGGCAGCCCCTCGATTCCGGGCTCGAGTTGGGCGCCCAGCGTGTTCTGGAGCATCGAGAGTTGCGTGTAGTTGCCCACGATAAGTACCACTTCGCGCAACTGACTCTCGGTGTACCGGTCAGCGAGTTGGTTCCATATTGGATCAGAGATAAATCGAGTTGTGTAGAGTTCATCAGCGGCTCTGAGGAGAGTCGCATCAAAGGCGCTCCATCCCTCAGCCTCGGCGCCTCGTGTAACCCGACTGATTTCTTGTTCGGTAAGCCCCGCGTCTTGCCCAATGAGGTTATGCCGACCCCAGATATAGTCGCCTCGGTTCAGCCATGCGGTGCGAAGAATAAGCACCTCGCGATCGCGAGTCGGGATTGTGGCGTTCCGTACGAAATGTCCCGTGTATGCCCAGTAGCGTTGGCATGTTTCGATGCTGTCAGGACAGAGCTGTCTCATCTCACTGGCACCGCCAGGATTAGCCGGCAGAGCAATCCGAGGATCATCGAGATGGTCGAATGCCTTCACACGTTCCTGTGCTTGTGTGACGGTAGGTGCGAGCGCCACGAGAACAACTGCGACACAGGACGAGACGGTGAGTCGTGTCATCGGAGACCTCCCTTGTCTTGTGGCTCAGGATGAGGCCCCACCCCGTGGCTGTCAAGGCAACATTTTCCGACCCTGGAAGCTCCTGTGTCTTACGGAGCTAGCAAGTGCCTGTGTGGTGACGTGAGTAGGGTTTTAGAACCAAGGGAGCCGCTGTAGTAACAGGAGGAAGCCTTGCTCAAACAACTCGCAGGTGCGAACGTCCACTCCTAACATCAACAACGGTAGTTTGTTTTGGCTCAATTCAGCTGCTGTCATTGCAGGTACGAATCAGAATCACCACAACACCACAAAGACGTAATCAGCAAGCCTGTTACAAACAATCTAGCGCTGAATCGGAACCAACTTTCGAACCCAGCCATCTCCTTTGGTCAAAAGGTATAACTCGCCCTCCGAATCGGTTCCTAATCGCAGGTCAACGCGATTCCCCGGCCCATAGGTATTAGGAAAACCGGCGGCTTCGACCAGGTCCTGCTCTCGCCCATCAATCACCAACCTGATCTCACTGATCTCTACGGGTTGTTCATCGTCAATCGCATCCGCCTCAATGCTAAGCAATCGGCCACGAGGAAAGTCGGCGAAAACGTACTTGCCACGGAGTTGAGGAATGGCTTGTCCTCGATAGACAAAACCTCCGCCAACCGCATTACCTTCATCGTGGTCGTACTGCGCAATCGGATAGACAAACTCTTGGTCATCTGCTGTTGGCAGATCAAACGCCGGGCCCGGACCTCGCCCTACGGCATAGCCAGTTGCAAACGTGCCCTCACGAACACGCCAGCCATAGTTCGCACCAGGCCGACCCAGATTGACCTCCTCAATCTGGTTCTGTCCAATATCTCCAATGAACATTCGACTATCCGTGTCCCAGGAAAAATGTTGAGGATGACGCAGTCCATAGGCCCAGATCTCAGGGGCGACACCAGCATCACCGACAAATGGATTATCCGAAGGAATCCCGTATCCCTGCATCCCCTCTCCACCCAGTGGGTCGATACGAATAATCGCGGCCTGTGGAACTTCAAGTGACTGGCCATAATCACGTGGGTCGTGCGCTGCCCCACCGTCGCCAAGACAGGCATAGAGCATCCCATAATCTGGGGAGCCGGCTTCCACATGAGGGTTGAATGCGATGGTGCCAATATTGTGATTTGGCGCAAACTGCCCGATCCGAAAAACCTCCCGTGAAGTACCACGAAAGACATCGGCATCTGGGTCGGCGACCGTCCACTCACGAATCACACTTTCGTGACTTTCCGCATCGTCTTCCAGGTAGTCCGCTATCCCTGTATCTGATCCGGCACTATACGCAGTGTAAAACTTGCCATAGCCAGATGTCCCTTCCAGTCCGAACTGTGGATGAAATGCAACACTGACAAGACCAGTCTCATTGGGAAACATGGAATCGTCGAAACCGACGTCTTGCTCCCGAAGGTCCAGAAACACCGTTGGCGTCGCCCCGCCCTCATCTGTCAGATAAAGCGGTCCTCGCAGATCGTTGATTGCAAGTCGACCCGAGCCGTCTCCGACCGACACAAGATATTGAATGCGTGCATACGCCGGGTTGGTTTGGCCACCCTCACTTGAATCCACTGTCCGAGGAACCCGCACAAACTCATCGACACCAACAACGAGTTCGCCCTTTTCAATCGTCTCGAGAATTGGATTCTCCAGTCGTTCGGATTGTCCACCGATCACAACGCCCGATTGAAAAATAACGAGGGAGACGACGAAACTGCTCATTCCTATCAAACGCATCGAATAAGTATGGATCATTGAACTGGTACCATTCCCGTCAAAACCAATTTCTGAGCTCGACGTCCCTCCTGTGCCTCAGCCGTATACAAGTTGCCCTGGCTATCGATCGCCAGATGGTGCACACCGCCGAATTGACCAGGTTCCACCCCTTGTTCTCCGAAGGAATCAAGCACGTCGAGGGTCTCGCGATCGAGAATGTGAATATGGTTATTGCCTAAATCCGCCACAAAAACGAATTCCTGCATTGGATCCGGTGAAAATGCGAGACCAGCTACCGAATTCGCATTGGCGTCACGGTTCACAAACACCTGCGTCTCGTAATCGCCATCAATCGAAAAGACCTGAATACGATTGAGGTCTCTGTCGGACACATAAACGAGTCCATCATTCGACACTTCAATTCCGTGCACAGTGCCAAACTGCGGAGGGCCTAACTCTGCATCCGACGGCGGTTGTTCATCAGAGGCATCAATCGGTTCATTGTCGAAAGCGCCCCACATTCTTTTGTATGCTCCAGTCTCCGCATCAAACACAATGACCCGGCGGTTGCCATAGCCATCCGCCACAAATACCTCATTCGTATCTCGGTACACCGCTGCCTCGGCCGGCCGATTCAAGTTGTCGGTATCCGTGTTTCCTCCACTTGTATTACGACCGCCAATTTGCATAATCAGTTCGCCGTCCCTACTGAACTTCAACAGCATGTCGTCCGAGGATTCACCTCCGCCATTACCACCAAGCCAGACATAATCTTGGTCGTCAACTTCTATTCCGTGCTCATTGGACGGCCACTCGTATCCGTCACCTGGACCACCCCACCCTTGAACAAAGTTACCGTCTGGATCAAATTCAAGCACCGCTGGCGCGGCGTTCGCCTGCTGCGCTTCATCAACTGAACGGGGCCGGTGATAGATCCAGACGTGGTCTCGAGAATCAACATCAACCGACGCAACCGAGCCAAGAACCCAATCGTTCGGCAGCATCGGCCACGATGGATCAACTTCAAATTGCGGCACAAGACGCTCAGTAGTCGGCACCGGATCCGGTTCGGCCTGCTGCTCTGTCTCTGATGCCGGTTGACAACCACTGACAACAACCAATAGCGGCATCATCTGGGCAAAACAATTGAATGGCTGTTCTCGTTTCATAATGCTAAAGATACACGGTCGTCATACGATTCAGATGACTCAAAGTCAGGAAGAAAAATTTAATTGGAATACCAGAAAGCAGAATCTGACACCTTGCGGTCGGCCGAATGACATAAACTGAATTGATTTATCAACACAACCTCCCAAGTGAACGATGACCTTCTTGTCGAAAGGCCTCCCCGTGCGCACTAGTGCCCGTTACTTCTTTATCTTGTCTCTGTCCGCCCTGTTGTTCTCCTGTACATCAGGTTCTAACGTAGCCGACAATGGAGCGTCTAATGCAACACCAGAGACGGAAGACCAAAAGATACTTAATGCGCTTGGGCAAGCACTCGCCCAAAATGTCCTCGGGGCAGATTTATCAGAAGAAGAACTGGGGTTCGTGCAGCGCGGCCTGACCGACGCAGTCCTCGGTCAAGACGCCCTCGTGCCACTCGACGAATATGGACCTCAAATTCAAGTATTCATGCAACAACGAATGGCCAGCGCGGCGGAAGACGAATTAGCGCTGGCAAATGCCTTCATGGAGGAACAAGCGAGTGTCGACGGTGCGGAACGAACTGAGTCAGGAATCATCATCCAAGAAATCACTCCGGGTAGCGGCCCTATCCCCTCTGCCGAAAACACTGTACAAGTCCACTACCACGGGACTCTTCGTGACGGAACAGTATTCGACAGTTCAGTAGATCGAGGTGAACCAGCGACGTTTCCGTTAACTGGAGTCATCCCCTGTTGGACCGAAGGACTTCAACACATCGGCGTTGGTGGAAAAAGCCGTCTTGTCTGCCCTCCCGACCTTGCATACGGCCCGCAAGGACCCCCAGGAATCCCCGGAAACTCGGCACTGGTTTTTGAAGTTGAACTACTTGAAATCGTCGAAAACTAATGCTCGTTGGCACGAAAATATCTAACGAGGAATTACTAGACCACGATATCCGCAGCTGATTCAGCTTCTAGCACCTGTCCCGTTGGAGACACGTTAGACTGACGGCATGTCTTCCCCTAACGAGTCTGTCCGTATCGAGACGGCCACCCGCAGCGATGTCGCGGTGCTACTGACATTGATCCGGGAATTAGCCGCCTATGAGCACATGTCCGATCAAGTCATTGCCACTGAAACGGACCTCACTCGTGCTCTGTTCTCCTCCCGCCCAGAAGCGGAAGCAGTGATCGCATGGCGCGACAATACAGCGGTTGGGTTTGCTCTGTACTTCCAAAGTTTCTCAACGTTCGTCGGGCGACCGGGGTTGTATCTCGAAGACCTCTTTGTCCGCCCGGTTTATCGGCGTCGTGGCATTGGTCGACAGTTACTCGCTCACTTAGCTCAACTCGCAGTTGCTCGGGGATGCGGACGGTTTGAATGGTCGGTGCTTACCTGGAATAAATTAGCTATCGGAATCTATGAAAAGGTGGGGGCGTCTCCCATGAATGACTGGACGGTATATCGCCTCTCTGGAAACGCTCTCTCGGCATTAGCTTCTGAAACACGGCCAACATAAACCTGGGGCCACTATCCCGGTACCGCACACCCATCAGCCCGCTCTAAGACGTAAACGACCCATTACTGGTCTCGGAAGTAATTGTCCGTATGATCAAGCCAGTCCTGGCGAGGTGGACTAAAAATATCAAGGTCCAAGGTCTCCTCAAGTGCCTCTGCTCTATGCGGCACGTTCGCGGGAAGGTGCAATACTTCCCCCTCCGCCACATCAATAATCTGCGACAAATCCTCACCCACCCAGAACCGAAGCTTGCCCTTGAGGATGTAGGTAAGTTGCTCGTTGTGATGGGAATGTTCCGGCACAATCGCACCCTCTTCTAGATACACATGGGCCACCATGGCCTGATCACCAGACACTATTCGACGGTCAATACGATTCGTCACACGCTCCTTCGGCATCTTGTCCCAGGTAAACTTCGTGACTGCGTTTGGATTTGACATGTCTCGAAGTTTACCGTTGTGGGTATGACCATTTGTAGTTGAGGTTGGATCAACCACTCTCAAGTTCGCACGAAGGTCCGGGAGTTTCAGCGTACGCTGCGATTATTTGCGTAAGCTCAGTAAGTTGCTCGGTCGAACATTCCGTTTGTATCCGCTGAAACAATTCTCGTTCTTCAGAATGGATATGTGCACGAAGTCGCTCTCCAAATGCCCGCAGCCGCTCAGGTAACCCAGCCTCACGCCCAATCGAAAGTTCGTTAATCATTGCGCGCATCACCGCATGGTCGCGAACGAGGTCTTGAAGGAGCGGTTGCCATGGCCGACCCGCTTCTGTTGGCCACTCCAATAACCGTGCGAATAGTTCGGTTTCTTCAAAATCGAAGTGTGGTTGTAACTCTTCCTGGAAAAATCGAAGCAACCGGTCAGCTTGCCCATGCACTTCCGATGGCCACGGACTACGAGGATTTGTTGACCGCCCAAGAATGAGGCGCTGTGCCATCACTAAGCCGGTGTGATGCTCTCGTGAGAGAGGAACCAGAGCAGGATGACGTTTCATTCTTCTTCCACTATTTCGTTTTAACTGTACTTCACAAACTCTCGACATTATTCCGCCAAGTACGAAACGCTGTCTTCCCCAATCCATCGACTACACGGAAATAACTCACACTACATCTACACATCTTGACCCCCGTAGCTGGCAGTTGTAGGCTCGCCTTCTACTAATTGATTAAAGCTAGAGGAGAAACCATGACGGCACCCAGGCGCCTTGTCCCGATCGTTTTTGTCATCCTGGCCATCATCACTGTTGGACTGTCTGTTGTTCGGACCAACGCCGAGCAAGCGGCAACCATGACTGAAGCTGCTCAGGCGTTTTTAGAGACATTGACACCAGCCCAACGTGACGCCACCCTGTTCTCTTTTAACGGTGAGGACCGCCTCGACTGGCACTTCATTCCCCGCGAACGGAAAGGGGTCCCTCTCAAAACAATGACGTCTGGTCAGCGTGAAGCCGCACTCGCACTTGTACAAGCGAGTCTCAGTGCTGAAGGCTATGACAAATCTGAGCGCATCCGACAACTTGAACAGATCCTCTACGAACGCGAAGGTCGAGATATCAGAGACGCTCAGCTCTACTTTTTCATGATTTTTGGCGAGCCGTCCACAACAGGCACATGGGCATGGCGCTATGAAGGCCACCATATTTCTCACAGTTGGACGGTTATCAATGGCGAACTGAGTTCGACCACGCCTCAATTTTTTGGCGCGAATCCTGGGTACGTCCGCGAAGGCCATAGTGCGGGAGAACGCGTCCTTGGACGGGAAGAACATTTGGCGCGGAGTCTTCTCGGTACTCTTTCAGGTGACAACCTAAAAGCCGCCATGCTCACTGACGAGGCACCGCAGGACATCTTGACATCCTCAGAGCGACAGGCCGCCATGCAGGATGACGTCGGGGTCTCGTACACCCAATTAAATAGCTCCCAGCAAGAAATGCTGTGGACATTGATTGAAGAATACGCCGCAGTGCAACCGGTACAGATCGCCGAAGAACGTCTTGGGAAAGTTCGCGCCGCCGGACTCAACAACATTAAATTTGGCTGGATGGGTGGTGTGTACGAAGGTGAACCTCATTACTATCGCATTCAAGGCCCGACGTTCCTTATTGAATACGACAATGTCCAAAATGAGGCAAATCACATTCATAGCGTCTGGCGTGACTTTGACGGAGACTTCGGGCGGGACGTGCTTGCAGCCCACTACCAGGCTCGTCCGCACAACACACGTAATGCAGATTAAGGATTAAAAACTCCATGCGCGCTAAACCCGGCGCGTGCGTCGCGAGTTGTAGCGCTTCAACAACAACATTTGAGGCCTCGAGCGCATCCGACTCGACTGTGTCGGATCGGGTGACATTCATAAATTGTAGTCGTGCCACACGAAAAAAACCGCGTGTTAGAATCCTGAGCTGTGCAGTAGGCGAAAGGTCTCGGCGACGAAAAACTCTCTTTGTGGTGAGTGTAGCTCAATGGTAGAGCGCCGCTCTGTGGCAGCGGATGTTGCGGGTTCAATCCCCGTCACTCACCCCATCTCCACCACGAACTGCATCGGCGTGCCCCCCACGAACCATATCGAGAAACGCCAGCCCCGTCTTTACTTCTTCGCATTTTGTTTAATCTTTGTCCTGACCAGCGGCACACCAAGCGACACGGCGCAGCGCGCCAGCACAGTGCGGGTCCAGACGCCAAATGGTACCGCTGGATACAACCATCCGTCGATCGAAACACGACCGTATGTTGTCCTTCTTTCATTTGATGGATTTCGTCCGGACTACCTTGACCGGTTTCACACCCCACACTTTGATCGGCTCGCAACCACGGGGATCAGCACAAAAACATTCGTGAGCGTTTTTCCTTCGCTCACCTTTCCAGCTCACTATTCCATTGCGACCGGCATGTACCCTCAAGATCATGGCATCGTAGGAAACCGTTTTTTCGATCCGGACCGCGACGAGCACTTTAGCTATCGTGACCGAGCGACTGTCCAAGACGGCTCGTGGTGGCAGGGTGAACCAATCTGGGTAACGGCGGAAACACAAGGCATGGTCACTGGAGCATTCTTCTTCCCAGGCACAGAAGCCGCGATCCGCGGCATACGCCCCACGTACTGGAAGCCATACGATGGGCAAGTCCCAAACACGGACCGCATTCAACAAGTGCTCGCTTGGCTATCTCTGCCCGCTCATCAACGCCCGCACCTCGTGACCCTCTATTTTTCATTAGTCGATAGCGCCGGTCATAACATCGGCCCTGACTCCCCTGAGATGCAGCACAGCGTCGAACAAGCCGACGAACTTCTAGGTCAACTCGTAACTGGTATCAACTCGTTGGAACATGCAAAGCGAGTCGCGGTGGTGGTGGTCTCCGACCACGGGATGGCGACACCGGACGCCAACCAATTCACTCTGTTCCCCGACACCATCAACCTCAGCACCGTCAGAACTATTCCAGTGGGACCGATGATGGCACTCCACACTGGCAACCGCACCCGAAGTCTGCAACTCCGAGACGAACTCAATGATTCCCTCGACAATGCCCACGCGTATCTCCGCGAAGATATTCCGGCGCACCTCCATCATCGTTCCAACCGCCGCATTGGTGACATCCTCGTGATTCCCGAAGGCATGGGCATGGTGCGAGCCACGAGCAATGCAACCGTCCCAGCCGGGATGCACGGTTGGGACCCAACCTCCAAGAACATGCATGGCCTTTTTATCGCATCAGGACCCGGTTTGCGTCCAGGCACGGTACTACCCGAAGTACACAGCATTGACGTCTATCCCTTCCTTGCGACGCTCTTGGGTCTTGAAGTCCATCAGGCGGTTTCCGGAGATGTCACGGCCTTTGAGTCAGTGCTGACCTCCCCAAACCTCCCGTAGAAATCTGAACATTCTTCACGAAACGTTTCACCATGTCTATCGTGGAGCACTATACTTTCGCCCGATGTCCACTCGCGTTCATCAGGCACTTGCTGCCTCGACAAACATTGTGTTTCCTGGGGTCTATGACACCCTCTCTGCAAAGATGGCGGAACGGGTCGGGTTCCAACTCGCCTTTGTCTCGGGGTACGCCGTCTCGGCCACATTGATCGGTGAACCTGACTTCGGACTCCTCACGCAAAGCGAGGTAATCGATCGTGCACGTCATATTTGCCGAAGCGTCAGTATGCCCATCATTGTCGATGCAGATACCGGCTATGGAAATCCATTAAATGTCATCAGAACCGTACAAGAACTTATTGATGCCGGTGCCGCAGGTTGCTTTCTCGAAGACCAACAGTGGCCCAAACGATGCGGTCACATGCGTGGTAAAAAAGTCATCCCAAAAGATGAGTATCTCAGCAAGATTCACGCAGCCGTTGATGCCAGGCAGGACGCTGACTTTTTTATCGTTGCTCGGAC